>Ga0209299_1000034_pt1 | contig 75572 bp, 65 predicted proteins | sample S_140806_MF_Meta_FD_187326 | JGI IMG/M metagenome (GOLD analysis project Ga0209299, IMG submission 187326) | Freshwater microbial communities from Lake Simoncouche, Canada to study carbon cycling - S_140806_MF_MetaG (SPAdes) (version 2) | ecosystem: Environmental > Aquatic > Freshwater > Lake ...
TGCCGGAGCCGGTGGGGGCGCTCACCACCACCGAGTGGCCGATGTTCAAGGCATCGATCGCCTCCAGCTGGAAGGGATCGAGCGGGAAGGGGAAGAGCTCGCCCAGGGGCGGCACGGAGCCGGTAGTGGGGCGCTCGGGCATGGCCTGATCCTATGGGGTGGGTGCCCGGCTGCCGATCAAGCTGGGGCGGGGATCCGGGCTCAGGGTCGGTAGCGTCCGTTCTCACCGCTGGGCGGCGAGGCCAGGGCTAGCAGCAGCACACTCGCTAGCAGCACCAGAGTGAAGAGCACCTGAATCTGGGGAGAGATCTCGCGCTGGAAGGCACCGGCGAGATAGAGCGGCAGGGTCACCGTTTCACCGGCTGTGAAGCTACTCACCACGTAGTCGTCGAAGGAGAGGGAGAAGGAGAGCAGGCCGGCCGCCAGCAGCCCCGGCACCAGCAGGGGCAGCGTGACCCGGCGAAATGCCTGCAGCGGCGGCGCCCCGAGGTCCTGGGCTGCCAGTTCGAGGCTGGGGTCGAAGCCGGCCAGGCGTGCCTTGAGGGTGAGAGCCGCGTAGCTGAGGCAGAAGAGGCTGTGGGAGAGCAGCAGGGTGAGGGGGCCCCGCGGCAGGTTGAGCCCCACGAAGAGGTTGAGCAGGCCGGTGGCGAGCACGATCTCCGGGTTGGTGAGCGGCAGCGCCAGCAACAGGGCGATCCAGCGGCCCCCCCGCACGGAGGAACGGGCCAGGGCCAGGGCCATCAGGGCCCCCAGCAGGATGGCCACCACGGCCGCCGCCAGGGCCAGGGCGAGGCTGGTGAGGAAGGCCTCGCCGAGGGCGGCGTCCCGAAGGGGATGGCGCCAGTTCTCCAGGGTGAATCCCTGCCACACCAGGTTGAAGCGTCCCCGGGGGGCGTTGAAGCTGAACAGCACGGTGATCAGCAGTGGCGCGTAGAGCAGCCCGTAGGCCAGGGCGCTCCACAAAACCAGCAAGAGGCCGCCCAGCCGGTTCCGGTTCATGGCAGCGGCAGCTCGTCGAGCCCGCGGCGCAGCTGCAACAGCACCGCCACGCTGATCAGCGCCATCAGCACCAGGGTGAGGGCCGCCGCCCGCGGTGCCTGCAGCTGCACCAGCAGCAGGTTGTCGATGCTGTTGGCGATCATCTGGTTGTTCGGGCCCCCCAGGAACCGGGGGTTCACCACATCACCGGCGGCGGGGATCAGGCTGAGCAGGATTCCCGCCGCCAAGCCCGGCCGTGAGAGGGGCCACACCACCTGGGTGAAGCGCCGCAGGGCGCCGGCGTGAAGGTCGTCCGCCGCCTCCAGCAGCACCGGGTCGATCCGCTGCATCGCCACCACCAGGGGCAGCACCAGAAAGGGCAGCAGGTTTGTGGTGAGCCCGAGGATCACGGCGCTGGCCGTGTTCAGCAGGCGGCCATCGTGGAGCACCCCCAGGGCTTCGAGGGGAGCGATCAACCCGAGGGACCTGAGCAGCTGGAGCAGCGGTCCCTGATCCGCCAGCAGGCTGGTCCAGGCGATCGCCCGCACCAGAAAGGAGGTGAGTGATGGCAGCACCACCAGCCCCATCAGCAACGGCTGCCAGCGTCCACCCCGGAAGCGGATCGTCCAGGCGAGCGGATAGGCCAGCACCACCCCCAGGCCCGTGGCCAGTGAGGCATAGGCGAAGGAGCGCAGCAGGATGGGGCCGTAGGCCTGAAGCACCTCCTGGTAGTTCGCCAGCCGGCCGCGGAACACGGTCTCGAGGCCGAAGCGGCTCACCGGCTCCGAGAGTGAAAGCGGCACCAGGGAGAGCAGGGGGAGCAGGTAGAGCACCAGGAGCCAGAGCAGGCCAGGAGCCAGCAGCAGCCAGGGCCAGCGGGGGCGGTGGCTTGGGGGGCGATGGATTCGGGGGCCGCCATGGCGCCGATCCCGTTGCGGCGAAGCGGGCATCACGGGCGGCTCAAGCCTGGGTGATGCGGGCAAAACGCTCGTCCCAGCGGGCCTCCTCCGCCTCGCTGAGGGGGCCGAACACGTGCAGACGCTGCTGCTTGGCTGGATCCGGAAACATCAGCGGATTGTTGGCCAGGGCGGCGGTGGCCGGGTCCTTGGCCAGGATCTGCTGCACCCCCTCCACCGGCGAGATGTACTGCACGGCGGCGGCGATGCGGGCCGCTTGCGGCGGGTCGTAGACCCAGTTCATCCAGCGGGCAGCGGCGTTGGGGTGGCGGGCGCCCTTGGGCATCAACATCACATCGGCCCAGAGAATGCCGCCGCTCTCGGGCACCACGAAGCGCAGGTCGGGTTGCTCAAGGGCCAGCTGGGCCACATCGCCGGACCAGCCGATGCAGGCGGCCAGATTCCCCGCCAGCAGATCGTTCTGGTAGTCGTTGCCGGTGAAGCGGCGGATCTGCCCATCGCGCCGGGCCCGCTCGAGGCGGTCGAAGGAGGGCTGGGCATCGCTCCAGTTGGGGCGGCTCACATCCTTGCCGTCGGCAAGCATCAGCAGGCCCATGGTGTCGCGCATCTCCAGCAGCGCCGAAACCCGCCCTTTGAGGGCCGGATCGAAGAGATCGTCGATGCTGCGCAGTTCGCGGCCGGTGGCCTTGAAGTTGTAAGCGATGCCCGCGATTCCCGACTGCCAGGGGAGGCTGAAGCGCTGCTCCGGATCCCAGGAGGGGTTGCGCAGGCTGGGGATCAGGTTGCGGGCGTTGGGAATCCGGTCGAAGGGCAGGGGTTCCACCCAGCCGAGCTGGATCAGGCGGGTCGCCATCCAGGAGGTGAGCACCACCAAGTCCTGGGGGAGGGTCTGGCCGGCGGCCAGGGCGGGACGAATGCGGGCGAAGAACTGGCGCACGTCGTTCACATCCTCCCCGTAGCGCAGGCGGATGCCGGTGTCCCGCTGGAAGCGCTCCACACTGCCGGGCGCACCGGGTCGGCTGGGGTCGATGTAGAGGGGGAAGCTGGAGATCACCAGCTCGCCACTCTCTTTGTCGGCGCCCTTCTTATCGGCGCCCTCCTTGTCGGCGCCTTCACCCCCACCCCCCGGTCCGCGGCCGCAGGCCTGCAGCAGCGCAGGGGCCAGCAGGGCTCCGGAGGCTCCCCAGGCCAGCCGCCGCAGGAAGGTGCGTCGGCCCTCGTGGTGTGCAAAGGGTGCCATCAGCGGATCGCGCCCTCCAGCAGGTGGCTGTCGCCGGGGGTCCATCGGCACCAGAGCTCCTCGCCCACGCGCAGATTCTTTGGGAGGGCAGCGCTGGTGTCGATGGCCACCAGGGGCAGGTCGTCGGCGGCCTGGAGCCGCACCTCCACCGTGGATCCCTGGAAGGCCAGCTCCCGCACCCTCGCCCGCATCCCCCGCTCCCCCGCGACCGGTGGCTCGGCGCTGAGGCGCAGCCGCTCGGGCCGTAGCAGCCGCACCCCGCTGCTGGAGGGATCCGGCAGCAGATTGGCGCTGCCGAGGAAGCTGGCCACCACGGCGCTGCGGGGGCGCTCATAGAGATCGCGGGGTGATCCCACCTGCTCCAGGCGGCCACCCTGAAGCACCGCCAGGCGATCACTGAGGCTGAGGGCCTCCTCGCGGTCGTGGGTCACCAGCAGGAAGGTGATGCCCACCTCCCGCTGGATGCGCTTCAGTTCCGAACGCATCAGGCGGCGCAGATCCGGGTCGAGGGCGGCCAGGGGTTCATCCAGCAGCAGAGCCGCCGGAGCGTTCACCAGCGCCCTGGCCAGGGCCACCCGCTGCTGCTGGCCGCCGGAGAGCTGGTGGGGCCGCCGCCGCGCCAGCTCCGACAACCGCACCATCTCCAGCACCTCACCCACCCGCCGGCGGATCTCCGCCGGCTCGAGGCGAAGGGAGCGGGGCCCGAAGGCCACGTTGTCCCAGACGCTGAGGTGGGGGAAGAGGGCGTAGTTCTGGAACACCAGATTCACCGGCCGCCGGTGGGGTGGGGCCTCGGTGAGATCGTGGCCCTGCATCAGGATGCGGCCGCTCTGGGGCCGTTCGAAGCCGGCGATCAGGCGCAGGGTGGTGGATTTGCCGCAGCCGGAGGGGCCCAGTAGGGAGAAGAACTCGCCGGCACCGATCGTGAGGCTCAGGTCGTCCACGGCGGCCCGTTCGCCATAGCGGCGACTCACGTTCCGCAGGCTGATCACGGCGGCGCCGCGACCGGCGGCGGGCGTGGTGCCAGCCGCGGCGGCGTGCCCATCGTCCGTGGCAGGCTTCTTCAACAAGAGCGGCGCACCGTTGCGTCATCTTCTAGCGGCTTCCTGATGCCACCGATGTTCAGCCATGGCGGATTGCAGGGTTGATGACTTGGGTGATGGGCGGGTTGATGTGGTGGTGGTGGGCGCCGGCCTCTCCGGCCTGGTCTGCGCCCGGGAGCTGACGCGCCAGGGGCTGGCGGTGCAGGTGCTGGAGGCGCGGGAGAGCGCCGGTGGGCGGATGCGGGGCCACAGCAGCGGCCTGGGTCTGCGGCTGGATCTGGGCGGCCAGTGGGTGGGCGCCACCCACCAGCGGCTGCTGGCTCTGCTGGAGGAGTTCGGCTTGCGCCGCTTCCCCACCTATTACGACGGCGAGGGGGTGTTCCACTGGAATGGAGCGGCGCAGCGGGCCGGCGTGGAGCACGACTTCGCCTCAAGCCTGCTGTTCTTCCGCCCCGGGGAGCTGGCCCTGCCTCCCCTTGAGGTGGCCGCCACGCTGGAGCTGCAGCGGCGCTTTCATGAGCTGGTGGCCCGGGTGCCGCCCCGGGCGCCCTGGACCGCCCCGGAGGCCGAGGAGCTGGATCGGCTGAGCATCGCGGGCTGGCTGGAGCGGCAGGGGGCGGGCGACCTGGCCCGTTATCCCTTCGCCTGGCTGACGCGCATCGGCGGCTCCGGGGGTTTCGAGCCCCATGAGAGCTCCCTGCTCCACCTGGCCTGGACCCAGGCCGTGGCCCCCCAGCAGGAGACCCCCGAGGCATGGCTGGTGGAGGGGGGGGCCGCACAGCTGGCGGAGCGGCTGGCCGCCGAGCTGGGGGAGGCGCTGCGGCTGAGGGCCCCGGTGCGGGCGATCGAGCAGCGCGGCAACGGTGTTTGCGTCAGCCACGGAGACAGCGAGGCGGTGCGGGCGGCGGCGGCGGTGGTGGCCATTCCCCCGCCCATGCGGTTAGGCATCCACTTCGATCCGTGTCTGCCGCCGGAGTGGCTGGGGCTGCTGCAGCGCTCGCCGATGGGCTCGATGGTGAAGGTGCTGGCGCTCTATCCGCGACCGTTCTGGCGGGAGCGGGGGCTCAATGGCCTGGGCATCGGCAACCTGCCCACCCTGGAGCTCACCGTTGACAGCTCCCCACCTGGCGGGCCAGGCATCCTGGCCGGCTTCATCGCCGGGGAGCGCGCCGTGCGTTGGCAGCGCCTGGGCGAGGCGGAGCGCCGCAGGGCCGTTCTGCAGGACCTGGTCAGCTGGTGGGGAGCCGAGGCGGCGGAGCCCGCCGATCTGGTGCTTCACAACTGGAATGCCGAGGGCTGGAGCGGCGGTGCCTTCACCTCTTTCCTGACCCCTGGCGCCTGGACCACCTACGGCGCCATCGCTCAGGAGCCCCATGGCCGGGTGGTGTGGGCCGGCACCGAAGCCGCCAGCCGCTGGCCCGGCTACTTCGAGGGTGCGATCGAGGCGGGCCTGGCTGCCGCCGACCGGGTGCGGGGGCTTCTCGGGGATGCCGGCGTTGGGGAGAGCCTCGCGGGCCTGTAGGGCTGGGGGGCTGCTGCGGGAGTCCGGCGGCGCGCAGGCTGTTGCTCAGGCCCTGCGGGCCCGCTCCCGAACCGCCTCGTTCCCGGGTGGGGCACGGCGACTGTGTTGTGATTCAGTGCAGCGAACCAGTGCCGCGATTTATTCAACACGCGGATGGAAGCGGCTGCTGAAGGCGAGCAAATCGAAGCCGCTGAATAGAAAGCTGATGCCCACGAGGATCCCGATCACGGAGAGCAACCCGGCCGGACTCATCGAAAGGATCATGACACCCAGCACCAGGGTGACGATGCCGTTCATCAGTCCCCATCCCCAGCCTTGGGTGGAGCGATGGGTGAGCGAGAGAATGGCCATCACCCCCCCTTCGGCCAGGAAGACGATGCCGATCGCCGTGGCCAGGGCTTTCACCTGCAGAGCCGCCGGCACGATGCCAGCCTTGAACTGGACGAGCATCCAGATCCCCGTGACCAGGAACAGGGTGGAGACCACCAGCCGCCAGAAACAGTGCCAGCGTCCGAGGCGCTTCGCTCGTGAAAGATTGTCGATCCAGCCCATCACGCCGCCCACCAGGAAGGCGATCGCCACCATCACCGTGACCGAAGCGGAAGCCACCACGGGAAAGCCGAGAGCCAGGAGGCCCAGAACGATCATCACGATCCCTTCGGCCTGGGTCAGGCCCCGCAGGCGGCCCTCCTCCTCAGCCCTTCGCTCCCGGGGAACGGCGGCTGGTTCATCGTCGGCTGTGTTGAAGGTCGCGCCGGAGGGCATGGAGATGTGGTGACGGTTCGAGCTCAACCGTAAGCAGGGCCATGCCCTGAAAGGCCCGCCGGTCATGCACTGTGACCATGCACTGTGATCAGTCGCCGAGATCCCTTTGCGCCTGGACACAGCGATTGGATTCAGTGCCCTGAGGTCTGAGGGTGATCACTGAGATTCCGCTGGAATGCTGCCGGAATGCAGCTGGAAGAAGGGGAGGATCGGCATAATCGCCAGCAGCAGGCCGATCGCATCCACCACACCCCGGGAGAAGGCCGGTTGATGGGCTGGGGCATCACCTGAGCGCTGCCCCTGAGTGGCAGGCAAGGAGTTTGGGGTGGCGTAGCAGAGAGTTGGTGGTGGCCAGTCCAATCGAAGGGCTTGTTCGAAGTAACGCTGCGGCCCATTGACTCCTGAATCAAGCGGTCGTCCAGGCCACATTCCAGCAGGTCGGTGGCGCCACCAAGCTCCAGGCCAGCGTGGCGGAGTCATTATGAATCGCGGTACCCATTCAGGGGGTCGGGACAGCCCCCCGCCAACCCGATCATTGCTGAACCCTTGACGGCGGCCTGATTCCTGTTTACATCTTGGGGAGAGATTGATTGCGAAGGGCGCCCCTTCGGCTGGGAGTTCGGAAGCGGACCGGCTCCGCTACAATGAGATACGCGCACGCTTATCTCATTGTAGCGGAGCCTTAGTGGTTGTGCTGGACAGCGCTTTCCCCTTGAGTTTCAGCAAGTCCCAGGCGCTTCTGGATCAAGTACTGGGGGCGCAGAACAGTTGCAGAGCAATCGCCACGATACGCCGGGATGTCTGGCATTACCTGGAGCAGGCCTGGTTCGCCCAATCACTGCGACCACACCTTGAGCAGCGATCAGGAATAAAATGCTGCGCTGCTGCGCCACTGCCCCAAAACGGGTAAGGTGAGTGCCTGCATGCCAAGCCACCTCAACCTTGGATTTTGGAGTTTTATCCCGCATGCATGGCAAAGGATTGGTCGGTAAAATCGCCTTGGTTACAGGGGCGAGTTCAGGTATTGGCCAGGCGATCGCCATTCGATTAGCGCAGGAAGGCTGCAACGTAGCTATCAACTATCGCAAAGATGTGGACGAAGCAGAGCAAGCGAGGGCTGTTGCACTGCAGATGGCGGCGGAATCGGGACATTCCGATGTACAGGTTCGGCTCGTTCAAGGCGATGCGGCGAAGGAAAACGACATCATTCGAGTCGTGAACGATGTGACGGGTACCTTTGGCGGCCTGGATATTCTCATTAACAACGCTGGTATTCAATCAGAACATCCCTCCCATGACCTCCCAGCGGATCAGTTTGATCGGGTGATTGCTGTCAACTTGCGCGGAGCTTATCTTTACAGCCGCGAAACCATCAAACACCTGCTGGAGCAAGGTCGTCCCGGTGTGATTATCAATGTTTCCAGCGTCCATGAAATGATTCCGCGGCCCCAGTATCTCAGTTACTCGATTAGTAAAGCCGGCATGGGCAGCCTAACAAAAACTTTGGCTTTAGAGTATGCCAACCGTGGCATTCGCGTTAACGCCATTGCCCCTGGCGCCACCGTCACACCGATCAATGAAGCATGGACTGAGGATCAAGCCAAGAAGCTCCTTGTCGAGAGCTACATCCCCATGGGGCGAGCCGGCACGGTAAACGAGATGGCGGCAGCGGTGGTCTTTTTGGCATCGGATGAGGCTGCATACATCACTGGCCAAACTCTGTTCATTGATGGTGGGCTGACCCTCTATGCGGACTTTCGCGAAGCTTGGTCAGCCTGAGTAGTAGGATTATTATATCTTTCTATTCAGACAATGGCTGACCTCAAATCCCAAGAGTCCAAGCGGCTTGAGCAGGCAAGGGATGGGGAGGTTGATTGGTACAAGTGGGGTCCGTACTTGAGCGAACGCCAGTGGGGTACCGTACGCGAAGATACATCTGATGATGGCAATGCTTGGGCTTCCTTTCCCCATGACCATGCACGCTCCCGTGCCTATCGCTGGGGCGAAGATGGCTTGGGAGGCATCACAGACAGCCAAAATCAACTGTGTTTTGCCCTTGCACTTTGGAATGGCAAGGATCCGATCCTGAAGGAGCGATTGTTCGGCTTGACAAACAGCGAAGGAAACCACGGTGAAGACGTCAAAGAGTATTACTTCTATCTGGACAGCACGCCTACCCATTCCTACATGAGATATCTCTACAAATATCCCCAGGCTGCATTCCCCTACGATGATCTTGTTGCAACCAACAGGGCTCGCAGCCGTTACGAGCCTGAATATGAACTTTTAGATACGGGAATCTTCGATGACAACCGCTACTTTGACGTGTTTGTCGAGTATGCCAAAGCAACACCTTACGATGTATTGATCAAAATCAGCATTGCCAATCGGGGCCCTGAAGCCGCAACCCTGCAACTGCTGCCCACCTTGTGGTTCCGCAACACCTGGAACAGCTCCGAGAATGGTGCCAAGCCAGTGCTTCAGAAGCTAACTGCCGAAGGGTACAGCGTGGTGCATGCTCATCTGGGTCCTGCGGATGAATCAGAGGATTGCAGCGATTACTTTTTCTATAGCGAGCCGGGCGGGCAGCTGCTTTTCACTGAAAACGAAACCAATCATGAACGGTTGTTTGAAACTCCAAATTGCAGTCCCTTCGTTAAAGACGGAATCAACAACTATATCGTTCACGGCACTAAAGATGCTGTGAATCCCAATGGCAAGGGAACAAAAGTCAGCCCACATTACGATCTCACAGTACAAGCCGAAGCAACAACGGTGCTTCGATTCCGGCTGACGACAACAGCCCCCGATCAAATTACCGATCCATTTGACCAGTTGTTCGAGCAAACTTTTACAAGTCGGATTCAAGAAGCAGATCATTTCTTTGCCACTGTGATTCCTCCTTCTGTCCTGGCGGATAGCGATCGCACCAATGTCATGCGGCAGGCACTCGCAGGAATGATGTGGACCAAGCAATTCTTCCACTATGAACTTGACCAGTGGCTGCGCGAGCGCAACGTCAATCCATGGTCTGCTCCTGTCGAGCGGCTTCACGTGCGAAACAGTGAGTGGTATCACATGCACAATGCAGATATTATTTCAATGCCCGACAAGTGGGAGTATCCATGGTATGCCGCCTGGGATCTGGCTTTTCATGTCATTCCCATCAGTTTGATTGATTCAGAATTTGCCAAAAAGCAGCTTAGCCTTATGCTCCAAGAGGAGTACCTGCATCCGAATGGTCAGATTCCGGCCTATGAATGGAACTTCAGTGATGTAAATCCGCCGGTCCATGCCTTTGCAACTTGGGACATTTACCTTCGTGATCGCGAACTGAACAAGGGCGTTGGAGATTTGCAGTTTCTTCGTTTTGCTTTTTCCAAGTTGCTGATCAACTTCACGTGGTGGGTGAATCGCAAAGACGCGGGCGGCAATAATCTGTTTCAGGGTGGTTTCCTCGGCCTTGACAACATTGGGGTGTTTGACCGCAGTTCCCCCCTGCCTACCGGAGGTCACCTAGAGCAGGCCGACGGGACTGCATGGATGGTTTTTTTCAGTCAGCAGATGCTTCAGATTGCTGTCGAATTGGCGCTCCACGATCCCCTCTACGAAGACTTCGTCGTTAAGTTCTTCGAGCACACCATGTGGATCTCCGGTGCCATGGACCGGATTGGCACAGACCAAGATGAACTGTGGGATGAAGAGGATGGTTTTTTCTACGATGTCTTGCAGTTTCCTGATGGCACGGCCACTCGCATCAAGGTGCGCTCGCTGGTGGGTCTGCTCTCCCTCATGGCGGTGGTTGTTTTCCCCCAAGAAACCCTGGACAAACTGCCTCGATTTCGGAGGAAGTCGCAACGGTTTTTTGAGAAGCACCCTGAGCTGCAACACAACATTCACCTCCCCACCCAGCCCGGTGTGCGAGGCCGTATGTTGTTGGCAATTCTCAACGAAGATAAACTTCGCCGCGTGCTTGCCAGAATGCTCGATGAGTCTGAATTCCTGGGTGAGTATGGCATTCGTTCTCTCTCCCGCCATCACCTAGAGAATCCTTACATTTTTGTGCATGATGGGAATGAGTATAAGGTGGGCTATGTGGCAGGAGATTCAACTTCAAGCATGTTTGGTGGGAATTCAAACTGGCGAGGCCCGGTCTGGATGCCGGTCAATTACTTGCTTTTGAGAGCACTGCTGCAGCTTTATGGCTACTACGGCGATTCGTTTAAGGTTGAATATCCCACCGGATCGGGAATTTATCTTACTTTATACCAAGTCTATACGAAGGTCGCCGAGCGACTGGAAAATATCTTCCTGCAGGATGCAACTGGTCGTCGCGCCGTTAATGGGAAACACGAGAAGTTTCAGGCCGATCCCCATTGGCGTGATCTGATTTTGTTCTACGAGTATTTTAACGGCGACAGCGGCGCAGGCATTGGTGCTAGCCACCAGACAGGATGGACAGGTTGTGTGGCCCGGATCATCCAGACGCTGGGATACTTCACGCCAGAGATGGTGCTGGATGCAATCGCCTGTGGCGGGGTGTCAAAGTTTACAGGTGAACACCCTCTTGAGGGCCAATGACATGAGTCTGTCTCTACGCATTGTTCTTGCTGCACGAGCCCGCCTCGGTGAGTGCCCAGTTTGGCAAGCAGTCGGCCAGAAACTGTTCTGGGTGGATGTCTACAATCACCGCGTTCACCAGTTTGATCTGGCCACCGGAAAAGACTGCTACTTTGATACCGGGGATGTGGTCAGTGCCATTGCCCTGGCGGGAACGGATCGTTTGCTGATTGCCCTTAGTGATAGATTGGCTTGGTTGCATCTGCCAACCGGTGAACTAGAGGTCATCCATCGAATTGAGTTCCCCCACCCTGTGGGTACTCGCTTGAATGATGGCAAATGTGATGCCCATGGCCGCTTCTGGATCGGCTCCTGCAGTGATCGTCGTGGTCAGGGGGCGCTCTACCGGTACGATCCGGATGGTTCCCTGCACATCATGGAAACCGGTTTGACCATTTCCAATGGTATGGCCTGGAGCCCAGACGGGTCCACCTTTTATTTAACTGATTCAGCTCAGCATAAAATCTTTGCGTATGATTATCTGGCTGAGACTGGCGCAATCGTTGATCGCAGAATTCTGATCGACCTCAGTGCCGAAGGAGTTGAGCCCGATGGTTTGACAATTGACATCGATGGGAATCTGTGGTCAGCCCTCTGGGATGGTTGGTGTGTTGCTTGCTTTGATGCCAACGGTCAAGAACGATCAAGGATTGAACTTCCCATTCCACGCCCAACCTGCGTCACCTTTGGCGGTCCTGATCTAACGAACTTGTACATCACTTCAGCGTCCGTCGGCCTGAGTCAAAAAGAGATCCAAAAATGCCATACGGCTGGTGACATCTTCTGCCTTTCTTCCGTTGCCCAAGGAATGCCTACCCACTCATTTGGGCTCAATCCCCAGCCCGTTCTCTGATTCGGTCGGGCCAAGGGGGAATTTTTGCTAGAACCACCTATATTCAGTTCGATTATGCAGTGAACTCTGGTTCGCTTGTAACAAGCCGCCAAATGCGAACAAGCAGCATCCATCGTGCCTAGCTGGCGTTGAAGCAGGGAATGGGGCTGATCCGGGAAACTGCAGCAGATGGGCAGGTGCTGCTGGAGGCCGAGCTACGCTGATTCAGGGCCAACCGTTCCAGCTTCCATTACGGGATGGCCCGGATCATGAAGGCGTCGAACGCTCAAGATCAGAAGCGGGCACACCTTTTTGCTGATGACCATCCACCCATACATCCCGTCTTCTGTAGCTTGATGTTGGCCAGGCTATTTCGCAGCAAACATCGCCTGCAATACGTTCAAAGTCTGAAGCAGAGTTGCCTGAGGCAAAACTCCCAACCGCTTCACCAATCTCTCTCGATCAACAGTGCGAAGCTGATCAGGGACGATATGGCCATCCTTGCCTTGAAATGTACAAGCGACGCGGAATGGATATGGATGTCCTCCAGTCGTCAGCGGAGCAACAATGAAAGTTTCCATATGGGCATTGAGTTCGTCTGGAGACATGATCACGCAAGGCCTCATCTTTCTGATCTCTTGGCCGCGGGTTTGATTCAAAGCAACCAGGAAGATATCTCCTCGGGAAACTGCGATGTAAGTCACCACTCCCATTCCTCATCGTCGAATCGGGTGGCACACGCTTCATCAAGAAGCCCCTTTGACTCAAAGGAAGCGGCTGCCTCAGCCCATCCCGCCCGTGGATTTGCCACGGGAGTAATCGTAAGAACACCCGGAGAGGCGTGGATTTCAACCTCATCTGTCAAGCCAACCTCCTCAAGGAGCGGCTTGGCAAGGCGAATGCCACGCGAGTTCCCAATCCTGACAAGCTTCGCCCTCACGGAGCACCCCACCTACGACGTAATCACATTGTAGCCACCTCACCGGCTCCTGCCATGGTCACTGCTGTTCTGGCAAACACCAATCTAGGCGGATCCGCCCAAGATGCGTTCAATGTGCTAAGCAGAATTGCTGAGACTGTTGAGGTTGTAATAGCGGAACTCAATAAGATTGATCTGCGTTACCAGTCAAATCGGGCTGCTATCGCCTGGACCGCTAATGACTTGACATGAAGATGGCTGTGCTTACGCAGATAAGTGTGGCATGGCTCCGATTCTTCGAACGCTCTGTGTTTGGTTGCCGATAGCCACGCTACCGCTCCTGCTGCTTTCCGTGAGCCACATCCACGCAGTCCATCTAGCCCTGGTAACCGCAAGCGCTTTCGGTGGTATGCGTTCATGGCGCACAGTGGTGATCGGACCCGCTATCCACTTGTCGCGGCTGCTACAGCTGGTCGGCTGGGCTGATTTGTGGATGCCTACAGCCAGGACTGCGTGTCGAAAGTCTTTTTGGATCCGGCTGGGATCCAGATCGTGTCTTTCTTGCTGGCCCGTCGCCGGATCTTGCCAGCGGTGAGATTGTGGGAACAGCCACTGCCTGCTTCACGCCACGGGCGCATTGGGGGAGCTCCTTCCGAGAGCATCGGGTTGTTGTACCCGGCCATGGCCCTCAGCCAGATCCTTGGGTTGGATCTGCCGCACTGGCGCAGGCGGTGGAAGAGTCGAAACCGCCGCTGCCGGTGCGCATAGAGTCTGCGGTGCGGGAGGCCGATAGGGCACGGCCAAACAGAACACCCCATCAAGATTCCCCGGGCGGACTCGCCGTGTTTGGCCATCAGTTGTGTGATGGTTTGGATAGTGTTGGGGGCCTGGGATCGGCACTTGGCGCTGTTGTCCTGTGCTGACCACTGGCCTTGAGACACCGATGCCGCCAGCGGCTCCGCCTCTCTCCCCCGCCCCTGCAGCCCGCCGGGCTTTTGAAGCCCCGAGAGCCCTTGGTCTGGCCTCTGGCTTGCTCGTCGCCTTGGCCCTCCAGCCCACCAACGCCCAGAACAACCCCCTCAACGCCAAGGAACTGAAGGCCCCTCCCGCCACCCAGGAGTTGGAGGCCTTCACAACCACCACCACCGTGCGCGTGAACGTGAACGCTGTCATGGGGGGCCTCCGCAATGGCGGCAGCGCCGTGGATGGGGGCGCCAATACGGCTGCGGGCTTTCCCCTGCTCAATGCCCTGACCGTTAACCACGACGCCCGGCTCACGATCGACACCAGTTTCACGGGGCAAGACCTGATTCGGGTGCGGCTGCGCAGTGGCAACTTTGGCCCCTCTGGATTTTTCTCCAATTCCCCCACGCCACTCACCCGGCTGGATTTCGCCTTTGAAGAGCCTCTCTGCCGAGCCGACGTCGCCACCTGCAGCCGCAACCTGGTGACCGTAAACCGGGCCTACTTTCAAATCCCCATGGGTTCGGAGATTCGCCTCACCGCGGGCAGTCGCCTGGCGCAGCTCGACCTGCTGCCGGTGTGGCCCAGCCTCACCAACGACTCCCCCATCCTGGAGCTGTTTCAGCGCGCGGGGGCGGCGGGGGCCTACAGCCGCCGAGTGGGCAGTGGCTTTGGCGCCTGGTGGCAGCCCACAGGGCGCTTGAGGGGCCTCTCCATTGCCTATGCCGCCGTGGCTCCCCAGGCAAACAACGGTTCCCCCGGGGAGGGTGGGCTCTTCACGGCCGCTGGCGGCCAGACGAACACGGTGCAGGTGGCCTACACCCGGCCCACTTGGAACTTCACCGCCGCCTACACCCGCAATGGCCAGCATGCCCTGCTGCGGGGTACCCCTCTAGCCAGTCAGCTCGCCGCCGACTCCCGCGATGGCGCCCTCCACTCCTGGTCGCTGGCGGGGTATTGGCGGCCTTCGGATGCGGGCTGGATTCCCTCGATCAGCGCCGGCTGGGGCTGGGATCGCTTTGCCTTCGCCACCACCCCGGTGGCGGGGCTCTCCGGGGTGCGCACCACCTCCTGGAGTGTGGGCCTCAACTGGAGCGACGTGCTCAGCTCTGGGAACAGCGTCACGCTGGCGGTGGGCGCGCCGGCCCACGTGAGCCGCCTGGAGGGGGTGGCGGGCGTGGACGACTCCGGCCTGGCCCTGGAGGCCTCCAGCCTGATCCCCATCAGCGATATCTTCAGCCTCACGCCAGCTGTGTTTTGGCTGAGTCGGCCCCGCGGCGCGATGGGGGGCACCGCCAGCCTCAACGAGGCCCTGCGACCTGGGCGCGAAGCGCCCGCCACCCTGGGGGTGTGGGGTGGGCTGGTGCGCGCCAGCTTGCGGTTTTGATGCAGGGATTGACTGGAGAGTTAAATTGAAATCTTTGTGCTGGCTCTTCGCGCTTTGTTCTTTAGCAAGCAAGCGAAATGAGCCGTGAGCCCATCGGCATTCAGCCCTTCTGAACGCCCAACTCCAACAGGATCAATTCGCAATGAGTGCGTCGAAATGAACCTTCTAAACGGACAGATTGAGGTTCGCTCGTTCCTCACGGTCACCCTGGGAATCCTGGTGCTGTTTCTTGGCAAGGCTCTCAACAAACGTTTCGCTTTCTTGAGGGAATTCACCATTCCTGAGCCCGTCAGTGGCGGCTTGCTGGTGGCCTCGGTGATCGCCCTGCTCCATCTCGCCTTTGGCCTGGACATCAGCTTTGGCATGCGGGCCCGCGATCTGCTGCTGGTGTATTTCTTCACCACAGTGGGCATGAATGCCAGCTTCGCTGACCTCAGGCGCGGTGGCCGCTCCCTGGTGGTGCTGCTGGTCCTCACCATCGTGTTGATGCTGGCCCAAAACCTGTTGGGCCTCACCCTGGCTCGCTTGGGCGGCCTACCGGCCGCCACGGGCCTGCTGATGGGCACGGTGTCGCTGATTGGCGGCCACGGCACCACGATTGCGTGGGCGCCCAAGTTTGCCGACGACTACGGCGTGGCCAACGCCATGGAGATCGGCATTGCCGCCGCCACCTTCGGTCTGATCATCGCCAGTGCCAGCGGCGGCCCTATCGCCCGCTATCTGATCCAGCGCCATCGGCTGGTGGCCCCCGGCGCCTCAGCCGCGACGGAGCGAGGCGACCTCTCCAACAGTCCACCCAACGGCGCTGCTCTCGCTTCAGCGCAGGCGGTTCCAGCAGCTGCGGTCCTCTCGCCTGCGCCTGGGGGGAAGCCTTCCCAGGCCCCAGGCGGCGGGGCGTTGATCGATTCCCACGATTTCCTCGGGGCGGTGCTGGCGATCAACATCTGCATCATCCTCGGCTCGCTCCTGCAGGAGCTGCTCCGGGAGCGGGGGCTCTTTCTGCCGCTGTTTGTGCCCTGCCTGATTGTGGGCATCCTGCTCAGCAACCTGCTGCCCAAACCAGGGCCCAAGTTCCCGTTCCGCTGGCCCTCCCGCACCCCCGCCCTCGACCTGATCGCCGAGATTTCCCTGGGGGCCTTCCTGGCGATGTCGTTGATGACCATCCAGTTCTGGACGCTGGTGGATCTGGCGGGACCTCTGCTGCTGATCCTGATCGCCCAGTTCCTGCTGGCCCTGCTGATCAACCTCTTCCTGGTGTTCCCCCTGCTGGGCGGCACCTACGACGCGGCGGTGATCGCCGCAGGCTTCAGCGGCTTCACCCTCGGCTCCACCCCCACCGCCATGGCCAACATGACCGCCGTGACCCAGAAGTTCGGCCCCTCCCCCAAGGCCTTCATCGTGCTGCCCCTGGTGTCGGCGTTTTTCATCGATCTGCTCAACGCGGTGCTGATCCCCTTTTTCCTGCACAGGGTTTGAGCCTGGGCCCTCAGGCGGGGCTGGCGGGCCTTGAAGCCAACAGGTGAAGGCCCAGGCGCTCGGAGAGAAAACTCGCCGTGAGCTGGCCCCGCACGCTGTTGCCCGCCCCATCCAGCGGCGGGGAGTAGGTGGCCAGCCCGCCCTTGCCTGGCGCCACGGTGATCATGCCGCCGGACACCCCGCTCTTACCCGGCAGCCCGATGTCGTACATCCAATCGCCGGAGGTTTCATAGAGCCCCGCCGTCACCATCACCGCCAGCACGACCTGGCAGATCGGCGGCTCCACCACCTGCTCGCCGCTGAGGGGATGGCGCCCCCCATTGGCCAGGGTTGCGGCCATCAGGGCTAAATCGTGGCTGGTGACGCTGAGGGCGCACTGGCGGGTGTAGAGGTCGGTGGTGGCCTCCGGATCAAACCAGATGCCCTCCTGCTCCTCCAGCAGGGTGGCGATGCCCAGATTGCGCCGGTTTGTGGCCACCTCCGAGGCATACACCTCCTGATCCAGCTCCAGGGAGCGCCCCGCGAAGCGGGAGAACCCCTCCTGGATGAAGGCCCATTTGGCCTCAGCGGTGTCGCCCGGCGCCAGGCTCGTGGCGGCAATCGCGCCCGCATTCACCATCGGGTTGGAGAGGCCGTCCTCCGCCCTCTCCACTGCCTGCACGGAATTGAAGGGCAGCCCTGTGCTGTTCACCCCCAGCTTCTGGCGGGCGTCCTTTTCCCCAATGGCCTGGCAGATCAGGGCAAAGAGAAAGGGCTTGGAGATGCTCTGGATGCTGAAGAGTTGGTGGGCCTCCCCCGCCTCAAACAGCTGGCCCTCCGTGGAGGCCACGGCGATGCCGAAATCAGCCGGGTTGGCCGAGGCCAGGGCGGGGATGTAGCGCGCCACCTCGCCCTCGCGCAAAGGGCCAAAGCGCTGATGGGCTTCGGCCACCAGTTGGCGCACCACGGCCTCGTTGGGCAGATGGCCGGTGGAGATCCAGGACTCCACGTTTAGTCCCCGCTCTCCTTCTCCCAGGGGAGGCTGGGCAGGCGGTAGAGAGCCTCCCGCTGGGCCTCTTTCCACACCTGGATCATCGTGTCGAGGCTGGGATCATCCGCTTCAACTTTGATCTGATGGGCAATGCTCAGGCTGCCCGCCGGGATCACCATCAGCTCGAAGGGGGGGCCCACCGAGAGATTCGACCGTTGGGTGAGCACCTCCGACATCAGGCAGAGCTTGGCGGCATCTTCCAGCGAGAGGTTGGCGCGGCCGATGTTGTCGAGCGGGGGCTTGCCGTATTTACTCTCGCCGATCTGCAGGTAGGGCGTTTCCGGCGTCGCCATGATCGCGTTGCCCTGGGGATAGATCAGATAGAGCCCGTGGGGTTCGTTGCCGATCTGCCCGGCCAGGAGAAACGTCGCCCCGCCGCTGGCCCCCGCCTGCCGCAACGACGCTTCGTTTTCCTTCTGCACCGCCACGCTCACCCGCCCCACATAGGCCGCCGCTTCAAACAGATAGTCGCAGTGGCGTAGATCCTTGCCGGCACCAGCCTCCAGATCCGCGGGGCGGTCGAGATCGCGGCGGATCCAGCTGATCACCGCGTGGGTGGTGGCCAGGCTGCCCGCCGCCAGGATCACAAACAGCCGATCGGGAGCGGGCTGAAAGCTATACATCTTGCTGTAGGTGGAGATGTAGTCCACCCCCGCATTGGTGCGGGAATCGGAGGCCAGCACCAGCCCCTTCTCCAGCCAGTACCCGATGCAGTAGGTCATCCCTGGTTCAACCTGCGGGGTAGCTCTCCGCGAACTTATCCCGGCCCAGGGGCATCGCAAGGCTTCTGTCACAGAGCGCTTCACCCCCTGGGCCGCCCCTGGCCCCCCCGCCCCCCGCTCCGGCGGCCCCGCTGATACTCGGGATCGGGGCTCCTCAGCTGCAACTGGCGCACCGCCTCCACGGCCATGCCGGCCACCAGGCCAAAGCCGCTCACCAGCACCGTGTCCCAAAACAGGGTGCGCTCGCTCACCCGCACAGGGACGTTGGCCACCACGGTGCGCAGAAACTGGGCGATGGCCCAGCCGGCGGCACCGGTGACCAGGCCGGAGGCCACCACCCGCCTCCCGCAGAGGGGGCGCGGAAGCCGCTCCGGGGACACGGCAGGGGGGGGCTCCTGGGAGCTTCCCGCTGGCGGGGGGGCGCTCATGGGGCCGGGGGCTCCTCCGAGGAGGCCAGCGCAGGAGGGGCGCCCGCCACCAGTTGCTTCATCACCACGTAAAACACCGGCACCACGAAGAGAGACAGCACGGTGGCCACCGCCAGCCCGCCGAACACCACCGTGCCCAGGGAGGCCTGCCCCCGGGCACCGGCGCCGCTCGCCAACACCAGGGGCAGGAAGCCAAACAGAGAGGAGATGGCGGTCATCAGGATCGGGCGGAAACGGGAGCGGGCCGAATCGGCTGCCGCCTCCAGGGCGGTGGCCCCCTCCTCCATGCGCTGGTTGGCCATGTCCACAATCAGGATGCCGTTTTTGGCCGCCAGGCCGATCAGCATCACCAGCCCCACCTGGGCAAAGATATTGAGCACCTCGCCGCGGGCCGCCAAAAACAGCAGTGCCCCCAGCATGGCCGTGGGAACGGTCATCAGGATGATCAAGGGATCTGTGTAGCTCTCGTATTGGGCCGCGAGCACCAGATAGGCCGCCAAGATCCCCAGGCCAAACACCACAATCGCTAAGGCACCTGCACGGATTTCTTCCCGGGAGATGCCGGTCCAGTCAAAGCTCACGCCATTGATGGAGAGATCCTCAAAGAGGCGGCGGATGTCGTTGATGGCCTGGCCCGAACTGCGGCCTGGGGCCGGACCCCCTTCCACCATGATTGAGCGGAACAAGTTGAAGCGGGGAATCACCGCGGGGCCGGTGGCGGGCTTGATGCGGATGAACTCCGAGAGGGGGATGGGCTCGCCGGCGGCATTTTTGGTGTAGAGCCCGCGCAGCTGTTCCGGGTTGGCACGGAAGGCCTGATCCGCCTGCACAAACACCCGCCGCACCCGGCCTCCCTCGAAGGTGTCGTTCACATAAAAGGAGCCGATGTTGAAGCTGAAGGCCTGCATGGCGCTCTGGAAATCCACCCCTAAAGCGGCCATGCGATCCCGGTCCACCAGGATCTGCAGCTGGGGCGCTTCCGGGGAGAACTGGGTGAACACCCGATCAAAGAGGCCGCTGGCGTTGGCGTTGCCGATCAACTGCTGGGAGCTGGCAAAGAATTGCGAATCGGAAAGGGCGCCGCCACTGCGGTTGAGCATCTGGAATTCGAAGCCGCCGCCGGTGCCGTAACCGGGAATGGCCGGGGGCTCGATCACGATGATGCGCGCCTCCTGGATCGCGGCGAGCTTGCGGTTGAGCCGTTCCACGATGGCGCTCACCGACTGGTCGGCGCCGAGCCGCTCGTTCCACTGGCGGGTACCGAAGAAAAACAGCCCGCGGTTGGGGGCGTTGCCGGCAAAGCTGGCGCCACTGAACACCGCGGCGCTCTCGATCTCCTTGTCCTCCCGCAGGATCGCGGCCACCCGCTGGTTGATCCGGCGCGTGTTCTCCAAGGAGCTGCCATCCGGCGCCTGCAGGATGCCGATGGCATAGCTCTGGTCTTCCACCGGCACGAAGCCACTGGCGATGGTGTTGAAGGCCACGGCGGTAAGGGCGATCCCGGCCATCAGGGCGCCCATGATCAGAGTGCGGTGGCAGAGCACCCAGGCCAGGCCCTGCTCGTAACCCCGCTCGATGCCGGCATAGCCCCGGTTGAACCAGCCAAACAGCTCCGGGGTGAGCCAGCCAAAGAGTCCGCCGCCCAGGGCGAAGGCCAGCGCGGCGGCGGGGTTTGCCACTCCCCCGAGCACCAGCCCCGCCACCCCGCCGGCGAGGCTGAAGGGAAGCCGCAGAGGCAGGCCGGTGAGCAGCCCCAGCAGAAAGCCCAACAGCAGCCCGGCGGCCAAGGCGCCCATGGCGGCCAGGGCGCCCCCGCCGCCGGCAGCCAGCAAGCCATAGAGAAACCCCACCGCCCCCCCCGCGATGGCGTAGGTGCGACGGCCCGGCGGCGGGCCCTCCCAGCCCAGGAGGAGGGCCGAAAGCATGGGGGAGAACGTGAGGGCGTTGAAGGTGGAGATGGCGATCGCAAAGAGGATCGTGGCGGCGAATTGCCGGTAGATGGTGCCGGTGGCGCCGGGGAAGAAGAGCACCGGCACAAACACCGCGAACAACACCAGCGTGGTGGCCAGCACCGCGCCAAAGAGGTCGTCCATGGTGGCCTTGGCCGCCGCCAGGGCCCCCAGGCCTGAGGCTTTCTTGGTGGCGGTGGTTTCGATGATCGTGATCGCGTCGTCCACCACCAGGCCGGTGGCCAGCACCAGGCCGAAGAGGGTGAGCTGGTTGAGGGTGTAGCCAAACACCAACACCCCTAAAAAGGAGCCCACCAGGGCCACCGGAATGGCGATCGCCGGCACCAGGGTGGCCTTCCAGTCCTGCAGGAAGAGAAACAACACCAGCACCACCAGGATCACCGCATCCCGCAGAGCGGAGGAGACCCCATCGATCGAGGCCCGCACGAAGTCGGTGTTGTCGATGATCTTCTGCATCGTCATGCCCACGGGCATGGTGGCGGTGAACTCCTTGAGCACCTCCTCCACCCCGCGGGACACCTCCAGGGCGTTGCTGCCCGTGCGTTGGTAGATCGCCATCCCCACCGAAGGCACCCCTCGCAGGTCGGTGGCTTCCACGGCGAAGGTTTCCCCCCCCAGGTTCACCCGGCCTACATCCCTGAGGCGCACGATGCCGCCCTCGGCCGTGTTGCGCAGGATCAGATTCTCGAAGTCTTCGGTGCTGCGCAGTCGGCCCTGCAGCACCACGGTGAGGGTGAATTGCTGGCCGGGGGGCGCGGGGGCGCCACCGATCTGCCCCACCGGCACCAGGCGATTTTGGCTGCGCAGGGCCTGCACCACATCGCTGGCGGTGAGCTTGTTAGCGGCGAGGCGCACCGGATCGAGCCAGAGGCGGAAGGCCAACTGGCGATTGCCGAAATACTGCAATTCGCCCACCCCCGGCACCCGTCGGATGGCGTCGGTGAGATTTTGATCCAGCAGGCCGCTGATGGTTTCAAGGCTATAAAGTTGCTTCGGATCTTCGCTGGTAAAGTTATACACCAGCAGGATTGAATTGGAGGCCTGGTTCACGGTGATGCCGGATTGGCGCACCTCTTCCGGCAGGCTCGGCTGGGCGAGGGCCACCCGGTTTTGCACATTCACCTGGTTGATGTCGCCATCGCTGCCGCTGGCGAAGGTGATTTCGATGGCACTGGTGCCGTCGGCCGCGCTGGTGGAGGAGATGAAATCCATGTTCTCCACCCCATTGATCTGTTGCTCCAGCACGCTGGTGACACCCTGCTCCACGCTCACCGCGTCGGCCCCCACGTAGCGGGAGGTGACTTGCACGGTGGGTGGGGCGATGTCGGGCAGGTTTTCGATCGGCAGGATGGGAATGGCAATCAAGCCGGCAATCACGATCAGCAGGCTGCACACCGTGCTGAGCACCGGACGCGTGATGAAGGTGTTGGAGAGCGACATAGACCCCTGTGGTGACGGCGGCTAGTTGACCTTCACCGGCAGGCCATGACGGAGGTTGATCAGGTTCGAGGTGATCACCCTCTGGTCAGGCTCCAACCCACGCAACACCGGATAGCGGTTGTTTTGGAGCGGGCCCAGTTCGACCGGCGTTTGCAGGGCGAACTGGGTGGTAGGCGGCAGCTTGCGCAGGGGCTCCAGCTTGGCCTGGCCTGGCCGCCGTTCCAGGTTGGCCAGGCTGCCCACGCCATAGACAAACCGCTGCCCTGAAATCTGGGTGACGGCTTCAAAGGGAACGGAGAGTTGGCTCCGCTCATCGAGGATCAGGCGGGTGCGGGTGCGCAGGCCGTTGCGCAGCACGCCGGTGGGATTGTCGAATTCCGCCTTGGCCAGCAGCGACTGGGTGCCAGCCACAACAGCCGGATCCAGCGAGCGCACCACGCTGCGGGCCATGGGGCTGTTGTTGGCGGGGTCCATGAGGATCACGGGCTGGCCCAGCCGCAGGCGCTCGGAGAACACCGCAGGCACATCCACCCGGGCCACGAGCTCATCGTTGCGGATGATCTTGGTGAACGGCGCCCCCGCCGCGATCACATCGCCCACCTTGGCCTGCACATCGCCAACGGTGCCGCTGATCGGTGCCCGCAGGTCGCGGAAGCCGAGATCGGCCATGCGGGCCACCAGGTTCATGCGGGAGGAGATGTAATCCTGCCGAAACTGATCCCGCTGAATCGCGCTGGCCGCCCCCTGTTTCACCAGGTAGTCGTAGCGCTGGAAATTGAGCCGTTTGGTTTCGGTTTCCGCCCGTAACCGGGCCACATCCGCCCGGGCCTGGGTTTGATCGAGCACCATCAGCAACTGGCCCTGGCGCACCTGATCGCCCTGGCGCACGAGCAGGGTTTGGATGCGGCCACTGGCTTGGGCCGCCAGTTGCACCTCTCCCAGGGCCTCCAGGGTGCTCACTGTGTCCACCACGTCAGCAAAGCGGGACACCTGGACCGCCTGGGTCCGAACGGCCAGGGGCGGGCGAGGCGGGGCTTCCGGCGTGCCCTGGCATGCCGTCAGCAGCCCAGCAGCCCCCAGGCCCAAGAGCGGCCCACCCGGCCATTGCTGCCAACAACGCTGGCTCAAGGGAATCTTGGGAGAGGTAGTCAACCCGTGCAAACCCTGGCTGGGGTGATTGTAAGAAGCTTGCCAAGCCCAGGCAGACCCCCTGGCCGAGGGAGGAGCAAAGGCAGGGTGTTTCAGGAGAGGGCCTCCCCAGCTTCAACCGGCTCCTTCAGCACCAGCCTCAACAACACCGGGGCCAGAAAGGTGGTGCCAATCACCATCAGGAGGATAGCGGCCTCCAGGGAGGGGCCCAGCACGCCGCTCTGGCTGCCAAGGCCCAGAAAGATCAGGCCCACCTCCCCCCGCGGGATCATCGCTAGCCCCACCGCCAGCCGATTCGTGGGCTCCTGACTGAGGTAGCTCCAGCCGGCCGCCAGCTTGCTCAGCAGCGCGGCGGCCAAGAGGAAGCCCGCCATTAGCAGTCCGGCATGGTTGGCGGGGTTGAAGGGATTGAGCACGGCGAGGTTGAGGCTGCTACCGATGAGCACGAAAAACACGGTGGCAAAGAGAGCCACCAGGGGTTGGATGGCCTTCTCGATCTCATCCCGGCGTTTGGAGGAACTGAGGATCAGCCCCCCGGCGAAGGCGCCCAGGGCTGCCTCCAGGCCGAAGGCCTGGGCCGCGAAGCAGGCCAGCGAGAGCACCAGGAAGGCTGCCACCGCCACCTCCCCAGGCGCCCGTAGCCGATCCAACAGAGCATCGAAGGCTGGGGCGGCGGTGCGGCTGAGGGCCAGGGCCACCGCCACAAACACCGAAGCGGCCCCCACCAGGCGCACCACTGGCCCCGCCGTGAAGCCCTCCCCCGCCGCCAGGGCCACCACCACAGCCAAGATGACAATGCCGAGGATGTCATCCAGCACGGCGGCGCCGATCACCATCTGCCCATCTCGGGTGCGCAGCAGCTTCAGTTCGCCGAGCACGCTGGCCGTGATGCCGATGCTGGTGGCGGTCATCGCAGCGCCAGCGAAGACTGCTGGCAGTATCGGCACCGCAAACAAGACATGGAGGCCAAAGGCGCCCAGCACAAAGGGGAGGATCACGCCGGTGAGAGCCACGCTGATGGCCTGGCCGCCGACCGCCATCAGTTCGTCCAGCTCGCTCTCCAGGCCGGTGAGGAACAGCAGGGCCAGCAGGCCGATCTTCGCCACCCCCTGCAGGATGGGAAACGTGTCGGCATAGATCTGGCCTACTTGTTCGGAACTGACGTGGGCCAGGGTGGCGATCAAGCCCTGGGCGAGGCCGTTGAGCTCGCCCCCCAGCTCCGGAGCCTGGATCAGGTGCAACCCCGAAACGCCGATCAGCACACCGGCCACCAGCTCTCCGAGGATGGCGGGAAGGCGCAGCCGCACCATCAGCTCCGCCAGGGCCCGGGCGATCAAGAGGATCACCACAAATTGCCCAGCCTGGATCAGGGTGTGGGCGGCCTCCAGCTCATGCGCACCGCTGGAGAGGAACAGGGTGGGCAGGCTCATGGGCGCCACGGGCGGTGGGGGAAATCCTTTCATCTCAGGCCCGTCGGCGGCGGCGGGATGGGCAAACCGCGATAGCGGGATGGGCAAACCGCGATCGGGAGATGCCTCAAAGGAAAGGTGCATCACCGATGGTTTCTCGCTACTGGTGAGCCGCCTGGCCTCAGGCTCGGTTTTACTCAGAATTGCTCTGCTTCGGTGTGAAGTCGCAGCAGATTTTCAGGTAACAAGGGTGTGTGAGGTCGTCATGGTCCGGATGTCTTCATGGTCCGGATGTCGGTAGCCGAGCAGTTTCTGAATGATGCGGAGGTCATGACCACGCGTCCCGCACCAACCCTTCCAGCTCCAGATCGCGATCGAGCAGCTACCTGTAGAGAAACAACAGCGCCGCCAGTGCCTGATTTCGCATCGAGACGCTCACCTGCTTCTCCACGGTCAGGTGGCTCAGGCAGGCATTCACCTCGGCACTGCCCACCTCCCGGGGATGGCGTAGGCGGTGAAAGCGCAGGTCATGGTGCAGCCGTTGCGCATCGGTCTTGAGCCTGCGTCGTGCGTCATGACGCGTAGGTCATGCCTCCCGGTGCCGCTGGATCAGACCTGGCGGCCTGGCTTCAGGGGCCACGGTTCAGCGGCCATGGTTCAGCGGCGGCAGGTATGGCGATGAATCCCTGCCAGCGTCATTGTTTCGAGCAGCGTCGTTCCAGACTGCCCCCCATCCCCGGCTCCGGGATGCCCTGATCCCTTTTCCCCCAGCCCCTGTGAGCGGCGCCGACGACACGATCGAGCCAGCCGTTGCCGAGCCCCCCTGGCGCCAGCAGCTGCGCGCCGCCCTCGGGGATCTGCCCGCCGTTCGCCGCCGCCGCCTGCGCAGCCTGGCGCCCGCCGGGGCCGCCGCACTGCAGCCCGCCGCACCCGAAGGCGCCGCAGACGCCAACGCCGGCGATGCGGGCCCACCGCCCCCCCCCCCCCCTGCTGGACCTGGCCAGCAACGACTACCTGGGCTTCAGCCGCGATCCGGCCGTGCTGGCGGCCGCCGCCGCCGAGCTGGCCGCCTCGGGCCTGGGGGCCGGCGCCTCGCGGCTGGTGAGCGGCACCCGGCCGGTGCATCTGCAGCTGGAGCAGGCCCTGGCCGCCTGGCTGGGACGCGAGCGGGTGCTGCTCTTCCCCAGCGGCTTTCAGGCCAACCTGGCCGCCGTCTGCGCCCTGGCCGATCGCCACAGCCTGGTGCTGGCCGACCGCCTGATCCACCACTCCCTGCTGGCCGGCGTGCGCGCCAGCGGTGCCCGCTTGAAGCGCTTCGCCCACAACGACCCGGCCGATCTGGAGCGGCTCCTGCTCGACGAGCGGCGCTCCCGCCCGGAGGCCCGCCTGCTGGTGCTCTGCGAAAGCCTCTACAGCATGGAAGGCAGCACCCCTCCTCTGGCCGCGCTGGCGGCCCTCTGTGAGCGCCATCGGGTGCCGTTGCTGGTGGATGAGGCCCATGCCCTCGGCCTGCTCGGCCCCGGCGGTCGCGGTCTGGCCCATGGCATCGACTCGGTGGCGCTCGTGAGCGGCACCTTCGGCAAGGCCTTCGGCAGCGGCGGCGCCTTCGTCGCCGGCGATTCCCTGGTGGGCGACTGGCTGCTGCAGAGCAGCGGCGCCTTCCGTTACACCACCGCCCTCGCTCCGCCCCTGGCCGCCGGCGCCCTAGCGGCCCTCGGCCGGATCCAGGCCGATCCCGGCGCGGCATCCGCCCTGCTGGAGCGTTCCGGCCGTTGGCGCGACGCCCTGGAGGCCGCCGGCTGGCCCCGGCCTCCCGGCGAGGGGCCGATCCTTTCGGTTCGGCTCGGCGATGACACTGCCGCCCTCGCCGCCCAGGAGCGGCTGGAGGTGGCGGGCCTGCTGGCCCTGGCGATTCGGCCGCCCACCGTGCCCGAGGGCACCTCCCGATTGCGGCTGGTGCTGCGGGCTGGCCTTCCCTCCGGCACTCTGGAGAAGCTTCTGGTGGCCCTCGGGCCCGGACCCCGCCGCTCGCCATCGTGTCCACCCCTTCGGCCTGCCCCCTCCAGGTGATCGCCATGCACGGCTGGAGCGGCACCGCCGCCGGCTGGGAACCCTGGCGGTCGGAGGCGGAAGCCCGCGGCTGGCAGTGGCGCAGCGGCGAACGGGGCTATGGCGCCGCGCCTCCCTTCCTGCCGGCCTGGGACGCCCAGGGGCTGCGGGTGCTGATCAGCCACTCGATGGGAGCCCACCTGCTGCCCCCCTCCCTGCTGGCGGATGCCGAGCGGGTGGTGCTGCTGGCCGGTTTCGGCCGCTTCGTGCCGCCGGGGCGCGAGGGGCGCCAGCTGCGCACGGCCCTGGCGGGCATGGCCGAGGCCCTCGCCGAGGGCCCCGATCCCGAGGAAACCGCCCGGCGGGCCCAGGCTTTGCTGCAGGCCTTCCTGGTGCAGGCCGCATCCCCCGATTCCGCCACCCTGATGCCCCCCGGCCCCGCCGACCAGCCGGTGGGGCCCGAGGCCCGCCGCCGCCTGCGCCACGACCTGGCCCTGCTGGAGGCCACGGCCGACCTACCCGAGGGGTTCCCGGAGCAGGTGCCGGTGCTGCTGGTGGAGTCCGGCGACGACAAGATCGTGGTGCCCCCGATGCGGGAGCTCCTGCGCCAGCGGCTGCCGGCGGCGGAGCGGATCCTGCTGGCCGGCGCCGGCCACGCGTTTCTCACCAGCCCGCCGCTGGCCGCTGTGCTGCAGTGGTTGGAGCGGACCGGCCCGTGTTGACGCCGTCGCAGGTGAGCGATCCCACCCTGCCCGCCTTCAGCGGCCGGGTGCGGCAGGGCTTCGGGCGTGGCGCCGCCAGCTACGAGGCCCAGGCCCGCCTGCAGCAGGGCGTGGCCTGGCGGCTCGGCCGTCTCTGCCGCGACCTTCCCCTCCCCGCCGGCCCCTGCGCCGACCTCGGTGCCGGCAGCGGCCTGCTCAGCCGGGCCCTGCTGGCCCAGCGACCTTCCCTGGCCAAGCCGCCCCTCCAGCTCGACCTCTGCCCCGAACTGCTGGCCCGCAATCCGCTCGCCGCGCCCACCACCGCCCCCTGGGACCTCAACCGCGGCCTGCCGCCCCAGCTCCGGGACGCCGGCCTGCTGCTCTCCAGCTTTGCCCTGCAGTGGCTCGACGATCCCACGGCCCAGCTGGCCCACTGGGCCGGCCGGCTCGCCCCCGGCGGTTGGCTGGCCCTGGCGGTGCCGGTGGCCGGCAGCTTCGACACCTGGCAGGCGGCCGCCCGCGCCGCGGCCGTGCCCTGCACGGCCCTGCCCCTGTCCGACCCGAGCAGGCTGATCGAGGCGGCGATCCGCGCTGGTCTGGAACGGCGCCAGACCCAGCGGCTCCGCTTCAGCTGCAGGCCCCGCGATGGGCTGGCCACCCTGCGGTTGCTGCGCTCCCTCGGTGCCACCGCCAGCCGTCAGCCACCCCTGGAGGCGGGCCAGCTGCGCCGTCTGCTGGCCCACTGGCCCTCAGCGCCGCTGCGCTGGGAGGTGCTGGTGTTGGTAGGCCGCAGGCCCGGCGGCGCGCCCTCTCTCCCCGCAGCACCCAGCCCTCCCTGCGGCCCGCCATGCTGAGCGCCATTCCGTAGCAGCCGCTCCAAGTCATGCGCCTGGTGGTCTGCGGCACCGACACCGATGTGGGCAAGACGGTGGTGAGCGCCCTGCTGGTGGAGGGTCTGGGGGCTCGCTATTGGAAACCGGTGCAGAGCGGTGTGGAGGGGGGCGGCGATCGCGACCGGGTGGCGGCGTTGCTTGATCTGCCGGCTGAGCGGATCGTGCCGGAGGCCTACCGGCTGGCGGCCCCGATGTCCCCCCATTGGGCCGCTGAACGGGAGGGTGTGGCGATCGACCCAGAGCGGCTCGCCCTGCCGCCGGGCGACGGGCCGCTGGTGGTGGAGTGCGCCGGCGGGCTGCTGGTGCCCCTGCGGCGCGATTGGCTGCAGATCGAGCAGATCGCCCGCTGGGGGCTGCCGGTGGTGCTGGTGGCCCGCAGCGGCCTGGGCACCCTCAACCACACCCTCCTCTCGCTCGAGGCCCTGCGCCATCGCCGCATCCCCGTGCTCGGCCTGGTGCTCAACGGCGAGCCCCACCCCGACAACCCCCGCACCCTGGCGGCGCTCGGCGGGGTGCCGGTGCTGGCCGAACTGCCTCCGATCGAACCGCTCGATCGGGCTGGCCTGCGCCGGCAATGGCTGCGCTGCGAAGGATTCCGTAACCTGGAGCGATGAGCAAGCGTCATCTTCTGGTGAGCGTCCTGGTGGCCGCTCTCTGCAGCGGCATCCTGTTGCTGTTCACCAACATCGAGAAGACGGTGGGCGGCTTGCTGCGCTGCGGCACCCTGGTCACGCTTCCCCCGGCCAAGGCCTGCCGCTGAAACCGGCGCCGGTCCAACATGACGGGCACCCCAGGCCCTGAGCGCCCCATGCCGATCGGCGCCGCCGCCCCGTCGGGCTGGCATCCCCACCTCTGGCATCCCACCACCCAGGTGGCCACCGCCTCGCCACCCGAGCAGGTGGTGCAGGGTGAGGGGGCGGAGCTGATCACCGCCGATGGCCGCCGCCTGATTGATGCGATCGGCAGCTGGTGGGTCACCCTCCATGGCCACGGCGAACCCAGCATCGCCGCCGCGATCGCCGATCAGGCCCGCCGCCTCGAGCAGGTGATCTTCGCCGATTTCAGCCATCCGCCCGCCGAGCAGCTCGCCACCCGCCTCAGCCGCCTGAGCGGCCTGGAGAGGCTCTTCTTCTCCGACAACGGCTCCACCGCGGTGGAGGTGGCCCTGAAGGTGGCCTGGCAGTGGTGGCGCAACCGCGGCAGCGAGCGCCGCCAGCTGGTGGCCTTCGCCGGGGCGTATCACGGCGACACCTTCGGGGCGATGGCCGTGGGGGAGCGTTCCCTCTTCACCGACGCCTTCGAGCCCCTGTTGTTCGATGTGGCCCGGGTGCCCTGGCCCGCCACCCACTGGCACGACGAACAGGTGGAGGAGAAGGAAGGCGAAGCCCTGGCGGTGCTGGAGCGGCTCCTGGAAACCCCCACCGCCGCGGTGATTCTCGAACCGCTGCTGCAGGGCGCCAGCGGCATGCGCATCGTGCGTGAATCCTTCCTGCGGGAGGTGGCGCGGCGGGTGCGCCAGGCGGGAGCCCTGCTGATCGCCGATGAGGTGCTCACCGGTTTCGGCCGCACCGGCGAGCTGTTCGGCTGCCGGCGCGCCGGCATCCAGCCCGACCTGATGGCCCTCTCCAAGGGGCTCACCGGCGGCTTCCTGCCCATGGGGGTGACCCTGGCCAGCGAGGCGCTCTTCCAGGGCTTTGTGGACCCTGACCCCACTCGCACCTTGTATCACGGCCACAGCTTCACCGCCAATCCGCTCGGCTGCGTGGCAGCCCTGGCCAGCCTCGACCTGCTGGAGGGCTTCCCCGAGCGGCACCGGGGGATGGAGGCGCGGCACCGGCCCCACCTGGAGCGCCTGGCCGGCCACCGCGGCGTGCGGCAGCCCCGCCTGCTCGGCGGCATCGCCGCCTTCGACCTGGTGGTGGAATCGCCCGGCTATCTCAATCCGGTCGGGAAGCGGCTGCAGGCCCTGGTGCGCCGCGAGGGGGTGTTCCTGCGCCCCCTGGGCCAGGTGATCTACCTGCTCCCTCCCCTCTGCATCGACGACGAGCAGCTGGAGCGCTGCTACCGGGCGATCACGATGGCGCTGGATGCGCTCTGAGAGGCAAGCGGAGAGGCAAGCGGAACGGCTGCCAGGCCTGCCGAGGGCTGGGTGGCTCAGGGGCCGGCCAGGATTGCCGCCTCCACGTCAGCGCGGGTGAGGCCATAGGGAAAACGACGCTGGCATTCCCTGCCTTCCCCATGCCAGCTCACCGCCAGGTCCTCACTCTCCAGCGTGATCCGTGCACTCCACTCGGGTCGGTGCAGGTCCCAGTGCACCGCGTGCGCCCCCTCCGGACGAGCACCGAGCTGGCGCAACCAGGCCTCCAGGGCCGGCAGGGGGTGGTTGTAGAGCGGCGTCCGCTCAGGGGGCAGGGTCGGCATCGGCGAGGGGGGAGTCCGGGGGTGGATCGGGGGCAACAGCCTCGGCCACGGCTTCGGGCCACCAGCTGGGGGTGCGCACCAGGGCCGCCCCCCGCGCCCAGGCCACACCCAGGCCCAGCACCAGGCTGAGCACCAGGGCTACACCCAAGAGCAACAGGGCGAACCATTCGCCCCCCGAGAGTGCCCGTCGCACCCCCACCGGCCGGGGTGGTGATGTCAGCGGTGGGGCCTGTGCTGACCCCCCCGGCGCCGAGGTCGGCCCGGGCGGCTGCAGCAGCTGGCTGTCGTAGCGGTTGCGGTTGATCGGATCGCTGAGCACCGCATAGGCCTGCTGCAGCTGCCGGAACGACTCCTGGGCCTGGGCCTGGGGCAGGCTGGTGGTGTCCGGGTGGTAGCGCTTGCTGAGCAGGCGGAAGGCCTGCCGCAGCTCTGCCGCGCTGGCGGTGCTGGCCACCTCCAGGAGGTCGTAGTGGGTGGGGCCCGGGGCGGAGGGGTTCGGGGTGGGGGGCATGGCCCGGCAGACGGCGACCCGGCACGGTGTGCAGGATCCTAGGGAGAGCAGAAGGGCCCACGGTGATGGAAGCGGCTTCGATGTCCCTGGCGGAGCTCTGGCGGGCCCTGGGCTGGCAACCGGCCCCGCAGCAGGAGGAGCTGTTCCTGCAGCTCCAGGATCTGCTGCGCCACTGGAATGGCCTCCTCAACCTCACCCGCCTGGTGGAGGGCGACGACTACTGGGTGGCCCAGGTGTTCGACAGCCTCTGGCCCTTGCGGGCGCTGCTGCAGGAGGAGCCGGAGGCCTCCCCGGAGGTGATCGACGTGGGCACCGGCGGTGGTTTCCCCGGACTGGCAGTGGCGATCGCCCTTCCCCAGGCCCGCCTCACCCTGGTGGATTCCGTGGGCCGCAAGGTGGAGGCGGTGCGGGCCATGGCCGCCGATCTGGGGCTGGCTTCGCGGGTCCAGCTGCGCTGCGAGCGGATCGAGCGCACCGGCCAGGGCGGCTCTACCCGCGGCCGCTTCGACTGGGCCCTGGCCCGGGCGGTGGCCCGGGCTCCCGTGGTGGCCGAATACCTGGTGCCCCTGCTGCGGCCCGAGGGGCGGGCCCTGCTCTACCGCGGCCAGTGGAGCCCCGATGACCAGGCCGAGCTTGAAAGGGCCCTGATGCCCCTGCGCGCCCGGCTGGAGGGGGTGGAGCGGCTAGAACTTCCGGCCGAGCGGGGGGTGCGTCATGCCCTGCTGCTGCGTCCCACGGGGCCCTGCCCGAAGGCCTATCCCCGCGCGGTGGGGGTGCCCGCCCGCCAGCCCCTGGGAGAAACCGCAGCGGAGCGGCAGGCCCAGCTCCGGCCAATCCCCTGAATCTCCAGGCCCCTCCAGGTCTCCTGGCGCGTCGTCTCCTGACGCGTCAATTCTGTTGGAGCCGGAGCACCGCCTGGCCGCCGACTCGCTCCCGCAGCCGCCGCAGCAGGCCGGGGATCTGCTCGGCCCAGGGGCTCTCTTCCAGTACGGCCCGCAGGACCGCCTCGGGCACCTCGCCATCGAGGGCATCGGCATTGGCCCCTGGGAACCAGTGGCCCCCATGGCCCAGCAGGCCGTAGCGCGCCCGGCAGAAGCCCTCTAGATCGAAGGCTTCGAGGAGTTCGTGGAGCCACAGCAGCACCGGCAGATTGATCTCCCCCGGCGTGTCTTCCCAGCGGGGCAGCCCCTGGTGCCAGCGCCCCAGCCAGTCCTCCCCGAGGGCGGAGCGGCGGGCGGCGTTCAGCCGCGCCAGGATCGGCGGCAGCAGCTCGCCGGCCTTGGGGAGCAGGGCCACGGCATCCAGGTGGAGGTCCAGGTCTTCGGGGCGGGCCGCTCCCACGCTGATCGTGTGGATGCCGGGGGCGCTGAGGCAGAAGAGATCGTTGAACACGATTGGGTGGAGCGGCGCGCACAGCTCGCTCAGTCGCTGCGAGGGCGTGTGGAGGTGGCCGCCCTTGTCGGTGGGGCTGATCACGAACACGCCCATGTCGTGGGCGGTGGCGGCCTCAATGGCGGCCTGGTTCTGCTGCTGGATGTAGTACCAGTGCAGGTTGATGTAATCGAAGCTGTCGGAGTCGATCGCCGCCAGGATCACGGGCAGCGGCGCATGGGTGGAGAAGCCGATGGCACCGACGCGGCCCTCCTCCCGCCAGCGCTGTGCCACCGCCAGACATCCGTCCGGCTTCAGGGTTTGCTCGAGCAGCTCGGCGGTGTTCACGCCGTGGATGGAGAGCAGGTCGAGGCGATCGCGGCCGGGATCGAGGCCCAGCCGCGAGAAGCTGGTGGCCAATTCGGCCTCGAAGCCGGCCGGGTCCGGGTTGGGCGGCACCTTGCTCTGCAGGATCCGCCGGGGATCGGGCAGGTCCTGGAGGAGGGGAGCCAGCTGCCGCTCGGAGCTGCCGTAGTGGCGGGCGGTCTCGATATGATGGAGGCCGGCGCAGATCGCCTTCTCCAGCAAGCGGCGCAGGTTGACCTGGCTGGACTCCTCGATGGCGCCGGCTTCGAGATCCTTCCAGCTCTGCTGAAAGCGCATGCCGCCGAGGGAGAGTACCGGCATCGCCACACCGGTGCGGCCGAAACGCCGGCTGGGCACCATCCCCGTGCCGGTGGCGGCGGTGGAACCGGAAGCTGGGGTCACGTGGGGGTACCCGGGGCCGGCGAGGGAACGGTGGCCCGCGGCAACGTGCGCCGCAGGCGGGCGGGGTTGGGAATCCCGAGGGGAAGGATCTCCTGCTGCTGCAGCTGGGCTTCCAGGGCCGGAACCTCCTCGTAGCTCACCCAGTGGATGCAGTCGACCGGACAGGTGTCGATCGCTTCCTGGATCCGTTCGGTGCTGTCCCCGTCCTGTCGGATGGCGCGGGAGCGGCCCCAGTCGGGTTCCACCACGAAGGTGTGGGTGGCCACGTGGGTGCAGTAGCGGCAGCCGATGCAGACCGCTTCATCCACCCAAACCGCCTTTTGTCGCAGGGCTCCACCCAGCAGCGGCTCAAGTCCCGTGGATGCTCCCGGGGCGTCGGGGTTGACCCGGAAGGCGAGCGACGGATCGGCACCTGTGGCTGGCGGGGACCCCATGGGCGCGTGGCCCATCGTGGTCAGCCGTCCCAGCGGCTAACCACCAGCTCGATGCTGCCGTCAAGCTGACTGGTTTGTTCCGTCACCTGGAAGCCCTCCTCGGCACTCGCCGCCAGGATGGTGCGCAGGGCATAGCGCTGGGTGAGGCGGGCTAAGAAACGCTCCACGGGGATGGGCTGTTTCCACAGATCGAGGTCGGCCACCAGCTCATAGCTGCCGACGGCGTCGTTCCAACGGAAGCCGATGTCCGCTCCCTGCTCCTGGGGGACCGCCAGGTCGGCGATCACGGTCTGGCCGCGGTAGCCCCGCACCGGCTGGCTGCCCTCTAGGGGGGGATGGCCCAGGTCGCTGAGGGCCTCGATCAGGGCCTGGCGATCGCGGAGCTCGGTCCGCACGGTGCTGAAGTGCGACATCGATCGAGGGGGGCGGCGTGGATGGTGGATGAAAGGTTCGGGAACCGGCGGCTCTGAGTCAACCAACCGGTTGGTTGGCCGAGAGGGGCTGTTGAAGGTCGGTGGAGAGTTGTCCGGCCTGGAAGGCCTCACTCGTCTCCTGCCGTTGCTGCACCGTGCCGAGCCTGGATTCGATCCGCTCGGTGAGCTCCTGGCAGCCCTGGCCCACCACGCCCTCCACAGTCTCCTCAACGCGGCCGTCGGGCCGGATGCGGAAACGGATCGTGCGTTGGGCCATCCCGGCTGGGGAAAGGTTCGTTGATGTTAACGGTGTTTCCGCTCTGGCGCTCATCAGGCGGCCCTCTGCGTTGACCTGGGCTTCTCGGCGTCTTCAGCTGATCTGCCCGTCTTCAGCTGATCAGCCCCTCATCCACCAGGGTCTGGAGCCGGTCGAGCACATCCGGCTGCTCCAGCTGCTCCAATGCCAGCCGGGCCTCATCCCGCACCGTTGGGTCACCGTCGTGCAGGAGGGTGTGGAGAAGGGCTTCCACCACGGTCTCCTGGCGGGGTTCGACCAGGTCGGGATAGAGACGCCCCAGGGACCAGGCGCTGTTGCTGCGCACTGCCGGCTCGCTGTCGATCCGCAGACTCAGCAGGAGCTGGGCGGCGGCCGGATCGGCCTTGGCTGCACCGGTGGCACCGGCATCGGCCAGGGAGCTGGCGGCCCAGAGCCGCACGGCGGCCACATCCAGCTGCAGGGAGCGGATCAGCGGGTTGAGGATCGGGGCATCGGGGTAGTTGCCCAGGCTCCAGGCCACCGCCTTGCGCACGTAACCATTGTCGTCGGCCTGCAAGAGGCCCAGCAGGGGTTCAACCGCCAGGGGATGGGGGTTGCGGCCGAGGGCGTACACCGCGCTCATCCGCAGCACCGGGCAGGGGGCCTGCAGCAGGGGCAGCAGCACGGGGATGGCCCGGGGATCGCGGTGCTCACAGAAGATGCGCAGTCCCTGCATGCGCTGGGCTTGATCCCCCTGCAGGAGGGAGAGGCCGAGGTCGCATTCGGCGGCTACATCCACCTCGGCGGGTTCGAGGGCCTCGATCTCATCGAGGGGATCGCCGAGCAATTCAGCCGCCAGCTCCCTGGCCAGCACCTCGGGATCGAGGGCCAGCTCCGCCGGACTATCGGGGAAGGGTTCGGGGAAGGGCAGGGCCGCGTCGGACATGGGGCGGTCAGCGTGGCCCGATCGTAGAAGTCGATCGGCCGTCAAGGCCGCGGCTAGGTCCGCCGCCGCTCAGCTGATCGGTGCGGGGGCGGCCATGTCGCCAGGCAGCCAGATGCGGGCGCTCACAGCGAAGAGGGCCAGGCCGAAGATCAGCACGATGGCGGCCGGCAGCAGGGTGGATCGGAAGAACGACATGACAGCGGGCGTGTTGCAGGCATTCTCTCCTGCTCTCCGGCCTGGTCGTCGCATCCTGCCGGCCTCCTGGGGTTTTCACTACAGCAGCCCGAACCGGAATGGCAACTCCAGTGTCTCCGGCGCCTACTTGGGAGGGGAGTGGGACCCGTCCGGCCCCCACTCCTAGGGTGCCCCCACCCTGCCTGGTGCCAGTGGCTCCCAGCTCCCCCGCTGCATCCGTCGCCCCATGGCGGCGTCTCATGGCGGTGGGGGCGGAGGGGGTGGCCAGTGGTACGCCCTACATGGTGGGCAGCAAGCTGCTGCAGGGCTGGCTCACCGCCAGCGGTATCCCTCTGGGCATGATCGGCCTGCTGAGCCTCGCCGAACTCCCGTACACCCTCAAGCTGTTCTGGGCCCCGCTGCTCGATCGCTGGCCCATTCCCTGGCCGGATCGCCGCCGCGGCTGGCTCCTGGTGCTCCAGATCGTCTTGGTGGCGGTGATCGGCGGCATGGCCCTGCTGCGCCCCCAGGCCGATCCCGCCCATCTCACCGTGGTGGGCCTGGTGGCGATTCTGCTGGCGGTGGTGAGCGCCAGCCAGGATGTGATGGTGGATGCTTATCGCACCGACCTGCTGCCCGAGGCTGAGCGGGGCGGCGGAGCGGCGGCCGGGGCCCTCGGTTATCGGGCCGCGATGCTGGCGGTGGGGGCCGGCGGCTTCATGCTCGCGGGCTGGCTGGGCTGGCCGGCCGCCTTCCTGGGTTCGGCCCTGCTCCTGGCCGCAGTGGTTCCCTTCACCCTCACGGCCCCGGCCCTGCAGCCCCTGGCCCATCCCCCCCGCAGCCTGCGGGAGGCGATCGTGGGCCCGGCGAAGGAATTCCTGGGTCGCACCGGCGGCCGCCGGGCACTACTGATTCTGATTCTGGTGATGCTCTACCGCTGGCCCGATGGACTGCTCAATGGGATGGCGGTGCCCTTCATGCTCCAGGCCGGCTTCGGTGCGGCCGAGATCGGCGCGGTGAACGGGGGCTGGGGGATCGCCGCCACCATGGCCGGAACGGCTTTCGGGGGCGTGCTGTTCAAGCCCCTGGGCCTCAACCGCTCCCTCTGGGTGTTCGGGATCATCGGCAGCCTCACCAACCTCGCCTACTGGGCCCTGGCGAAGTTCGGGGGTGGACTCACCGGCCTGATCGTCACGGTGACTGTGGAGAATTTCGCCAGCGGCATGGTCACCGCGGCCTTCCTGGCCTTGCTGATGAGTCTTTGCAATCCCCGCTTCTCCGCCACCCAGTACGCCTTGTTTTCGGGCGTCTATGCCCTGAGCCGTTCGCTGCTGGCCGCCCCGGCCGGTTTTGTTGCTGAGGCGGTGGGCTGGAGCACCTTCTTTGCCCTCACCATCGCGGCCGCCGTTCCCTCCTTTCTGCTGCTCTCCGTCCTGGCACCCTGGCGGGAGACCGTGCCCCGCGGTGCCTTCGAGGCGGATCGCGATCCAACCTGAACCCGCCAGATCGCCCCGTAGCCATTTTGGGCTCTCGCGGCCGCCAGTAACGACCCCTGAAGCTCTGCAGGCCAGGGCCACCAGGGTCTGGTCGTGGAACTCACCGGCACCATGGTGGTGGGCAACGTCGCCGTAGGTGTAGAGGCCGGCCACGGGCAAGGTGTGACGTGGACCCCGGAAACGAGTCCAGGGTGAATGCGAGTCCCCGTCCAGACTGGGCCAGGGACTCGACCGTGAAACACACCAGGCACAAACCCAAGCAGATCACCCGCAAGCTGTAGCCCGAAGGGCTGCTCAGCAGTAGGACCTCGCTGAGGGAAACTTCTGAGCCCGGAGCGCCGCCGCAGGGCCGTTGTGGTCCTGTAGGTGCGTTACCGGGCTTTTGAACGCCTCGTCTGCCGGGTGGTGGGACACGCGGGTGGTGGGGCAACACCGCAGTACCCAGCGGGGGCGTGGACCGCTGGGTACTGCGGTGTTGGTTCTGCCATGAAAGCGGCGCCGGCTGAGCTTCGCGCCTGCGGCCGCGTGCGTCACCCCAGCCGGCGCCGCAGCTGGCCGCAGGCGGCGTCCTGGTCCAGGCCGCGGCTGGCGCGCACGCTCACGGCGGTGTGGCGGCGGGTCAGGGCCGTGCGGAAGGCTTCCACTGCGGTGGGCGACGGGCGCTGGAACTCCTCCTCCTCGATGGGGTTGTAGGGGATGAGGTTCACGTGGCTCTGGAAGCCCCGCAGCAGGGCGGCCAGCGCCACGGCATGGCGCGGCTGGTCGTTGAGACCCCCGAGCAGGACGTACTCAAAGCTCACCCTCCGGCCCGTGATCGTCACGTAGTGGCGACAATCCTCCAGCAGTTCCTCAATCGGATAGGCGTGGGCGGTGGGGATCAGCTCCTCCCGCAGCCGCTGATCCGGAGCATGGAGGCTCACCGCCAGGGTGAACTGGGCGCGGCCCAACCGATCGAGGGCCCGCTCGGCCAGGGTGGGCAGGGTTCTCGGCACGCCCACGGTGCTCACCGTGATCTGGCGCTGGGCCATGCCCAGGTCGCGGCAGAGGCAGTCGATCGCGGCGAGCACCGCCTCGCTGTTGAGCAGGGGTTCGCCCATGCCCATGAACACCACATGGCTGGGGCGGCGGCCCATGGCCTCGCGCACGCTCAGCACCTGGTCCACGATCTCGTGCACGGCAAGGGAGCGCTGCAGCCCTCCCTTGCCAGTGGCGCAAAAGCGGCAGGCCATCGGACAGCCCACCTGGCTACTCACGCACACGGTGAGCCGCTCACCGCTGGGAATTCCCACGGTTTCGATGCTCAGACCATCGACGGTGCCGAGCAGCAGCTTGCAGGTGCCATCGCGGGCGTCACTGCGGTGCAGCAACCTGGAGCGGCCCAGCAGTGCCTGGCCGGGTTCTGACTGCCCTGGGGTGAGCCGTTGCTCTCTGGGGGGCTCTGGACTCCCATGCGGTGGTGGCCAACGGGCCTCCGTCTCGGGCCCGGTGGCCCCTGGCACGGCCGGAAACACCGGCAGCTCCTGCAGTCGCTGACGCCAGGCCTTGGGAAGGACCGAGATGGCTTCCAGGCTGCGGGCTCCGCGGTTGTACAGCCAGTCATGCAGTTGGCGGCCACGGAAGGCGGCTTGTCCCTGGGCCTGGGCCCAGGCTTCCAGCTCGGCCAGCCCGAGTCCCAACAAGGGCGTCAGCCCCACCGCCTGAGGGAGTCGATCGGTGGACGCCACAGCGGCGGTTTCCGGGTTTGCGCGCAATCCCGTTGTGGTCACGGACCCTGCAGCAGCCGCACTGGACGGCTCCTGGGGGCTGGCTCCGGCCGCCGTGGCGACCATCAGGGCTGGATCAAGATGCCGTGGCCGAGCTTCCATTCCACAACCACCAAGACCACGAACCCCAGCATGGCGAGGCGGCCATTCAGCAGCTCCGTGTGGCCGTGGAAGCCCCATCGCGGCAGGCGTCTCACCGGGATGGGGGTTCCCAGGTCGGTGGTCCCGCCGGCTGGGGCAGCTGATCGGCCCTCGGGCCTGGCACCGCCGCGGGGGGCGGTTTGCTTGGGGAGGTCAGTCGTCACTGAGCAGCCCCTCCTCCTGCAGGCCCTCCAGGGCTGCAGGATCGGCGATCAGTTCCTCGTCGAGGCCCTCCTCGATTCCCGGACGGGTGAAGGCGGCGAAGCTACTGGCCGTGGCCTCGATGCCATGGCGGCTGCGGGTGGCTTCGAGATCCTCCTCGGAGGGATCGTCCAGCACCGCCGCCGAGGCTGCAGGGGCTGGCATCTCCACCGTGTAGTCGGGTCGGAGGTTCTGCACCCGGCGGTAGCTTGCCGCCTCTTCCTCGAGGATGTCGGGGTGGGGTCCGGCCTCGGCCCGGAGCTCCTCCTCGAAGCCCCCGAAGCCGGTGCCGGCGGGGATCAATCGGCCGATGATCACGTTTTCCTTGAGGCCCCGCAGCCAGTCGCTCTTGCCCTCGATCGCCGCTTCGGTGAGCACCCGGGTGGTTTCCTGGAACGAGGCGGCTGAGATGAAACTGTCAGTGTTGAGGGAGGCCTTAGTGATCCCCAGCAGCACCGGCGTGAATTCGGCTGGAGCTCCACCGGTGATCGCCATGGCGGCGTTGCCCTTCTCCACCTGACGCAGCTCGATCAACTCACCGGGCAGGAGGGTGGTGTCGCCCGCATCTTCAACGCGCACCTTGCTGGTCATCTGGCGGACGATGACCTCGATGTGCTTGTCGCTGATCGAAACGCCCTGGGATTTGTAGACGTTCTGCACCTCCTGCACCATCTGGAACTGCAGCTTCGAGATCGATTCCTGGGCGGCATCCATGGTGGGCTTGCGCAGGCGCAGGTCCTCGAAGAAACACTCCAGCAGCTCGTGGGGGTTGATCGGCCCATCGGTGAGCAATTCGCCGGCGCTGACCTGCTGGCTATCGCTCACCATCACGTTGCGACCCAGCAGAATCGGGTAATCGGTGATCGCGTCGTCAGCTTCGATCACCGACACGGTGATCGAGTCGTCGTCCTCGCCCTGTTTGATCTGCACCGTGCCGCCCTTACGGCAGAGCACAGCCGATTCTCTGGGGCGGCGGGCCTCCAGTAGTTCCTCGATCCGGGGCAGGCCCTGCACGATGTCACCGGTCTTCTGGCGCTCGAACACCAGGAGGGCCAGGCTATCGCCGCGTTGGACCAGCTCACCATCGCGCACGTGGAGCACGGAATCGGGCGACACCATGTACGGGCGGCCGAGGCGAATCGTGACGCTCTTGCCCTCGATCGCCTCCACCTGGCCGCAGCAGGGTGCCGTGACGCCCTCGGCGAGGGCATCGCCATCCACAATTCGGTCGCCCACCGCCACCGAAGCGGTGCCGGAGAGTTCCAGGCTGCGGGTGTCGCCGGCGCGCTCCACGAGCAGGCGGCGGATCGGCTCACCGGTCAGGGATTCCGGCAGCTGCACCACGCCATCCTCCTTGCAGAGAATCTGGGTAGTGGCCACCACGTCGCCCCGCTTCACGCTGATCCCATCCGCCACCTGAAGTTCGGTGTGGGTGGAGCCGTGGCTGGCATCGGAGAGGGTGTCGCGCCGAACCAGCAGCGTCTCGAGGATCACCAGCTGGAGGCGATCGATCGTCTTGGCCCGCTTGTCGGCCACCGCTTCCACATCCACCGTCATCTGGGGAGTGGTGTCGAAGGTTTCCAGAATCAGTTGGGTACGCAGCAGCTCGACCCCCTCCACCGATTTGATCAGCTCCCCATCCTTGTAGGTGAGCCGCTGGGTGGCCTTGAGGCCGAGGTAGGGACCACCGCTCTGCTTCACCGAGGCCAGTTCTGGCAGGTGGGCGGCATCGGGGATCGTGTATTCCTCCACGGGCCGCAGCAGGAGCGCCCCTCCCTCTGGAGTGTCGACCGCCTCGACGAAGTGCATCACCTCGGCAACCAGCCCGGGGGCGATCTCCTCACCGGGGTTCACCATGCGTCCATCGCCGCCGTAGCGGCTGAGCACCTTGGCGTCGCTGATCTGGCGCAGATCGCCGGAGCGGACGATGATCTCCCGCAGGATGTCGTTCTTCTGGGTCACGGTCACGATGCCGGCGGTCTGGCTGAAGATGTCCTTCACCACCTCCGTGCCGGCTTCGATCCACTGGCCGTCCTCGATCATCAACAAGGAGATGTCTTTGTTGATCTCATGGGTTTCCTGCGGGATCCAGAGCAGGGTGCCACCCTTGCTCACCTCGTAGCCATGCTTGGCGGAGCGGGCTTTCTTGATCGCCAGGCCGGGGGCAAATTTCACGATGCCGCCGGTTTGGGTCCGGAAGCGGTCGTCGTGCAGTTCGGCAATCACCTCACCGGCACCGATCTTGGTGCCGGGATGGGTGATCAGCCGATAGCGGCTACCATCCTTCTCCTCGAGGAACCAGTTCTCGCCGCTGTGGGTGGATTCGCCCTGGAGTTTGCATTCCTTGAGCGTGATGCTGGCCGTGACGATCTGTACCTCGCGTGAATCACCGGCCGATTCGCGCAGCCGCACCGCGCCGCCGTATTCGCTGGCCAGCCGGCTCTCGGCGAGCACATCGCCGGTGTGAACCGGTTTGTTGCCTTGCACCACCGGCTGGGCATTCGGGGGAAGGTTGTACACATCGCCGCTGAACACCCAGAGGCGGCCAAGACGCTGGGCCTTGTGGGTGATGTTGCCCTGGCGGTCGGTGACCTCGCGGGGCTGAATCACATCTTCGAAGCGCACTTGACCCGCCAGGTCACAAATCACATCCTTGGTGGCCTTCTCCACGCTCTTCTTGACCTGAGCGCCAGCGGAGATCTGGGCCAGCATCGTGTCGGAAGGCACATGCCCACCATCATTCACGAACAGGATGGAACCGGAGCTGATGCTCAGTTTCTGGGATTTACCCTTGGCACTTTTCACCTCCAGGCTGAAATCGGTTTCGGCCAGGTGGGCTTCCACCCCGTGGGGTGTCCTGTGGGGCCGCACCCGTGCCTTGGCACCGAACTCAACGGTGCCTTCGATCGAGGAGCGCACCACACCGGTTTCGGCCGTGGACACACCGCCGGTATGGAAGGTGCGCATCGTGAGCTGGGTGCCGGGTTCGCCGATCGACTGGGCGGCGATGATGCCCACCGCTTCGCCGAGATCCACCAATTCGTTGTGGGCCAGGGCCCAGCCATAGCACTTGCGGCACACCGAACGGGAGGCCTCGCAGGTGAGCGGCGAGCGCACCACCACGGTGCGCACCCCGGCCGCCTCAATGCGGCGGGAGAGGGGGGGATCGATCTCGCCGTCGCGGTCGACGATCACCGTGCCATCGGTGTCGAGCACCGGCTCACCGGCCAGCCGGCCCACCAGCTTGGCGGCGTACTTGCCCTTGTCGTCGGCATCGATCGGAATGCCGCGGGTGGTGCCGCAGTCTTCCTCCCGCACAATCACGTCCTGGGCCACGTCCACCAGACGGCGGGTCAGGTACCCCGAGTCGGCGGTGCGCAGGGCCGTATCCACCAGACCCTTACGGGCGCCGTAGGAGGAGATCACGTATTCGGTGACCGTGAGCCCCTCGCGGAAGTTGGTGCGGATTGGAAGGTCAATGATCTCGCCCTGGGGGTTGGCCATCAGGCCCCGCATGCCCACCAGCTGACGCACCTGGGACATATTGCCCCGGGCGCCTGAGTTGGCCATCATCCACACCGAGTTGAGCGGGTCGTTGTCGTTGAAGTTCTTCTTGACTTCCTCGACCAGACGCTCGTTGGTTTCCGTCCAGGTGTCGATCACCTTGGTGTGCCGTTCCACCTCGGTGATCTCCCCGAGCCGGTAGCGCTCCTCGGTGTCGGTGATCTGCTGTTCCGCTTCCTGCAGCAGGCGCACCTTTTCGCCCGGGATGCGCAGGTCGTCCACCGAGATCGACACGGCCGCTTGGGTGGCGTAGTGGAAGCCCAGATCCTTGAGCTCGTCGGCCATGGATGCGGTAGCCGCCGTTCCATGGTGCTTGAAGGCCCAGGACACCAGGTTGCGCAGGGCCTTCTTGTCGATCACCCGGTTGCGGAAGGGGGGAGCCTCCCGGCTGAAGGCGGGTGTGGTTTCGGGCACGGCCGGGGCGGGAGCGGCCTTGCTGCTCTTCTTGCTCGACTTCTTGGCGGGCGTGGCGGTCATGGCGTGATCGGCGCTGTCAGCGCGGAGAGGAAAGGCTGGTGGGACGAGAGGAGGGATGGCGGTGTGCGGTGGGCTGCTCTCTGGCAGGGCACGGCGGTGGGAAGGGCAGCGCCTCCCGGGTTCGGCATCAGGCGGCGGCCACGGCGGCGATGATCGTGTGGTTGATCACCACCCGGCCCACGGTGGTCAGTAGGTAGCGGCTGATCAGGGCGCCGTCCTCGTCGAAGCGGTCGCGGCGGTACTTCCACTGCTCTACGCGGGTGCCGTCGCTGAGCGTCTCGCTCGACTGGGGCTCCCGGTCCTCGTCGTCGCTCTCAACCTCACCGATGAAGCGCACCCAGATCCAATCGTGGAGATGGAGGTGCTTCTCCTCGAAGGCATGGATCACATCCTCGAGCCCCGCGAAGCTGAGGGAACGGTCGCCGAAGGCGGGCCTGGCGGCACCGGGCTGTTCGGCGGTGAGGTAATAGGCGCCCAACACCATGTCCTGAGAGGGGGTGATGATGGGCTCGCCGGTGGCGGGCGAGAGGATGTTGTTGCTGGCGAGCATCAGCATTCGGGCCTCGGTCTGGGCCTCGATCGCCAGGGGGACGTGCACGGCCATCTGGTCGCCGTCGAAGTCGGCGTTGAAGGCGGGGCAGACCAGTGGGTGCAGTTGGATGGCGCGTCCATCAACCAGTTTCGGCTCGAAGGCCTGAATCCCCAGACGGTGCAGGGTCGGGGCGCGGTTGAGCAGGATCGGGTGCCCTTCGATCACCTCCTGCAGCACCTGCATCACCTCATCGTCGGCACGCTGAATCAACTTCTTGGCCGCCTTGATGTTGTTCACGATGTTCTGGCGGATCAGGCGATGGATCACGAAGGGCTGGAACAGCTCGATCGCCATCTCCTTGGGCAGGCCGCACTGGTGCATCTTCAGCTTGGGACCCACCACGATCACAGAACGGCCGGAGTAGTCCACCCGTTTGCCGAGCAGGTTCTGGCGGAAGCGTCCCTGCTTGCCCTCGATGATGTCGCTGAGGGATTTGAGGGCCCGGTTGTTGGCCCCCACCACGGTGCGGCCGCGGCGTCCGTTGTCGATCAGGGCATCGACGGCCTCTTGGAGCATGCGCTTTTCGTTGCGCACGATGATCTCAGGGGCCAGGATCTCCTGAAGCCTCGCCAAGCGGTTGTTGCGGTTGATCACACGCCGGTAGAGGTCGTTGAGGTCGCTGGTGGCAAAGCGGCCGCCATCGAGTTGCACCATAGGCCGCAGATCCGGTGGGATCACCGGGATCACATCGAGCACCATCCACTCGGGGCGGGCATTGGTGGCGATGAAGTTATCGATCACCCGCAGACGCTTGATCAACTTGGCCCGCTTCTGCCCCTTGCTGGAGTTGATGTCTTCACGGAGCTGTTCACCGATCTCGTTGAGATCGAGGTCTTCGAGCAGTTGCTTTAGAGCTTCGGCGCCGATGCCGACCACGGGTTCATTCTCAATCTCGGAATCCTCAGCGAAGATCTGATCCTCGATCTCCAGCCATTCATCTTCGGTGAGCAGTTGCTTGTAGGTGAGATCTTTGTGGTCGCCTGGATCGAGCACCACGTAGCAGTTAAAGTAAACAATCTGCTCAACATCGCGTAGGGGCATGTCGAGCAGGATCGCCACATAGCTGGGGATGCCTTTTAAATACCACACGTGCGACACGGGCGCCGCCAGCTTGATGAAGCCCATGCGGTGGCGCCGCACCCGGCTTTCCGTGACCTCCACCCCGCAGCGCTCGCAGACGATGCCGCGGTGGCGCACCCGCTTGTATTTGCCGCAATGGCATTCCCAGTCTTTGGAGGGGCCGAAGATCTTTTCGCAGAACAGCCCGTCCATCTCGGGCTTGAGGGTGCGGTAGTTGATCGTTTCCGGCTTCGTCACCTCGCCCACCACTTGGCCGTTGGGCAGGGTGCGCTGGCCCCACTGCATGATCCGCTCGGGGGAGGCGAGCGTGATCTTCACGTAGTCGAAGTGGTTCTCGGTGCGGAGGTTGCTGTTGGACATGGCGGCTGTCGCGCGGAGAGGGGGGAAGGCGGTGGGGATCGGACTCCCTGCGCCGCGCCCGGGGAGGGGGCGGGGCAGGGGGCGATCAGCGATCAGTCGTCGTCGTAGTCCGCGACGCCGAGGGATTCGTAGGTGGGCCGGCTGGGGGTGCTGCGGCGAGGGTTCACGTCCTGCATCAGGTCCACTTCCTCCCCGGCATCGGTATAGACCGCGATGTCCAGGCCGAGAGACTGGAGTTCTCGCATCAGCACCTTGAACGATTCGGGAGTTCCCGGTCTGGGGATCGGTTTGCCCTTCACGATGGCGTTGAGCGCCTCGTTGCGGCCCTGCATGTCGTCGGATTTGACGGTGAGCAGTTCCTGCAGGGTGTAAGCAGCGCCGTAGGCCTCCAGCGCCCACACCTCCATCTCGCCCAATCGCTGGCCGCCCTGCTGGGCCTTGCCCCCCAGCGGCTGCTGGGTGACCAGGGAGTAGGGACCGGTGGAGCGGGCGTGGATCTTGTCATCCACCAAGTGCACCAGTTTGAGGATGTGGGCATAGCCCACGGTGACCGGCTGGTCGAAGGCTTCGCCGCTGCGGCCATCAATCAGCTGGATCTTGCCAGGGTTGGAAGGGTCATAGACCCAGTCTTTGCCCGGTTGCTTGGCGGCTTCTTCGAGGTAGGCCTGCACGGTTTGCTTCGATTTTTCGGCGCCGTGCATCTCATCGAAGGGCACGACCTTCACCCGGCATCCGAGGTGGGAGGAGGCCCAGCCCATCAGGCACTCGAACACCTGGCCCACATTCATCCGGCTCGGCACACCGAGCGGGTTAAGCACGATGTCAATCGGTGTGCCGTCGGGCAGGTAGGGCATGTCCTCGCGGGGAAGGATGCGGCTGATGATGCCCTTGTTGCCGTGGCGGCCGGCCATCTTGTCGCCTACCTGGATCTTGCGGCGCTGGGCCACATACACCCGCACCACCATGTTGGCGCCGGGGGGCAGTTCATCACCCTGTTCCCGGGTGTAGATGCGCACATCCACCACTCGACCCCTCTCGGTGCTGGGCACCCGCAGGGAGTTGTCGCGAACGTCGCGAGCCTTTTCGCCAAAGATGGCGCGCAGCAGCTTCTCCTCGGGGGGTTGGTCGGATTCGCCCTTGGGGGTCACCTTGCCCACCAAGATATCGCCACTCTCGACATAGGCGCCAATGCGGATAATGCCCATCTCATCAAGGTTGCCGAGGCTTTCCTCGGCCACGTTGGGAATTTCCCGCGTGATTTCCTCGGGACCGAGTTTGGTTTGGCGGGCTTCGATCTCATACTTCTCGATGTGCACCGAGGTGTAGAGGTCGTCCTGCACCAGACGCTCACTCACGAGAATGGCGTCTTCGTAGTTGTATCCCTCCCAGGGCATGTAGGCGATCAGCACGTTCTGACCCAAGGCGATCTCCCCGCCTTCGCAAGCGGAGCCGTTCGCCAGCACCTGGCCGGCAATCACGCGATCGCCCTGCTTCACGATCGGCCGCTGGTTGAGGCAGGTGTCTTGGTTGGAGCGCTGGTACTTCTGCAGCATGTGGTAGTGATCCTCACCCTGCTCGTCGCGGATGATGATCTGGGTGGCGTCCACGAACACCACCTCGCCGTTCACCCGGGTGATCGGCACCATGCCCGAGTCACGGGCGACCTGGGTTTCCAGGCCGGTGCCCACCAGGGGGCGTTCCGGACGCAGCAGGGGCACCGCCTGCCGCTGCATGTTCGAGCCCATCAGGGCGCGGTTGGCGTCGTCGTGCTCAAGGAAGGGGATCAGGGAGGTGGCCACCGAGATCACCTGAACCGGTGAGAGCTGGACGTAATCGACCTGCTCGGGCGGCACCTTTTCGAAATCCTGGCGATAGCGAACCGGAACCAGGTCGGCGGTGATGCGGCCACTGGCGTCGGTGGGCACGTCGCCGGGGGCGACGCGGCATTCATCTTCCAGGTCGGCGGAAAGGTAAATGGGATTGCCCTGCTTGCTCACGATCCCGTTTTCCACCCGCCAGAAGGGTGTTTCGATGAAGCCGTATTCGTTCACCCGGGCATGGGTGGCCAGGGAACCGATCAGGCCGGCATTGGGGCCTTCCGGAGTTTCGATCGGGCAGATACGGCCGTAGTGGGATGGGTGAATGTCGCGTACGGCGAAGCCGGCCCGCTCCCGGGTGAGACCGCCAGGGCCGAGGGCGCTGATGCGGCGCTTGTGGGTGAGTTCGGCCAGGGGGTTGGTCTGGTCCATGAACTGGCTGAGCTGGCTGGAGCCGAAGAACTCCTTGATCGCCGCCACCAAGGGCTTGGGGTTCACCAACTGGGCAGGGGTGAGCGAATCGGTCTCGCCCACGGTCATCCGTTCCTTGATGATTCGCTCAAGTCGGTTCAGGCCTACCCGCACCTGGTTCTGCAGGAGCTCACCCACCGAACGCACGCGACGGTTGCCCAGATGGTCGATGTCGTCGAGGCTGGCGCCTCCGACATCGAGCTCAAGATTGATCAGGTAATCAATTGTGGAGAGCACATCCTCGGGGGTGAGGGTGCGGGTAGCATCCGGAATGGTGAGACGCAGCTTTTTATTGATCTTGTAGCGACCAACACGTCCGAGGTCGTAGCGTTTCGGATCGAAGAAGCGGCTGTGCAGTAGCGTCTGGCCACCGCTTACCGAAGGTGGTTCACCAGGACGCAGCTTCTTGTAAAGCTCCAAGAGGGCCTGATCTTCGGAAGCGATGCCCTCATCGTTGGCCGCCTCGATCGACTTCTGGTAGTACTCCGGGTGGCGGAGTTTGTCGAGTACGTCGTTGTCGGAAAGACCGATCGCTCGCATCAGCACGTGGGCATTGATCTTGCGGGTCTTGTCGACACGCACGTGCAGCAGGTCGTTCTTGTCGGTTTCAAACTTCAGCCAGGCGCCCCGGTTGGGGATCAGGCTGGCGTTGAAGGTTTTGCGACCGTTCTTATCCTGTTCATCCTTGAAGTACACGCCAGGGGAGCGCACGATCTGGTTCACGATCACGCGCTCAGCACCGTTGATGATGAAGGTGCCGCGTTCGGTCATCAGGGGCAGTTCACCAATGAACACCTCCTGTTCCTTGATCTCACCGGTTTCCTTGTTGATCAGCCGGCAGGTCACATACATCTGGGATGCGAAGGTGGCGTCACGCCGCTTCGCCTCTTCCACATCGTGGCGGGGACGTTTGAGCCGGTACTGGTCGCCGACAAAATGAAGCTCGAGCTTGCCGGTGTAATCGGTGATCGGGGAGAAGCTGTCCAGCTCCTCGATCAGGCCCTTCTCCAGGAACCACTTGAAGCTCGCCCGCTGTACCTCCACCAGATCCGGGAGGTAAGTGACGGTCTTAGCGACCTGGATCGCGCTGCTCATGCGGTGAACCTGCAGGAACGGATGAATAAGGGAATCGGTCTGGACTGGGACCGGTGGTCAACGGGGCGTCGACGACCGGCGAGCATCGCGGAGGGGCGGCGGTGTCGACACGAACAGCCGTTCCTGCAACCAGGAACGGCTGTTCAGGCGAAAGCCCCTACCGCGCCTCCCGTAGGGCCGGGGAGGGGGTGGATGCCGCATCGGGCCTGGAGTAGAACCCAGGCGTCGTGGTGATCTGGGTGGTGAGCCGAAGGGTGGACAAAGAAGCGCTTCCGCTGCCAGGCCAATGGAACATCATACACTAAGAAGCGGCAGGTTGAAGAGCCGTACCGCATTTGCGGTGCTGGTCTTGGCCACCTGCTCGAGCGTCTCGCCCCGCAGCTCCGCCACCCGGGCTGCCACCGTCGCCACGAAGGCAGGTTCGTTGCGCTTGCCACGGCGAGGCACCGGGGCCAGGAAGGGGCAGTCTGTCTCCACCAAATAGCGGTGGGGCGGCACTTGGCGGGCGCATTGGTGGGTGGCTTCGGCCTTCGGGAAGGTGACGGTGCCGCTAAAACTGATGTACAGACCGTGGGCCAGGAAGGCCTCCATCTCCACAGGGGTACCTCCCCAGCAGTGCATCACCCCGCGGGGGATGCCACCTTGGCGTGCCCGGGAGGCGAACAGCTCGAGCATCGGCGCGGCGGCGTCGCGGCAATGGATGATCACTGGCAGATCCAGCTCCACGGCCAGATCCAACTGGGGCTCCAGCACGGCCAGCTGGCGCTCCAGGTTGGTCTCCCGGTAGAGGTCCAGACCGAGTTCTCCGATCGCCACCACCCTGCTATCGGAGCGGGCGGCGATCCGCAGGTCGCGGGCGGTGTGCTCCTGCCAGTGCTGGGTATCCAGCGGATGGACCCCCACCGCGTAGCGGAGTTCCGGAAAACGGTCAGCCAGGGCGCGGATGGCTGGGATTTCGGCGGGCTCCACACAGGCGTGCACCAAGGCGCTGACGCCAGCCTCGCGCCAGCGGGCCGCCACCTCGTCGAGGTCCGCGTCGAAGTTGCGGAAGACGATGTGGCAATGGGAATCGACCAGCGCGATTGCTGATGGCGAACCACCGGTCAAACCTTCGTTGGCATCAGCCGCGGCAGTGGAGATCGACATCGAGGCGGCCGGTGGTAGCGGAAACGCGCTCACCATTGTGATGTCTCCGGATAAAAAGTCCCGCCCCAACGAAGGGGTCGGGGAGGCTTGCCCTCTGGACGCAGGGGGGATCTCAGGCTTGGGCGGGCTCGAGAACCTTCCTCACGGCGGCGCTGAGCCGCGATTTCTGGTTGGCGCCGGTGTTGCGGTGCAGCACCCCAACCTTCACAGCCTTGTCAATCTTGCTGAATGCGGCGTTGAGGCTCGTTTCCACCACAGCCTTGGCTTCAGCCGCAGGCTCCTGATTGTAGGCCGTGCAGGCGGTGAAGCAGCGCTTCATCAGGGTGCGCAGGGCCGACTTGTAGGTGCGGTTCCTCAGCCGGTTGCGCTCGGCGATCTCGATGCGCTTCTTCGACGATTTGTTATTGGCCACAGGTGCTGGCGCTGATTCGACAAACGAAAATCCTACCTTGCCAGGAGGCTTTGGTTCATATGCGCTTGCTGGGGGGGGGAGCCGGCCCGGCGGCGGGGGGTCCGACCAGTCTTAGCCTTGGGAGCGTTCCGCCCCAGCCTGGATCAGGTTTCTGGATCCGCCGGGGAATTCGTTGTTGAAAGCGTTTGTGAACGAGGTGGACCCATCGCAGCAAGGGCCAGGTCTGCAGGCCCTCGACCCTCCCCTGGCTCTGGCCTGTCTGCGGGATTCGGAACAGGCTGGCGCCAGGCTGGCGGCCATCGCCCAACGGACCGAGGGGGGTGCGATGGCACAGCAGCAGGAGCGCGTGGCCGCGATCCTGGAGCAGGTGCGCCTCGAGGGGGACGAGGCTCTGTTCGATCTCACCCAGCGTTTCGACGGGGTGCGGCCCGATCCCCTCGCCATTCCACCCGAGCGCCTGGCCCAGGCTTGGGAGGCCACGGCGCCCTCCCTGCGCGCCGCCTTGGAGCTGGCCCACGACAGGATCACGGCCTTTCATCGTCACCAGCTTCCCGCTGACCTGGCGGTGAGCGGACCCCATGGCGAGCGGCTCGGGCGCCGCTGGCGGCCCGTGGCGCGGGCGGGCCTCTACGTGCCCGGCGGGCGGGCTTCGTATCCCAGCACGGTGTTGATGAACGTAGTGCCGGCTCGCGTGGCCGGTGTGGAGCGCATCGTGATGGTCACGCCGCCGGGCCCGGATGGGGAGCCCAACCCCACGGTGCTGGCGGCCGCCCATCTCGCCGGGGTGCGGGAGGTGTATCGGGTCGGCGGGGCCCAGGCGATTGGGGCCCTGGCCTATGGCACCGCCTCCATCCCTCGGGTGGATGTGATCAGCGGGCCGGGCAACCTCTGGGTGACCCTGGCCAAGAAGGCTGTGTATGGCCAGGTGGGGATCGATTCCCTGGCGGGCCCCAGCGAGGTGTTGGTGATCGCCGACCACACCGCCCGGGCCGACCAGGTGGCCGCCGACCTGATGGCCCAGGCGGAGCACGATCCGTTGGCGGCCGCCATCTTGATCACCACTAGCGAGGCGCTGGCGGCGGCGGTGCCGGCGGCGGTGGCGGCCCAGCTCGCCCGGCACCCCCGGGCGGCGATCGTGCGTCAGGCCCTGGCTGACTGGGGCCTGATCGTGGTGTGCGGCGATCTGCAGGAGGCGGCCGGGCTCAGCGATCGGTTCGCGCCGGAGCACCTGGAGCTGCTGGTGGAGGATCCGGAGGGTCTGGCCGAGCGGATCCAGCACGCCGGCGCCATCTTCCTCGGCTCCAACACGCCCGAGGCGGTGGGTGACTACCTGGCCGGTCCGAACCACACCCTGCCCACCAGCGGCACGGCCCGCTTCGCCGGGGCCCTGAGCGTGGAAACGTTCCTGCGCCACACCTCCCTGATCCAGTTCAACCGGGGGGCCCTGGAGGCCACCGGCGCGGCCGTGATCGAGCTCGCCGAGAGCGAGGGGCTCCACAGCCACGCCGAATCGGTGCGGCGCCGGCTCGATTGATGGCCACCACCGAGTTGCTCTGGCCCTGATCCCACGCCGATGGCTCTGCACTAGCGGCGGCGGCCGATAGCGTGATCGGACCCTGCGCTTCCCCATGGCTTCCCCTGCGCTCCGTGCCCTGCCGCTCGTCGTGGCTGCCACTGGACTGCTGGGGACCACCCTGCTGCTGCGCCTCCCCTCGGCAGCGAACCCTCCCCCAGGGGCGGTCTCTCCGCCACTCTCCCCACCCGGGCAGGCGAGCCCCGGAGCCCCCGGGGTTCCCGTGCCGGTTCCGCCCGGGCCCCCAGTTGCGCCGGGGCCTCCATTTGCGCCAGGGCCTCCCGCTGCGCCAGGGGCCGGCCCGCCGCTGCCCACCCGGGCCGGACTGCCCACCGCGCCCGACGGCCGCCATTACCCCTTGGTGCCGGCGGATCCCGGGGCCACCGCCAGCCTGCTCGCCCCGCTGGAGGAGGCCCTGCGTTCGGAGGCCACCCCCGTGGCGGACCTACCGGCCCTGGGCCACCAGCAGCAGGTGATCTACCGGGTGCTGGCCTACCAGCCTGAACAGGCCGATCGGGTGCGTGCCGCCCTGCCGGAGCGCTGGCGTCCGGTGTTTGACCATCACATCCGGGCCCGGCGGGAGTTCATCGCCATGCACGATCCGCGCCGGCGGCCGGCCAACCTGCCCGCCTGGCGGATCATTCCCCCGGAACCCGCCGCCAACCTGCTGCGCTACTACCGAGAGGCCGCCGCCGCCACGGGCATCCCCTGGGAGGTGTTGGCCGCGGTGAATCTGGTGGAGAGCGGCATGGGGCGGATCGATGGGGTGTCGGTGGCCGACGCCCACGGCCCTATGCAGTTTCTCCCCAGCACCTGGGCCGAGCCGGGCATCGGCAACGGGGGCAACATTCGCGATCCCCGCACGGCTATCCACGGCGCCGCCCGCTACCTGGTGCGCCGCGGCGGCCTCAAGGACATCCGCAAGGGGCTGTGGGGCTACAACAACAGCGACCACTACGGCCAGGCGGTGCTGGAGTACGCCGCCCTGCTCAAGGAGTACCCCCGGGCCTACACGGGCCTCTACCACTGGGAAATTCACTTCGCCTCCGCCGTCGGTGACCTCTGGCTGCCGGTGGGTTATCTGGAGGCCCGGCCGGTGCCGGCCAGCACCTGGCTCCAGACCACGCCGGTGGGGGCGCCGCCGCCGGGGAGTTCGGGCTACTGAGATCTGGGGCGCTCACGCCGTAGGTGACCCTCAGCGTTTCACCAGCTCCCGCACACCCGGCACCCCAGCCACGATCTCGCCCACTAGCACTTGATCGGTGAGGTTCACGAACAGGCCGTTCTCCAGCACTCCGGGGAGGTTGTTGATCGTCTTTTCCAAGGTCTCGGGATCGCTGATGCCGCCGGCGAACTTCACATCCAGCACGAGGTTGCCCTGGTCGGTCACCACCGGGCCCGCCTTGCGCACGGCCATGCGCAGCTGGGCATCGCCGCCCAACTCCCCCAGCTGGCCCTTCACCTGGCGCCAGGCCCCAGGGAGCACCTCCACCGGCAGCAGAAAGCCCAGGTTGAGGGTGTCCACCAGCTTGGTGCTGTCCACCACCACCACGAACCGCTTGGCGCGCACCGCCACCAGCTTCTCCTGCACGTGGCAGGCGCCGCCCCCCTTGATCAGCTGGAAGGCAGGGTTCACCTCATCGGCGCCGTCGATGGCCAGATCGATGCGGTCCACGGCATTGAGGCTCTGCAGAGGGATGCCGAGCTCAGCCGCCAGCACCTCGCCCTGGAAGGAGGTGGTCACCCCCACGATGTCGCGCAGTTCGCCGCGGCGGAGCTTCTCTCCGAGGCCCTGGATCATCAGGGCGGCGGTGGAGCCGGACCCCAGGCCCAGCACCATGCCGTCGCGGATCTGCTCCACAGCGGCAGCGGCAACCGCCTGCTTCATCTGGTCCTGCAGGTCCGACATCGCTGGCGCTGGCAGAGGCGCCAGACCGTAGCAGGGAAGGTGCTGGGCCCCCTCCTGGTGAAGCTCAGGGCGGGTCATCGGCGTCGAGGCGCCGCGACCAGCGGATTCACGATCCGACGGGCGCGGCACCCACGGTTCGGCCTTCAGGCCGAACCTTTCTCGGGCAGGGCGGCGGGCCGGATCGAGAGCTGCAGCTCCTTCTGGCCCCGCACCACCTTCAGGGCCAGGGGCTGGCCCACCTCGGCATGCTCCACCGCCTGCAGCAGGACCGAGGGGTTGAGCACGGCCTGGTCGGCGATCTTCACCACCAGGTCGCCGCGCTTGAGGCCGGCTGTTTCCGCCGGGCTTTCGGGCAGCACCCTCTGCACCAGGGCACCATCCCGTTCGGGAAGCTGCAGCAGGGCGTCGGGGTCGCGGTTGTTCTCCCGGGCTACCCGGGCCGTGAGGGGCACCAGCTGGAGACCCAGGTAGGGGTGAATCACCTTGCCCCCCTCGGCCAGCTGGCCGGCCACCCGTTTGGCCAGGTTGATCGGGATTGCGAAGCCCAGGCCGGCGCCGGGGCCGGAGCGCACCAGGGTGTTGATGCCGATCACCTCACCGCTGGCATTGATCAGGGGGCCGCCTGAATTGCCGGGATTGATCGCCGCGTCGGTCTGGATCAGGTCGAGGCGCTTGTCGGCGAAGCCGAGGCTGTTGATGTCGCGGTGCAGGCTGCTCACGATGCCGAGGGTCACCGTGCGCTCAAGGCCGTAGGGGCTGCCCAGGGCAATCGCCCAGTCGCCCACTTCGAGGGCCTCGGAATCGCCCAGTGGGGCGGCCTTGAGCTCGCCCTTGCGGCCTACCCGCACCACGGCCAGGTCGGTGACCGGATCGGCCCCCACCACGCTGCCGTCAAGCTGGCTGCCATCGGCGAGGGTCACCTCAACGCTGTCCACCGAATCGACCACGTGGGCGTTGGTGAGCACCAGGCCGCGGCTGGCGTCGATCACCACCCCTGAACCCTGGCCCCGCTCCCGCATCGAACCGGAGGGGTCGCCGAAGAGATCCCGCAGCAGCGGATCGAGCATGGCCGGATCAAAGGGCTGGCGCGCCACGTTGCGCTCGGTGTCGATCCTCACCACCGCTGGACCCACCCGCCGGGCGGCATCCGCCACGAAGCTGTGGCCCTCGGCCGTGAGGGCGGCGGCTGCCGCATTGGTCCTCGGGGCGACCGGCTGTGTTGAGCTCGGCTCAACGTTCGGGGCCGGGGTTGCCACCTCGGCGGGGTCGCCGGCGGGCTTGGAGGGGGCTCTGTTGAGCGGGGTGGACGACACCCCCTGGATCGGAATCGCCTGGGCGGGCAGCGGGGGCAGGACTCCCACCGCGAGCAGAACCACCAGGACCAGCGGCAGCAGTGGCGCGCTGAGCCGACGAAGAAAGCGTTTCAGGGGAGGAGGCCGTCAGGACACGACCTCCGAAAACTAGGGGCACTCCAGCGCCGGCCAGCGCAGCAGGCGATGCCGGATTTCCCCCTCCTCCCCGAGCTCCAGGAGCCTGCCCCCCGGATCGGCGGCCCGGTCCAGCGGACAGGGCTGGACGGGCCCGTAGCCGATCAGGGTGGAGGGGCAGCCGAGCAGGGGCACCTCCGGCCGGCCCGGTAGGCAGCCCTGCCAGTGCTGGTGCACGTGGCCGAAGACCACCCCCCGCACCTGGGGCACCGCCGCCAGCAGGGCCATCAGGCGCTCCCCCTCCTCCAGGGCGATGGCGTCGAAGCCCGGGTCGCCGATCGCTAGCGGCGGATGGTGCAGCGCCACCAGCAGATGCCTCGCCGCCGGCGGGGTCGTCAGCGCCTGCTCCAGCCAGGCCCACTGGGCCGGATCCAGGCGGCCCCCCTCCTGGCCCGCGCAGTGGCTGTCGAGGGCCAGCAGGCTCCACCCCGGGGCCGGCTCCAGGGGCCAGAGCCCAGGACCAATCCTGGCCTGCCGGCCGAGGGCGGCGCGCAGCAGCTGGGGATGGTCGTGGTTGCCCGCCAGCAGGATCGGTGTCGCGATCCCCTCCGGCGTGGGGGCGTGGAGGGGGTCGGGGAGCTCGGATCGCAGAATCTCGCTGAGCCGCCGGTAGCCGCCCCAGCTCTCGTCTTGGCAGAGGTCGCCGCTGATCAGCAGCCGATCAGGGAACGCCCCGCCGGCCCCGAGCTCGGCGAGAGCTTGCCGGAGCCCGTGCCGCAGCAGGGCAGCTGGCCTTCGGCCTCGCAGGCTGCCGGCCGGGTCCGCCAGTAGGTGGGGATCGCTGAGCTGTAGGAGGCGCAGGCGGGGGACCATTCCCAACAAGTCTTGACGAGTGGGGCGCACCCGTGGGCGGGGGCGGGCCGATTCCGGGAGGATCCCCTTAAGTTGCCCGCCGTGAAGGCTGCGTGCCATGCCCTCGATTCCGCCCGGCACCCGTCAGCGCTGTGAGCTCTGCCAGGTGGAGATTCAGGGGATGGTGGGGGGTGCCGATCTGGTGCACTTCAGCATGGGTGCGCCGGGCACCCGGGCGAAGCTGTGGGCCAGGGTCTGCCAGTACCTGCGCAGCCCCGAGCAATGCGCCCGCTGTCTCAATCAGGAAGCGGCGCTGCGGGGCGCCGTGACCAGCAACGACTATTACGCCGAGGCGCCCCTGCTGGATCTGGGGGTGATCCCGCCGGCCGATCCCCTAGGGTGATCTCATGCCCGCCGGGCAGCACTCGGCCGTGAACCGGCGCCCCCGAGGGGCACGGGTTCACGGTTGGGGCAGTTCTATCAACTGCGGCCGCGGCGGCTGCCCCGCCCTCGGATGCGGTTCCCTTGAACCGTCCGCCCCGCTGCACCTCCTTGCCCGATTCCCTCGTTACGGATCTTGAACGGCTGGTCAGCCCGCTGGCCGCTGCCGCCGCTCTGAGGCTCGAGGGTCTTCATCTGCACACCCACCGGATTCCGATGACGGTGCAGGTGCTGGTGCGGCGGGCCGATGGCTCCGATGTGAACCTCGATGACTGTGCCGCCTTCAGCTCTCCTCTTGGAGAGGCCCTGGAGGCGGCCGCCCTGCTGGAGGCTCCCTACGTGCTGGAGGTGAGCAGCCCCGGTATCGGCGAGGAGCTCAGCGCGGACCGCGATTTCATCAGCTTCCGGAGCTTCCCGGTGGCGGTGCATCGCCAGGCCGCCGATGGAACCGAAACCATCCAGGAGGGCCTGTTGCTGGAACGCGACGCCGAGGCCGTGCGGCTCAATGTGCGGGGTCGCACCGTGAGGGTGCCTCGCCAGGAGGTGGTGCGGGTGCGGCTGGTCAGCCCCCGCGACGGCCCCTGATCGCTTCGTGCTCTCCGCTCCCTGTTCACGGCTTCGCGGCCGCTCCGCTCTTCCGACTCCCTAACGCATCGCCATGGCTCTGGTCCTTCTCCCCGGTCTGAACAACCTGATCGAGGACATCAGCGACGAGAAGAAGCTGTCTCCCCAGGTGGTGGAGGCGGCCCTGCGCGAGGCCTTGCTGAAGGGCTATGAGCGCTACCGCCGCACCCTCTATCTGGGCATCAGTGAGGATCCTTTCGAGGAGGACTACTTCTCCAATTTCGATGTGGCTCTTGATCTAGAGGAGGAGGGTTACCGCGTGCTGGCCAGCAAGATCATCGTGGAGGAGGTGGAGAGCGATGACCACCAGATCGCCATCGATGAGGTGAGGCAAGTGGCCGAAGATGCGCAGATCGGCGACACCGTGGTTCTCGATGTCACACCTGAGAAGGATGACTTTGGTCGCATGGCCGCCTCTACCACCAAGCAGGTGCTCGCCCAGAAGTTGCGGGATCAGCAGCGGCGCATGATCCAGGAGGAGTTTGCCGATCTCGAGGATCCGGTGCTTACCGCCCGCGTGATCCGCTTCGAGCGCCAGAGCGTGATCATGGCCGTGAGCAGCGGCCTGGGCCGGCCCGAGGTCGAGGCCGAGCTGCCCCGCCGCGACCAGCTGCCCAACGACAACTATCGCGCCAACGCCACCTTCAAGGTGTTCCTCAAGGAGGTGAGCGAGGTGCCGCGGCGGGGTCCCCAGCTATTCGTGAGCCGCGCCAATGCCGGCCTGGTGGTGTATCTCTTCGAGAACGAGGTGCCGGAGATTCAGGAAGGCTCGGTGCGGATCGTGGCCGTGGCCCGGGAAGCGAACCCCCCCTCCCGCTCGGTGGGTCCCCGCACCAAGGTCGCCGTCGACAGCGTGGAGCGGGAGGTGGATCCGGTGGGGGCCTGCATCGGCGCCCGCGGCTCCCGTATCCAGCAGGTGGTGAATGAGCTGCGGGGCGAGAAGATTGACGTGATCCGCTGGTCGCCTGATCCCGGCCAGTACATCGCTAATTCCCTCAGTCCCGCCCGGGTGGAGATGGTGCGGCTGGTGGATCCCGAGGGGCACCATGCCCATGTGCTCGTACCCCACGACCAGCTCAGCCTGGCGATCGGTCGGGAAGGCCAGAACGTGCGTCTGGCCGCGCGGCTCACCGGTTGGAAGATCGACATCAAGAATGCGGCGGAGTACGACCAGGCTGCCGAGGATCAGGTGGTGGCCGGTCTGATTGCCCAGCGCCAGGAGGAGGAGGCCCTCCAGGCCGAGGCGGAAGCCCGCCTGGCCGTCGAACAGGCGGCCAGGGCCGAGGAGGATGCTCGTCTGAGGGAGCTGTATCCCCTACCGGAGGACGACGAGGAGCTGGAGTATGAGGCGGAAACCAACGCTGCTGAGGAACTCGGCGACGAACCTGCCGAGGATGATGGGGCCGAGGCTCAGGTGAGCGAGGTTCCCGAGGCGAGCGAGGTTCTCGAGACGACCGAGGTTCTCGAGACGACCGAGGTTCCCGAGGCCTCCAGCGATGACGGCACCAGTGAGGACCCGGTCCGGTGACCCCCCCTCGCCCCGTGCTGCGGCGCTGTGTCTCGTGCCGGATGCTGGTGGATCGACTCCAGCTCTGGCGGGTGATTCGCCTGGCGGACGGGGGACTAGGACTGGATGGGGGAATGGGCCGTTCGGCCTATCTCTGTCCGAGTCCAACTTGTCTGGATGAGGCCAGGCGACGCAAGCGCCTTCAACGGGCACTGCGCTGTCAGGTATCGGATTCCATCTTTGCCACACTTGAGGCCCGTCTCCCGATCGCCGGGACCGCGAGCCCTGAGGCAAGATGAACTGTGGCCGTGGCGTTTGTACGGCCCGGTGGCACCCCTGCCCCCCCGGCGGCCCCATGGGCCCCGCCCTTCGGAGACCTGAATGACCAGCAGCGGCAAAGTCAGAATTTATGAGCTGTCCCGGGACCTTGGCCTGGACAACAAGGACGTGCTCGATGCCGCCGAGAAGTTGTCCATCGCTGCCCGCAGCCACAGCAGCTCGATCAGCGACGACGAAGCCATCCGCATCAAGGCCTTGATCCAGGGCCATGGCTCCGCCACGCCCCAGCCCCCCGCCAAGACGATCTTGTCGGTGAAGAAGGCTGACGTGCCCCCGCCTGCGGCCGCTGTCGGCGCCAGCCCTTCCTCGCCCCCCGCCGCTCCGGTGGCGTTGCCCCGTCCCCCCCAGCCGGTGCGGCCAGCCGCCGCTACGCCTCCGGCCCCGACCCGCCCCTTGGCGAACGGAGCTCCGCCCCGGCCCCCGGAGCCGAAACGGCCGGTGGTGGTCTCCCAGGCGCCGGCCCGCGCCGAGGCCCCCGCCACCTCCTCCCCCTCGCCGGCATCGCCAGGCGCTCCGGGTCGTCCTGTGACCGCCCCTCCTGCTGCCCGTTCTGCGGCCCCTCCGGCCGGCAAGGCGCCGGCCCCTAGCCCCGCTCCGGCATCCCCCTCCCGCCCGGTGGCACCTCCATCCGGAACCATCACCACCCCACCATCCCGTCCGGTGGCCCCGCCGCCGCGGCCAGCGGCTAGCGGTCCCGCCAAGCCGGTGACCCCGTTGCGGCCCGCCACGCCACGCCCCGTGACCCCTGCCTTGGTGAATCGCCCCGGCCAGGGCGCCCCGAGGCCCGGCGCTGCAGCCGCCGCCCCCCGTCCAGCGGCCCTGGCCCCGGGCAAGCCCGCCCAGCCCAGTCGCCCCGGTCCGGGTTCTCGTCCCCAGCTGGTGGGCCGTCCCCAGCCCGGCCAGGCATCCCCCGCTGGCGGTGCATCCGCCTCGAACGGGCCTGCCGGAGTTGGCGGCAGCCGTCCGGCGGCCCCGGTTCCCCGCCCCCAGCGTCCGGGCGCCCCTGCCCCGACCCGCCCCGTCCAGGCCGGAGGTCGGCCCTCCCCAGGCGCTCCTTCCCGCCTCTCCCCCGGCCCTGGCCGTCCCGGTGCCACCCCCCTCGAGTTGGTGGGCAAACCGATCCGTCGCGACAGTGCCGGTCCCGGTAGTCCGGGTGGGGTTCGCCCCGCATCCCCTGGCCGTCCCGGCATGCCCGCCGGCATGCGGAAGCCGATGGCCCCCGGCGAGCTGATGCAGCTCCAGAAGCCGGGCATGCGTCCCACCGCTCCGCCTCCCCGCCGTCCCGACCGGGGCGAGACCGGGCCCGACGGCGCGCCCAGCACCCCCGATCTGGTCCGTCCCACCCCCGCGGCGCCCACGGCGCCCCGGCGCCCGGGCTTCCGGCCTCCCCAGCCCGCCGGGGCTGCCCCTGGCCGGGCCCGGCGTCCCGACTGGGACGACAGCGCCAAGCTGGAGGCCCTGCGCAGCCGCACGCCCCAGAAGCAGCGCCAGAAGGTGCACATCATCGGGGAGAACGATGATGCGCTCACCACCGAAACCAGCGGTTTCGCAGGCGAACAGGAGGCCATCGTCCTCCAGGCCAGCCTGGCCCGGCCGGCCAAGCCCCGGACCCGACCCGCCGCCGCAGCCAAGCCCACGGTGGCGGTGCGGAAGCGGAAGAAGGAAACCACCCGCCAGCGTCAGCGCCGCCGCGCCATGGAGCTGCGGGCGGCCCGCGAGCTCAAGGCCCAGCGGCCCGAGATGTTGATCGTGCCGGAGGGCAACCTCACGGTGCAGGAGCTGGCCGACCGGCTTGGGGTGGAGAGCTCCGAGATCATCAAATCCCTGTTCTTCAAGGGCATCAGCGCCACCGTCACCCAGACGCTCGATCTGCCCACGATCGAGACAGTGGCCGAGGAGTTCGGCGTGCCTGTACTCGAGGACGACGTCCAGGCGGCAGCGACCAAGACCGTGGAGATGATCGAGGCCAGCGACCTCGCCCACCTGATTCGCCGCCCCCCCGTGGTGACGGTGATGGGCCACGTGGACCACGGCAAGACCAGCCTGCTCGATGCCATCCGCAAGACCCGCGTGGCAGCGGGCGAGGCCGGCGGCATCACCCAGCACATCGGCGCCTACCAGGTTGAAGTGCCCCACGCCGGCGAACTGCGCAAGATCACCTTCCTCGACACCCCGGGCCACGAGGCCTTCACCGCCATGCGGGCCCGCGGCACCAAGGTCACCGACGTGGCCGTGCTGGTGGTGGCCGCCGATGACGGCGTGCGGCCCCAGACCCTGGAGGCGATCAGCCACGCCCGCGCCGCCGAGGTGCCGATCGTGGTGGCGATCAACAAGATCGACAAGGAGGGCTCCTCGCCCGATCGGGTGAAGCAGGAACTCTCTGGCCACGACCTGGTGGCTGAAGACTGGGGTGGCAGCACCGTGATGGTGCCGGTGAGCGCTCTCCGGGGCGAGAACATCGACCAGCTGCTGGAAATGATCCTGCTGGTGACCGAGGTCGAAGACCTCCAGGCCAACCCCGACCGCCTCGCCAAGGGCACCGTGATCGAGGCCCACCTCGACAAGGCCAAGGGTCCTGTGGCCACCCTGCTGATCCAGAACGGCACCCTGCGCAGCGGCGACGTGGTAGCGGCGGGCCCGGTGCTCGGCAAGGTGCGGGCGATGGTCGACGACAGCGGCAAACGGGTGAAGGAGGCGGGCCCCTCCTATGCGGTGGAAGCCCTCGGCTTCAGCGAAGTGCCCACCGCCGGCGATGAATTCGAGGTGTATCCCGACGAGAAGAGCGCCCGCGCCGTGGTGGGCGACCGCGCCTCCGAGGCCCGGGCTTCCCGTCTGGCCCAGCAGATGGCCTCCCGCCGGGTTTCGCTGGCCTCGATGTCCGGGCAGGTGAGCGAGGGCGATCTCAAGGAGCTCAACCTCATCCTCAAGGCCGATGTGCAGGGCAGCGTCGAGGCCATCCTCGGCGCCCTCGAACAGTTGCCCAAGGAGGAGGTGCAGGTGCGGGTGCTGCTCTCGGCCCCAGGCGAGATCACCGAAACCGATGTGGATCTGGCGGCGGCCTCCGGCGCCGTGATCGTGGGCTTCAACACCTCGATGGCCCCTGGCGCCAGGCGCGCCGCCGATGCCACCGGTGTCGACGTGCGCGACTACGAGGTGATCTACAAGCTGCTGGAAGAAATCCAGATGGCCATGGAGGGCCTGCTGGAGCCGGAGCTGGTGGAGGAATCACTGGGCGAGGCCGAGGTGCGGGCGGTGTTCACTATCGGCAAGAACGCTGTGGCGGGCTGTTATGTCACCAATGGCAAGCTGCAGCGCAACTGCAAGGTGCGGGTCCACCGCGGCAAGGAGAAGGTGTACGAGGGCGACCTCGACTCCCTGCGCCGCAACAAGGACGACGTCAAGGAGGTGGCCACCGGCTTCGAGTGCGGCATCGGCTGCGATCGCTTCTCCTCCTGGAAGGAGGGTGATCGGGTCGAAGCCTTCAAGCTGGTCACCCAGCGCCGCACCCTCAGCACCTGAGCGCCGTGAGCGTGGCCGCGCCGTCCCCCCGTAGCGAGCCGCTGCTCTGGTTGCAGCTCCTGGCTCTCGGCCTGCTGCCGCTTGAGGCCCTGTTGCTGCTCCTGCTGCTAGGAGCCAGCGATCCGGGTCCTCTGCCGCTCCTGGAGCGCTTGCTCTGCTGGGCGATCGGGGTTCTGGCTCCCGCCGCTCTGCTCTGGCGCCTTCCCGTCGATCCCTGGTCGCTGCTGGTGGCACAGGTGCCCCAGCGGGGCCGTCGGGAGATCCAGCACCGCCTCTCTGCCCTGCAGCCGCCTGCGTTGCTGAGGCTGGGCAGCCTGGTGGGCCTCGCCATCCTCAGCCTGCTGCTGCTCTGGTGGTGCGACGACCATGCCGCCTACGCCAGCGCCTTCTCGCCCGTGGCGGACAGCCCCAGGCTGGTGGGTTTGCTGCTGGCTGCGGCCGTGCTCGCCTTGCTCCAGTGGCAGGGTCAGCAGGTGGTTCAGGCGCTCTGGCTGCTGAGCCGTTCGCCCCAGGAGGTGGCGGCTGCGGCCCCGCTGTCGGCGGCTGGCTTGGAGCAGGAGCGGCTCAGCCTTGGACTGCCGCTGTTGCTGCTGCCACCCCTGCGCGAATCCCTCGCTTCAGCCTCCATCCCTTCGCCAGCCCCCCTCTCCGCCGCGTCGTCAGCGGCCATCGATCCCGCGGCCCCCACCACAGCTGAGGGGACCGCCGCTTCCGCTTCAGCCCCCGAAGACCTCCCGGAAGGCTTCGCCAGCCCTTCAGCTATCGCTGCTGCGATTGCGGTCGAACCAGAGGAGCCCACCGAAGAGCAGCAGGGCCCCGCCCTGGATCAAGAGATCCGTTGAGGCCACCTCGCCGCCGGAGGCGGAACGCATCGCCATGGTGGCCAGCCCAAGGGCCGCTGAGGCCACAAGGGCGAACCAGAGCGCCCGCCGCAGGCTCCGCCAGGGGGTGCGGGCCTCGATGAGCAGCCGGCGCCGCAGTTCCGGGTCAAGGGGCTGGCGCGGACTGGATTGAGAAGCCATGCCCGAATGCTAGTTTGCCCTTGATGCCGGTGTAGCTCAGTGGTAGAGCAACTGATTCGTAATCAGTAGGTCGCAGGTTCAAATCCAGTCACCGGCTTGCTCGATCTCCTGCTCCAGCGCGCGAAAAATTTTTTCTTTGGTCCCAGGCTGCTCAGTAACTGGCACCCCCCTCAGCCTCAAGACCAGCTGCAGCGCCGCCATCCCCCCGTTCAGCAGATGCGCGGCAACAGCTCACCCCGCCCCAGTTCCAGCCGGCGCTGAATCCCCAGGCTGGTCTCCAGCAGCACGGCCTCACCCCGCACGCAGCCGATGCTGGCGGCCGAGGGCTGGAAGCGTTGCAGCACCGCCAGGGCCTGATCCGCCTGGTGGGCAGGCAGGAACAGCACGAAGCGACCCTCGTTGGCCATGGTCAGGGGATCGAGGCCCAACAGTTCGCAGGCGGCATCCACCTCGGGGGCGATCGGAATCGCGTTCTCTCGCACCAGAACGCCCAAGCCAGCGCCCCTGGAGATCTCATGCAGGGCACTGGCCAGGCCGCCTCGGGTGAGATCCCGCAGGCAGTGCACCTCCAGGCCGGCCGCCAGCAGGGCCCGCACCGGCTCCAGCAGGGGGGCCAGATCGCTGTGGAGCTCCGTGCGGAATCCCAGCTCCTGGCGGGCCGCCAGGATCGCCACGCCATGGCGGCCCAGGTCGCCGCTCACCAGGATGGCGTCACCGCCCCGCACCGCCTTGGGGCCGATCTGCAGCCCAGGGTCGACGCGGCCGATCCCGGCGGTGTTGATGTAGATCCCATCCCCCTTGCCCCGCTCCACCACCTTGGTGTCACCGGTCACCACCGGCACACCGCAGCGTTGGGCGGCCAGGCGGATCGAGGCGACCACCTGCTGCAGCAAGGGCATCGGCAAGCCCTCCTCCAGGATCAGGCTGAGGCTGAGGGCCATCGCGCTGGCCCCCACCATGGCCAGATCGTTGACGGTGCCAAACACCGCCAGGCTGCCGATGTCCCCGCCGGGGAAGAGCAGGGGGCGCACCACATAGGAGTCGGTGGTGAAGGCGAGCGGCCCGGTTTCGGCGGGCAACACGGCCGCATCGCGGAGCACCCCATCGGCAGGGCCGAAGGCCGGCACCAGCAGCTGGTCGATCAACCGCTGGCTGAGGCTGCCGCCACCGCCATGGCCCAGCAGCACCGTGGCATCGCCAGCGGGGGGCAGGGGACAGGCAAAGGAGTCCATGGCTCAGGCGCGGTAGCGGTGATAGGCGGCGCAGGCCCCTTCCGCGGAAACCATCGGCGCACCGAGGGGCCGCTCCGGCGTGCAGCGACCGCCGAAGGCTGGACAATCGGTGGGGCGAGCCAGCCCCTGCAACACCTGCCCGCTGATGCAGGGGCTGGCTGGTTCGCCCGGAGCGGTCCCGTTGCCAGCGGTTGGCCGGGGCATGGTCGCCCCAAAGCGGCGCTCGGCGTCGAGGGCGTCGTAGGGCGGCCGGAGCTGAAAGCCACCGCCGCTCAGCACCCCCAGACCGCGCCAGTGCTGCTCGACCGGCGTGAAGACGCGTTCCATCAGCGCCCGCGCCGCACCATTGCCGGCGGCCTGGCTGGCTCGTGGGTAGGCGTTGATCACCCGGCTCTCGCCTCGCTCCAGTTGGCGAACGCCCTGGAGCAGGCCATCGAGCAGATCCACCGGTTCAAAGCCCGTCACCACGATCGGCACGCCGTGGCGCTGGGCGATCGGCCGGTATTCATCCACCCCCATCACCGTGCAGACATGGCCCGCCGCCAGAAACCCCTGCACGCGGCACTCCGGCGCGGCGAGGATCGCCTCCATCGCCGGCGGCACCCGCCCATGGCAGACCAGCAGGGCAAGGTTGCGCAGACCCAGGCCCAGGGCCTGATGGGCCAGCAGGGCCGTGGCCGGTGCGGTGGTTTCAAAGCCCACCGCGAAGAACACCACCGTTCGCGCCGGGTGGGCCTGGGCGATGGCCAGCAGGTCGGAGGGTGAGGTGACGATCCGCACATCACCACCGGCGGCGCGCACGTCGAGCAGGGTACGGGCGCTGGAACCCGGCACCCGCAGCATGTCGCCGTAGGAGCAGAGGATCACCTCCGGCCGCCCCGCCAGCTCCTGGGCCCGATCGATCGCCGCCTCGGCCGTGATGCACACGGGGCAGCCGGGCCCATGGATCAGCCCCAGCTGCTCCGGCAACAACTGATCGAGGCCATGGCGCAGGATCGCGTGGGTCTGGCCGCCGCAGACCTCCATCAGCGTCCAGGGTCGGGTGATCTCCCGCCTCAATGCAGCTGCCAGCTGATGCACCAGCTCCGGCCTGCGGTAGGGGCTGGGCCGGCTCATCGGCTCGGGGCCTCCTGGGGCTGCTCCCACATCGGGGTGGGATAGCTGGAGAGGGCCCGCATGTACTGGGCCCGTTCAAAGGCGCCGGGGTCGGGGCCGCGCTGCTGGCAGAGGCAACCCCGCAATTGGTCGAGGGAGCTGTAGTGATGCTGCTCAAGCCATTGGCGCAGCTCCGACTCCAAGCTGCGCAGATGGTCGGGCCCCTGGCGCAGCAGGGCCGCCACCACCATCGTGACGCTGGCGCCCACCATCAGCATCCGCACCACATCGGTGCCATGGCTGACGCCACCGCTGGCGGCGAAGTCGAGCCCAACCCGGCCATGGAGCAGGGCAATCCAACGCAGCGGCAGCCGCTGGTCCGCCGCCGTGCTGAGCAGCAGGTTGGGCCGGTGCTCCAGGGTTTCGATGTCGATGTCGGGCTGGTAGAAGCGGTTGAACAGCACCAGTCCGCGAGCCCCGGCGGCCTGGAGGCGATGGGCCAGGTGGGTGAGGTTGGTGTAGTAGGGGCTGAGCTTCACGGCCACGGGAAGTGTCACCGCCGCGCAGACCTCGCGCACAAGGTCCACCTGACCGTGTTCCAGTTCGGCGCCGCTGAGGCTCTGGTCGGTGGGCACCGCATAGAGGTTCAGCTCGATGGCGCTGGCACCGGCCTGCTCCAGGGCCCGGGCGGTGGCGGCCCAAGGCCCGGCCTGGCTGCCGTTGAGACTGGCGATGATCGGGATCGCCACCCTGCGACGGGCGGATTCGATCTCCCGCAGGTACCCCTCCGTGCCGAGGTGGCCTGGAGCGGTGCGGGGCAGGTAGCTGAGGGATTCCGCGAAGCTCTCGCTGCCGTGCTCCTGGTGGTGGTTCCATTCCTGCCAGTCCCTCTCGACCTGCTCCAGAAAGAGGGAATGGAGCACAACGGCCGCCGCCCCCGCATCCGCCAGCCGGGGGATGTGGTCGGGGTCGGCGCTGAGCGGTGCCGCGGCCCCCACCACCAGGGGCGAAGCCAGCGGTAGCCCGAGATAGAGGCTGCGGAGGTCGACGCCACTCATGGCGGTGGAGCCGGGCTCGGGCCAGGGTTGGCTGGTGGGGCCAGGGGGGCCGCCAGCCGCTGGTAGTGCGCCCAGCGCTCGTCGACGTCGCCCTGGGCCAGCCGCGTCAGGCTGCGGGCCTGGTCGGGGTGGCTGTAGCGGAGCATGCGAAAGCGGTTCTCGGCGGCCATCGCTTCGGCGACGGGCAGGGTGGGGGCGTGCGAATCGATCACCAGCGGGTTCTCCCCACGGGCGGCCCGGCGCGGGTCGTGGCGGTAGAGCAGCCAGCGGCCGGAGTCCACCGCCTGCCGCTGATGCTGCATCCCCTTGGCCATGTCGATGCCGTGGGCGATGCAGTGGGAGTAAGCCAGGATCAGGGAGGGGCCGTCGTAGGACTCGGCTTCGATGAACGCCCGCAAGGTGTGCTCATCGCGGGCACCCATCGCCACGCTGGCCACATAGACGTGGCCATAGGTCATCGCGATCATGCCGAGGTCTTTCTTGGCGCTGGCCTTGCCTTGGCTGGCGAACTTCGCCACCGCTCCCAGGGGCGTGGCCTTCGACATCTGGCCGCCGGTGTTGGAGTACACCTCCGTATCCAGCACCAGGATGTTGACGTTGTGATCGCTGGCGAAAAGGTGATCGATGCCGCCGAAGCCGATGTCGTAGGCCCAGCCATCGCCGCCGATCATCCAGACGCTGCGTTTCACCAGGTCGTCGGCCAGGCTGAGCAAGCTGCGAGCCGCCGCGCTGATCGGGCCCGCGTCGCCGCTAGCGGCCTGAAGCGTTGCCTTCAAGGCCGCGACGCGCTGGCGCTGCTCGAAGATGCCCGCTTCATCGCCTTGATCGGCGCCCACCAAGGCCTCGGCCTGGGCGAGGGGAATGGGCCCTGCCGGATCGGCCTGGCAGGAGAGCTGCCGCACCAACCGCTCGGCCTGGTTGCGGCGCTGGTCGTAGGCGAGGCGAAAGCCGAGGCCGAATTCGGCGTTGTCCTCGAACAGGGAATTCGACCAGGCGGGGCCACGGCCTTCGTCGTTGGCGCTCCAGGGGGTGGTCGGCAAGCTGCCGCCATAGATCGAGGAGCAGCCGGTGGCATTGGCCACCACCATCCGATCACCGAAGAGCTGGCTGGCGAGCTTGATGTAGGGCGTTTCGCCGCAGCCTGCGCAGGCGCCGGAGAACTCGAACAGGGGCTGCTGCAGTTGCTGCTGGTTGATGTGGTGGGCGTTGAGGGAAAGCCGATCGGGGTTCGGCAGGTCCAGGAAAAAGTCCCAGTTGCGCCGCTGCTGGTCGCGCAGGGGCCGCTGCGGCTCCATGTTGATGGCCTTGCGGCGGGGTTCGCCCCGGTGGCGTGCCGGGCAGATCTCAACGCAGAGGCTGCAGCCGGTGCAGTCTTCGGCGGCCACCTGGAGGGTGAAGCTCTGGCCGGCCCAGAGCTGATCGCGCGCCGGGGCGCTCAGGAAGCCGGGCGGGGCGGCCTGCAGCTCCTGGGGCTCCACCACCTTGGCGCGGATCACGGCGTGGGGGCAGACCATCACGCACTTGCCGCACTGCACGCACACGTCTGGATCCCAGACAGGGATGGCCGCGGCGATGTTGCGCTTCTCCCAGCGGGCCGTGCCGCAGGGAAAGGTGCCATCCACCGGCAGGGCGCTGACCGGCAGCCGATCACCCTGGCGGGCCAGCTGGGGGGCGATCACCTGGCGGACGAAGGCGGGCGCGGTGGCGAGCGGATCCGTGACCCCTGCCGCAACGCCGTCGGAACCGACTCCGCCTGCCGCGACTGGGCCGGCGGTGACGGGGGCCAGCCGGGCCAGGGCGGCATCCACCGCCTGCAGGTTCAACGCCACCACCCGTTCGCCTTTGTTGGCGTAGCTGTGGCGGATGGCGCTGCGGATGGCAGCGAGGGCCTGCTCCAAGGGCAGCACCGCCGCCAGGGAAAAGAAGCAGGTCTGCATGATCGTGTTGATCCGGCCCCCCAGCCCCAGCTCCCGGGCCAGGGCTGAGGCATTGATGGCAAAGACCCGCAACTCCTTTGCCCCGATCTGCCGCCGCATCGCCTCGGGCAGGCGCTCCCAGATCTCGGTGGCCTCCCAGGGACTGTTCAGCAGCAGGGTGCCGCCGGGCAGGGCCGCCTCGAGTAGATCGAAGCGGCCGATGAAGTCCCACTGGTGGCAGGCCACCAGGTGGGCTCGCTGCACCTGGTAGGTGGAGCGGATCGGCCTGGGGCCGAAGCGCAGGTGCGAGACGGTGACGGAGCCGGATTTCTTCGAGTCGTAGACGAAGTAGCCCTGGGCATGCTGGGCAGTGCCTTCCTCGTGGGCAGTGCCATTTGCGTGGGCAGTGCCTTCCCCGATGATGCGGATGGCGTTCTTGTTGGCCCCGACGGTGCCATCGGAGCCGAGTCCGTAGACGATCGCGCGGAAGGCGTCGTCCGGTTCGGTGCAGAACGACTCGTCGATCGCCAGGGAGCCGTGGCTGAGGTCGTCGTTGATGCCGACCGTGAAATGGTTGCGCGGCTTCGCCTGGCGCAGTTCATCGAGCACGGCCTTCAGCATCGCCGGGGTGAACTCCTTGGAGGCCAGCCCGAACCGCCCACCGATCAGCCGCGGCGGGGCTGCCGCCGCCGTCGCCGTCGTTCGATCCGCCCAGGCCTCCTGCACCGCGTTCACCACATCGAGGTAGAGCGGTTCGCCGCCGCTGCCCGGTTCCTTGCAGCGGTCGAGAACCGCGATCGCCCGCACGCTGGCCGGCAGGGCCGCCACCAACCGCTCGGCGCTGAACGGCCGAAACAGCCGCACCTTGAGCACCCCCACCCGCTCACCGGCGGCGCAGAGGGCATCCACCGTTTCATGGGCGGTTTCACAGCCCGATCCCATCAGCACCACCACCCGCTCGGCGGCGGGATCGCCGTGGTAATCGAACAAGTGGTAGGCGCGGCCGGTGAGGGCGGCGAAGGCGTCCATCGCCTGCTGCACCAGCTCAGGGGCGGCGGCGTAGAAGCCGTTCACCGCTTCCCGCGCCTGGAAGGCCACATCCGGGTTCTGGCTGGTGCCCCGGATCACCGGTTGATCGGGGCTGAGGCCGCGCCGCCGATGGGCCTCCAGCAGCGACTCGGGGATCAAGGCCCGCAGGTCGTCATCGGCGATCAGCTCGATCGCCTGGATTTCGTGGGAGGTGCGGAAGCCGTCGAAGAAATGCAGAAAGGGCAGGCGCGAGCGCAGCGTGGCCAGGCTGGCGATGGCGGCGAAATCGCCGGCCTCCTGCACCGAGGCCGAGCAGAGCAGGGCGCAGCCGCTGCCGCGGCTGGCCATCACATCGCTGTGGTCGCCGAAGATCGACAGCGCCCCCGTGGCGAGGGCGCGGGAGGCCACGTGGATCACCGTGGCGGTGAGCTCACCGGCGATCTTGTAGAGGTTGGGGATCATCAACAGCAACCCCTGCGACGCCGTGAAGGTGGTGGACAGTGCCCCCGCCTGCAGCGCACCGTGCACCACACCCGCCACACCGGCTTCGCTCTGCATCTCCACCACGGTCGGCACCGTGCCCCAGAGGTTGGGCCGCCCGGCCGCCGCCCAGCTGTCGGCCCATTCGCCCATCGGCGTGGCGGGGGTGATCGGATAGATCGCCATCACCTCATTGAGCCGGTAGGCGACCCGGGCCACCGCCTCGTTGCCATCCAGGCAGGCGCGGCTCATCGGCCAACTCCAGCGGCGTCGTCAGAGGGGTCGTCAGCGGCGGGGTCCTGCACCACGTCGAGGGCAAAGCCCACATGCACCAGCAGCTGATCACCGAGGCGGGCTGCGGGCACGCAGGCCAGGCTCACCTCGCGCTGCACCCCGGCAAAGCTCACCAGCCCCACCCGCCAGAGCGCCGCGTCATCCGCCGGCGCCTCGGCAGGCGGGCGCTCTTCGATGGCGATCAGTTCACCCGTGATGGCCAGACACATCGAAACCATCCGGACCCGGTTGCAGAATCCGCCCCGGCCCTGTCGTTGTCCTAGGGACAGCGTGACTCCAACTCGGCGGACTGTTACCGGACTTCATCCGGGCCCGCCGCTGGTCCCGCCAATGGTTCCGCCGCTGGGCCCAGCTGCCAGCCGGCCGCCAGCAACTGGCCGAGGGCCAGGCCACCGTCGTTGCAGGGAATCTGCCGGGGCCAGAGCGCCTCGATGCCGGCATCGGCCAGGCACTCCACCGCCAGCTCCAGCAGCAGGCGGTTCTGGAAACAGCCACCGGAGAGCAGCAGGCGCTTCACCCCCAGCTGATCGGCCAGGGCGGGCAGCAGCTGGGCCAGGGCCTGGTGGAAGGCGAGGGCGATCGCCTCCACCGGCCGGTCGGCGGCGAGGTCGTGGAGCAGGGTCTCCAACAGGGGCTGCCAGTCGAGCAGCCAGGGCTCGCCGTGGCCCCCTGGGCAGATCGCCATGCTGTAACCAGCCGCCGCCGGCGCCAGCCGCCCCGGCACCGCGGGCAGGGCCGCCCTGGCGGCGGCCTCCAGCCGCAGGGCCGCCTGTCCCTCGAAACTGCAGCGCTGCGCCAACCCCAGCAGCGAGGCGATCGCATCGAACAGGCGACCGACCGATGAGCACAGCGGTGACTGCACCTGCTGCTGGAGCATGCGGGCGAGCACCCGCCGCTCGTCGGCCCCGAAGGCAGCCAGGGAAGGCAGCCGCCGGGTGTCCCCGTCTAAGGCGGCCGGGCCGAGGCCGGCATACAGCAGGCCGAGGGCGGCGCGGCGCGGCTCCCGCATCGCCCGCTCCCCGCCGGGCAGGGGGAAGGGCCTCAGCCGGGCGAGGCGGGTGAAGGCGGCGGCACCCCCGGGCTCTTCGAGCCGCAGGCACTCGCCGCCCCAGAGGGTGCCGTCGCTGCCATGGCCGGCTCCGTCCCAGGCCACCCCCACGGCGGGCGGCGGCAGGCCGTGCTCGGCCATGCAGGCCAGCAGGTGGGCCTGGTGGTGCTGCACCTCCAGCAGTGGCACCCCGGCCGCCGCCGCCAGCTCGGCGCCGATGCGGCGCGAGGCGTAGGCGGGGTGGCCGTCCACCACGAAACAGCGGGGGCGGAGCCCGAAGCGCTCCAGGGCATCGTTGAGAACCTGGCGCAGGCGCTGCTCGGCGGCGAGGCTGTCGAGATCGCCCAGGTGGGGGCCCAGCCAGGCGCGGCCGCCGGTGATGCCGACCGCCAGGCTGCCCTTGAGGTGGCCGCCCATGGCCACCACACCGGCGAGCCGGTCGGGGTGGGGGAGCAGGGGGGTGAGATCAAGCACGCTGGGAGCCTGGCCGCGGGCGTGGCGCAGCAGCATCGGGGCGCCGGCCGCCAGCTGGATGACGCCGTCATCGACGGGGTTGGCGATCGGGCGGTCGTGGCCAAGAAAGCCGTCGGCGATGGCGCCCAGTTCTTCCTCCACTCGCTCCGCATCGGCGCAGAGGGGTTCGCCGGAACGGTTGCCGCTGCTGGCCACCAGCGGTACGCCCAGCTCCCGCAGCAGCAGGGCGTGCAGGGGGCTGGCCGCCAGCATCACCCCCAGCCAGGGGCTGTGAGGGGCAACGCCTGTGGCGATGGAGCTGGCGATGGAGTTGCTGGCGCCGGCTTCGGGGTCTGGCCCGACCCATTCCGGCGGCCGCCGGCGCAGCAGCACGATCGGGGCGGCCGGGGCGGTGAGCAGCCGTTCCTCGGCGGGGCCCAGCAGGCAGTGGCGCCGCACCCAGGGGAGATCGGGCGCGAGCAGGGCGAAGGGCTTCTCGGGCCGCCCCTTGCGCCGCCGCAACTCGGCCACGGCCGCCTCCGAACCGGCCAGGCAGAGCAGCTGGAAGCCCCCTACCCCCTGCAGGGCCACGATCCGCCCGGCCCGCAGGGCTGCGGCCGCCGCGGCCAGGCAGGGGCTGATCGGGCCGCTCGGACGCGCTGGATCCCGGAGGCGGGGGCCGCCGGGGGTGAACCAGCTCAGCCGCGGCCCACAGGCGGGGCAGCCGCTGGTCTGGGCGTGGAAGCGGCGGTTGCCGGGGTCGGCGTATTCAGAGGCGCAGGCGGCGCAGAGGGGAAAGGAGGCCAGCGCGGTGTGGCGTCGCTCGAAGGGCAGGGCCCGCAGGATGCTGCAGCGGGGCCCGCAGTGGGCGCAGCTGGTGAAGGCGTAGCCGCAGCGGCGGCTGGCGGGATCGCTGAGCTCCTCCAGGCAGGCGGCGCAGGGGGCCAGATCGGGCAACTGGAGGGCGGTGGCGGCGGCCGGGGGGCGGCCGGGGGAGTTTTGCTGGGCTCGCGTGAGGATGCGGAAGCCAGCGCTGGCTTGGAGTGGCAGCCACTGCTGCTGAAGCCGATCGAGGCGGGAGTGGGGCGGCCGCTCGCGGGGCAGACGCGCCAGGAAGGCCTCAAGCGCGGCCTCTGGACCCTCCAGCTCCAGGCAGACGCCAGCGGCGCTGTTCTCCACCCAGCCCGCCAGCTCCAGGGCCGACGCCAGGCGGTGCACGAAGGGACGAAAGCCCACCCCCTGCACCAACCCCTCGATCTGGAGCCGCAGCCGCCGGTGCCCGGCGGGGCTCATGCGGGCAGGGGCTGGCGGTGATGGCTGAACCAATGCAGCAGGGCGTCCACCCCTTCGCCAGTGCGGGCCGACACCTCAAAGATTCGCGCCTGAGGCGCGACGGCGGCCAGGGCGGCCAGGGCGGCGCGGCGATCAAAGCCCACGGCCTCGGCCAGGTCTGTTTTGTTGATCACCACCGCATCGGCCGAGTGGAACATGGCCGGGTATTTCAGCGGCTTGTCTTCTCCCTCGGTGACCGAGAGCAGCACCAACCGCAGCCTTTCGCCCAGATCAAAGGCGGTGGGGCACACCAGGTTGCCCACGTTCTCGATCAGCAGCAGCGTCATGCCGGATGTGTCGAGCTGATCAAAGGCCCGTGCCACTAAGGAGGCCTCCAGGTGACAGAGGTCGCCGGTCTGGATCTGCACGGCCCGAGCGCCGGCGGCCTGCAGGCGGCGGGCGTCGTTGTCGGTGGCGAGATCGCCCACGATCACCCCCACCGGCCCGCCGCTCCACTGGCGGGCGAGCCGCTCCAGCAGGGCGGTCTTGCCGGCCCCGGGCGCCGAGAGCACGTTGAGCACCAGCAGCCCGGCGGCGGCGAAGCGCTCGCGGTTGGCCGCCGCCAGGGTGTCGTTCCGGTGCAGGAGGTTGTGGTGCAGCTCAAGGGTGCGCCGAACGCGGGGGGCGGCAACCGGGGAGAGGGTGGGGGTGGGCTGGCCGCAGGAGCAGTGGGAGCACATGGCAGGGACGGGGCGACGCCAAGGCCGGGCTGCGGCTGAAGTTGTTTTCATCATGACGCTCAAGGGGCCGACACCAACACCACGCCGTTTCCATGGACAGCGACAGGGAGCTGGGAGTGGCGGGGAATCCTGAAGAGGTGTTCAGGTGCCTTTTGATGCCGAGTCCCTCACGCCCTACCGGGCTGATCCAGCGCTATCGGGAGGAACTGCAGGCTCGCCACTATGCGCGCCGCACGGTGGAGACCTACGAGCAGTGGCTGCGGCGGTTCCTGCGCTTTCACCACCTGCGCCACCCGCGGGAGATGGGCAGCGACGAGGTGAATGCCTTTCTCACTCATCTGGCGGTGGAGCTCCACGTGAGCGCGTCGACCCAAAACCAGGCGCTCTCAGCGCTGTTGTTTCTGTACCGGGAGTTGCTGGAGCGTGATCTGGATCTGGAGGGTTTGATCCGGGCGCGGACGCGCCCCAGGCTGCCTGTGGTGATGACCGTTGAGGAGGTACGAGCAGTGCTGGAGCGGCTGGAGGGGGTGGAGGCCTTGGTGGCTGGTGTGCTGTACGGGGGAGGGCTTCGCCTGATGGAGGCATTGCGGCTGCGGGTGCACGATCTTGATTTTCAGCGCTCGCAGATCACGGTGCACCATGGCAAGGGCGGGAAGGATCGGCGCACGATGCTGCCTGCGCGAGTGGGAGAGAAAATCCAATCCCATCTGGAGGAGGTGCATCGCCTGCATCGCCAGGACCTTGCCGAGGGCTATGGGAGGGTGCGCCTCCCCCACGCCTTGGGGCGAAAGTATCCCCATGCACCGGTGGAGTGGGGCTGGCAATGGGTATTTCCGCAACACCATCGCTGGCAAAACCCCAACACCGGTGAACAGGGACGGCATCACCTGGATCCCAGCGTGATTCAAAAGGCCGTGCGGCGGGCTGTGCTCGCCTCTGGAATCATCACGCCTGCAACAAGCCACACCTTCCGCCATTCATTTGCCACCCACCTACTGGAGCGCGGACAAGACATCCGTACGATTCAGGAACTACTCGGACATAGCGATATAAAAACCACAATGATCTACACCCATGTGCTTAACCGCGGCCCGCTGGGCGTGCGCAGCCCCGCGGATCTTCTGTAACACTACGAACCCTTATAGGCGGATCCGCCTATCAAACCCGAAATGACTCCGACCTGGGTGACACTGCCTGTCTTCACAAGCAATCTCAAGGGTTCCTGCCGCTCGCCTCCAGCTTTTAGGCGGCCAGGACGTCGGTGAAGGGGGTATTATGAGGGTCCGCCTAAATACTGTTGGACCAAGCCGCTGCGCGGCAGGTTTCATGAAGTTAGCATAGGCATCTGCCAAGGGCGGTCAGGGCCCTGGGCAACACGCC
>Ga0209299_1000035_pt1 | contig 75059 bp, 98 predicted proteins | sample S_140806_MF_Meta_FD_187326 | JGI IMG/M metagenome (GOLD analysis project Ga0209299, IMG submission 187326) | Freshwater microbial communities from Lake Simoncouche, Canada to study carbon cycling - S_140806_MF_MetaG (SPAdes) (version 2) | ecosystem: Environmental > Aquatic > Freshwater > Lake ...
CAGGTAACATTCCGCTTAGAGTTCCGAGTCACAAATGGTTCAACTGCGGGCAACATTACATTGCAATGTGCAACAGTTACTAGTAACGTAGCTACAATTTACGCAGGCACACGAATGACCTACACTAAAGCAACATCAGTATAAATAAAAAATATGCAAATAAAAATAACAACAACATTAAATATATCAGAAGAAAATAAACCATTGATACCTCTAGTAAGCAACGATATTGGATACGAGCAATGGAGACTAACAACTATAAATGATGCCAGAGAAAAAGCTCGCACAGATAATGTAGAGTTTAATGCTGATATTTTAGATGTATCATCAAATGCATTTATCAAAGCATTTTTATCTCTTGACTATACACAAAGATTAAAGAATATCATAACACCTGTGGTTAATAAGTATTATGGAATTGTAATGCAAACTCAAGCCAATGCAGTTAAAAATCAACTTGATGCTGCATTAACAACACAAGTAGAAATTATAGAATAATAAATTAATCTTTTTATCCTGCTAAATTATTTAAATCTTTTAATTTTTCTTCATATTTTTTAAATTATTTTTACTAAATTAATATAACAGGTAAATATATATAATGAATACACTGTCACAAATCTTAACACAACAATACGCAAATCAAGGTATTCAAGATTTAGAAATTTTTTATGATTCTTACTTTTTCAATTTAAAAATAAAAAATAATTTAGAATATTAGAATATAATAACGTTATTTTAATTGAAAAACTAGGTTTTGACTATAGTTCAGTTAGTATAAATAGATTAAAAAGCGGAATAACAGTAAATTTTGGTGACTCGGAAGAATCAACTCCTTTTTATTCTAAAGGAAATTGCTTTATAAAAAGTATTTTAATAGAAGGTAAAAAACAAGTTTTAATAGTTGGTTTAAAAAAGATGATTAATGGAAACACTATTCCAATAATTTATCTATATGATATAAACAAACATTCAGTTGAAAGTATTTTTCCAAAACAAAGTGATATAAATAATTTTAATTCTTTTAGTAATTATACTTTTAAAAATAATAATCTTCCAATTGTAAATTTAGTAAATGATAAATTATACATGATTTATCAAACAGAACAAGGTTCATTTAATTATATAAATTCTTTAATCTTTAAATTAAACAATGATTCTTGTAAATTAATACATTATGAAATAGTAAAGTATTTAAATGTGTTTAATATTCATTTTACAAATGTTAATGAATCTTTTTTAAATTATAAATTAGATAATTATAACGGAATTTTAAGAAGAACAAATATAGATTCTCCTATTTTGAACCAAATCTTCTTAGATGACAACAATTCATTCTTAACTCTTGATAATTCAGAAATTTTAGGAATTGATTTATAAATACATAAATATATGGCAACAGTTAATTTTTCAGATCTTCAAGCATCTTCAAATGCGACTACTAATAGTCAAGTTTTAGTAAGACTAGATAATAGTCTTTCTGGTATAGATGGATTTAGTCGAGTATCCGTTTTTAATTTTGGAAAAAGTTTAAATGTTAATTCTACTGTTGCATCAAATTCTGCTACAAACTGGAATTATCAAGGAACAGATATTAAATCTTTAACAAGTAACTGGCAAAATACATATACCAATTTTTCAGCACAATCTGCTAATAATTTAAGTGTTTATACCACTGTAAATGCTAATAGTGCTACAAATTGGAATTATCAAGGAAATGATATTAAATCTTTAACAGGTAATTGGCAAAATACATATTCTACAGTTAGTTCTTATTCTGCAACATGGAATAGTGGTGGTGGATATTCTACCACATTTCTTAGCGGTGGAACTACAAATCAGATTTTCACAAAAAATAACAATTCTGATTATAATGGTTCGTGGAAAAATAAAAGAATTTCATACACTCTACCAACATTAACTGCTACAGGTGTAATTAATTGTAATGCATTATCGGCTGATCAATTTGTTGTAAGTATTAGTGGTATTTCTGTAAGTGCTACATTTGCCGCACCTACAGATCCATATGATGCGCAGCTTATAATGTGGAATGTTCGGTACAGGACCAATATTGCGAGTGTTTCCTTATCATCTAATTTTAGATTACCTACCACAACTCTGAATTGGTCCATTTCAGCAAATACTATGGATATATTTGCTGCAAAATATAATTCACTTGATGTAAAATGGGATGTGGTTAGTTTTGCACCAGGGTATACAATATAACAATTTATGGATTACTATTTTTCTAATAATGGATCAGATGATGAATTTTGGAATAATGCGGACAACTGGTGGACTGATTCTCAACTTACTATTCCACTCAACAGTGTGCCATCTCCTGTCGCGGGTGATAATGTGTTTTTACAAAGTGCTCTAAGTTATGCATATCCACTTTCCATCAACTTTAATATAATTAATAACAGCACATTTACTAATGATGGTGGTTACACTGTTATTAATAATGGTACATTTACTAATAATAGTGGTAAAACATTTAAGAATAGTGGTAGCGGTAGCACATTTATTAATAATGGCACATTTAGTATTAAAGGAAATGCTTTTTTTATAAATTCCCCGTTATCAGTATTCAAGAATTATGGAACTTTTATATATGGTGATATATATACAACAAAATTTAGAGGATCGGTTTTTCCACAGGTTCCATCATCTGCCGCATTTGGAACAGCAATATTATTTTAATTATAGCTAAATTAAATAATTTGTATGATTAACCTATCATCTGATTATAATAAAAATATTCGTATCTATTATGTCTAGAATACAACTTCTAGAAGATAGTAAACTATATGTATTTAATTTGAATAAACCCGACATAAATATAGATAATGACAACAGTTCTTTCATCTTTATCTGCTTTATATCCTTTCTCATCTGTATACAAACCAGATAATTTAAATTTTATAAATTTTGAAAGAGGTTTAAACATACCACTATCAACAGTTTCAACATCTAACATATTGTTAAATTTTGAAGCATTTAGTAATAAATTTAAAAATATAAGTTTTTCTAAAGATTATTATTGTTTTTTAACAGACTTTTCTAATCTCTCATCTTATTTTGATTCATTAACACAATTTTCTGCAATTTCATGTGGATACGACATGAAAGAATTTTTAACAAAATATGATTGGGTAAAAAATAATTTCTCACAAAGCACAACAGGGTATAATCAGACTCAATTTTTAGGAATTGTAGATAAAAGTTTAAATTTTAATATTCTTCCACTTAAAACAAAATATTCTATTAACAATGATCTTTATTCTGATACAGAAAATTATAGAGAATATCAAAAAATTTATGATGTTGCTGATTCTCTTTTTTTACAATTTAAAACTGATAAAATTCCTTTTACATTAGAACCAGACAAATATTCATTGTTATTCAATTCTTATAATGTAACAAGTTGTTATATTAATAATGCAGAGTTTATTAATAACGGTGCTGTTGGTGGAAATTGTCCTTTGAATTCTGATGTTATATTCTTTGAACAAAATGAGTATGGCAGTTACACTAATAATGGAACAGAAAACATAAACAGTGTAAACAACGGAACACTTCTGTGTTTATGGCTTTCGTCACAAACAGTTGAGCCAAGTTCAAATAAAATTTGGGCAGAAAGATGGTATGATCCAAACACTGTTTCAGAAGGTGATGCTTTCATTTCACAAAAAAATACACTTTCTTCAAGTTTTACATATATTGTAGACATTCCATCAAACAAAATTCTTTCGGAAAAAGAAAAATTAACTTATCTAAGATATGGGCCAAAAAGAAATGAAACTTTCTTAAACAGTTTTTCTGATGATTTACAAATTTATTTTAAAAATTGGGACAGTAAATTTGTTTCAGAAGTTAATAATATTTCGGGTTATATTGTAGGAGATTATCCTCTTGCATCTGACACTCTAATGCTAAATGGAGTTATTCATGCACACATTCCACCAGAAGATGATCTTTATATCGAAAATGACCTTACAGTAAGTTTGTGGACATATGCAAGCGATTGGACTACTAATAACGATTCGCAATTATTTGGTAATTTTTATAACGAAAGTGGATATGGAATTTTCTATAACACAGGAACAACGAATAATCTAATTTCTATTCCTACAAGTTCAAATAATCTTTATGCTTTAAACTATAAAGGATATAAAGTTTTCGAAAAAGATTTAAAACAAGATTTAGGATTGTCCGCAATATCTATAAATTACATAAAAACAGATTTATTCGGTAATCGGTGGCTATATGATAGCTATAACAATAATTTATATAAAATTGAAAATGACGATTTGGCAGTTCTTACAATTAATCTTCCTAGTAATTCTGATATAACAAAAATGGAATGTGATTCTAATAATAATCTTTATTTCTTAGATAACTATTCAAAGAGTATTTCTTCTGTAAATTCTTTTGGAAATTTTATTTCAAGTTATTCTATAGCATCATATCAAGATATTTTTGACATTGATTTAAACAATAACATTGTTGCAGATTGTGGGGAATTTTTATCTTTTAACAGTCTTAATCAGCCAATTAAAATGATTGGACCAACACTTTATGTTAATGGTGATAGAGTTCTTCACTTAACAGATAAACCACAAGCTTTAAGAATTGATTCATATGATAATATTTGGATTTTATTCAAAAATGAAATTATAAAAACTGATCCAAAAGGAAAAGTTTTGATTGAAAAATCTTTAAAACTTTCATTTACTGACACTGATGCTGAAATGTGTTTTGTTAAAAATTATTCTAATAATAAAGAAATAATTCAGTTATGGATTGTATTTAATAAAGGACAACAAATTATTATATTAGATTCTAATGGTGAAATAGTTAAAAGAATTGATTTAATAAATCTTTTTGTTGGTCGTTTATGTCAAAATTTTATGTTAAATGTTACAGGTGATTTTACTGGTTTTGATTCAAAGAGAAAATATGAAAGAGTAAATTCTAAACCTATAACTATAAAAAATCCTGCATTTTCTATTAGAGCAGAATTGGTTTGCGGTAATAATCGCCAACTTCTTAGAATGGACAGTCCTGCAATTTATGCAAAAGGTTGGAATCATTTAGCATTTTCAATTAAAAATAAAAAAGATTCTACAGTTGCTAATTTTTATATAAACGGAAGATTAATTAATTCTCAAAGTTTTGCTAAAAACTATAAAATTGATTATAAATATCGTTCATCGCCGTTTATTATCGGAGGAATAAGCGGAAAACTTGGTGCTAAAAATATTGAAAAGGCTATTATCAGAAATGGTTACTTTTTTGGTGAGGTAGATGAGATTAGAGTTTATAAAAAAGCTTTAAATGATTTTCAAATCTTAAATCTTTATTTAAATGCGCATTATAATAAATGGGAACCGCTTTCTTTTTACATAAAAACGCCAGAAATAACTATGATGGAAGAAATTGATACTTTTCACATTAATCGCTACAAAGGATTTAAATCAAATTATTTTAATATTAAAATTAAAAACTTTACAAATAATTCCAAGTTAAAAACTTTGATAGAAAATTATATTCGTGATAATATATCATCATTTACCCCTGCAAATACACAATTAAACAAAGTAATATTTGAATAAAATACTTAAAGACATAAGTAATTTTTATGAATCCAACAGATCGTTTATTAAAATCATTACCTCATATCAGAAACTTGTTCGGTGATGATGAATTTCAAAAAGTAAATACCCGATACGAATTATTTGATAACTCTTCAATATCAAAGGATAAAAGAGTTCAAAGACTTTCTGTTACAAATGCATTTGATTATGACTTAGATCAAATGAATGGTGGTTCTCGTATATCAAACATGTATTATCATCAGTTGATGTATAATTCTACATCAGATGATAAAAAAAGACGAACAGATGATTATCGTTCAATGGCAAATTACCCAGAAGTTGAGCGTGCATTAACTGAAATTGTAAACGAATTTTTTGAAAAAGATGACAAAGGAAGAGTTGCAAAGTTTAATTTGTCAGGAGATTATAACGAAGAAGTAAAAACTCTTATCCAAGATGAATTTTTTAGATTTATTGAAATTTTTAAATTAGATGAAAAAGGTTCCAGATTTATTCGCGATTGGTTGATTGAAGGTGAATTATTTTTTGAAAATATTGTTTCTGTGAAAAAACCAGAGTTAGGAGTTATTGGTGTTACAAGAATATCAGCAGATCGTTGTGATCCTCTTTACTATGATTTAGATAATGAACTAATTGATTGCTTTTTATTAAGAGCTAAATCTCCTGACATGTATCCTTTTCAATGGGGTAAGTTTACTGCACAAGCATCATATGGCACAAATCATCAACATCAGTTATTGTTTATGAATGATAAACAAATAACTTATATATCAAATGATCAATGGAGTGATGGTAAAAAGTTTAAACTTCCTGTGTTACATTATGCACATCGTCCATACCGTCAATTATCACTAATCGAAGATGCTACAGTTATATACATGCTTGTTCGTGCTCCAGAACGTCTTGTTTTTACAGTTGATGTTGGTAATATGCAGCCAAGCAAAGCTGAACAATACATGAAACGTCTCATGGGCCAATTCTGGAGTAAAAAAACAATTGCCAGAGACGGTAGAGTTGAAAACGTTTATGATCCACAAGGAATGCTAGAAAACTACTGGTTTCCTGTTCGCGAAGGTGGAAAAGCAAGTGATGTTAAATCTATTGGTGGTGGTAAGTCAAGTCCTGACAACCTTGAAATCTTAAATTATTTCGTTCAAAAGCTTTACCAGAGTCTTAAAGTTCCTCTTTCTCGTTTAAATTCAGAAGCAGCTTTTGCTGATGGTGAAAGTATTACCAGAGAAGAATTAGCATTTGCAGAATACATTATTAATATTCAAAAATTATGGGCAGCAGCACTTAAAAAGTCGTTTATTGTTCACCTAAAACTCAAAGGTAAGAAAATACTAGAATCTGCTAAAAAATTAAATATTGATAAAATCATGATTCGTGGTGGTAACTTACCTCAAAATAGTTTTCAAGTTTCTCAAGTTTTTAAAGATTCATTTACTAATAAGTGCTGGGATAATTATGATTTATTATCAGAAGAAGTTCTAAATACTTTACAAGTTCTTCGTGAAAATATAAATTCTCAAAAAGAAAATTTATTGAACGAAATAAATGTTATTGAAGAATCATTATCTAACATTAATGAAGGAATTATTCTTGAATCAGAAGAATTTAACAAAAGTGTACTACAAAAATCACTAGAAGGAATTTATGAAGAACTACAATATGTAAATGAACAAGAAACAGATTTAGATGAAGTAAACGCTGATATGCTTTCTTGGTGGGAACAATATGATTTAAGAGAAGAAGACATAATGGTTAATTTTGTTGCACCAAGTCAATTTTTTGCTCTTCGTGAACAACAACTTTTTAATATAAAGTACGAGAATTTTAATAATATGAGTCAGAATGATTTCGTGTCTAATACTCTTGCATTAAAAATGTATCTAGGATGGACTGATAGAGAAATCTTAACAAACTTGGATATGCTTCGTAAAGATGCTGCATTCCGTTGGGAACTTGCTCAGATTGAACAAAATGGTCCAGACTTCCGCGAAAAAGCTCTTGAAGAAATTCAAGGAACTGCTATGGCAGGCGGTGAAGGCGGTGATATTGGCCTTGGTGGATTAGGCGGAGGCGGAGGCGGTGGAGGTCCATCACCTCTTCCAAGTCCATCAGGTAGTGGTGGCGGAGGAGGCGGAGGTGGTAAAAGTGAGTCTTTACCAGATTTCGGAACACCTCCTCCACCAGGAGCAGAGGGCGGACCACCAGAAGCAGGTGAAGCACAAGCTGAAAATGAAGAGCCTTCACCTGAAGCATAAAAATATAAGTAGATTTATATGAATAACGTAGCTCCAGAAGGTTTTGGGTCAACATACCTAAACAGTAGAATAGAAAATTACGCAGACCTAGTTTATCGCACAAAGTCTTTGTTAGGATGGCCTTCTGCGCCCGTAGAAATTACTGATGAACAGTGGGGTCATATTATTGATAAAGCTGTTGAAGATTTTACAGAATTTGAAGGAAATCGCGAAGAAGAATATCTTGTTTTTTGTTCAAATTCTTATAAAAGAAATTGCGGTGTAAAACTTGATGATTTATTAAATGTTGGTTGTAACGAACAATATTGTTATACAACAACAGTTGTAGAAGAAGTTACTTCAACATATAAAAGTTGCAACCTTCTTGGAACTTCAACCGCATATCTTTCAACAGATCCATTCAGTTATCCCACACAATACAACTATCTTAATCCGAACTCACTTCCTTTTTCTGGATTAAGTGGTCAGAATTTTTATATTTATTTTGATCCTGAAAATCCTTGGGATGCAACAGGAATTTGTGGTGCAAATTGTGTAACAATTAATCCTTTAAATTCTCGCTGGTATCTTCTTTCTAGCAATCCTAGCTTATCAGCAACAAGATTTAATTTCATAACAAATCCTATATTATCAGCAGTTCTTTCAGCAGTATCTTATAATGTAGAACAATACGGTTTTACAAATGTGCCAATGTCTGCACTTGGTAGTTCTGTTTCTGCAATTCCAATCAAATATTATCCACTATCATCATTTTATGGAGTAGATAAAGTAAATGGTCCAGCAGTTTCTGCATGTATTAATATAGGAATGGGCAAAGGTTTTGTTTATCCTAATTGCGATTTAACAAAAATAAGATCTTGTGCTGCATTAACAGCACAGTATGGAATTTCACCAAGTGTTACTGCAAGTTGGCCTAATTCTTCATTGGATTTTTCATCTGCAACTCATTTAAAATTATTTGGTGTTCCATCATGCACAAATGATGGTTCTATTCCATTAGACTCTAATGATGGTATTCTTGGAACATTTACTCTTTGTAATACAGCATTTTCAACAAATGGTCCAATGTCTCTTCGTAAAGTTCAATTCTTTAACGACTATAAACCACCTCTTGAAATATTGTATGAACAAAACTGCAATTGGACTAACAACGGTTTTACATTCTCTTATTACAATTCTGCATATTCTGATTGTGTTCGTCACACGCCAGCAAAGGTTCCTGTTGATGTAACATTCGCAAATTGCACAACAATCACAGAGATTGGAACAGTTTCTTCTGTTTTAAGCAGCAATTATGATGCTTTTATAAATCGTAAAAGAAAAGTTTTAGGTGTGTTTAATGCTGATACTTCATCTCAAGGCGGATATTTTGGCGGTGGAGGAGACTTACTTTTCAACTTTGACTATGCGCTTCTTGCAAATACTTTTGGATATGATTTAATGGGAAATCGAAATGTTCTTGGTAAACAAGGATATGACTTATTAACATATCATATGGCACGTTCTTTTGTTGAACATTCTAAAAAGATTTTAAGATATGTTTCTTATCAATTCAACCCAAAAACACAATATTTGAAGCTTATGCCTGAACCAGCAGCAGCTAATAATCTTTCTAATTCTACATGTCCTTCTGCAACATGTTGTAGCAATGGTATTATGAATCCAATGTCAACACAATGTTATATTGTTGGTGTTTATCTTGAACCACCTGTGGAACAAATCTTAAGTTCATACTTTATCAAAGAATATGTTCTTGCACTTTCAATGATTACTCTTGGTCGTATTCGTAACACTTATGGTGGAGTTACACTCTATGGTGGTGCAACACTTACTGGACAAGATTTATTAGCTAAAGGTGAAGAAAAAGCTAAAGAACTTCTTGCAGAACTTCGCGATCAGTTAAGATATTCGGCTCCGCCCATGTTTAGTATTGGCTGAGTCATTATGCACTTGCTATGTTCTTTTTAGGTATGTAAGTATTTAAAATGAATAATTATAAACTCTGCCCTCAAGGAAGAATATTAAAAGAAGATCATATCGAGACTATCATTACTTTATATAATGAAGGATTATCATTACCTAAAATAGCCAAGAGATTAAACATGAAAAGATTTCAACCTATTGCTCAATTTTTAGATTTTAATGGCATTCGAACTATAGATAATAGAAATACTTATTTTGATAATAGACGTATAAGTGATAAACTTGACAAATCTCTTATCTTGAAATTAATAAATGAAAAAAAGACCAGAAAAGAAATGGCTGTTATATGTGACACAACAGAATCTAATATTAAAAGATTCTTAAAAAGAAATAACATACGAATCGTAAAATTTGAAACAATTAATTATCGAAATGATTTAATACAACATAAAGAGGACATAATAAATTTCTATGAGAAATGTAAGCGTTTACAGAAAGTTTCAAAAAAATACCAGTGTACTCCAAATGCGCTTAGAGATTTTTTTCGAAGTATAAATTATAACTACAAAACCAATAATAATATAGATTTGACAAATCATTTAAAAGATATTAAAAATTTTTATTATAACGAAGATAAAAATTTATTAGAAATAGGACATATCTATAATTGCTCGTCTGTTAAAATTAAATATTTTTTACTATCTAATAATTGTGTACTAAAAGATAAAAAAGATGTTTTAAAAAAGTTACGTATGTCAGAAAGTTTTCAAAGAAAATGCTTATCAGGATTAGGTAAAAATAAAGAATATATCTTACCATCGGGAACCATAATAAAATTAAGAGGATATGAACCGAATTTTTTAAATTTTATTTTTAATAATAATCTATTAAAAGAAGATGATGTTATTTTTTATCCACAGAGAATTCTTTATGAATATAATAACAAAGAACATTATTATTATCCTGATTTCTTCATACCTAAATATAATTTAATAGTTGAAACAAAATCTTCTTGGATAATGAAAAAACAAGGAATTGAGAAAACTCTTCAAAAAGAAAAATATACTATGAACCAAGGATTTCAATTTTTACTAATAATAGATAATAACTTTGAAAAAATAAAAGATATACTATCTAAATAAATAAATTTATGACTAAAAACTTTGATTTATTTGTAGAAAAATTAATAAATTCTTTCGAAGAATTACCTAGTACACGTCCGTATGGTTTCTGGATTAGTCCAAAAGGAAAAATATATAGTGTTATTACAATGGATCATGTAGGAGAAGGAAAAAATATAGTAAATTATTTTGAGCCAGAATTAAAAGAAGAATTTGAAAAATATCCTTATATATCAGAATTTTTAATAAAACAGGGAGTTCATGTATCAGATTTTTTAATAAAAAAAGGATTTTTAAGAACTGTTTTTATGGAAGATGAGATGCTTATAGATAACTATTACTATGATGTTGAGAAAAAAAAGAATATTAAACAGCCGCCTACCAATAAAGCTAAAAAAACTGCACAAGACATAGCTATATTCTATAACACAAAACCTGTTTTTACACAGATGGATTAATATTAAAATATTAATGTTAAAATATTGATAAATAAATATATGACTGAAAAATTTGATACTTTTGTAGAAAGCTTGCTTTTAGAACGTTATAAACGTTGCAAAGCATCAACTCTTCCTGAACTTTCAGACAATCCTCGATATATTTTTTCTAAATGTGCTCCAAACCCATATACTTCTGGATTTAAAAGAATTTATTACTTAAGAAGAGGTGAACCACTTTCACTTAAAAAGTGTAAAACAAATCCTCGCGTAGGAACAGCTCGTTATGAAGAATGTCGTTTGGCTAAACTTGCATACATGAAAAGAATGGAAAGAAATAAAGCAATAGCTGAGAAACCAGATTAAGTTTATGACAAGAAACTTTGACCAATTTTGTTCTAAATTTTTATTTGAATCTTCACGAAACAGTTGGAATCCTGAGCGATTTATGCGTGTTGTTCCGAGAGATTTATTTAATGAAGCAAAAATACTCTCAATGGTTAGTAAATTTGCCAAAGACGTTAATCAGGGTAAAATGCCAGGAGGATTTATCGGTAAACTTAATAAAAAATGGACCGTAGCATTATCGGAAGGTGGAGCACTTTATATTTCGGGATTTAATTTAACATATAAAGGTCAAAAAGCAGATTTAACAATGAATTACAATGCTGGAAAAGAACATCGTTTTCCGTTACAAATAACTGTAGAAAATATGGATTTGTATAGTGCCAGTATTTATGACGAAAATGGAGAACTTGAGTCTGATATGAAACAATTTGAAGAAGCACCTGGTCCCGGTAAAATTGATATACCAGATTGGTCATCAACTATTGAAGAATTGAAAAGACTCGGTAAAATTGGTTTAAATGACAATTCAGGTCTTATGCCAAAAGATGACTCAAGAGGCTTTGCAGATAGTTTCAGTAATGGTAAAATTAACAATATAAAGGTAAACAAGAATATCACTGAAAACTTTGATCAGTTTTGTTCTAGATTTTTATATGAATCTGTTAGTGATGACGAATATCTAATGGCTGTTGATGCTGACGATATGGAAACGGCGCAAAAGATGGTGGATGAGGCGGCGCAGCGGGCAGGATATAGTGCAGAAGGATTCCACGGAACGCACAGAGATTTCACGGTATTTAATCGGCGGTTTGCATTAAAGGATCGCATCGGATTGAAACTAGATACCGTTGGCTCATGGTTCACAGATTCTTCCAATGTCGCCAAGCTTCTCTATGGGCCAAAGGTGATGCGCAGCTATCTGTCCTTGCGGAAGCCGCTTGTGTTTGACGGCATTGGAGGATTGCAGAACCTCAGGGATGAGGTGAGTGAAGCGCATGGTGATGTCGAAACATTCAGGGAATGGGCCAAGTCTAAGGGCTATGATGGCGTGGAGATTTCCGGCGACTTCGTTGATGGTGAACTTCAAACGATCAGGATTGTTTTCGACCCCAATCAAATCAAATCCGCCGATCCCGTCACCCGCGACGATCATGGCAATATCATTCCACTTTCACAAAGATTTGATTCTTCAAAAGACGATATTAGATATTAAAAATAAATACCTTTATGACAAGAAACTTTGACCAATTTTGTAATTATATTCTAGAAAATAATATATCATTACTGAAATTGGCTGAAAAAGATCAAGCGGGTAGAAATAAACTAGCACAATATTATAATAATCCAAAACTATCACAATTAACTTGGCAACAAAAATTAGAACTTTTTAAAAAAGATAATAATATTCCATTAGAACAGGACGAAATATTTCCAAGTTTAACAAAATATGTTAAAAAAATAGTTAATAAACTAGATTTTGAAAATTTAACCGACACAGATTGGAAGAATTTATTTCTTTTAGTGCAACACGCCGATGATGATATAAATTTTCAAAAACAAATGCTTCCGCAATTTTATAAAAAGTATGGTGAAAAGGGATACAAAACACCATATAAATATCTATATGATCGAATATCTTGCAACGAAAACGGAACACAGAAATATAATACACAAGATCTATGTGGACAATAAACCTCGCTCATCATCAACCCCCCAACAATAGCGGAAATATCATTCCACTTTCAAGTAGATTTGATTCTTCAAAAGACGATATTAGATATTAAAGATAAATAACTTTATGACTGAAAATTTTGATCAATTTTGTAATTATGTTTTAGAAGCTTGTTGGAAAGGCTATAAAAAAGTTGGAATGAAAAAGAAAGGAAAAAAACAAGTTCCTAATTGTGTTCCAGAAGAAACTGTTGAAGAAAAATCAACACCTGCATGGCAAAGAAAAGAAGGTAAAAATCCTTCTGGTGGTTTGAATAAAAAAGGTGTAGCTTCTTATAGAAAGGCAAATCCGGGTTCTAAACTTAAAACAGCAGTTACTACAAAACCTTCTAAACTTAAAAAAGGAAGCAAAGCTGCAAAACGCAGAAAGTCATTTTGCAGTCGTATGAAAGGTTTAAAAAAGAAACTCACATCAGCTAAGACTGCCCGTGATCCAGATAGCAGAGTAAATAAAAGTTTACGTAAGTGGAATTGTTAGTTCGTAACTTCTACAACACTTCCATAATATCCTAAAATAGGATTTTCCATTGAGGAGTCAATGGATTTATGTGGAAATATTGTACATTTTACATGTTTAACATTATTAGTGACTTGGTTTTTCATATTAAATTCCGATTCAAAAGGAATATTACTCTGAATAGAATGTCTCCATAAACTCCATACGTGCTCGCGGTCATCTTCGCTTATACAAATAAACCAACCGTTCATTTTTAACTGTTCAAGATCAAGTCCAGTGAAATTTATAAATGCTTTATTAGCCCATACTAAATTTCCAGATTTATCAAATTCTACCATACATGCTGTTAAGAAGTTTGATGCCATAAGTTTGCTACGTAATTCTGCTAAACGTGTATTATCGTCAATACGAAGAATGCGATCCATAATAGACTTGCCACTATTTTTAGAAAATTCTTTACTAAGAGATTGAATTACAGGAAGAATTTCTTCGTGTATAATTTTGTTATTAAACATTGTACTGTCTTCTATATTATCAATCTTTTTATAGATTTTCGTTATGGGTGATATAATCATTCTCCAACCACCATAAAGAAAACCTCCAATACCAATTAAGTAAGATGCAAATTCTAAAATTTTATTAATACCCTCTAATTCAAATGACATAATACTATTTATTATAGCTTTATTATATCCCTGAAAATGGATCAAATAATGATACACTAATATTAACGTAAGATGAGATTAATGAACTAAGTGCAGTACTTATATTCTCGACTTTATTATTTTGATATTTAATAAAAACAGTATTATAAGAACTTGGAACAGATGAGTATGTTAAACCTTTGTCATTAACAACAAAATAGTTGTTTCCATAAACATCAGTTTTCCAATTCCAAATATCACCAGTTAAAGAAAGTTGAGAAGAGTACCAGTCATTTGAACAGTTTATATTATACTGATTACGATAATTTTTAAATATAACACTACTGTCCCATTCTCCTGTTTGATAGTTCCATGGACTAAATTTTAAAGGAATTTGGTAAAGACCATAATAGTCTTTTCCGAATTTTTCATTTTCATTTATGTATGGAATAAAAGTTTGTTTGCCTTCTGATAAAATCTTTCCTTGATTTTTACCTAAAGAAAAATCTGTAATATATTCAGAATTACTAATCTTTTTACCATAAGGCGGATCAAAGTAATTATCTTTTCTATACACATTTATTCCTGAATTACTTGGAACAAATGCAGTTTCATTATCAAAAGTTTCATAACGATTCATTCCAATCCTTTTAGGAGAATAAAAATTAATTTCATTTACTGTTTTTAAGTTTGTTGTATTTTCTTGAACTACAAAGTTGGAACCATTTTGATTTAATAAATTTCTCCATGGTGTTTCAGGAGTTACATAAGAACCAGTAACAATTGGAACAATCATAGATTTCTCACCATTGGTAATATCATGTAAAGTTACATTTGCAGTAAAATTATTTTTAGCATAGTAGTTTATAAAGGCTGGAATACCACTTAGTTCTGTGTTAAAAACTATTGTAGAATCTAATGAGGTTGCTGTTAATCCAGTTTTTGTAGGACTGCAAAAATGTTCACAACCACATTTTCTTAAAGAATCACAATCTGAAAAACATCTTGTTTGTTGAATGTAACAATTTGTTATTTCACTGTTAAGATAAGTTAAAACATCACTTTCAACACAACTGTCAAAAATTATTTCGTTCCATTTACGAACAGGAGATGAAACAGAAAAAGTAAACGTATCTTCCCAAATGAAACATTGTGTTTGACAATTTCCGAATTTATATTCTATTACATCTTTATCAGATAATAATATTCTTGAAGCTTCTGGTTGTGTGATTTGAAGATAATCGTAAATTATCTTAAATTCATTACCGTCTACAGATGTTTTTCTTGAAGATGATTCTGAGTCAAAATTCGCAATTCCCCAATAATTTTTTGTTGTGTTTATTGGTATTTTTATTAAGAAATTCACAGAGGGAACTGCATTAGAAAATTGAATAAAAGAAATGTTCGGATCATCACCAATGATTGATACATAATTTCCGCTTGTAGAAGTTACTTCTACTCCATTGTATAAAAATCTTCTTTTACTTTCAGAAACAGTTTCTTTATGAGTGTATGTTAAAAAGTCACCAAAAAAGAGAGTCATATCAGAAACGACTCCATCATCAATCCAAACACCATTTTCGTCTTTAACTGCTTTATACCACTGAGGAATATAAGATTGTTTTACACAATCTTCAATTGCTATGGTTCCGTTATTATATTTTTGATTTATGATAAAAAAAGGAGAATCGTAATCACAACTATTGACATCAGAACGATAATAAAAATATGATTTTCCTTTTTCTAAAATGAAATCTTCTCCTGTTTGTGCTTTCCAAACACCACTGCTCCAACCAATATCCTTTTCAACTAAATTGGATGGAAAGAATTTAGCAGAATCTTTGCTTGAAATGTAATTTTTACCATCAGAACCAAGCCAATTTTTAGGGTTAAAAATTGACGGGTATCCAGTTTCTTTAACAATAAAGTCTGGAATAGTGTTATAATAGTTTAATAATGTTTTATCATGTCCAAAAGGAGAATATTGAATTGCTTGGCAAGAACATTTTTTCCATTTCTCAAAAACATCACGATTTTGTTCATTTAAGAAATTAGTATCAACTATAGAAACAGAAAAATTTTCTCGTTTATAAGGACATGTGTCATCATGTTGAAATCCTGTAAATCCACGAACATTATTAATGTTTATATCATCACCAGTCCATGTGAAACGCGATAATTTTCCACCATCACATTTGAATGATAAGCCTACTTGAGTACCACCGCTTAAAAATTCCCAATCTGTATAATATACAGTTTGATCTGGTCTGCAACCACAAATATCAGTTTCAAATCGTGAGTAATACTTTAAAGGAACTGCTTTTAACCATGCACCTTCAACTTCATCGTTACAAATATTTGTGTTACGAACAATAAAGTCTGATTCTTTAACTGTAGTGCCTGCTACTGCTCCACAGAATGCGTCAGAAACGCTTATAGATGATAAAGGTATAGAATCACCTTGCTGATATAAGAAGAACAGTTCTGATGCATCGCTGTAGCGTTGAAGTGGATAATATATTTTGTTCTCACCAACTGTAATTGGAATTTGAGTTTGACGAAAATCGTATAACCAAGCAACTTGTAAATCTCCACTATAAATTTGTTTATTATTTGATTCAGCACTAACGTAAACTTTATCAGCATTAGAAAATTTGTTGCTTGCAAAACCGCTTTTTCCGAGATTTGTCTCTTGAAGATAAATTGGTTGAATTGTTGATATAGAAGAAAATGAACTCCAATAAGTTTTACTAATGTTACTTTCAGTTTCTGTAAAGTCTTCTTCGGAAGGGAAAAATTTTTTATCAGATGGTATAGTGTCATTTAGTCCTGGACCACTCCATTCACCACCAAATGCTGATGTTCCAAAAAAAGGATATGGGAATTTGAATGTTTTACCATCAATTATTGTAGCAGACATACTACCTGATACAGTTACAAATGTGGTATCTTGTAACCATGCACCTTTTGTTTCTAAATTTCCTACATTTACAAAAATAAGATCAGAAACATCCATTGAACTACCACCAACAGCACCAGTCCAATCAACATCTTCAATAGCAACATCTTTATAAATTCCTTCTGGAATATCAAAAACAGTTCTTCCGCTAAACCAGTAGAAAAAGTTATTTCCTTCTGCTAATGGAATGGTTAAATCTTTATAATCCTCTACATAATAACCACCAGAAAGATAAGATACATTAGTTGATAAATATATATCATATGCTTGTTGTAAAAGACTATCTACTGTTTCATTAGAAGGATCACATAGATAATTATTTTCTAAAGGATCAGCTTTTGCAGATGTTGATGTTGTGAACAAACTAAAACAAAGATCATTAAATGTACATGTGAATGGATTAATACTATTGGTTTCAATAAAATAATCTTTTGTATCATATAGTTCTTCAATCTCAATAGAGAAATCATTTTTAATTGATGATAACTCTGGCGATTGACTTATAAGAGGATTTTCATTAACAAAATTAGTTCTTTGATTTTTAGAAAACTTAGAAACAAGATTAGAATAAAGAATTTTCTCTAAACCATCATATGAGCCGACGAGATTATATTCTAATTTTTTGTCTTTTAATTCTTGACGCTTTTTATTATAAAAAAGTGCAATGTCTTTAAGTTTTCTTGCATATGCGGGAATAGCAATACTTAAATCTGTACTAGATGTTACATCAATATTTTTATATCTCTCAAATTCCTCATCATTCTCGAATATAATTGAGAGTTTTTTAATTAAATCAATATAATCATTTTTCAATTTGTTCGCTTTTACTTCATTAACTTTTTCTGTATTTTTATAAAAAGTTTGAAGATAATTTCGGTATTGAATTTCTGCCTCTGAAAACGCAATTCCTACATGACGAGAGTTCCATTCTATGAATGACATTGGAACACTCTGATTTTCAGGAGAAATATTGCGAGGTTCAGATATATTATTTAAAATGATTGAAGGCATTTTAATATTTACCTATATAATTTTAGAATAAAAGAAATCTCTAAAGGAATAATTTTTTTTTATTTTATTTTTTATTATTTTAGTATTAATTGGTAATTTGATAAAATACTTTTTGGCATAATTAGAAATTACAAGATTTTCTACATTAAATGCATCTATATCTTCGCTTTTTTCTAAATTTGGAAGAGAAAGTGAAGTTGCATAAGTTGCATATATAACTCCGCTTTTTTCTAAATTTGGAAAAGAAAGTGAAGTTGTATAAGTTGCACTTATATTTCCGCTTTCTTTTAAATTTGGAAAAGAAAGTGAAGTTGCATTAGGTGCATATATATCTCCGCTTTTTTCTAAATTTGGAAGAGAAAGTGAAGTTGCATTAGATGCACTTATATCTCCGCTTTTTTCTAAATTTGGAAGAGAAAGTGAAGTTGTATAAGTTGCACTTATATTTCCGCTTTCTTTTAAATTTGGAAAAGAAAGTGAAGTTGCATTAGATGCATATATATCTCCGCTTTTTTCTAAATTTGGATTTCCGCTTTTTTCTAAATTTGAAAGAGAAAGTGAAGTTGCAATAGGTGCACTTATATTTCCGCTTTTTTCTAAATTTGAAAGAGAAAGTGAGGTTGCAATAGGTGCACTTATATTTCCGCTTTCTTTTAAATTTGGAAGAGAAAGTGAAGTTGCATTAGATGCACTTATATCTCCGCTTTTTTCTAAATTTGGAAGAGAAAGTGAAGTTGCATAAGCTACATCTATACCTCCGCTTTTTTCTAAATTTGGAAGAGAAAGTGAAGTTGCATTAGGTGCACTTATATCTCTGCTTTTTTCTAAATTTGGAAGAGAAAGTGAAGTTGCACTAGATGCATATATAACTCCGCTTTCTTTTAAATTTGGAAGAGAAAGTGAAGTTGCATAAACTGCATATATATCTCCGCTTTTTTCTAAATTTGAAAGAGAAAGTGAAGTTGTATAAGTTGCACTTATAACTCCGCTTTCTTTTAAATTTGGAAGAGAAAGTGAAGTTGCATTAGATGCATCTATATCTCCGCTTTCTTTTAAATTTGGAAGAGAAAGTGAAGTTGCATTAGATGCATCTATATCTCCGCTTTTTTCTAAATTTGAAAGAGAAAGTGAAGTTGCAATAGGTGCACTTATATTTCCGCTTTCTTTTAAATTTGGAAGAGAAAGTGGGTATTTATAATTCCAATAAATATCTGATAAATTTTTATGCTTTTGTAAATTATATAAAAGACTAAATATTTCTCTATATTTTGCACTTTTTTGTATAAATAATTCTTTTAAATCTTTATTTTCACTGATTATATAATATTCATCCAAAGTAAATTTTTCTTCATCATCTAAATCGCTTCGTTCTTCTAATTTTCTTATAACATTAATTTCTCGTTTTTTCCAATAACGATTTTTAATGATTGGAAATTTTTCTAATAAATCATGTGGGAGATCGTTTTCTTTTTCTGATAATGTTTTAAGAACTGCTTTTAGTTCTTTTTCAGATAATTTATATAAATCATCATTTATAACATTTTTGATAGAAGCAAAAAGAATCATATCATCTATATTTTGTAATTCTAATATAGAATTTTTAAAATATATCTTTTCATAAATTTGTTTTTCACGTCCTTCAATCGGAACAGGAACAAATACATTTTGATTAAATGCTTCTGATAAACTTGGATATGTAGAAATAATTTTATTTTTTGTTGATTTAATATCAGTGTTATCTTTGACATTATTATAAGAATATTTTGTAACTCCATTATCATCATATGCATCTACAAGTATATATCGGTTTTCAGATTTTAACCATACAAAATAAGTTGTTAATGATTTTTCCCATCTATAAAAATTATAATAATAAAATGAACTAGAACCTGAAATACATAAATCTGAACCTTTTCCATAATTTTTACAATTGTTTTCACTAGAAACAGGATCACCTGTATTTGCTAAAACTACTATTACTTTATCATCTTCATAAACTTTATTCGGATCGTCGCTTGAACCAGCTTTTATTTTAGATTCATCTCCTTTCATTTCAGAGTGAACTTTTTCTGAAAAATCTATATAACTAGAAGAAGATTGTAATATTTTATTATTAGTTAAAGACTGATATTTAATATAATTTGTATAATCATCGTCTATAACGTTTGTCGGAATATTAGGATCATAAAGTCGAACAAGTTCTTTTAAATCACTAAGATTTTTATCTTTAGGATTATTATTTTTAACTATATTTTCTAAAGAAGAAATTATCGGATTCCATTTATCTCTTAACTGATTTATACTATCAATATTCTCTGGTTTATTTTTATTTTTAAATACTTGAAAACCTAATTCTTTTTGTATAATATTGTTAAATATTTCTGCTTTTGTAGAATTTGCATCCTCTGTTAATAGATTATAAAAACTTTTAAAATTCATAAAACTATTTACCCAATAGTTATTCTATCCACAAAGTTTTTATTGTTTAAGAAAGGAAATTGGAAATTTTCTAGCTTTATTGCTGTAGGAGTTTGAGAAACTGTTACATCAAAATAAACAGGATTCCAATTAACCATTTTAATTCCTTCTAAAAGAATATTTGATATTTTGTTACGAGTATAAATCTGACTAACTCCATCAATATTTAAAAGATCTGCATTTAATTGCTGTATATTAATCGTTCCGCCTAAAAAGTTCTTCTCTACTGAAAAATAATCAACAATAACAGATTGTATATCACTTTTAATACTAGAATCACTACGGCGATTATTCTGTTTTTTAATTACATATATTTCTGAGTTATTAATGTCCGTTTTTGTAATAGCGTTTTCTGTTTGAATGTAAATGTCAAATGCGATATATACAGGATCAGAAACAATAGTTTCAGAAGTTAAAACTTGCTCGTCTCTTATTGTATCAATAATAAGAGTTTTTTGAGATGGTGTTAAGTATGAAAGTGTTGATTTAATAGTTTTTGGAACGCCAAAAATATAAACATTATTAAATGCGCAGGAATCAGAAAAATTAACTTGATTAAACAATGCACGACTCTCATATTGCGGTTTTGTTAAACCTATATTGTAATAATATTTTAAATACGAATCAAGATACTCACTATTATTCATCACTTTAACGTCTTGAACAATATTAGAAAAATTGCTTTTTACAAAAGTTTCATATGCTTTTTTAGTTGAAACATTAAATTGTGAACGGAAAACTCCTGGTGCATTTTTTCTAATAGATAAAATACTTTCTGGTTCAGTAAAATATGTACTTGAAAATTTATTACTAAAGCTCAAATATTGTATTTGGCTGTTTGTCAGGTAAGTTTTATTTTCTTGATTTAAAATAGTTTGCAAATTATTAGAAACTAATTGAATCATTTTACGTCCAACTAATCCGCCACTTCCTATTTCTCCGTTACTGCCATTTGATACAAGATAGTATATTAAAACACGATTACTAGTTGTTAGTTGTTTACCGTTAATGTTATCACCGAATTTTATCTCATATCTTTTGTTTTCATTGAAACGTAATTCATAAACTTTATCTTCTGAATTATTCAAGTAAAGAGATTGAGTTTTATCCCATTTTTCCCAAACATTGTCAGTCTGAACATAAACATCAATTGTAAAATTATCAACAAAAAGAGTATCATCTACAGTTAAGTGAACAATTTCGTTTGGAGTTCCAGCAGGAGTAAAAACCGGAAATTCCGTAAAAGTTCCTTGATATAAGGATGCATCACTATCTATACCGTTTATTTTTTCAAGAGTTCCATTTTTTGTTTTTGTAAAAGATAAATCATCACTTAAGCTATAGTTAATTCCGCCAATAGTAATATTAGAATATCTAGGAATATTATAAAAACCTGCATTTAAATTGTTTGCAGACATTGAGAATGAAACACTTGCAGTTTGATAACCAACTGGATTATAGTTAAGTTCTTTAACAATTCTGTTTATATTTTCGTAAACAGTTGTTTCTGAGAATTGACCATTTACAGAGTTTTGGTTAAGATAATAAAGAAGCAATGAAAAGCTCATAGCAATCGAATCATTGATTGCTGCTAAGTTAGAACCTTCGTAGTTTTGATCTGTAAAAATTCCAGTTTGATCTAATCTATCTTTTATTTTTTCTTTGATAGTTAAACCGTCAAATGCTACATATGCGTCTTTTGGTACTGGAAAATCGTTCATAATATTATTTAGTTGTTACGATAGCTTTCTTTAGCACTTTCTAAATCAAACGTATAGTTATTATGAGCGGAATCAGTATCAAATTCGCTATAATCTTCTTTAAATGTATCTAAAAGAGTATCTTTTAAAATATCTAATATTTCATCATTTGAATTAAATGTAATAATATTTTTTAAATCTTCTATATCTACAGGAACTGAAAAAATAAAATCATCTGGATATTTTCCGCTAATAATTAAAAAATTATCTTTTATATGATCTAATAAATCCGAATATATTTTATTTTCAATACCACTTCGAATTCCATCTTGATATGCATAAACTACATATTCATACATTCTTTCTATATCATAATCTATATCCTTTAAATCTATTTCTTCATTCAATGCACTTAAAAAACTATATGGTTGTTCATTAGAATAAGCACCACTTTCTAAAAGATCATTTATAATTTGTATAATTTCCGTATTACTTTCATCAGAAAAATCTATATTACTTTTTATTTCTTTAACCACATTATTTAGATCATATCGTGATAGCATAATTTCATTTCCTTGATCTTCACTAACATCAGTATCATATACACTTATATCACTTCCGTAGTCTACTGTACGTAAATACGAGGATATTCCATCATCATCAAATTCTTCTTTTACATCATTTAAATCTCCAATAAGAATTCCCATTTCAGGTCTTTTTTCTGAAAATGTCAAAATATCTAATATTTGATCAGCAAAATATTCTAATTGTTCATACATTTCATTATCTTGGAAGAAATCAAATGTTAATTGATTTCGATCTTGTAAATTTTCTTTTGATATTAAAATTTCAAAAATATTTTCTTTAACAGTATTTTTAAAATCTTGTATTTCTTTTGGAATTTTAACTTCTAATTTTCTATTTTTTCTTTCTTCATTAATCCATTCCCAGACTTGGTACTGATCTAAGTTTTCTTCTTTTGTTAAATCTAATAAACCTTGTTCCATTTCAACGGGATCAAACCTTTGTCCTTCGAGTTCACCTCTTATTTCTTCTACTTTATCACCTCTCATTCTCACAGCCATTAGTGCAGTTGGTTTTTTATTTTTAATGTCTAGTAATAGATAAAAAGAACCATCTCCACTTAAATATGTATTTGCCATTGTTTTTCCACTTATACACCATATATTACAAGAAAGACCCATAAGAGTTTCTACGTTTGAGTCAAAATTTTTAGGATCTTCTCTCTTACCTGGTATTTTAATCCATATCAAATCTCCTGTTGGTATACGTTTAAATCTTTCTACATTTGACAATTGTTCACTTAATGTTAATTCGTATATTTTTGTTAAACTTCTTAAATCATAAGGATTACTTTCTATAGATTTTAAAAAGTTTCTAACAGCAGACCAGATATAAGGTTTTGGTGTTTTTTTCTTAGACGAATCTGTACTATCAAATATAGGTTTAAGTGTAAGATATTTTTGTACTGGATTTTTTAAATTTTCATTTATTCTACTCCACCAAATCCACAAAACTGAATCTTTATCTTTATTAATAATATCTGTTATATATTCTTTAATAGCATCATCACCTTTTTCTTTTCTTATTCTTATTATATTCTCATAATGTTCAGGATGAGCTTGTCTTACAAGATTAACCTCTTTATCTACATCTATATTATCTCCAGAATACAAAACAGTTTTTGGATGATTTTTATCTCTTAATCTTTTAAGAATATTTGGCAATAAATTTTTAGATATTTCATTTTCTATATCTTCTGATGTTTTAATATCTTTCCATTCTATTTCATCTCCATAACGTAAAATAAATTGAATCATAAAAGGATCATCAATTTTGTATTTTCGTATTTTATCTTTTGGTGATATACCTTCTAAAAAAAGGCTATAAAAGGTTTTAAATCTTAGTGTTTTCATATTATTATTTAATTTACAGTTTATTTATAACTTTATCTGAATTCCAAATCACAATTTCGGACAGTTCTCCTTTATGATAATAAAAAATACAATCATAACCTTGTTTTATTGCGCGAGAACTTATTTCTTTTCCTAAGTATCCACTTTTTTCTTCTACTTTTTCAACTAAATTTTCGGCTTTTTCTCTAGGCAACCCTAATATTTCTAAAGCTTGTATACATGGATGAATTCGCATATCATATAAAGAATGTATTTTTAATGGATTTTTAACATTTAAATATGCTTCAGAAATATTAGAACCTGGTTCACTTGCATATCTTAAAGCAATTTCTTTTTTAGGAGTAAAATATGCACCTGTTCCTAATGCACCTCTATCCATTTTTATAGGAGAGATTCCGTCCCATTTACCGCCATGATAAAAGGGACCGTAACCTTCACTCTCGTTTTCTAAAAAAAGATTATAAAAATCCTTAAAATTCATTTAGTTATTTCCGCCGTTTGTTCTTGTTCCTTTTGGTTGTTTTCCTTTATTATACTCATTGTCTAAATTTTTAGTTTTTACAATGTTATTTTTCTGAACAATATCAGGATCAATTGGTTGTTGCATTACATACATTGGCTCAACAGTCATTGATAAAATACTTGTAGGAACAGTGATAGGAGCATAATAAAGACCAGGAACTTTATGAGAAACAAGATCAGCTTCTTCGAAATTATTTGGTGCGGTTTCTGACATAAATGCAGATGTAGGCTTTACAATCTTAAGTGCAGATACATAAAGAACAGTTTTATTTTTAGACATAAGAATTAATTGATTATAGAAAGGTTCGCCTCTTTTCATAATTATTTCTTTTTTAATATCAGGATTTTTAATTGCTTTAGGACAAATAACTACAAAACTGCCACCACGAATGGATGTTGGATTGTAGTGTTCTAATACAGGTTGAAAAATATTTTCTGGATTGTATTTTTCTAAAAGCTTTTGGGTTTTACTATTCATAATTATATTTACTTATTTTTCTTGCATGATAAATAGATTTTATGATTAATATTACAAATCTTAGCAGTAAAAATTCTGGAAGAAATTATATTTTCTCCGACTTAAACTTACAATTTTTACAAAAACAAGTTTCAGGTAATAAAAAAAATAATGATGTATCTCCTGGAATTGATATAGTAGTAGATTATGATCGTGAAGCAATTGAAAATTCAATTTATAATATTCTTTTTCAAAAACGTTATCTTACTGAAATGGATGTTAATCTTAAAGCGTATATAGGCCAACCTATATCTGAATTTCGTGCAATTGCTATTGGTGAAACAATTGAAAGAGCATTATTTTTATACGAAAATAGAGTATCTCTTGAAAAACTTTATATTTACCCTAACACAGATCAATCAACTTATTTTATTTCAATGATTGTGCGATTTATAAATTTTAATAATTCCTCAGTTAAATTAAATGCATCTCTTACACAAAACGGAGCTTTCACATTTATAAATAAATAAAAATGATTTCAATCACTCCAACATTAGGAATTAAAAACTCTACGATTTTCTCTTTCGTAATATCTCCAACAGCAGAAGATGCTTTTATAAATTGGGGTGATGGTACATTTGACTACGGTTCTTCTGTAACACACACATATTCCTCAATTGGTCTTTATAATGTGTATGGAGGTTCTTGCAGTGAAACATCAACATTTTCATTAAGTGTTTATAATGGAGAATTTTTTACTGATAAAATTTATGTTCAACGAAATGCAGTTTCTTCAATTGTTTCTTGTCCTTTTTCTTTTACAATAAATTTATCATCTTCAAAAGAAAAGAGTACTGTTATTCTTTATGCAAGCGGAAGTCAATCAGCACCTTATAGTAATAATAGAAATTTTTGGAGTCATTTAAATCCTGAGTGGGAATTTCGATATAATAATGAACCAATATCAGAAATAGAAATTATCGGATCTCCTGTTTATTCTGGAAATAATATTCTTGGTTACACTGCAAGTTCCTCTATAGAATTTTTAGATGATATGCCAGGAAATCCCCTTCTTTTCTTTACTGTTTTAAAAACAGAAAGTGATATTCCAATAAATTCAAGAGTTTATTCTGCATTTTCACACTCTATATGCGCTATTGCTCCTGATAAATTGTTTATAACATCAGATGGAATTAATCCATTAAATGAGATTCAATGGGCAGATAAAAACATTCCATATATTATAAGTGTTGGTAGTTCAGTAAATTCTTGTACAAATATTTTACATTATCTTTCTGGTAATATTACTGCAATAAACTTTACAGGAGATTGTGTAGGATTAGAAAGTAGTCAATTCAAGTACAATGTAACAACTATTAATCTTAAAGATTCTAACTGTTTTCCAACAGGAGGTTATATTCTTTCTTCATTCTACTATCCTAGTTCTGCACTTCCACCAATAACAATAACTAATAATTTGGATTCTTGTAATAATAATTATGATAAATTAGAATTTTATAAAACACGATATACCCCACAAGGTGTTACACTTTCTGCAAATGGAACATTTTCTTATAAAAACAACACTTATAATTTAAGTGGAATATCAAATAAGTTTGATATTTTAGCATTTGAAAATCGTCATGCCTTTTATAGAAAAGGTGAAGATTATAATGTTTATGAGATTTTAAAAACTGCATTACCTTTTGATATAGGCGCATATCCAAACTTTAACTCTTACCTATCGGCTATTGCAGGAGAAGGTGATTCTCTTGGAGTAGCATATGATAAAATAGATAATTTCTCAAAAGATCATTCTGATATAGACATTTGCACTTATGATGCTTTAATTAATAAAGCTGACATGTTTGATTCTAAAATAGATGATTTCGGTCTTCAGATGCCTGAAGAATTAAAAAGAATTTTTAATTTTTCTACAATTCCTCTTCAAAAATTAATAGGAACTCGTTGTGTATGTAATACAAATTTTGTTGCTTGCAATGGATGTATTGGTAAAAATATATGTTCTATTTGTAATTTTGATAAAAGAAGTAATCTAGGTTCACAAATATTATTAACTGATTATATAACTGCTGGTGAAACAGTTCTTTACAAAGAAATTGGTGGAGAACTTTATAATTTTTACACTGTTCAAAATCAAAGTTCAAATGTTTATCAACTTAAAACTCTTTCAGCAGAACCATTTTATAGTAATAATTTAAATAATTATTGTTTTTTCAAATGGGAGAAAACTCCCCAGAATAATCCTGTTCAAAGTGTTGTGAATTATAAAGACTCTAGAAATATGTTAAATCCTTCATTATCAACAAACGAAGATTGGTATGCAGATAATGGAATAGTTGAAGAGATGTTTAATTATATTTTAACTAAAAATCTTTTAAACTAATAAATTCTTATTTCTCTAATATGGAAAATTATTTAAATAGTTATATGGAAAGCCTTTTAGATGATGCTGTTGGTAAAGTGTTTATTATGTAAACTTATTTTCCATCATTATGTACTTTATTATTTATAACATCTATTAATTTACTTTTAAAATCATTAAATGTAAACTGAAAACCTCCATAACCTCTATATCTTTTTTCTAGTTCATATATAGTTTTTTGATAAGCATATGTTGGAAAAATTCTCTTACCAGGAGGAAAATTAAATGACGAGATTTCATCTTGTACTATCTTTTTTAAACGTTCTACGTGTATAGGGTCATTTAAATCTGCATATTTTCTAGAATCTTTAAACTCTTTCCGTATATTATTTAATATTGCTGGATTTTTTGCATTGCGTTTTATACCGGAAATAATTTTTTCATGTTCATCGTCTTCATATGGGTCGTTTGGATCACGAAAACTTTCCATAATCATATTATATAACTTTTCGAATTTACTATTAAATCTCATAAATTATATTTATCTATTTTAAATTTTTTTAAAAAAATAGTTGTAAACTAATCTATAAGTAAGTTTATGACTTTTAAAGATTTTTTAAACTATTTTTTATTACATGAAGATTCTATCGAAAACATAGAATTAAAAGGTGATTGGGATTCTAGTAAACAATATGGTTGGAACAAGGTTGACACAGGAATATTAAAATCACCAAAAGGTTTAGAAAGAATAAAAACTAAATGGAAAATAAATCAACCTGTTGATATTTATTTAGTAAAAGATAAAAATGCTCGTAAATTTGTTGAATTAGGTAAAGTATCATTTGATTTTATAAGAGATGAAATGGGTTTAGATATACTCCCAGATAGCGATCATATAACAATTATTTATACACAAAATACAGGAGCAGAAAAAATTCCTGCTACACCTTGGACTCTTGCACACCGTTTTGGACATGCATTAGCAAGAGTAAACGGGATGGGAAGAAGTAATGATCAGTATAAATATATTGAAGAAGTTGTTGATCGTTTGTTTCAAACTATTGCTGATGAAGTTTATAGAACAAATATTCTAAAAAGAGGATTTGTGTCACAAACAAATAGTAAAATTCGTAAAGAATTAGGTCATGCACTTGGAACATTTAAAAGCGCAAGAGATCGTCGTTTACGTGCAGACTTTGAATTTGTAAATGAAATTATTGCTCAGTATATTATTACTGGTAAGGTAAAACTTAATCATGATTTTCCAAGAGTTTTACCTCTTCGTTATGCTTGGGGGCAACCTTCTGGAATGTGGAGAAAACCACTTTCAGAAAAAGACAAAGCAGACTTAGATATTTACCTTTCTAACATAGAAAGGGAATTAGAATATAATATAGACGATGCTTTAAATGCGGTAATAGGTGATATTTTTGTAATGTAATATTTATAAGTATTTCTATGACTCCTAAATTTAACTTATACGTAGAAAACCTATTAAGAGATGTTTTAATCGAAAGTGTTTCATTTTTTGTTGATAGTGAAAGCACTCCGAATCATGTGTATGAAGTAGCATCTCGTATTCTCTATTCACCAGAATTGAGTAAATTTTTTAATGGTTTAATTAAGAGAAAAAAAATATCTCAAGAAGAATATAAATATTTTTTAGATAATAAAAGTTTCAATTTCATAACACTTGATGGTTATGCTACTGATGAAAAAAAAGGAAATATTAATTTATATACAAGAGCAGTTCCTTCTCAAATTATTGCTGATTTAGTTTCTTTTATAAAATATTACATAGTTGAATTTAATGCAGAATTAACAGGAGAACCTTATCAAGAAAAATCAAAATCAAGAGATTCAGATGTTATTCGATTTCCAATAAAAATGAAAGAGGAAGTTGAGAATCCTCCTGAATTAAATCTTGCAAATGCAACTGCCCGTGCATTAATCATTGATATATTAAATTATCCTGATGAAACATTAGAAACTTATGAATCGCTTAATGCAAGAGAATTATTGATGAGAATAGAAACTATTGAAGATAATGATTATATCTTAGATAAAGGCGTAAGACCAGAAGATATAAATGGTAATAAAATTGATATTGGATTGAGTAAAGAAAGAATAAAAACACTACTAGATGCTCTTAAAAATTTAACAGAGTATGCTATTCAAAATCACTATACATACATCAATTTATCATAAATACTTTTATGAATTTTAAAAAATTTTATAAATTAATAATAGAATCTGTTGAAGATGAAATAATTTCTCAAAAAGGAGAATATCATTTAAGCAGTGGTACAAATTCCATGTTTTTCGGAAACGCTGGTGCAGGTGTATTAATATATTGTACACAAACAAAACGTTTTCTTTTAGGATTACGATCAAGACTTGTTAATGAACCTGGAACATGGGGAACTTTTGGTGGTAAAATAGATAATGATGCTGATCCTAAATCTGCTGCACGTCGTGAATTAGAAGAAGAAACAGGTTATGACGGAAACATTGATTTACAACTATTTGACATTTTTCAAAGCGGAAATTTTAAATTTTATAATTTTTTAGGAAAAGTAGAAGAAGAATTTAAACCAAGATTAGATTGGGAAAACTCAGATGCACAATGGTTTTCTCTAGACGAGTTTCCAAGAAATTTACACTTTGGTACAAAAAGATTATTAGAAAAATTAAAAGAAATTATATGAACTTAAGCTTTAAAAAATTTTTCTTATTAAAAGAAGATCCTGACACTGCAAATTTTCGCATAAGAAGTAATAATTATTATGCAAATTATGCAGAACAAGAATATAATCCAATTACATTTAATGTATATAATAAAAATTTTTTAGTTTATTCATATACTAAATTTAATTATCATAATTCTATTAGTAGAAAACTTATTGGTAGAATATTTGATCCCGTTTCGTATTACGAAACCCATCGACCATATTCTGAATATATTAATTTTAAAGAAAATTTTTTAAAAAATGATTTTTATTCTTCTTATTTTTCTTTTGTTAAGAATGAAACAATAAACAGAATAAAAAAAGACTTAGAAGAAGAAAATATATTTTTTATAGGAGATTTAAACAGATCTATTATACGTTCATTAGAAAAAATTCATACAGTTGAAAAATTTACAGATTCTACATTTTTTACTGTCCGACCAGAAAATACACCAGACTTTATTCTTGGTAGAATGTTTTCAATGCCTATAAAAGAATTTCAAGACGAAACTAATGAATCTCTTATTCCATGTTTTTCCACATGGAACAGATTAAAAGATTTAACCTCAGAAGCGGCAGAAATGATGTTAAAGTTACCACCAATTTATGATCTAGATCCAAATAAATCTATTATTGAAAATCGAGGTCTTGAATCAAAAATGCTACGTTCTTTTATTAAATAAAGTTATATGAATTTTAAACAGTTTTATAAATTATACCTTGAGAGTTTAAGTGATTGGAGTGGAGAATGGGTTCACTACACAAACATTCCATATCTTTCGTTTAATCCAAAAGCAAAGCACTCTGATCCAACAGGTATTTATTTTTTTCCAAAAGAATTTAATCCTCCTAGTTCATATAGTTCTAAAAAGTATAAATTTTCTGCTAAATTAAAGCCTGATGCAAAAGTATTAGATTTTTCTAAAATAACAAGAGAAGAAATGACTCGTTTAGCAGATTTAGCAGGAATTGAAAGATTTGTTGAAATAGATGACTTGTATTATTCTATTAGAAATGTTTTTAATATGACTAAGAAAACGAATAAAAAACCCGGTTCATTTAATCGCTTTTTTGTTAATGCTGGATATGATGCTATTTTTGATGACATAGATGTTGTTTATGGAAAAAATGAAAAACAACTTATTGTATTAAATCAAAAGTGTTTAGATGATGTGGACATGATTATAAACACATATCCAATATACGACGAAATGGTTTTCTCATCCGAAGAGATTATTAAAAGATTAACTCCTTACTCTGATAGTGTAGAAAGTTCTAAAATAAAAAAAGAAAAAGAAGATGAAATTATAAATGATAAACAAAAATTAGTTCCTACTTATGCTCTTAAAAAATATATGACTTTTAGAAAAGGTGAAAATTATGTTACGATTTTAGCAAAAAATAATAACAATAGTAAAAAAACTAATGAAATTAGTTTTTCAATTATTTCAGATAATAATAATAATAATACAGATATTGATAGTGGTGCCAGTTACAATTACTCTAAAAGACAATGGAATTTTAATTCTATTTCAAAAATCGTTAAAGATGCTGTTTCTATTCTTACAGGAGAAGACGACAGAATATAAGTAAGTTTATGACATTTAAAGAAGTTTATAGCATTTTATTAGAAAAAGATTTCAGAAGCAAGATATTAGCTCTTGGAATGCCTCAAGATGTGGCAGATTACCTACACGGAATGAATGACAAATATTCATTTTGGTTTGCAGATCAAATAAACAAAATGCCTGAATATCAAGCAGCAAGAAATAAAGAAATGTTTGTTCATTCTTTACAAACTGAAATGCAAGGCATTCTTGATTGGATAAGAGGAGGTGTTCAAAACCTTTCACTAAAAGATTATGACTGGAACACTGCAATAGCATCTGCTGATGAATATCATAAAAAATTAACAGTAACAAATTCTGAAAGAGAAACCAACACTATATTAAAAGAATATCCTAATGGTTTTTATTGGGTAGATTTAGAAAGTCAGTTAGATTCTTGTGAAGCTAGTGCAATGGGACACTGTGGAAGAACAAGCAAAGGTGATACACTTTATTCATTAAGAAAGTATAATATTATAGAAGATAACATTGAAAGTTCTATAACAATAGCAGTTTCACCTGATAAAGGAATTTGGTTTCAATGTAAGGGAAGAAATAATTCAAAGCCTAAAAAAGAATATTACTCTTACATTGCAGATATACTTGTTTCTAAAAATATATTAACATTTAAAACAGAACACGATTCTAAGAATGATTTTAAATCAAAAGATTTGATAGAGTATATAGAAGAAAATCCAAACGTTTTTCCAAACAAAGACGAACTTCTTGAAAAGATTAATGAAGACTCTATATCTGAAAGAGATTTTGAAAAAATATTAGATAGTTATAAAGAAGATTTTTCTATTTATAGTATTAATAATTTTTATGATAGTGTTGACGATAACAGTAATAATATTTATTTTCATTATGATTTTCGTTTAACAATTAATAAAAGCGAAACAAACCTTCCTATAGATTGCTTAACCTTAAATTATAATAGTAAAGGTATAAAAGCATTAAATGACTCTTTAGATGTTTACATAATTGATGTAAGTGTTGAAGGTGATGAAGACAAAGTAACTATAAGTGGCATCATTGAAGATACTGATAGTTTATTTAGTTTAGATGAAATTGGTTTGCGTAGTTTTGAACGTCAATGTGAATATTACAAAGAGTTAAATGAAAAATTTGATAAAGAAGAATTTTTAAAAGAAAAATTAGAAAAAATACTTTATCTTGATGATTGTATAGAAATAAAACGCGATTCTTTTGAAAAAGATGTAAAAAAAGAATTAGGAAATTTTTATGAGTCAAATGTTAATGAAAAAACTTTAAATTTAACAGTTCATATTAAAACTCCTAACGATTTGTTTAAAACTCCTGTAATAGAAAAATTTTCTTATAATTCTATATTAAATCATGCTGATAGTACTGTACCTACTGAAAAAGATTTTTTAGAATCTTTAGAATCTTTAGAAAATTATAAAGATGGTGTAACAAGATATGCGGATCTTTTAGCAATTACTCTTTTTTGGCAAAGTGTTAAAAGAGATATATTAGTAGATTTTTCAAAACATATGAAAATAGGAATAAATATGATGTATGATGTTTTATCATTTCCAATTTCATTTAATTATGAATATGAAGATAGTGATGAAATTGATTATGAATATGAGTTTCGCTGCCTTGACATTTTAGAAAATAAATCAAAAGAAATTCAAAGAAGTTTACTTTCTTTTTATAATTCAGTTTTTGTTAAAATATTAAACAACAAAGAAGAACTAAATTTTAATGAAGAAAATTTAATATTTGAACCTTCAGTAAACGATTGGGTTCATGTTACAATTAAAAAACCGTATGTTTATTTAGGAATTTTACCAAAAGACCAATTAACAACAACTGCTATTAAAAACCTAGCAGATAGTAAAGGTTTAACAGGAGAATACGAGGCTTTAGATGTTTCACAGTTAAAGAAATGGTTATATGATAATATGGGAAGTACGCCTATATTTCCTGGGTTTAGAGATTTTTTTGAAAGCCGAAACCGAAAATCTTCTATTTTATTTAAAGAAGGTTTAATAAAAACATATCCTTTAGATTTAACAGTTAAAAAAATGAATGAAAAATGGGAGGATTTTTTAATACAAAATTTTGAAATTGAAAAAAACTATTTTGTAGGAACTATTATAAAAACAAATAGATTTGACTTAGAAAAACTTAAAAAAGATGCTGAGTTTTTTGGTTATTTTTTAGGCAAAATTCATAAAAACCATACCCAATGGACAGTTACTTTTGCACCAAAATTTGCTGAAAAAGATGAACAGTCAATAAACAGTGTTTTATATCACTTTTGTCCAAACTCTGTTTTAAATAAAATAAAAAAGATTGGAATAACACCAAGAATAAGTACAAAAAAAGATTGGCCACATCCAGGTGATCGTTCCTACTTATTAAAAATAAATTTAAATAATATAACTCTTTTCTCTATAGAAAGAATAAATTCTTTACTTGATTCTATTGCACGCGCATCAGATTCTACTTTAGCAAATTATTCTATTATAAAAATAAAAAATGATAATGACTTAATAAAATCGTTAAGAATTGATCCTTCTTTACCAGGAAATAGAGATTCAAAAGCGTATGGTGTTTATACAAATAAAAATATACCACCATCTCTTTTTGATAAAATTATGAGTATAGAGGAATTCCAAATATCTCTTTTTGATGAAATTATGAGTGCTAATGAAGGATAAATACTTTTATGAACTTTAAAGAATATTTTAGATTATATACAGAAGGCGCATCATCAATATTATTTCATCATACATATATTAGAAATTTAATCAAAATATTAGATACAAATAAATTTAAATTAACATTTTCTTTATCAGGAAAGCCAGATCGTGCAAACTTAAAAGATCATGCATTTTATATGAGTTTTTCACGTATTCGTTGGAGTGGATATAATCACGATTCAGGTGTTGGTTCTGTTATAATTCAAGTAGATGGTTCTAAACTTAATCAAAGATACAAAGTTGAACCGATTGATTATTGGAAATATGGTTTTGAAACTAAACTTAAAAGTGCAATTGCTGATGAACAAGAAGACCGATTAATGTATAATAAATCTTCAATCTCTGCAAGTCCTTATATTCAAAATATATCTATATTAATAAATGAAGAATTACTACCATATGCTTCTTATATATCTGGTAAGTGCGAAGAATTAAATATTCCGTGTTATGTTTATAATGACTTTCGTGCATTTAAACTTGGAGACAAAAGAAAAATTATTTCTATAGACCAATCTATAGAACTTCCAATTGAAGAAGAATATCCACTTTCAGAATATAGATTGAAAAGTTTACGTGGTATTAAAAAGATTATTACTAATCCATATTTGGAAAACGACGAAGATTTAGAAAAAGTTTATAAAATGCTTAGTTATTCTGATTGGAAACATTCATTAAGTACAGATTTTCACAATATAAAAAATGATTTAAATCCAGAAGTTCGTGAAATTCTTGAATGGGTAGCACGTATGGAAAAAAGAAAAGGCAAAACAATTTTTGAATTAGTTAAAGATGCTGGTGATAAAAGATTTAAAAGAGACAGAATAAACATGGATATACAATCGTTAAGTGGATTAATTCAGTTTATAAAAGAAGGTTCTGCACCAGGATGGGCTTCTCTAAAAAGAGAATATATCTCATCTTACATTCGCAGTTCCGAATTTTCTGATGTAGAAAAAGTTTTAAAAAAAGCAAATGAACTTTCAAAGAGTGCTCTTTCTAATGATGATTCTTCTTGGTATAAGATAGCAGATTTATTAGAAAATGCTGTAGAGATGTTAAAAGAGAAATTACCAAAGTAATTATATGATTTATTTTTTATTATAATTTGTTTTTGTTTTTGTTTTCTTTTCGCCAGCACTCTAATATACACAAAAAGAAAACACTCTGCAACTATTAATTAAACAAAATCTTAAAAAATAAAAAAGCCCTACGGATATACATTTTCCTGTTTTTCTAGTAAAAAAAATTTTTGAAAAGCCCTTTCTTAAAAACATAGAAAGAAAAAAAGAATTCCCACAGATAAAGGAAACATAAATGACTTTTATAAAAAATAAAATTTAGACGGATGTCGGATTATTCGGAAAGAGTCTCGCATTTGCGCCGTCCCTAGGTATTTTACCTAGGGCGCTTTCTTAGTCAATTTTCTACGACTCTGCTTTTCTTAGGGGATTTTCTTACAGATTTTTTTTAAAATCTATTAGGATTTTCTTTTAGACTTCTTAGAGATTACTCTTACAGTTCTTTAGGCAAAGAGTGTAGGAGTGTTTAGATCTTTTCTATACTATCCTACACTCTTTGCCTAACACTCTCTACCTATCACAGTGTAGTAATCTACTCTAGTCTAGAGCAAGCAAAAGGCGTAACCAATTATCTCTAATTGATTACGCCCTGCTTAATCTATCTAACTAGATCACCTTCCACTCTCCGCTATTATGTAGGCGGAGAGTTACCTTTGCACCGTTAGTAAAGGTAACGAAAGCAATGCCTTCGTTCCCATACTTAACACTAGCTAATCCATCTAGAATTCCTTCCAGGGTTGTCATGGGGTTCAAGAAGAACCCATGAGGGAGAAGAATCTTAAATGAGTTAGTCAGCACTCTCTGTAGCAATTCAGGTAGCATAAATAAAAAAAGAATAAAAAAAGAAAAGAAAAAAGGATTATAAAAAAACTAACTCATCCCCGCTATCTTTTTAAGAGATAGCGGGGATGATAAGGAAAAGAATTACGATGCCATCATCATAGATTCTTTGTCGCGGAAAAGCTTTTCTCCGCGCTCCAAACTGTCAGAGAATGATTCCTCATTCATCATAAGACTTAGGAACTGTTCCTTGTGCTCGGCAGCGGCTCCGAATGTAGCCGTTGACCAGCGTTTAGCTTTAGTGGCCTTTTCACCACCAGCACCGTTGCCAGAAGTGAAATACTCGGTGAACCCGTTGAAGAGATCAGCGCGAGTTTTACCACTGTTTCCTTTTCCACTAACAGACAGGTCACGAATCTCAATCGCACGGTTATACGTGCGAGTTGAAATCTCATCAGCCTCAGGACCATTAAGGAACGCTGCTGACAAGTAAGCCGCTTGTGATGGGGACTCCATCGGAAGCGTTTCTAGATAGGACATTGCATCCATAATCTTTTGCCTACCGTTCACTACGGTGTTTAAGTAAGTAGCCAGATTATCAATCTGGATACCTGCGTTCTTTGTGTGAGAAACGCGCACTGTTACCGCACCACCTTCATAAGCTGCGCACCACCCGAAGGTATTCGCGCAGACTACTCGCTGCATCCAATCTTTTGCCACTAGATTAAGTGAACCATCGTGAGATGTGAGGAAGTTTAACACTGCCTCGAATTTATCTCCTTTAGCCGTCCTCAACTCATTGCCTTCCAGTTCCACAGAAACGTAGAACTTTTTGCAGTTATCGAGTGAACCAGCGGTGACAATCTTGCACCCTAGCCCCTCAATGCTTTTCTTCACGCATTCCCAAACTTCCCTATTCGAGATAACTCGATAAGAGTCCTTTGGCGTGTGAAGTGGCGTAAACCGCCTAAGCCCTACTGGCAAATCCTCGCGTTCCCGTAGGTCTGCGAGAACCGTCTTGAACCCTTCAACCCTGATCGTTTCCATGACTGGAGCACCAGAGCTGTCGTACACTCCTGTTTCGATTGACACACTTGGCTCTCCCTCGATAAAGGGGAAGAGTAAGGGCTTCATGGTTTCATCGTTGATTGATTCAACAACGTTAGCCAATCCGTGCCATTCTTTTCCATAGACGGAAAAGGTGACGTCAATGTCTTCGATTTGATGGCTCATATACTTCTATTCTATTTTATTTGTTTTGTTGCACTCTTCCCTTTTAAACAGGCTTAGAACTGTCGCAAAATGCGGCAAGGTTGGTGCAAAGGATTTCAAAGAACTGTGGCTGTAGTGCCCTTCCCGCGTTTTGTAGGAAGACTGTTTTCATTTAGCACCGCTTGGCGCTTCGTGAAGACAACGGAACTCTAATCAGATTTATTCCATTGTAAACTCTTTTTTTCTTTTTTCTTTTTTCGCTCATTTTAGCTCTGGATGGCTCTGGATGGCTCTGGAACGGAATGCTTCTCGTGCTGAAATACATCTTGCGTAAACCTAACGATGGGTTATTCTCTGCTCATGAAAGCAATTACGTTTTCCAAAACTGGTGCTGCCCTCGGCAGCGTGTCATCCGAATCCGAATCCTTTTCCAAGGATGTCCCAATCTCGCCAGCCGTCGCTGCCGCGCTGGCAGCAGCCAAAGGGGTCATCACCCTTCGACAAGGTGGACATGAACTGGGCGCTGCCCTCCTCACTCAAGGGTGGGGATACAGCGGAGGCCCAGGCATCGCCGCCGTGCTCGTCATCGGCGATGATGAGCAGGAGCACCTGGCATCAGTTGCTAGGGCCGTTAAAGATGCGCGGCAGCGCGGAAGATTCAACCGCACAATCGCGACCGTGGGATAACCACGGCGAACAAAGCATCGCAGCCAACCCCGCCGCGCTCGACACGGAGCGCGGCGGGGTTTTCTTTTTTATTTAGATTTAAATTGACTACCTCCTGCTATAGTGTAATATCAGTCACAGGTAGTGAGTCTCGACTGCCTCCGGTGATAAGGAACACAATCAGGACGAACAGGATGTCAAATTCCGAGGGTAGGGGACCAGCACCTGAACACAAACTAGGGGTTTTTCTTAGTATTTTTTCCTAAGTTTCTTAGGCATTTTTTCCTAAGTTTTTTAATCAATTTTCTTAAGTTTTTTAGTATTTTTTCTTAAAATCGTTTCTTAAGCGATTGGTTGGAGGTGGGGAATATGGTGGGAGATTTTCTTAAGCGATCCGATTGCTTTTATTAGGAAGTTTTCTTAAAATCTTTTTTATAGGTTCACTTAGAATTTTCTGGCTACTAGGGAATTTCCGTAGTTCAGTGGAGTTTTTCTGATTAGAATTTACTTTTAATCTATTTTATATTTTTATATTTTTATAAACAGATTTATTAGATTTATTTTTAATCTGACTTATACTTTTGTGACTTATTTAATCTATTTCAACCTGATTAAATAGGTCATTTTAGTATAGGTTTTACCAGATAAAGAAGAGGCGGTGAGCGACATGAGAATTTCATAAGGTATAATAAGCTATAATAGAAGATTGTCAAAGGAATATAAAAAAAGAATAAAAAAAGAATAAAAAAAGAATAAAAAAAGAATAAAAAAAGAATAAAAAAGAATAAAAAAAGAATAAAAAAGAATAAAAAAGAATAAAAAAGAATAAAAAAAGATTGAAAAGTTCCTGGATTTTGTCGAATTAAAAAGAAAAAAAAGAATAGATTTAGCGGGCGGATATAAAAAAGAAAAGAATAAAAATTTGTGGGGAGGGCTGACCCTATACGCAATCAAAAAATCAGCCCTTTTTAATAATTAATTATTGTATGGAAACGACTAGAAAATGTCGTAAATGTGAAATAGAAAAACCATTAGATTTATTCAGAAAAATGAAAACTAATAGAGATGGAATTGCATTAGTTTGTAAGAAATGCACTAATAAACAATGTAGAAATTTAAGAAATGCTAAAGACGTGCAGGTAATGCCCTTGTATCAAAAGTAAAAAGGGCTAGTAGCTTTTACACTACTAGCCCTTAGTTTATGCAGGAGAACTAGGAAAAGGAATTACATTTTTGGGTAAATCTTTTTTAGTTTTCTCTACTTTCTTGCGAACTGGTTGTCGAACTGGTTGTTTCTTTTTAACACCCTGAGTAGAGGGATTTGAAAGATTAACTTGTAATTCGTCTAGCAATTCTTTTAAACTCTTTTCTTTTCCTAGATCAGCCAGATAAACTAGCCAGAAACCCAGGATGTTAGCAAGAGTTAAGAAAATCCCTACCATTATCTTCATGAAAAACTTAGGATCAAGATTGAATTCAGTTGCTAATGCTTCCAATTCAGTTTTTTCTAAGCTTTTTTCCTGATTGCTCTCAGTGCGGCTTTCCATCGTTTCCAGCTTTTCTGTCAGAGTGTTAATTTCTGCTTTCAATGCTGAACTTTTGGGACCGTATCCGCTTGCGGTTTCGCTTTCAAGCGTTTTTAGCAATATCGCTTTTTCAGCTTGTAATGCGGTTTTTTGAGCGTCTAATTCCGTTAGGTTAGTCTGAGCCAGTTGAACGGCTTCGACCTTTTTAGACGCCTCTTTCAATAAGAACGAATACTGGCCAATAAGAGAAACAGGAATAGTAACAACCAGCAACAAAGCAGTTATTTTATTTTGTTTTCCCTTAGTGCTGGCCAAACTGTGAATCAAGAACAAAATCGCGATTTCTACCGAAACGGCAGTAATCGTGATTATAACGTTTCGCAACGTCTCATTCCATGCGCCTGTTTCTTTGTAAAGGTGAAAACTTCCGATTGCACCGAAACACAATACAGGAACGCTAATAGCGTATCCAAGGATTTTCTTCATAGATTTTAATGAACATTTCTTTTGAAGATTTTCTTCAAAAGGTGCTTTTTTTGAGCACGGGACAAGATGCCACTTTTCTATGATTTGTCAAACTGAAAAATGATTTTTATTTTCCGGTTAAACGAAAAAGGGGAAATAAGACATTTAATTCTTTCTTCCCCCTTTTTTATCTTTTAATCAATTTCAATGGTATCGCCGTTGATTCGCATAACTTGCATTGCGCCCTTGTCTAGTGCAAACTCCCGAAATTTGCTAATTGGCAAGTCTTTTTTAATCTGATTTTTCAAGATTGTTATAGGCTTGCTTTTCACTTCTTTCTTGGGAGTTCCCTCTACAATGATTTTTTTGCTTTGAACCAATCCAAAGATTTGAATTGAATCATCATGGTTAATGCTTACACCGTTGCCAAGAGGAGTCATGAGTCCCTTGCGGGTATAATCATCGCTTTGAGTGCCGTTTTTATGAGCAAGGAGCGACTTTTGAAGACTGTTCATCACTTCATTAGCAGCAAGAAGCAATGACTCGTTAGAAAACTCTTTTAGATCCATTTTTGTTTGCAATTCCTGAATGGATTTTTCAAGAAGAGAAATGTATTTGAATCCAAGATTCAAGGTGTAACGAGCGATTGAATTGTCGCTTTTACTTTTGTATGTAAAAGAGGCAAACCCTGGACCTGCATTTAGCAGGTTTTTAAGAATTGCAACTGAATTGTTTGGTGTGGTTGTCATAGTGTATTGTGTGAGGTGAGATTCTACTTTAAAAGAGAAAAAGAGATGTGCAAGAGGTTTTTTATTTTTTACTTGTTGTTTGCAACCATTGTTGCTTTGTTTTTTCCGTTACCATGGGCACGAAAGCCTACAATAACGCTTCTGTTTGACTTTTGGCAAAGCAAGCAATTGCTGCAATTGCTTTTTTCGTTTCTTTGAGCAGGACAAACAACAACCTTGTTTCCGTTTGGTGTAAATACGGAGTCAGGTGAATCTTTAGGTAATACTACAACAACTGGAATTCCTTTTTGTTTGAATTTATCTGCCTCTTTAAGATTGTCTGCACTGGCATTAATTACAAAACCATCAGCGATTGCTTTTTTAATTCCATCTAGATTCTTTTTGTTTAATGGCTTATGAGTATAAGTCCATGCAATTAGTTTACGCTTTTTAACAACTTTTGAAAGCAAAGAAAGCTTTTCTAAATCAATCTTTTCGTTTATACCGGGTAAATCACCGGCTTGTGAATATCGAAACTTCCAGCCAACGGGTAAAGACTCGACATCTGAAATAAATCCATTCCAATCTTTTCCACGTTCACCATTGCTAACGGCGTTCCAGTGTATTGAAAGGGGGCCACCGTTAGCATAACAACCATTAGCCTTTAGTGGGCAGGAATCAGGACAAGTCTTTTTATCAGAGGTAGAAACTGCAACGCCAAAACCCATTTTAGAGTTAGATGACATAGGAGTGAGATGAAAGTTCATTTTTGAGCGGTTAGTTTGGTTGGTGAATAAATGACTTTAACCGAAAAGAGAAAAGGTGCAAGCGGTTTTTTATTTTCTTTCTTTGTATAAAGAAAGAAAGAAAGGGAAAGATTATTTATTTTCTTTCCCTTTCTTTTTGTTTTGTTTTATTCTCCCCAATGAACGCCCATGCTTTTCAAAGTGTCAAAAACTGCGCGGCTTGAGTGATGAGAAGGCAAACGAGTTCCAGTTTCTTCAAAAACCATTTCGTTTTCTTCTTCTTCTGCATCATCGCCAATTAGTTTGGAAACAACTTTTTCAAAACCGAACTTGCGAGCAATAGTTACAAGTTCAGTGTTTTCGTTCAGGTCTGCGTCTAGTGTGGTGTCGGTTCTCATAGCGACGAAACAATAAAGAGAATTTATGTAAGTGCAAGCAGTTTATTAAATTAAAAAGGGGAAAGAAAACCTATTCAGATTTTCCTTCCCCCTTTTACCTTTACACTAACCGTTTTCTTTTTCGTTTAGAATCCAGTGTGAAATGGCTGGTTGACCACGACCACTAGAAGCTTCACGAACTGCGGTTAAAACCCCTTCTTCTGTAAGATTTCTAAGCAAAGAGAGAATACCGCTTTTTGCCATGCCAGAAACTTCAAAAGTTGAATTTTCGACATCATCGCGATGAACAATATTATTACAATCAATAATATTGTTCAAAAGACATTCACGTTGAAAAGCTTTACGCTCTGCAACCTTGCCGTCGTTTGCGTCTCCTGTCTCATTGCCAGTGCTTTTTGCAAGTTCAAAAGGACAATCTAAGTCCCATGAACCATTAAAAGGAAAGGCGCGAGAAACGGGTGAACCTTCGCGATTTTTATCACAATGAAACTCAACAACTTTACAACCTTCGTAACCATCGCCATCAGGAACCATTCGCATTGTATAAGCAACATCTACAAGATGAAGAAGTTCATTGCGACCACCACGATTACCTTTTTTATCAGTGTGATTTAAAAGAATAAAAGTAATGTTGTATTTTGCCGCAAAGTCTGCAATCTTGCCAACCTTTGCTTTTGTATCAAGTGCTTTTTTAGTTCCATTGTCAATTGGAAACGAAAGCATAGGAAAGGAATCAATTACAACCACATTAAGATTGTTTTCGATTATTTTTCGTTCAATAGCTGGCCAATAATTTTCAGAATCAGCCAACATATTGTCAGAAAAATCAATTCCCATTGTTTTTCCCATTACAGCAAGCGCCATAACAGATTGTTCTCCTGTGAAATGTCCATAACGAACATCTGAATCAACTTTACTCATTGCTTTTCCAACAGTGAGACATAAACGAGTTTTGCCTGTGCCGCTTTGTGCGGAAAGCAAAATCAGTTTAGATGCTCTTGCCCCATAAACACCGCCGCAATTGCCAAGCAATTCATCGAATGCTTGATAACCCGTAGGTATAGCTGAATTCCAATTTGAAGGTAGAGTAACAGAGGATAGTGACTGCATATAGTTTGTTTTGGTTTTACTAACATCATTACTTTAAACGAAAAAAGAGAAAGCACAAGCACTTTCTCTTTTTTTTATTTTTTAATTCTTTCTTTTAATCTTTAATACGAATGTTTTTTACATCTAATCCAAGTTTATCTGCAATCTGTTCTAAAGTTAATTCAATAACCTTTGGTCGGTTATCAATGATAGTTCCTTTTGAATTTTCGGAATAGATTTTATCTCCATTCAAGTTATACTCCCGCTTAATCCAATATCCATCTGTGTTTTCATAATAGATTTCTTTTCCATTCAAGTTATACTCCCGCTTATTCCAAAATCCATCTGAGTTTTCATAATAGATTTCATTACCATTCAAGTCATATCCATGCTTATTCCAAAATCCATCTGAGTTTTCATAATAAATTTGTTTACCATTCAAGTTATACTCACACTTATTCCAATATCTATTTGAGTTTTCAGAATAGATTTGATTACCATTCTGGTCATACTCACGCTTAATCCAATATCCATCTGAATATTCACAATAGATTTCTTTTCCATTCTGATCATACTCACGCTTAATCCAATATCCATCTGAGTTTTCAGAATAGATTAATTTATTATTCTTATCTTTGATAAAGAATGGGAAATCTTTTACCTTTAAAAATTGTGCTATTGTTTCTTTCATAATTTTATTTTTTTAATCTTTAATACGAAAGTTTTTTACATTCAATCCTAGTTTATCTGCGACTTCCTGTAATGTCAATTCGATAATTTTTGGTCGGTTATCAATGATAGTTCCTTTTGAATTTTCAAAATAGATTTCATTACCATTCAAGTCATACTCATGCTTAATCCAATATCCATCTGAATATTCACAATAAATTTGTTTACCATTCAAGTTATACTCACGCTTATTACAAAGTCCATCTGAGTTTTCATAATAGATTTCTTTTCCATTCAAATTATACTCACACTTATTCCAAAATCCATTTGAGTTTTCAGAATAGATTTGATTACCATTCTGATCATACTCACGCTTAATCCAATATCCATCTGAGGTTTCAGAATAGATTTCTTTATTATCTTTATTTTTAATAAAGAATGGAAAATCTTTTACTTTTAATAGTTGTGCAATTGTTTCTTTCATAATTTTATTTTTTTAATCTTTAATACGAATGTTTTCTACATTCAATCCTAATTTATCTGCGACTTCCTGTAATGTCAATTCAATAATTTTTGGTCGGTTATCCATGATAGTTCCATCTGAGTTTTCATAATAGATTTGATTACCATTCTGGTCATACTCACACTTATTCCAATATCCATTTGAATCTTCAAAATAGATTTCATTACCATTCAAGTTATACTCACACTTATTCCAATATCCATTTGAATCTTCAAAATAGATTTGATTACCATTCTGGTCATACTCACGCTTATTCCAAAATCCATTTGAGGTTTCAGAATAGATTAAATTACTATTCTGGTCATATTCATGCTTGAACCAAAGTCCATCTGAATCTTCATAATAGATTTGATTACCATTCTGATCATACTCACACTTATACCAAAATCCATCTGAATATTCACAATAGATTTCATCTTCATCTTTATTTTTAATAAAGAATGGAAAATCTGTTATCTTTAAAAATTGTGCTATTGTTTCTTTCATAATTTTATTTTTTTTAATCTTTAATACGAATATTTTCTACATTCAATCCTAGTTTAGCTGCAATCTGTTCTAAAGTTAATTCAATTACCTTTGGTCGGTTATCAATGATAATTCCATCTGAGTTTTCAGAATAGATTTCATTACCATTCTGATCATACTCACGCTTAGACCAACGTCCATCTGAATTTTCAAAATAGATTATGTTACCATTCTGGTCATACTCCCACTTAATCCAATATCCATCTGAATCTTCAGAATAGATTTCATTACCATTCTGGTCATACTCAGTCTTAAACCAATATCCATCTGAATCTTCACGATAGATTTGTTTACCATTCAAGTTATACTCACACTTATACCAAAATCCATCTGAATCTTCACAATAGATTTCTTCTCCATTCAAGTTATACTCACACTTATACCAAAATCCATCTGAGTTCTCATAATAGATTTCATCTTCATCTTTACTTTTAATACAGAATGGAAAATCTGTTACCTTTAAAAATTGTGCTATTGTTTCTTTCATAAAAAGATTTCTTTTAATCTTTGATACGAATGTTCTTTACATTCAGTCCTAATTTATCTGCAATCTGTTCTAAAGTTAATTCAATTACCTTTGGTCGGTTATCAATGATAGTTCCTTCTGAGTTTTCAGAATAGATTTCATTACCATTCTGGTCATATTCATGCTTATACCAAAATCCATCTGAATATTCACAATAGATTTCTTTACCATTCTGGTCATATTCACGCTTAATCCAATATCTATCTGAATCTTCACAATAAATTTGTTTACCATTCAAGTTATACTCACGCTTAATCCAGTATCCATTTGAATCTTCATGATAGATTTCTTTATTATTCTTATTTTTAATAAGGAATGGAAAATCTTTTACTTTTAATAGTTGTGCAATTGTTTCTTTCATAATTTTATTTTTTTAATCTTTGATCGTCTTTATATTAACTCAATCTTGGTTTCTGTCAAGTCTTTTCTATCTTGATTCTTCAATCGGGATTTAGCGAGCTTTCTAGCCCACTTTCTAAATTCCTGGATATTCTTAATTTTTCGGCAGCAAGAACAGCCATATTTCAGTTCTTTCGTGCCCCCGTTCAGACATTCCTGCTTTTGAAGTTTTCTAAATTCGTCCATGGCTAATTGTAGCTCTGATTAGTCTATTAGTCAAGCAGACAAATAATTTTTATTTGAATCAGTCAAACCTGAATGAATATTAATTTGCTGTCCATCACTATAACCTTTGTCTGCAACCAATGCATTATAATTATTAACTGATTTTCCGGTTTTATAAACAACATCTGGAAAAAACTTGTTAATAGCTTGTTTAAGCATTTCAGACGAATTCACCAGCATTAGGCTATAATTAGCCTGCAAGTCGCTTGCTATAGTGCTTTCCGTTGCTTCCTGCATATCCTTTAGCTTCTTAGATAGACCTTGCCACAGTCCACAAAAATAGCTTTCCCTAGCAGTTTTAACCGTAACTTGTGGATTGTTTTCATAAAATTTATACCAAAGATTGAAAAAAGTATTTGTAAGATATTCATTCAAAAACTTGGCAAATTCGATTTTGTCTTTTTTTCCAACAAAATAAATTTTGCGTCCAATCGAACGATTACCGCCAGTAATAATTTCAACTTCAAAATATTTCTTAATAATATTAGAAACAAATCGTTGAGTAATTGGCAACCTTGCTTTGTTCGTTTCCATTTCTTCCTTTTCAATTTGATCAGAAGAATAATTGGAAGAAACCCTAGACAATTCGATATTGTGTAGAGTAGCCAGTTCAATAGCCTTTTCCATGGCAGCACTAGCTTCATGTTCGTTCGATGAACCGCTAAGGGCAATCAATTTTTCCAACTTAACAAGGATTTTTTCGTTCGGATTGTTCATGACTTATATTACTAGAATTCAGCTATTTGTCAATCAATTACTTCATTACGCTCCAATATCTAAAATTTCTTCGCCTTCACGTTGTCCGATAGAATAATTAACGGGCCGAATTGCAATATATCGCATAGAAGAATCATCAGGAATTTCAATCATGATAGTATCCAGAAGTTCTCCATCTTCGCTAGTCACAGAGATTCGTATTGCACGTAGTTCTTTCATAATACACCTTACTCCGTTTTATTCTTCTGTCAACATTTTATCTTGCCTTTTAATCGTGTCCCAAGGATTTGCAAAAGAATCAAAATATCCCTGTTCGCGCAATTCATCTAGTTCTTCGTCCCTCCAAACAATTTTTAGTGGTGGGCAACCATAATGACTAAGCATAAAGGAAAAAATACTTTGATTTTCTTCATCCGTAACATATGCTGCCGTAGTCTTAGGATCATTCACTAACACAACCTTGCACTCTCCACATTTTTCACAAACTGCATGATACCATGTTTTCATATTATTTTATTGTTTTATTGTTTTAAACGCTTCTTCTTCCGTATAACCGAATCCATTATTTGTATCATTAATCAATATTCCGGTTTCTCCATATTGATATGATACCATATAAAAATCAGAGTTGGGCATACGCAACACCTACTTATAAATCTTTTGTTTCTTTTCCATGTTCTAATTTACATCAATAACAGTTATTCGTCAAACACTTATTTTATTTTTTTATCCGTCTCTCTGCCCCTGTATTCACCAGTTTTGAAATTATATATTTTGTTACATTAACAATATATCAAATTTGAGAAAATATGAGGCTTCTTTCATATCATGTTAATAACCGTTCTTTTACTCATATTTGAGTTATTTCGCACGCCCGACAAAAATTTAATACAAATTGTTCTTTATTCATATAAAGATTACGTAATACTTGCTTTATTCTGTCTGTGCCATTCTTGAACCTCTTCTAAATTTACGGGCATATACGGACAATAAATCACTGATTTCGGACTTCCATCATCATATCTTTCTATAATTGGTTCATAACCTTCTTCGGTAGTTCGGAGGTCTATGAATCTTAATTTTGGAGGTTCTTCTTTATTCATCTTATTGTATCATGAATTAGACTCTAATCAAGCGAAACTTACGACTCCGACTAAACAATCAGGTTTTTCACACGGTTCATAACGTGTAAAATCGTCTGACAATTTAAACCATGTTTCCCCATCTGATTCATGCCAATAATGCCCTTCAATAATATTTGCCCCATGTTTTTCAATCAAAAGATAGGTATAATATCCAAGTTCTTGAATATATTCACAATTATTTTCGATTGTTTCAACCGCCAGTTCTTTAGACAAAAAATAACCCCGATTGGACGGCTTGTTAAGCATGTTTCGCAATCGTTTTTCCTGCACTTCGGGAGGCAAGACAAACCTAGATTTATCTACCATATGTCGATACTGCTCTTCTAGTTCAAGGTTTTCAATCTGTCCCCGAATATAATTAGAGCTAAATCCAACGATTACCCAAATAAAATCATTCATAAAATATTAATTATTTTTAACCAAACTAACACCTTTTTCAGGTAGGTCAATTGTTACTTTATTATTTTCTGCCCATTCTTTAAAATCTTCTGCCATGTATTGAAGTAGCTTTTCAAATTCGACAGGTTCTTCCAAAGATTCATTAACACGAAAAAGTATAAAAACGCGCTTCATTACGTTTACCGCAGAAATCGCTACATCTTTCTTGATTTCTTTTTCAAAATCATCAATCGCGGTTCCGATAACATGTTTATTCATAAGTTATTCTAAAAATGTGATTAGTTTGATAATTTTATTATTTTTATTTAAATATTTTCTGTCAACTACCTTTTCATTTTATTCCAGTCTCCAGCACAAATAGAATGTAAGAAGCACCAAAAATATGGTTTAAGATACCATTTAGAATACATATGGTTCTTCCATTCTTCCCGTGTTCGGCCATCGTTAGGATCATTCACCAATAGAAACGGAATTCCGCACAAAAGAAGGGAAGGAATAAACAAACAAAAAGCCAGAATACGAATTAAGATTTTCATGCTTTATTATACATCAAGGTTAATCGTTGTCAATGACTTTATGTTTATCCACCAGTTTAAATTTCTTTTGACTCATAATTTCCCTAACTTGTTCCAAAGAAATAGGAGTGTAATTGTGGCAGTATCCAGTGCTTTAGTCAATTCGATTTTTAACCTAATTTGTAAATTCAAGTTTTTTGTTGATAAGTTTTGGAAAACAGAAGTTCCAGACTGGAGCCGCTTGTTTCAAATATTTTACAAAATCGGCAAGTTCTTCTGGCTTGGAAGAATTAAAAGACCAACTCATATCATCACACCCAAAAATATATACATGGTCATCATATACCCAAACACGCATATATGCTTCGTCACCAACAATTACTGGTTGTCCTGCATAACGATCCGATTTAATCCAAAACTGTTCAACCACCCTTTCAGAATTTCTATTATAATATTCAGGATCATCTGTCAGGATTTCAGCATAGCAATTAATATCGACTAAAACGGATTTGCGGGCCTTCTTACTCAATTTTCCATCATAGTTTTTGAAAAATTCATCTTGTCGTTTCATCATATCAAATGAACGTCCAGCACTTTCAAAAGAATCCTTTTTAGTCTGATTGAAACCAGTTTTCAACAAACTATCAGAAATATATTCTAGCCAACTAATCATTTGTTCGGTTGTTTCGGGAACAGGAATTCTAAAAACATCATAAACATAGCTGAATAAATTATCAAAATAGAATTTGTCTTCTGCTGGTGTAATATCGAGTTTATTATTCTTACGACGATTTAGAAGTTCCATAATGATAGGAAAATCACAGTTATTATCCTGAATAAACTTCGCAATATCTTCGGGTGTCTGATATAGCGGAGGAAAATGGATAAAGTCGTTCGATATATCGACTTTAGATAAGTCAATTTCACCGTCAGGAAGTTTTGGAAGATCGTTTTTCAGTTTCATATTACATTTTTTATTTTCTGTCACCAACAATTCCAATCCGTTTGCACCTATGTTTATTTGCCTTGGCAACCAATTCTTCTTCCTCGTTAAGGTCTGCCAAGGCTTTCCAATAAGCAGGATTCTTTTCTACTTCTTTAAAATATTTGGCAAATGGGTCATCTTCGGTAGAAAAATTAGTCTTAGCTAATTGCTGTATTGCGTCATTCCAATTCATATAATTATTTCTTCGTTGGTGTTAAAAAGCATTCGTCCATTGCACATATATTAATGGTCTTCCCGTCAAGATTTAATACACCTCTATAATATGTCCTATTTCTACCTAAATCTTCTGTCATACTTTCATCAACCACAAATTTGCAGCCATTCTGGTGTGTTTTATAATTTTCATCGTAATAATAAACAATTTCTCCATGTTTATATTTTGCGCGGGGATTATCTTTTTGATATTTCATATTCATATAATACCATTTTAGATCACAAAGTCAACATTTGATGTTGGGTTAGTATAAAAAAATAATTTTATTTTGTTTTTAGATCTTCTAGTTCTTTTTGGTTAATGGTATAGGCTTTGATGGTTTCGTGGTTTAGTGAGTGAGCTTTTGCTAGTCTATGTACACCGTCAGCTATAAAGAGGCCGTCTGGGTATTTGACGATGATGATTGGGTATTTGAGGTCAGTTTGGTTGGCTCTTTCGATAAATTCTGGATGACCGGGTAGTTCTGATCCTTCTTCGTGTGGAGATGGTTCTAGGTTATGAAGAAGTTTAGAGATTGGTATTTCTTTTATTTTCTTATTTTTTTCTGCGTAGTTGACTATTCGTGGTACGGAGTAGGTGCCGTTGTTATCGGAGAAGGTTTGGTCTTCCATTCTGTAGGATTCAAAGAATTGTTTGAAGGTGATCATGATTTATTTAGTGGTTTTTTTATTTTTTAAGGTCTTGTTACAGGTCGAATATTTTTTGATAGTCATTTGGTTCCACTAGGTTTGATTCTAGTTCGTTTTGCATACAACACCATAATACAGGCTTTTTAAATAAGTGCAACTTTATTATTTTTATTTAAATAAAATCTTTTGCAGGAACATTCATATTGATCAGGATTTTTTCCACCCCTTTTGCAAAATAATTCAGATAAAAATCAGCATCATTAGTAGCATTAGCAGCACTAGCAGCATAAGAAGCAGCATAAGCAGCATTAGCAGCATTAGCAGCATAAGAAGCAGCATAAGCAGCATTAGCAGCATTATCAGCAGCATAAGCAACATTAGCAGTATAAGCAGCATAAGCAGTATAAGAAGCATTAGCAGCATAAGAAGCAGAAACAGCATTAGCAGCATAAGCATTTTTTGCATTTGCTAATGTTTTTGCACCAACTAAATCATTTTTTAATTTTGGAGTAAACCAAAAATAATTTTGTTTTGATAGAAAATATGGAAGAAAATCCGTGCAGGTAAACATCGCCAGTTTTTCTAAAAATTCTTTTCGATCAAAGTTATCATCTGTTCCCAATTGGAGAATTGCCAGATTTCGCATTCCTCTCGACCGTGCAAAATCGGAACTCCAACTTGAATCATTTAGACGAATCTTCAACGCTCGGATAGCACTATCTACACATTTTGGATCATCTGAATGATCCAATCCGAGTGAATAGCATATTGCGGCTTCAACGCACATCTGGCCAGGAATCGGGTTTCCTAGCCCATGTGATAGACCATGTGACAGTGTTTCGTCAATTTTGGCGACCAATTCTTTTGTTATTTCGATGTTCATATGTTTAGTATATTCTTAAATTGTCAGTTTGTCAACTATTCTTCTGGATTATCACAACCAATAATCTCCACTCGCGAATCATCAAAATTGGCACACCGGGAGGGATTCAAACCCCCATAAAATCTTCTTAGAAGGAAGACGCCTAATTCATTCGAGCCACCGGTGCATTAATAGAAATTTGTTACTCGTCTAGTCGTTTTTGAGTGCTAGGGCAAGATATAACAGGATAAAACCGGTTTCAAACTTACCATTCCACTGTTCAATCGGTGCATGATCTACAAACTTTCCGATAATTCCAAAAGCAAAGGATAATCCAGCACCAAAAAATAAAGTAGGTCTATCAACTTTCATAACTAAATATAATCTATTTCTATGTTTATCAGATTCAAACAATTTGATTATTTAGATAAACAGCTTTTGCAAGTCTGCCAATGCTTTAGACTGCTTATTCCAGAAGCTAATTGTATCAATATAAAAATCTATATCATTTAATTGCGCATCTGTTAAATTCATTTTTTCGGATTGAATATCATCTGGAGTGATAAGTTCATCAATTTGAATTATTAGCTTTTTGATTTTTTCTTCTATGTGAAGACTTTTATTCCAACTAAGATTCTTGCATCTTGCTTGATAAAGTTTTTGACTTAGTTTTGCGATTTTCTTATATTTAAGAACTAGCAAGGCTTGTTCGTTTTTAGTTAGAGTGTAATAAAGATTTTGAAGATAGATGAACATATTAGAATGTAGGTTAGAAATGGGGTTTGTCAACTAACTATTAATTTCGTTCAGAATGTCATTTTGAGTATTCTGGTCAAATGGACTTCCTCTATTAGGAATAGCGAACCATCCCTGATAGTTTCCGTTATTAATAGAAATACAAGAATTTTGTTTCCTATTAATCTCCACATATGCGCCACCATATTTTCTGGAAATACGGTTCCAGCGATTTGCTTCTTTTTTGGTAGGTTTATTTTTAGTTATGTTAAAGAAATATTGGCTCATGTTGTAATATAGGTTAGAAATTGGGGTTTTTGACAACTAATTATTTTATTATATTCATCTTTTGGTTCAACGATTTTATTCGTCTTAACATCCTAAACTACGTGAAAGTAGATGAATTTCTTAGGACTGGTCTTTCGCCTGTGACTCGAACACAGATAAACGGTTTCTGGTTTGTGTTTATTTCTAAACTCCCTAGACTATATCATAATCCTATTACTAGGATTTCGGAGGCTATTGAGACTTATTGTTTTCTTACTCATTCCCTAGTCGTTGAACCTTCTTGTTACTTTTTAGAATTCACAAGCTCGGCTGCTGATTGCCTTCATCATTACATGTTCAGGTTTCCAGCAATTCTTCCGATTTTCGATTAACATTACTGTTAAAAGTCACTATTTTATAATGAAACCGCCCCTTTCACCTTTAAGGTAGCGAAAGATTTTTCTACTAACAAAGAACGAGTTTAATAACTTGGAAATCAATTCCGCTAACTCTTTAACTTAACATCTAAACAAACTTTGTCAACTAACTTTTTGAAATTTGGTGTGCTAGATAGGATTCGCACCTATTCACCCGAAGGAACAGATTTACAGTCTGCCGCTACTCTCTAACTTAGCCGCTAACACATTTAAAATTTAGGAGAAGATCGAACTACCATCTTAATTCAGAATATAGTCTTTTGGTTTAATGATTGGCGATTATTCAAATCCTATCATATTTTAACGGCCCGTTACCTACCGCTTATCTCCATTTTATATTACTCTATCCAACAAATTAACCTAATATTTCTCAATAAAGTTTTTATTTAATTGGTCCCCTTGACAGGCCACGATCCTGCACATTCTTACGAATATCAGATTTTAAGTCTGCATCACAACTACGGTTTTCACCGCCATAAACGTTTAATTTGTAATTACTTACATTTCAAGTTTTACCGTTTTGTTTGTGTGCTGGACTATGCTTTCATCTTTTAGTTTATTTCTAAATTAGATGGGTGATTATAGTCTCTGCACGTCTCCTTATATTAACCTTATCTCCTAGTCTGGATAGTAACTGATAACATAAGGCTTTATTAATTACACCATACTAGATTTAACGTCATTTAAGATTTCGCTCAACGTTGGGAGTTTTAGAGTTTTACGGACTTTTACCGTCATTTATGCGCTCTTGCATACATCTAAAATTAACCGTTCATTGAATTTACACCATTTAGATATAGATTTCTCTATAAATGCACCGTTATAATGCGTCTGCCAATTCCGCCACAAGGGGATTAACACTAACAAAAATTTTGTCAAAGAACAGTTTAAATCAAACTTGGGAAAATCTTCCCTTTAACTATCTTAACTTATCATCTTTTAGCTCTTTGTCAAACTCTTCTTCAACTTTAGTGACTCGTTCAGCTTCAATTTCCCAAAAATCCGAGTCTTGATCTTCGACAATTAGATTACCATTTTCGCGAATATCAGCAACTACTGCACAGAATCCGCCATAGGTCCAAGCATCACTTTCGTTAGGCTCAGGCATTAACACCGTATCAAGAACATTAAATTGTTTATTCATATTTTATATTACTCTATTTCTGTTGGTTTGTCAAATGTTTTGGATAATCCATAAAAAATTCATTATATTTTCTTTTGGTAAAATTTGTGTCTAACTACAGTTTCTAAATTAGTTTTTTCAGCAATCATGGGCAACATCTGGTGTCTAACCCAATTTCTTTGATATTTTAAATCATTGTTTGTTGGATCAAATACCACCCATTTCATTAAATCGTTTTTCTCTGCCCATTCTACCATCTGTTCTTTGGTTGTCAACAAAAAAGGATGATAAATCGTAAAATTGGGAAAAATAGTTTTTTCCTGAATTGGTTTATATTCTGGACAACCCTTGAGGAAATTCATAAAAAATTGTTCTACACAATCTCCCAAATTATGAGCAGTCACATAATTAGTATGCCCTGTTTGTTCAGCCATATAGGCCAATCTCCATTGTCTGAAATCGTTTTCGGTCTGCTCACCTATAGATTGCTCTACCGACCTTGTAATAAATTGGAATGGTAAACTATGCGCCGAACAAAAGTCTCTAACTGATTCTTCCATTTGTTTATTAGCAGGTTGCCAATTATGGTTAAAATGAAGAACCTTGATTTTTAATCTAGTTCTTTGGCTTAACCAGTGACATGAAGAAATAGAATCAACTCCTCCACTAACAAGGAAAGTATATTCTTTTTGCTTATCTAATAAATTATTAAAAATTTTCATTTCTATTCTTGTTGTCAAGCAAATGTTGCTCAAATTCAGTTAACTCGCTGTCCGCAAGGTAGATAAAGGTCATGGCTCAATATACTTCGATTTTATAATCTGTCAATAGATAAAATGCGGAGTTTCAATCACTCCAAAATAAGTATTAAAATCAAAAATTCCTGATTTTGCACATTTCAAACACCATGCCAATTCTTTGTCCAGTTTAGGAATAATATATTGTTTCCTACGTTTACCGCGCAATTCTCCTACAGAATATCTTTGATTCTTTTCTGGATAATAAGAAATTTCGGTTTCAAAATTGGTAGAATTTGCCCACCGATCAAAAGTAGGTTTATATGCAAATTGAACAGCCCATTTTTTCTCTCCCGGTTCAATAAATTTAGGATCAATAACTTTTTCAAAAATGCGAATATGAAAATGGGTAGTTTTTCCACAACCATACTCAAGTTTGATATTGTGGCGGCGAAATTCATCCAAAATAGGGCGAGGTAGCTTCATAATACAATATACTTCAATTTTATACTTCGTCAAGAATATAATCAACGCCATCATCAATTGTTAATGGCCAGTAATATTCCATTTCGGTAATTGATTCATATTTCCAATTCATTTGACTACAAAAATCTTTTACAGTTTCAATAGATGGAGCATTAATCCATTTAACTAGATGGTCGGTTTCATCCGTATTAGGATCAAATCCTTCAAGTGTGACATCAAATGTTTTCATACTTCGTCAATCTTCTTTTTGCTTATCCAACAAATTATTAAAAATTTTCATTTGTTTTATCTAAAGCTTGTCTAACTGCCATAATTAGACTATCTGGAGCATTTCGTAATTATTCATTCTTTAATGAATGACATTTTTCGCTCTGCCCTTGTATTCACTGAATTATTTTTTATATTTTTTATTACAATAAAAAATATAAAAAAGTAATGTAAAAAAATAAAATTTTAAAAAAATTACTTTTAGTTTTTGTTGAAGAATTTTATTTATTTTTATTGCTTTTATTATGTTATAAAAGCGTAAAATAACACAATTTCATCAAAAGTATAATCACGATTATTTGAAATGTCAACATATTTCGCCTCTGTTACGCGAGGATATAAAAAAGAATTCATTACATTTGTTATAATAAGAATTGTTCTTGTTTTGTTACATTCAAGAAAAATTGAATCATCTTCTTGAATGTCTCGCCAGAAAACGTCGGTTTTTCCATTGTTATTAAGAGGATTCATTCTTTTTCTTCTATTTCTTTATGTTTAGGATTTCGATTGTAATCTTTAACACTTTTATGCTTTTGAGGAGGTAAAGGAAGTTCTTTACGAATTTTCTTTTTTAAATCGCGATCACGAATAGTTCCAACTTTATGTACTTTCTTTTTCATCTTCGTATGATAACAAATCAATTGGTTTTATTTATGAGTAATAAATTTATCTTCGATGGTAAACTTTTCGTCTTCCGTAGTTTCTAATGTGTATAGAAAAGAATAAAAAGGTTTTTGTTTTTCTTGCTCAATAGCATCTGCAAAAGTTTTTACAAAAACATTAACTTTTTTACAAGTACCTTTTATTACAAAACGAACAATTCCGCTTTTTCTCAATTTTGCTCTTTCTTCTACATTACTTTTTAGAAGCGGCAGCAACGGCATTTCCAACTTATCAATTACACATTGAAACTTTGGCGACTTGCCTATTACAGGAATTTCTCTAAAAAGATAGTTTTGTGCAGCTTCTAGCTCTGTGATTGAACGTTCGGTATTAGTTTTCATAAGAATATTATATTAGCGAGTTTATTGTTTGTGTCAACTATTTAATTTGATAATGCGATTTGAATGCGATTAAATTCTTGTGAAATATGATAAATTTGAGAATCATATTCGTCTAGCTTTCTGTCAAATTCTTTTAATGAATAATATCTTTCAAGAATAAGATTTTCTTTTTCTTTTTTCAAACGTAATAATTTTTCTTCCAAAGTTTCTTTCATTTTTTTGAATTAATTGTTTCTCAAAAAGGCTTTTCTCTTCATCTGTCATATCAAAAGTAATAAGAGAATGAATTGATTCGACGGCTCTTCCTTTTTTCATACTATGAATATATCTTTAAATTGTGATTTGTCAATAACAAAAATATACTATTATATAAAGTTATAAAATGAATATTTTTTAAGAAACAATAACGCCATTTGCAGTAAAAGAACGATCAAGGTTCCAATCATTCTGAGAAATTGCAAAAAGCATATCTTTTGTTCGGTATTTAGTTTTTCTTAAAATCTGATTAGAATGATTTGCTAACCAAGAGTGACGAATATTCAAATATTGTATAGTCCATTCTTTTTCATTTCCGCCTTTAGACGGAGTTTTTGCAGGAAAACGAGTTCTTAAAAAGTTTAAGATTCCTCCAGAATGAATAAAAGAATCATAAATTATAAGCATTGAAAGAGGTTGTGTAAAACCATTTTCTTTGAAAAATTCAAGTGCAGGATTCCAGTAATGTTCATCAAAAAAATCATCTTGTGCTTCTCTCATTACAGGGTCACTACCTGCTTCACGAAGCTCGTTTATAAGCTTTTCGTCATTAACTAGTGAGATTTTGCCAATCTTATCTACATAAGGTTTAAAAAACTCACTATGTTTGCCATTTTTGTTAGAATAAGATTTAATTAATTTATTAAGATTTCCCCATTCAGTTGTTTGACTTTTGCCGTATGTTATTTGTTGTATTCCTTTTGGCCCATCGGAAAAAATTGTCACGTTACTGTAATCACCATCAGGTTTTCCAGTTTCAAAAACATTTAAAATGCTTTGTATTTTATCTTTCTTTTTAGTAATAGAATCACTCATAACTTTATTTATAAGTTTTTTAATTCTAGAAAAAAATAGTAACATAAAATTACTTATTTTAAAACATACATTAATATACCAAATATAAAGAATAAAACGAGAATAATTTTAACTAGAGAGTTGTTCGTAAAATGATATAATACTGTTACCTTTCTCATCAACTCCTTTTTTATAGTGTTCAAAAGAAAGAATTTTTTTAGGCATTTTTTCAATTACGTTTTCTGTATAAATTGTTTTTAGAGGCCAATTTCTATATTTTTTCACATAATGATATGAATAAATATAAGCATTTGCTTCTAAAATATATTGTTTTAAATTAACATCTAAATTATGTTTTTTAATAAAATTTATAGAATTAATTTCGCAATCTCTTTCTAATTCAATTGCTTTATTAAATGCTCTAGTTAGTTTATTTTTAGATGTTTCTTCTCCTTCTACCCAATTAAGAAATGGACATTTATCTGCTTCACACTTTTTCCAAAACTTAGGATTATTTTTCCATTGAAGAAAATGATGGTATTCATGTATTAATATTTCAAATCCATTTATACTTTTATATGCACAAACAAGTTCTTTTTTATTAGAATCGAACCATCCGCCATAATTACCAACTTTTTCTTTTTGAATAATTTTTAAAGAAACATCATTTTCGATGCACTCAACAGCTACTTTTCCGATAAATTCATTTCGAGTCATGTTTTAACTTATCAGAAAAAACTTTAAAAGTTTTTTTAAACTTTGATATGAAGAATATTTACATCCATTCCAAGTTTATCTGCAATTTCTTGTAAAGTCAACTCAATAATTTTTGGACGTTTATTAATGATAGTTCCTTTTGAGTTTTTATATGAGTTTTCAAAATAAACTAATTTACCGTTACTATCATACTCATTCTTAACCCAATATTCATCTGAGTGTTCATAATATATTAAATTACCTTTATTATCATACTCACTCTTTGACCAAAATCCACTTGAATTTTCAAAATGAATTTCGTTACCATTCAAATCATACTCTTTTTTAAACCAATATCCATTTGAGTTCTCAAAATGGATTTCGTTACCGTTCTTGTCATACTCTTTTTTAAACCAATATCCATTTGATTTTTCAGAATAGATTTCTTTATTATCTGCATTTTTAATAAAGAATGGAAAATCTGTTACCTTTAAAAATTGTGCTATTGTTTCTTTCATAAAAAGATTTCTTTTAATCTTTAATACGAATGTTTTCTACATCTAATCCTAGTTTATCTGCAATCTGTTCTAAAGTCAATTCAATAATTTTTGGTCGGTTATCAATGATAGTTCCTTTTGAGTTTTCATAATAGATTTTATTGCCATTCTGGTCATACTCCCGCTTAATCCAATATCCATTTGAATCTTCAAAATAGATTTCTTTTCCATTCAAGTTATATTCACGCTTAGACCAACGTCCATTTGAATCTTCATAATAGATTTCTTTTCCATTCAAGTCATATTCACACTTATACCAAAATCTATCTGAGTTCTCATAATAGATTTGATTACCATTCAAGTTATACTCACGCTTAATCCAATATCCTTTTGAGTTTTCAGAATAGATTTTATTGCCATTCTGATCATGTTCACGTTTAGACCAATATCCATCTGAGGTTTCAGAATAGATTACATTACTATTCTGGTCATATTCACGCTTAGACCAACGTCCAACTGAGTTTTCATAATAGATTTCATTACCATTCAAGTCATATTCACACTTATACCAAAATCCATTTGAGTTTTCATAATAGATTACATTACCATTCAAGTTATACTCACACTTATACCAAAATCCATCTGAATCTTCACGATAGATTTCTTCTTCATCTTTATTTTTAATAAAGAATGGAAAATCTGTTACCTTTAAAAATTGTGCTATTGTTTCTTTCATAATTTTATTTTTTTAATCTTTAATACGAATATTTTCTACATTCAATCCTAGTTTATCTGCGACTTCCTGTAATGTCAATTCAATTACCTTTGGTCGGTTATCCATGATAGTTCCATTTGAATCTTCAAAATAGATTTCTTTTCCATTCAAGTTATATTCACGCTTAGACCAATATCCATTTGAATCTTCATAATAGATTTGATTACCATTCTGATCATACTCACACTTATTCCAAAATCCATTTGAGGTTTCAGAATAGATTAAATTACTATTCTTGTCATATTCATGCTTGAACCAACGTCCATTTGAATCTTCACGATAGATTTGATTACCATTCTGATCATACTCACACTTATACCAAAATCCATTTGAATCTTCATGATAGATTTCTTTATTATTCTTATTTTTAATAAGGAATGGAAAATCTTTTACTTTTAATAGTTGTGCAATTGTTTCTTTCATAATTTTATTTTTTTAATCTTTAATACGAATGTTTTCTACACTCAATCCTAATTTATCTGCAATCTCTTCTAAAGTCAATTCAATAATTTTTGGTCGGTTATCCATGATAATTCCTTTTGAATCTTCATGATAGATTTGTTTACCATTCTGATCATACTCACGCTTAAACCAATATCCTTTTGAATCTTCATGATAGATTACTTTTCCATTCAAGTTATATTCACGCTTATACCAAAATCCATTTGAATCTTCAAAATAGATTTCTTTACCATTCAAGTTATACTCACACTTAATCCAAGATCCATCTGAATCTTCGAAATAGATTTGATTACCATTCTGATCATATTCATGCTTGAACCAATATCCATCTGAATCTTCAGAATAGATTTCTTTATTATTCTTATTTTTAATAAAGAATGGAAAATCTGTTACCTTTAAAAATTGTGCTATTGTTTCTTTCATAATTTTATTTTTTTAATCTTTAATACGAATGTTTTCTACATTCATATCAAGTTTATCTGCAATCTCTTCTAAAGTCAACTCAATAACCTTTGGTCGGTTATCAATGATAGTTCCTTCTGAGTTTTCATAATAAATTACGTTACTATTCTGGTCATGTTCACGTTTAGACCAATATCCATCTGAGTTTTCACGATAGATTAATTTTCCATTCTGGTCATATTCATTCTTATTCCAATATCCTTTTGAATCTTCAAAATAGATTTCTTTACCATTCTGGTCATATTCACGCTTAATCCAGTATGCATCTGAGTTTTCATAATAGATTTCTTTTCCATTCAAATCATACTCTTTTTTAAACCAATATCCATTTGATTTTTCAGAATAGATTTCTTTGTTATTCTTTTCTTTGATAAGAAAAGGAAAATCTGTTATTTTTAAAAATTGCGCGATTGTTTCTTTCATAATAAAATTGCTTTTAATTTCCTATCGAATTCAACCCTAATGGCGTTCAATTCTGAACATTTCACCACACCATATTTACTACGGACACTTTACCAATAGGGTTGAATTCGATAGGACTTTTTATTTTAACGTTTTCTAGAGATTTGTCAACGCCCATAGGTAGCATAATGTCGGTAAATCCCGCTGCTTCTGCTAGTTTAATTGTTTTCTCTTCAATAGTCATACTTGTTCTTTACTATAGAGTTTATCCCACAATTTATCAACTACTTTTAATGTATATGCTCTTAACATAGTTAGTATTCTTCGACAGAAATAATCTTAGCAAAAGGTGTTAGGTATTCCCAAACTTGCTCATTATAATGCGGTGTTCCGTTCCAGTAATTCGCAGCAGCCTCAATTACTTCAGGATCATCTATTTCTAACCCATCCGACATTAACACGGATATTTCAGAACTCCAATTAACATCATGTCGCTCGACTTTACCTAAAGGTTCTACTACAAATAGATATTCTGTTCCACCGCCCGCTAACTCAACATCTTCGTCATTTCCACACATAAAAACACTATTCTTATGTGATAGCATATCTTTTGGTCTATAATATTCCAAAACAGAATAAAAATAAGTATTTGACCAATTTTCTTCATAATTATCATTGGGTTTTAGTATAGTTCCCACTGGAAGTTCAGTCATACTACCATGATAAAATCTTTTTGGTGCAGTGTTTTCGTTGATTATTTTGTTGTATAATTGATTAAAGGTCATAATATTATTTATCTTCAATAGTCATACTTGTTCTTTACTATAGAGTTTATCCCACAATTTATCAACTACTTTTAATGCATCACCTGCAATCTTACCAACGTTTTCTTCGCAAGATTCTTCAACAATATCTTTCAAAGCTTCATACATCACACCCTTTTTAACGATTGAGATAAATTCCTGGAGGCAACAAATCAATTTCAAAGATTCCCCAAGGGGTAGGCAATCCGAAAAATAGTGCAGAAAGAACTAAAATAGTTAAAATAAGTTGAAGACAACCAGAATTTATATTTTGAATATTATTTAACATAATTATTTAATTATTATTTAATGTGATTTTAATAAATGGGCGAATTTAATTCTTTTAAGCGGCGAAGCTCAAAAATTGCTAAATCTTTAAATTTAAGTTCTATGTCCCAAAAAACATTAGGATTATAATTATGAGGAACATTAGTTGGCATGTCACGATGCTTACGAGTAATAACACCATTTTCTATAATACCCTCGCTGTAATGGAACACAGGAGTATAGCTGCCCCATGTTGAATATGCAAGTTCAAATGCATCACGTTCGCTTAAGCCATCAGGGAGAATATAATGGTGTAAAGTGTCAAAAGTAATAGGAATACTATATTTTTCATGAAAATGTCTAACCAAATTACGCACACTCCATGTGCCGTTTTTATTGTCATTATTTTCAAAAACTAAACGCTTACGAACATTATCAGATAAACGGTCGTAGTTACGCATAACAGAAGATACAATGTCAGACGTATTACCGTCTTTACGCACATGAATGTTCATTGGTGCAGAGTAATCAAGAGGCAAACCCAGCAAATCAAAAATCTCGCCATGCTGATTTAGGTCACGAAAAGTGTTTTTGAGAATATTTTCGTCACTAGTAGAAAGTGAAATGTATTCACTTGGATGAGCAGAAATTTTTATTGGCTGAATTGCCAGTAAATTTTTGATACGAGAGCATACTTCTTGAATATCAGAAAAGTTAGGCAAATCACAAACCTGCATGTTTACACTGTCATGAGTAATGATAGGACAGAGTGAAGATGAAAGACGATAGCCAGAGATATTATTAAGCTGGCAAAACCGAATTGTTTTTTCGGTGTTTTTAAAGTTGTGTAAAATACGCGAACATAGTTCAGATAAAGCATCTTTGGGAGACTGTTTGTTGAACTGTGTAAGAGTCATGGTTTTAAAGTTATTGCCGTTATCAGACAGTGTTTTACTGATACAGCACAGGTTCCAATTATTGAATTTCATGTTGTTTAAGGAATTTAGTTTTAAAATATTCTACTGTAAAGTAGTTCTCCACTTTATCATCTTCGTTATATGCTGTCAAGTAACCGTCACTATAATAAAATAGTGAATAATTTCCAGATAGTTTGGAAGAAGCACATTCTAAATAAACTTTTTCTTCTTTTTCAAAAGAAATAGCTTTGTACTTTGTAGTTTCTTTAATTTCAGTTATTTCCATTATTATTAATCTTAACCAGTTTAAAATTAAGTCAAATGATAAATGTATTGTTCTAAATCTCCCATATCAATTTCATCAGGCGAATCACCAGCAAAGAAAATTCCGCCGTGTTCAATAGTAATCACATCCATTCCTTTTGATTTGAGACGTTTAGATACTTCATTTCTAAATTCTGTAGTCACAATGCAAGGGATGACCTTTACACCATTATAGACTGATTGTTTTGCGTTAATTTTCATATTAAAATTCATTAAAAGCTTCTTCGGCTCTTTTACAATTTCTTGTTGCACTATTCTTACAAAGAGTTGATATAAATTTATAATACCACAGAAACTTAAAAAGTTTCATGATGCACCAAGAGTATAAAAAGTAAAATAACTTAACTATAAATGTCAACATAAAGTATTTTCAATAATTTCTGTTCGGTTATCCATGATAGTTCCATCTGAATCTTCGAAATAGATTTCTTTACCATTCAAGTTATACTCACGCTTAAACCAATATCCATCTGAATCTTCGAAATAGATTTCTTTACCATTCAAGTTATACTCACACTTAATCCAATATCCATCTGAATCTTCGAAATAGATTTCTTTACCATTCTGGTCATATTCATGCTTATTCCAATATCCATCTGAATCTTCAGAATAGATTTGTTTACCATTCAAGTTATACTCACACTTATACCAAAATCCATTTGAATCTTCAAAATAGATTTCTTTATTATTCTTATTTTTAATAAGGAATGGAAAATCTTTTACTTTTAATAGTTGTGCAATTGTTTCTTTCATAATTTTATTTTTTTAATCTTTAATACGAATGTTTTCTACACCTTTTGATTCATCTAATTGAATTTCTTTTATGTTGGAAGATATTATCACAAATTATAGGGAATGTCAAACACTACGTTTAATTTTACGTGCAACAGTAATTGCCAGTTTAACAGCCAGTGGATTTTTAGTCGCCATCAATTCTTGCAATGTTGCTTGATTACTGATATTATATGTTTGTTGAAAACTACGGATTCCTGGTTCACAATATCCCAAAGAACGAGCATCTTCAAACGTCGCATTAACATTCTTACATAGACGTGCAATAAGCCTTGCTCTACGATCTTCTTTCTTAGCATTGATCTGGCGTTTACGTTCTTCCTGTGCAAGTTTGATCTTCTTAGATAATCCTTTTTCTGCATCAGCATAGGATTTAGTAGAATGATAACACATTGTCTCATTCCAACAAATCCAACCATTTACTGCCACGATAGACTTAACCTTTGTTTGCACCCAAACAGCTTGTCCATTAGGTTTAAAAGAAATCAACGGTAATCCATCACTATCCGAAAGTTTCATCACATTTTGATTTTCCCACATAAAAGGAATATCATTCGCATCAATTTTTACATTATGTGATGCATCAGTTTTACGAAACGTGCATTTACGGGAATATTGATCTCCACTATCAGTCGTTGTATGTGCATCAGAAGGACCATCAATAATAGAGTAATAAAAAGACGTATCACCCGAATAACATCTTCCCATATAACACACCTGTTTAGCAACATCAAGTGCCCATTTATGAGTTAGGTAGACTAAATCACGACGTTCTTTAGGAATTTTCTTAAATGCAGTCTCTTGTTTATAAAAGTCTGATTTGAAAGACCTGACTAGATTAATAGTCTCAACAAGCTTATCGTCTTTCTTATCTTGGGAAAGAGCGAATTCAAATTGATCTTTGGCTTTGTTAGTATGGCGTTCCAACTTAATCTTTGTTTCTTTCAAGATAAGGAAGTTCTTCAAATCATTTATTTTTGTTTCGATTTTCATATTCAAATTATACCGTAAATTATAGGGAATGTTAACCAGTTTACCAAATTTTTGAATACCATTTAGACTTCATTGGTTTCCAAAGAATGAATAAAACCACTAGAATTCTTTTTCATTAGTTTACTTTCTTGTTGTTTAAATTATCCCACACAACATAACTATCTTTCCAAAATTTGGAAGTCTTGCGGGGCTTGGATACTTGATACCACTCTTTTTTTGATTGGCAATCAAAAATTGAGTAACGGAACTGTTCTTTTAATTGTAATGTGGTTGACATAAATTTATACGAATGTGTTAATCATTTGCTTACCTGTTTCCTTTGAAAATAAATGCAGTGGATTCATTTTATGAAGAATGCCGTTGTCATCATATCCTCTAAAAAATAATTGATTATTGGTTATTTCTACACCATGAACAGATACTTCTTTACTAGCATTGATACCATTTGAATATTCTGCTTCAAAAAATGAAGCATTTGTTTCAGAAAAAGTGCAAATTTTCATATTTCTATAATATAATATTTTCTTTACTTGTCAACAGTTTTTGACCAAAAACTAAAAACTAAAAAAAATAACTTGCACAGACGCTTAAAAAGCTTATCCTTCGGTGTCTTCCGAAAACAAAAACAAAAACAAAAACAAATTCTATAGTGAAAATTAAAAAATACTCTAATGAAAAATTAAATGAAGCTAAAAAAATAATTCATAAAAATTATCTATATGTTCCAACATGGAGTTTTTCAACATGGTTGAAAGAAAATTTTTATGAAGTAAAATCAATTTATATTTTATATGAAAACGAAAAACCAATTGGTTCTTGTTTAGTATTAAATAATTTTTTTGATGTAAATGTTGGAATTTTTATCAAACCTAATTACCGAAAAAAAGGATATGGTAAAAGATTACTTCGATTTGTTATTAGAAATAACAAAAATTTTTATTTTCGATATAGCTCTGGCATTAAAGGCAGTTTAACATTTTTCGAAAAAGCAAAGAAAAATCTTGACAACATTAAAAATTTGCAATAACCTCACTTCTCATTTAAACAAAATATATGAACGAAACATTAATCGAAATCGAAGTATCCCCTGAATACATTAAGAAAATGCAAACAGAAGGTATGTATGCTGCAATAAACTCAGAAGAACCTGAGTTTCCTGATTGTATTTACTATATGCAAGCTTATAAAAGTGTAAAATAATGAATTCTTATCGCCGTCAAAGGTTAATTGAAATTTCTAAAAGTCTTCAAAATTTGAGAACTGGTAGAAACTTACATTTCTCTTACATTTTGAATAAAAATCAACTTTTTATTACAGGTGTTAATTCTTATGATAAATTACATCCTTATCATAAGTTTGGACATTATACCGCATTAAAAGAAAATTCTAAAAAATATGTAGCTGGATTTCATTCTGAAATTGTAGCAATTCGTGAGTATATTAATCGCTTCGGAAACAGTGATTTTTCAGGATTGGTACTTTTTAATGTTCGTCTTTCAAAAAGTGGAGAACCAATGATGGCGAAACCTTGTGGTAATTGTCAAAAGATTCTTGACAGTCTTAATTTTAAGAGTATACTGTGGACAGAATAAATTTTAATTTTTAATAAAATGAATAAACAACAAAAACAACTAAAGAAACTTGGTCTAGCTTCCTGTAATGGTGGAGCAGGCACAACCGTTACTAAAATTAACCATGGTGCTTATGCTTTTCAAGAACCAGCAGTAGCAATTGATCGTAAAAAGCGAAACAATGTGCGAACTTGGAAAATTACCAAAAGGCATCCAAGTCAGATTGATAAATCCAAAAATGGAAAAAGGTAATTTCATTTTTAATTTCTTCTCCAAGAAAATAGTTTTGCTTTTTGTTGGAGAAGAAATTTATGCTGTTTCAAAAGAAAATGAAACAATGCTTATACCAAAAGAATGGCACTCAGAAGCAATTAATGTCTGGAACAATAGAACTTTAAACTAATGAAAGATATTCCATTTAAACGTAAACTAAAACACCTAAAAAAAGATCTTCAGAGAAGAAACATTCTATTTTTAGATAGAATAAATGAAATTAAAAAATTCTTTTTTCAATATGGTGCTTATTGTGCTAATGAAAATAATTTAGAACGTATTTTAAAATTTGAAAATAATGATTCACGTCGTTTTAAAAAACTTTTAATTCGGCTTGGCAAAGCTGCTAAAAAGAAAAATAGTCTTGTTCGTGTAATTGATATTATCAACATTATTAGTGATGAATCATGTTGCTACGTTTTTGAGAATTATGAATGTGTAAAAATCTCTGATCCAAGAGAAATTGTATTTTATAAATACTACAAAATAAATGCAACTGTAGAATATGAAAGAGAAATTCTCGAAGTTTCAGAAAAATTTGCAACTGATTCTTTTTATGCACCTTTTACCAAATTATCAAAAAACATAAAAATTGAGTCTAAAGAAATGCTTTTAGAAGAAGTTTCTCATAAATTATAGAATAAACATTGACAAAAATTTAACCTTTATTATAGTGTAGTATGTTCAATAAATCACAAAATCACAGTCCTAATTATTTAGCATCTATTGTTAAAATCGAAAATTTTCGTCAGCATTCTAATGCTGATAAGCTCAAAGTAACATCTCTTTTCGGTAATAATGTTATTACTGGTATTAATGCTGAAAATGGAATTTATTGTTATTTTCCTCTTGAGTGTGCAATCTCAAAAGAGTTTCTTTCTTACACAAACTCTTTTCGTGATAAAGAACTTAATCGTATTAAAGAACAAAAAGGTCTGTTTGAAGAAAATTCTAGAGTAAAAGCAGTAAAATTACGTGGTGAAAAATCTGAAGGATATATAGTTCCTGTTTCTCTGCTTGAATCTTTTGCTAAAGATATTTTGAATCAAAAGATTGAAATCACTGAAAAATATGTCGGAAGTGATTTTGACCTTTTCTTTGAACACTATTTTTGCAAGAAATACATTCCAAAAGGAATGCGAAACTTTGGTGAAGCTGGTAAGAAAAAGACAAGAGGTAATGTTAAGAAATACATTTCTCGTCTTGTTGAAAATCAATTCCATTTCCATCCTTCTACTGAACAGTTGAAGCGTAATATTGATAAAATTAATCCAGATGATTTTATCAATATTACCGAAAAGTATCATGGTACTTCTTTTGTAGTTTCTAATGTTATTGTTAAAAAGAAGCTTTCACTTCTTGATAAAATTGGTAAATTTCTTAGATTGAATGTAGTTGAAACCGAATACGGATTAATCTATAGTTCTCGTAGCGTTATCAAAAATAAAATCATGGATAATGGTAAAGAAAATAACAATTTTTATGATACTGATGTTTGGAAGATTGTTGCAGACAAGCTTTATCCACATTTAAAAAAGGGTTATTCAGCTTACGGCGAAATTGTTGGTTATACTCCAACTGGAAGTATGATTCAGCGCGATTACGATTATTCTTGTCCACAAGGCTCTCTTGATTATTTTGTTTATCGAATGACTTATACAAATACCGATGGTGATGTTTTTGAGCTTTCACCATCTCAAATGACGGAATATTGTACTCGTTATGGTTTAAAGACTCCTCTTCTTCATTATAGTGGTAAAGCTAAGGATTTATATCCTGAACTTTCTACAGAAAAACATTGGCACGAAAACTTCTTAAATAACCTCATTCGAGATTATCTTGAAAAGAAGTGTAAACTTTGTCAGAAGGACGTATGGGCGGAAGGTATTGTGTTAAGAAAAGACATTCCTAATAGCTGGGAAGTTTACAAATTAAAGAGCTTTAACTTTTTAGAAAATGAAAGCAAGCAACTTGACTCTGGTGAAGTTGATATTGAAACTGTTGAAAGTTCACAAACCGAATAAAGTATTAAATGTTAAAACGTCTTTAAAATTTTAAAGACGTTTTTTTCTCTTGCAAACATGATAAAATATGATACTATAAAATATGTCTGAAACTCACTATATTAAAAACGGTAAAATAACATCTATTCTTGATGCAGAAAGTATTAAAGGTTCTTTAGAAGTTGGAAATTATGCAATTTCCTACTCTCAATTAAAAGGATTTCATTTGATTGAACGTGAAAAAATGGATTTACCAAAGAAAATTTACGGCAATTCTAATTTTCCAGATCGAGTATTAAATACATATCAGTCTTTTAAAAAAGGTATGGGAGTTTTACTTTCTGGCCCAAAAGGCACTGGTAAAACTGTAGAAGCGAAATCTATTTGTGTTAAAAGTAATATGCCTATTATTCTTTTAACAGAAGCTTTTAACGATTGTAATTTTTTGGAATTTTTTGAAAGTATTAAAACCCCGTCAATTATTTTTATTGATGAGTTTGAAAAGATTTATGACAGTGAGGAGTCTCGAAACTTTTTCTTGAGTGTATTAGATGGTGTTGCAAAATCTAGACATTTATTTTTACTAACATCTAATTCATCTGATATTGGAGAGTTTTTTAATTCTCGTCCTAGCCGTGTGCGTTATCATAAACACTATGATTTTCTTTCAGAAGAACTTATTTGTGAGATTATTGATGACCGATTAAAACTTAAAAACAATGCTGAAATTGTTAAAAACCAATTATCTATTTTACCACAATTATCTGTTGATTCTCTTGTTTGTATAATTGATGAATGTAATCTTTACAACGAACTACCAAAAGACTTTTCAGAGTTCTTTAATGTTTGTGTAGAACGCCCTGATACATATACTGTTCAATTAACTACTAAAATAGCAATTCCAAAGAAAAGTCTTAAAGACAAAAATGAAATTGAACGTGCAAATGACTTGTGTTATTCTTTAATGAATGATGAAGAGTTGTCTTTAGAAAACAAACAAGAATTTGATAATCTTTGTATTTTTACTGACAGTGTTTATATATCATTATATTGTAAACCATTTGATGATTACTGTAAAGACACTTCACAATATCCAAGTGTACACTGCTTTCTTTACTCAAAAGATAAAAGTGCTGAAAAAGGTAAATTTTTTCAGTGGAATGGTAACGATATTGTATTTTTTGAACAAAATCGAAAAGGATTTACAATTAAACATCGTAACGGTTCAGTTTTAACAGGCACTCCTATTCGTCAAAATCGAGGATTCTAATATGAATATAAATTTTACAAGAGAAGAAATGGCAGAATTTCTTCGTAAAAATGGTTATGAAGTAGTTTTCGAGAAAAAACAATGTTCCATTTATTGTTATAGGGATATTTTTGAAGATGTATTAATTGATACATGTAGTATTTTTAAAAACAACAAACATTATATGAGTCATTTATTTGATCCTGAACGTCCTTTTCAGTGGCTTGAAATGACTTTTGAAGAAGAATTAAAAAACAAATTATTAAATTTATAAACATATGACAAAAGAAGAACTTGATTGGTTTAAAGAAAAACTGCGTAAAGTATTGCACAATATTAAATGGGAAAGTATAGATAATAACGAAAGTTCAGAAACTAATCTTCGAGATTGCACTATTGATGGTGCTGATATGAATGATAACACAATCACTGTAAAGCTAAATGCTCCTAACAGTGTATCTGGAGTTATTCTTGGAAGCAAAGCTAAAATCTCTTTTTAACCGTTAAACTATGAATCAAATTAGACAAGCAGCTTATAAACTATACGCCATTGATGCAAAAGAAGATTTCTTACGCAAAGCTATGAGTGTTGCTTTTGATGTTAGAGTTGATGAATTGAATTGTTGTGAATCTTCGTGCAGACGACCCACCAACAAAACTGTTGAAGAAATTTTACAATTATGTCTAGCTGCAAAAAATTCTCATTATGTCTGCATCTTGAGAGATGAGCGAGATTATGCTACAGGCAAGATGTATTATGACATTGGAGCATCTACAATGAATACTCAAGATACTGATTACTTTTTATGGATCAATGTTGATATAGAACCAGCAGAGAATCTTATCAAAGATTTTGAGTTGGTTAAAATTTTTGATACAGCAGACAAATAAAATAACTGGTTCGAAATAATCTTAACAAGTATTTGTAATAAAATATTAAATTAATAAAAAGACGAGTAGAAATACTCGTCTTTTTATTTTTTAAAGTTTTAACAATAAAATGTTGATTTTAGTATTAAAAAGCTTTTGACAACCCCTTTTTATATGTTATAATATATTAATTCCATTACGGAAGACTATAACAAATAAACAAAACAAACATATGGCTAAACCATCAAACCCCGAAAACCGCTATTCCTTCACTTGCAAGGTGACAGGAGAAATCGTCAAGACAAACCCTAAGCAGTTCGCCGTGTTGGCAACCCGCTACGGTATTACAAATGAGGAACTTGATTCTTCTTATGTAAGTCGTGCAGGTCGTCGTCTTATTACTGATGAAGAACTATCTCCTGAACAAGCTGTTATGAAGTATGGCATTCATCTTAATGTTGCCAAGGCTCTCAAATGCACTGTAAAGGCGAAAAAGAATCATAGTGAAACAGTTAAAGCTGAAACTTCTGTTCAAGAAGATGAAGTGCTAATTGAAGCACTTTCTAATACTTCTATTGAAGTTTCAAGTTCAAATGAACAATCAAATCAGAGTGATGATCCTTTTGAAGATTCTAATTCTGTTTTAGTTTATACATCAGCAGAACTTTCTGCTTAAAAAAATAAAAAAAGCGTCTCTTGACTAAAATCTAGAGACGCTTTTTTGTATTTAAAAGGTAAATAAAATCAAACAGTATGAATAAAGATGAATTAAAATCCCATTTAGAAAATCTTGCAGATGATTCAGGAATAGAAATCACTAATCGTCAAATTAATAAATTTGTCAATTTGGCAATTGAATTAAAAGATGAATCTGTTGTTTTCTATGATGAAATTTTAGAAGAATTTCAAAGTATTTCGCCATCAGATGAAGATGAATGGAAGGAATTTATTGAAGAAGTATCTGACTTTGTTTATGATTTGATTTCTGATGAAAGTTCAGAAGAAGAAGATGAAGAAGAGAAACAAGAAGAATAATTAGTAAATAAAAGTATGGTTCGTCTTACTCCTTTTCTTACAACAATTTCTCAATTAAAAATATTTCATTGGCAAACTACAAGTTATGCTGAACATAAAGCATTACAAAAAGCATATGAAAATCTTGATGAATTGTTTGATTCTTTTGTAGAAGTTTATTACGGAAAATACGGTCGTCCAACAAATGCTCCTGAATATATTATTAAAGCAGAAACATATGCTGGAGATATTAAAGAAACAGTTAAAGGTTTTCGTGATCAACTCATGAAAGAGTTGACAACTGTATTAAAAGAAGAAGATAAAGATTTATTAAATATTAAAGATGAAATTGAAGGTGAATTTAACCGATTATTATATCTTCTTTCCTTAAATTAAGTTGACAGACATTATTCATAGTATATAATATACTATGAATAATAAAAATTGCTCTTGTAATTGGTGTAAAAAAATTACACCTTTAATTTTAAAAATTAAAACACTTTTAAATAAAAGTGAAAATGCTATTAGCAACGAATAGAGTATATTAGTTTAATAGAAATGAATTATATTTATGTATCTTAATCATAATATTCCTGTCATAACATGTTATATCCGCAATGAATACATGTTTAATCATACAAAAGGTCACGGAGATTTCACGTTATGTGATATACATAGCGTGGCATCTATTGAAAAACGAACACCACTATTTGAAGCTTTTCTTGAAAATGGAGTCAACTGGACACGCAGACCTATTAATGCATTTTGTTGGAAAACAGATGCTCCAGTAAGACCTTTAAATGAGCATATGCATTGGGATTGTTTTTCTCCATATATTGATGTTCAAGTGAGACAACGGTTATCAGGTCTTCGTGCAGAATTGATAACATACAAACATGATAAATTACAAGGCGTTTATATGTTTACTCTTGATTGGTCTTGGGAAAATAAATCTGGTGCTACAGATGTAAATTTTTCTGAAACAGCAGAACATAAATGTGCTCATGTATTTAAAATGGATGAAGGTAATTATTTTGCTTATCCTAACAACAGAGTGCTCTGGTATGATGATGCATGGATAAAAAATAGAATTGAAAAAAATCCTGGGTATCTAATTGATACAAATACTTATACAGTTGAAAACAGTCGTAAGATTGAAACTTCAGATCATTACATTTATGAAACAAAATATGACAAACAATAACATTATCCTTTTAGGACATTATGGCAGCGACGAAATTCACGCATGTTCTGCCTGGACCTCTACAAGTCGTGACCTTACAGATGACAAACGTGGGCGCATTCCTAACGTACTAAAAATGCTTGCAGATCATGGACATCATACACCTTTTGAAAAATCTTCTCTTCATTTTCTTGTGGATTGTGACATTGCAAGTCATATTCATTTACTCAAGCACCGAGTTGGCGTTTCAATCAATGGTGAGAGTGCTAGGTATAAAGAGTTGAAGGAAGATAAGTATTACATTCCTGAAGATTGGAAAGACATCATTTCTAGTGAAGCTCACAATATTGATATGATTGGATGGTGTGCTGAACCACTACCAGAAAAAGAACTTTGGTGTAAAATTCTTGCGGATTATACTGAATTAGGTAACAAACTATATCACCAATGTCTCAAAGACCTTGAACCTGTTCTTGGTCGCAAACGCTCAAAAGAAAGTGCTCGATTCTTCAAAACATACAATTCTCAGATTCAAGCTGATGTAATGTTCAATTGGAGAAGTTTTTATCACTTCTTGGAGCTTCGCAACAAGCCAGATGCTCAAAAAGAAATTCGTGACATTGCAGCTACAATGCTTGATCTTGTTAAAAACATTGAGGGTAATCCTTTCAAATACACTATTGAAGCTTTTGGATATTAACTGTTGACAAGAAGCGAAAACTCTTTAAGTTTAAGAGAACAAATTAAATATTATGGGAGGCAATTTACTTAAAACTTGGAATCTTCCAGAAAAACGTATTCCTACTGATGAATATGAAATAATGAAACATAAACTTATTAACAAGTTTCATTCAGATATGAAAGTTAACAGACCATGTTTTAATCGTGTAGCAGTTGCTCCATCTCTCAGAAATAAAGATACTCATGGTGATTTAGATATACTGGTTCAATGTTATTCTGATCCGTCAATTTTGATTTCTTGGAAAGATTACAAAGACTTTTCAGAATATTTAGAAAAAGAATTTGGATATAAGCCTTATAAGAATAGTAACGTCTATTCTTTTCCATACCAAAGTTTTCAGGTAGATGTCACGTTTTATCCCGAAGATGAATTTGAATCTTCTTATAACTATTGTTCTTGGGGCGACACATCTAATTTAATGGGCAGAGTCTTTCACAAAATGGGATTACATTTTGGTCACTCTGGTCTTTCATTCTGGATTCGTCAAGGCTTGGTTGATAACAATCTTCAATGGAGTGACAGTGATCATATCTACGAGAAAGTTG
>Ga0209299_1000036_pt1 | contig 75014 bp, 105 predicted proteins | sample S_140806_MF_Meta_FD_187326 | JGI IMG/M metagenome (GOLD analysis project Ga0209299, IMG submission 187326) | Freshwater microbial communities from Lake Simoncouche, Canada to study carbon cycling - S_140806_MF_MetaG (SPAdes) (version 2) | ecosystem: Environmental > Aquatic > Freshwater > Lake ...
AATATTGATTACTATTCTTTCTTCTGTATATTGAGGTGAAGATGATGAGTGATAGGTCAAACCATCAAACATTATTGCTGATCCAGCCTTTGGAGAAATTGACCTGTTAACCGTAAGTACTGGGTCTTGATCAGATGAGTGCTTTTGATGAAAGATTATTGTATCCCCATCTGAGTCATTTACATAGTATAGTAAAACCATATGTGGTGTGGTCATATCTACATGGGGTGGGTGTATATGATCTTGTTTATCTGTTTTATTTAAGATGTTTGCTTTAATTCTTAAGGTTTCTTTGATCTCTATCCCGTGTTTTTTAGCAAAGGTGTTTAGTATGTTGCTGCCAATTTCATGGATATCTGACATCTTTTTGTTATTAAAAGATGCTGCATGAGAGTGTTGCTTATCCTCTGATACCGTTATATTCTTATTTTTTAACTTTAGATATTGGCGTATACCGCTTGTGTTTTCAAGGGTATGCCAAACAATATTTCTATTATTTTTTGTTACTGCTTGGCTTACTTCAAGAATCTGATCTAAACTTAAAAAGTTATCATCATAGATAAACAACTTTATCCTTTAGGAGTTCCAGTTCCATACATGGTCATACTTTTCCCAAGCATGGGTTCCACTAAGATTAAAAGCACTAATAAAGGCAGTAAAAGTACCGTCTGCGTCAACAATTACGTTACTTGCTCTGAAAACATTAAAAGTCTGACCATTCATTGCTTGATCTTCTGGATTGACCAAACCACTAACTGTTACTACGTACGGAGTGCTTTCTGTCATATAGTCTGTTAAGTATGGAGGGAAAGAATTATTAAAGAACATTGTGCTATTGCTAAATACTGCGTCATAGCCAACATCATTAAGATTAACGGTTGATATGCTTAAGGTTCTAGAAAATGTTGCTCCAGCATTTCCCATAACATTACCTGAGCCTGTTATTGTTCCTGTTCCAAATATTCCTCTTGGTGCTACCATAGTTATAACCTCCTAGATTATAGGTTAATTATATCATCATATTTGACATACCCTGCTCAATACGGTATAATTAGAGTATGACAAACCAAGAAATAGCAACATTATTAGATCAAGAATCCTATCGTATATGGGATACTACCAAGGTTATTAAAAATCAAGACTATCATGATGGATTAGTCAAGGGTCTTAAGATGGCATCTAAATTGGTGGCTAAACTATGAGCGTTGATGATATGATGCTAAGAGAAGAGATTGCAAGGGCTATTGAAGCATTGCCTATCGAGGACTCAATTACAAACGCACTTGGGATGCGTATTCTTGCAGCAAAGGTTGCAAGAGGCAAAGACAACTATGCATCAAGTCTTTTTGAGCAACAGATTGATTTTGAATGAAAGAGCCCAAGATAACGCAAATGGACTGGCGTAGCCTTGGTTATTGGCCTGTCTGGAAAGATGGCAAAAAGGTTTGGGTTCCTAAAGATAAGGTGGATTATGAAGCACACGACAAAGATTCAAAGGACTAGAATACTTCCACTACGATGGATTGGAAATTTTCTTGGTGAATACGCTGGTAATCATTTAGTTAAGGCTATTGACCTAGATGAAGATGAAAACTATGGTTGGCGATATAAGTATCATTCAAAGATGTGGACAATTCTTAACAAACCTTATGAATTATGGGGAACATATTACCTTCTTGATATGAAAGCAATTAAAAAGGGCTGGGATCAAAATTGAATATTAACAATATGTTTAAGTTAGCCAATCAACTAAATAAGTTTGAGTTGGCATTAAGATTAAAATGTGAAATATGTAGACCCAAACTATTAGGTCATCCAGGAAACTATCCTGTTTGTAATAAACACGAAACTAAGAGAGATGTGGTATGATTAATTTATGAAAAAAACCTATAAGTGTCCAGAATGCAAGACATCAATTATTATTAATACAAAAGTGCATGAACTTCCAGAATCAATAATCTGTCCATGTGATGCAATCATGCCTGCTGCAGAAGCAAAGTAATCGCCAAACTTGACAATCACTAAGGTGGTTGTTATACTTATGTATAGTCTATTGGAGGTATTATGATTAATGTTTTATTTTTAATTCCCGCTTTTGTTGCTGGCTGGGTATTTTGTTATTTTTTTATGACACTTGGAGTCAACCAAGATGAAGCCTGACATTGCTGAAATTGATCGTGAAATAAGAGATCAGATAATCAAGGAACATATGTTTAAATACTACCATTGGACAGTTGGAATCATGTCATTTTTGATTGGAACATTTTTTGGAATGTTAATAAAATAAACAAAATGGAAAAATGGTTACTTGATAATATTATTTTTGTTACATTTCCTAGATCAGGTTTAAACTATTTTGCTGAATACTTTGAGCAAGCCACAAACTTTTATCTACCAAGAAGTCATTTTTATAAAAGAGATGAAAATAGGGAGGTATTTTCAATTGTAAGAAGCCCAATCGATACCATTGTATCTGGAGTTTCTCAACATATTAATTCCAAACCTGATGATTCTATTGAAAGAGTTGCAAAAGATACAGCAAAAGAATACTTTATGTTTTATAATTATGTTATAAATCAAAAAGTACGGAACATTATAAGTTACAATGATTTTATAAAAGATCCAGCAAATACTATCAAAAATTTTTCTAATTGCTTAGATTTAGAAAATGTTAGTATAGATTATACAAATATTCTAAAGCCCCATCATGACTATGTTCCAAGTAGTAAAAATTTAGAGGTTTATAGCGATGTTTTAATGTATGTAAAAACCTTAGATTTGTCTATACATCAAATAGAGTATCAGAAATCTCTTAGCAAAAACATTTTGTTTAATAAAAGGTAATTAACCTTTGCACCAGTAGCCAAGTTGGTTAAGGCACCGAACTCATAATTCGGCTATCGTAGGTTCAAGTCCTACCTGGTGTACTTGACATACCGTGCAGAATTCGGTATACTTATAACATACCTACTAACAAAGGATTACAATGAAGAAAATTGCTTTCATCCTACTAATAACAGTATTTTCAGTAGTTATTGCTCCTGCACAGGCATCAGACTTGTTGGCTATTGATAAGACATACTTGCCTAAAATTTCTTCTGCAGAATCACAGTATGCTAACGCATTGTCAAAATGGAAAGAAATTGATCAGGTTAAAATAACAAACGACAGTCTTCGTGTGTCCAAAATTGATGTGGTCTTCTTCAATTCAAGATTTGGTCTTTCTACAATAACTTTGAGCAACCAAGATCAAGATAGATACCCTGGCCCACCTAAAAGAATTTTAGGAAAGATAATTTCTGGAACAACAGATTGCTGTGCATTTGGATCAATTCCTGGAGGAAGAGACTCTATTTATGAACTCATTGCTTCAAACTTTGATGCTGCATACCAAGAATTTAATTGGGACTTAGAGCAAGAATATTCAACAAGTATTCACATGAGCACAGCAGCACAAGCAATTTCAGCATTTCAGCAAGGGTGGATGTGGTCTGTAAAGCAAGATGGCACTAAGGTTTCTTTCTCTGAATTTGAGACAACAAGATCTTTAGTTAAATCATCATATGCAAATTTGCAATCATTAAAAAATGAGTATGTAAACGCAAGGTCTGACCACTTCGCTGAAGTTGATTGGATCAAAAATGCAAACATGAACCTATTATTAAATTTTCCTGCAACAGTTAAAAATAATTTAATTAAGCAAGGATACTTTAAGCCTTTAAAGACAACCTCTTATACATACGAAACTGGAAGATACATAGCAAAGGCAAGGGTAAGTGGAAACACTGCCATTGTAACTGGTTATTGGGAGACCAAGACAGCGTACGATGTTCCTACCAAAAAAGAGCAGGCTGATTGGATGAAAGAATCTCAAAAAAGATTAGATGTATCAGTTAAAGAATACAATAGTATTATTGAAACAGCAAAGTTTAATGGTTATGTTGTTATATGTAAGCCAAATATTCCTTGTCAGGTATCATTTTAAGATTATCTGCAAACCAGCGGTATATAAAAATATATCAAAAGTTTACATCTGTAACTCAGTTGGTTAGAGTACCTGCCTTATATGCAGAGAGCCGAAGGTTCAAGTCCTTCCAGATGTACCACTATCCTAGATTTCCTCCACTAAGTGGATCTAAATACATAAAAATATATTTATGTGGCCACATTCTAAACTTATGCTTTTTAATTGGAAGGTCTTTAATATTAAAACCTATTAGACATTCTGGATTTATTGCAGCACCAGATGAGATCATATGGTCAACATTGCTAAATACCGAACAATATTTATCCATTAGTTCTGGAGATCCTATTGCAAAATAATCATTAATGGCATAATTTATGTTATGCTCTGTATATGGGGTGTAATCTTTTATATGTATCAAGTTTTTTTCATAGTTGTCAATTGGATCTATACAATTTGGAACAAAGGTAATATCTGTTCTAATCCTAATGACATAATCATAACTAATATTGTTATTAATTTCATATTGTTTTCTTATGTTATTAACTTTTTCTATACCATAAAACATTGAAAGCATATTTTGTGTAATCCATGGAAACCTAATATCCTGAATGATGTCTGACCTATTAAATTCAAATGGTTGCTCAAAACATATGTCTACTGGATTTAACCCCCTAATAATTCTTATACCCTTTGTGTCAATTTCGTCTGATGAGCACCAAAGGTGTGCAAAAATATCTACCTCATATTCTGGATTAAGCAAAATAAAATTTTCATAATGATTGTTAAAACAATCTAACAAGTTTCTTATTTCTCCAGAATACTGTATTGCTATACGTCTCATAGTCATTTTATTATAGCATGGCTTGACAGGTCTGGTTTTAAACTGTATACTTAGTGTATACCCCTGTAGTTCAGTGGACAGAACGATGGACTTCTAAGCCATGCGTCGCAGGTTCGATTCCTGCCAGGGGTACCAATGGTTATGCTGTATAATTAAAATAGAAATGAGGCTGATTTTTGACAATAGATATACTTGAACAATATTCTTATAATGAAGAAACAAAGAAACTTTTAGATTTTTATTTATTGCAACTTAATAGCCCTTCTTTTATTCCTGGAATAATAAAAATGACAAGAGATAATTTAAACGTGCAAGAGGGGCTCACAACATTTGACGAAGTTAATGAATATAAAATAAATAATAATGGGTTTAGAGGTTCTAATTTTACAAATAAACAGATAGATATTTTGGGTGCTGGTTGCTCTGTGACTTTTGGCATTGGTGTGCCAGAAGATGGGACATGGGTTAAGATTTTGTCAGAAATTCAAAATAAAAGTTATGTCAACCTATCTCTACCAGGATCTTCAGTAACTGAAATTTGTAATAAGATAGTAAAGTATTGTATGAATTATGGTAATCCAAAATCTGTTTATTGCCTATTCCCTGATTTCTTTAGAATGCTTTTTGTGCAAGATTTTAATTATGATGTTGCTAAAAAATATCTTGGTAGTAGTTCTAATATTGACAAAACCATAAAACTTTCTACTCCAAATGTTGCTAACACAATGTCTCATTTTTATGAAAATAATAAAGACAAGTTGTTAGTCGAAATTGATAGAAAAGATGGTAGGTCTTTAGAAAATTCTATATCACCACATCAGGCAGTTCTAGAATCAATTAACTCAATATACTTTTTAGAATCTTTTTGTAAAACAAACAACATAAAACTATTTTGGTCCACATGGTCTAATATTACAAAAGTTTTGCTTGATAAACTAAATGAAATTAAAAATTTTGAACTAACACAATATTTTGCATTTGATGAAATAACATATAAAACTTATAATCCAAATAATATTGTAAATAAATGCAAATCTTCTCATGACTCAAAATTTATATCTAGTATTTGTTGGGAAGAGGGCAGTGATTTTATGGCAGAAAATAATAAAAAGGTTAAGCACTTTATGTCACATCCTGGAATTCATTTTCACTATCACACCGCAGAAATGTTTAACTCATTAGTTGACCAATAGCGTTTTAAGTGCTATACTAATATAGTACATTGGCCCATAACTCAGTTGGTAGAGTGCCGAACTGTTAATTCGGATGTCCCAGGATCGAAACCTGGTGGGCCAGCGAAGGTCTCGTAGTTCAGTTGGTTAGAACGCCACCCTGTCACGGTGGAGGTCGACGGTTCGAGTCCGTTCGGGATCGCAAGGCGAGTGTTGCATAATGGTAGTGCATCATCCTTCCAAGTTGATTGTGCCAGTTCGATTCTGGTCACTCGCTCTAGTAACAAGTCTCCATGGTCTAGGGGCCTAGGACTCCACCCTTTCACGGTGGCAACACGGGTTCGAATCCCGTTGGAGATACATGAGTATAATAGTTGCAACATATCCAAGGTCTGGTTCAACATACCTTACATTGTTATTTTCTTTTGCTTTTAATCAGAAAATTGATAAGGTACACCTTGATCAAGATGGTCAGTTAGAAGATTTAAAAAACTATGATTTTTCAATTGGAACAGTTAGAGAGCCAGTCGACTCTATTACATCAATTGTTGCCATGGAAGCACTTCATTTTAGAAACGGTGATGAATTTGAATCATATACAAATGAAACAATAGAAAAAAGAATAAAAGAGTATGTAAATTTTTATACATTATCACTTAGCAATATTGATCTATTATTTGATTACGATAAAATTAATTCTAAAAGGTTTGAAATTCTTGATTATGTATCCACAGTTACTAATAATAAAATAATCAACAAAGAGTATATTGATTTAGTTAAAGATAGACCAGAAATAGGTTACTTAAGATCTTCAAAAACTTATGATCGATATGATTTAATAAGGGAAAAGGTTTTATCCTATGACCTATCTGAATGTTTTATCGTTTACAATAAGAACAAAATGCAGACTGTGGATCTTTAAAAGCAATAGATACAGAGTGTCTAGGTGTTAAAGATTCTACACTATGAACAACAAATTTTGGTATGTACATAAAGTCACCTTCACGCAAATGGTGCTCCTGAATTCCTTCATCTTTGTATATTCTCCAAAGAGTTTCACCTTCATTTTGAATAAAAAACCCATCAACATCATCAATATGTATAGTAGGTCTAAAAGACTCTGGACTAAGAACTTCTTGTGGCTGTTGGTGTGGTGTTCTTTGTATAAACTTTTCCTTAAACTCAACTCCATCTTGGTCATTTAATTCATTGCTTCTACCTGTAAGAAAGTGTAAAATTGACATTGCCCCTATGGGCTCTCCACCATGAACATGCTGAATATCTTTAATTATTTCATCATACACACTAGTATATTTTTCTGTATTTTCTATAGCCATTGTTGCAAAAGATACATGCCTTATGTTTCTTTCGTTTGCTACATCGTAAACCTCAGATACATCTTTCCATTTAGCAGATTTGCTTATTTCATTTCTTAAAACAACTACATTCCTTGCTTTTTTTGCACCCTCAATTTGATCCTTAGTAAACATATTTATCCGTTATTCTTTTCTTTGTGCTTGGGTGTGTATGGCTCTATCTTAGATTTAATACGGCCATCTTTATATAACCTTACAATCCATCCATCTTTAATTTGAACTGGATTAAAAGCATGTGACTTTTTCTTTGGCATTATTTAAACAACCTATCTATTCGTGTTTGTTTTGTGTAGTCTTTTGCTGAAAGCAATATTGATTCTGATTTTCCTACTGGTACACAATTTGGAACCATCTTTCCATTTTTATCTTTCATGCCTCTTTGAACATATCCTTCCCAACATGGGTCAGCCTTTCCAATTGAAGAGTCATACATTGCCATTTGTGTTTCTGCATCCAATCCACCACCACATTCAGGGCATGATGCACAAGCAATATTTTGTTCTATGCATATCGCACACTCACATTTTTGATAAGTATTTGTTGGCATTATAGGATTTTCTGGCAGTGGTGCATCTGCTTTCATTGATTCGTTGATAGGAATAGGATTAGCACATGTTGGACAATCTGGACAGTCTACATTCATTTGCTTACACATTTCACAATCACATCCCTGATAGGTAGATAAAGGAATTATTTCATTCTGAATTGATTTACCAAATGCTGATCCAGCCCAAATCTCTACACCTGGTTTATTATGTATACCAGAACCAAGTGGTCGTCCTTGATTTGTTCTCATGTATTGTGGCTTTTTCATTCCCACTGAAGGATTGATATGTGGGGAAGGATTTGCTGGTTCTGGATCTGTAACAATAGGGTTATTGTGTACACTCATTGGGGTATCAGACTTCATACTTTATATTGTACCATAGTAAATCCCTGGGGTTTTGGGGGAATTACAAGGGTGGTCATGCCAAGTTTTCCAAAAAACTCTTTTGGATCAGTATCTCCAATTAACTCTATTAGGCTTGATGCTTTATCTATTAATGTTTTGCTTCCTTCTTCATGTCCAGCATTTACCAAAAGAGCAATCTCACGGTCTTCCTCAAAAACATCAATAGTTTTTTGTAGTATCTCCTTCATAGCAGTTTTGTGATCTAATATAACAGAGCAGTATGGAAGATCTTTTATGTTATTTAAATGAGACAATATCTCATGCTGTTCTAAACCAAAAAGTTCAAGTACCACATATGCCTTTTCACCTGTAACAATACCAGAAAGTGCAATTGCCATTGGCCCAATGCTTGGTCCCGCTATAATATCTACTGGATATTTTAATGTATGTAAATGCTTTATAAGCATGGAGCCTGGGTCTGCTGTACCTGGATAGCCCATCTCAACAATTAAAACAACATCCTCATTGTTATCAAGTTTATCAGTTACCATATCATAAAATTCATCACTATGCTGAAATTCAATTGGTTTCTTCTTTAGTGTAATACCTAAAAAATCTAAATCTTTATAAAATTGCTCTTCTTTTTCTACGATAATGTTATTAGACCTTTTAAATAATTCTATGACTCTGCTTGGAAGATCTTTTTTATTTCCAAGATGACTTGGAGCAATTATTAGTTTACCTACATTAGTTTTTATTTCCAACATATGAAACTATCTATTAGTCAATTTCATTTTCTTTGCTTACTGCTGAAAGCATCCAGTGCCATCTTTGATGCTGGTCCATTCTTTCTGCAAAGAAGTTTGCAAGTGCATGTTGTCTATTGGCTGTGGCCATTTCCACTGCATCTGCTAATTTTGATAGCACCATGTCGTTTGCCATAAGTAAATCAGCAGACATTGTCATTGGATCAGAAGATACTTCTGGCTCCCCAACTTCATTTAATTCTATAAATCTTGATAGTTTGAATGGTGCATATGCATCTAATTTTCTCAACCACTCTGCATATGTATCTGTTGCTGACTCATAGTCTGCATATATGTCACCAAAAAAACTATGAAACTGAGGAAAATCATCACCCTCTACATTCCAGTGATACCCGTGAGCCTTTAACTTAAGAGTTATATTATCTGCAAGCAACACCTTTAGTAAATTTATGATTTGATCCATATAACCATTATAGCATGAGGTTATTCAGCAAGGCGTTGATGTGTTCTTACTCTATGGCAATTAGCGCAAACTACTTCACACTTTTCTATCTCTTTTTTAATGGCTTTCCATGAAAAACCATCATGTATCATTCTGGATATATTGTATTTTTTATCTCTTATGTGGTCAAAATCTAATATTATATGGTTTCCTATGCCACAGTCTACACAGCCAGAATCTTCCTTTATCTTAGCAAGCATCTTTTTATACTGCTGCTTATTATAATGTTCCAACTCTTTGTCAGTCATTGATGTTATTATACCGCCAAATGTTAAGCCCTACACAGGCAATTCACCTGACTTGCGCCACGGTCTCTATCCAATGGGTAACTAATCCATCACTAAGGTCCTGTGTAGGGACAACATAATTGTAGCATGAAAAATGAGCACTTTATAGACTTGCTCAGGTCCCCCAGGGTGCGACCCTGGGCGTATCCGTACTCAGCAATAAGGTCGCTTAAAAAGCAACTGCATGTATCATGACGGAATATTCTATTATACTACTGAATTTCAATAGTTTTTGGCTTTTTATCTTCAGGAACAATTCTCTCAATTTTTACTTTGAGTAGTCCATCACTAAGGGATGCGCCAACAACCTCCATATATTCTCCAAGAGCAAAAAACTTTCTAAAATTTCTAGAAGCAATGCCCTTATGGACAAACGAAGTTTCTTCTTCGTCAAGTTTTAACCCATGAATGTCAAGTTGGTTCCCATGTACACTAACATCGATTTCTTCTTTTGTGAATCCTGCAACTGCAAGTTCGATCATATAGTTATCTTCATTGATTTTGATTAAGTTATGTGGTGGATAATTTGTTGAAAATATCTCTGTATTATCTTTCATTCTTTGGATATCTTTTCCAAAGCCAATAAAAAATGGATCATTAAATAGATCCATAGCAAGTTTTGTTACCATTTTATTCCCCTTTCAAGCGAATAAGTTAATTACCCCCCATTTGGGCAGGTAATAATATTATAGCATAGAAAAGCAGGCTAGTCAAATCACAACTAGCCTGCCAATCTAATTACTTCTTTGCTGCTGTCTTCTTAGCAGGTGCCTTCTTTACAGTAGCCTTCTTTGCTGCTGCATCAACTTCCACTACATCTGGCATCTTGCCAAATGCTGTGTCGTTTGGATTGACTGCTCTTAATGCCACGGGCGCTAAGGCTGCCAATAGTGAGTATGCAAGTGTCTTAGGATCTGTAACCCCAGACATATATAGTGCAAGCGCAGCGCCAAGAACTGATCGTCCGTATGATGCTAGCAATGCCTTTGTTGTTTCATTCATAATTTTCCTCCTAGGATATTATATTTGTTAGTACTGTGAAACCAATCCATAAACCAATAATTCCTGCGACTCCCGCAAAAACTGGTGGTGCTGGTACTGGTAACTTGAATGCAGCAAAAACTACGCCACATCCAAACCCTGTTAGTGTTGATAGTATTACGTCCTTCATTGATTAACCTCGCTTAGTTGTTTTAGATTCATATTTATAACACATCTAAAATTATTTTTTTGTGGAGCATAGTTTGTGTGATACATACTACCATCAAAGATTACAATGCTTCCAGCCTTTGGGTTTATGGTTTTAAAAACTGTTAACTCAGATTGATTGTATACTTTTCCAGAATACTTTTGATTATAAATTACTGTATCTCCATCAGAATCATTTACATAATAGATAACAACAAAATGTTTTTCATCATTGTCAACGTGTGGCCAAGACAATCGCAGTTCTGTTGTACGAGATGTTAAATTAGACTTTGATCTGACTACTCTAACTGGTCCTAATATATTAAAAATGTTTAATTTGCTTAAAATGCTGTAAGAAATTTTTAATATTGGTCCTTCTGGAGAGTTAGAGTTATTTCCAGAAACTAAGAATGGGTAATCAGAAAACATATCACCTATGACATAGCCAGGAGTATTTATGTCTGAGGTTATTTCTGCAGGGTTAAGAAAAAATGGTTGTAAATACATCACATTATTTTCAATATCTAAAACTTCTTGTTTACTTAAAAAGTTATCGCTGTAAAAAAAGAAAGGGTCTTCCGTACTCAACTGATATCTCCGCTATTCCTTATATCATCATAGTGGTGTGAACATACATCAATTATTCTTGTTTCTGTTGCCCATATTTTTTCAGACTCTTCTTTGCATGATTCAACCTCGCATACTTGAAATGCTGAGTATATTAAATCCCTTGGATTTTTTAGTTTTATCATTACTCTAGTTTACCATAGTCGTCTGGTATAAGTTTCTTTAATTCTTTATAGGCATTCGATATCTTTTTCATGGATGGATAGTGTGGGTAGGCGTCTCCAACAACTCCATACTCATCAAAATATTCAATTTCGGGTTCAATTTCATTAATAAAGATTGCAATTGCTTTTTGAACATCCTCAATATAGTCAAAAGCCCAGTCTCTAGATTGAGAAACAAACTTTAAGAACCCATCAGTATTTTCAACTGATTTTGTTTCTGAAGAGTTCATTTCCTCTAATAGCCTTTCGGCAAAGATATTTCTATCTATGGCTATTTGAAGATTTTTGCTTACTAATGAGTTATTCTTTAATCTTAAACTAACATTATTGAACATTAATAAAGAAAATAAAAAAACAAAAATACATGAGACTATAAGTTCAGTCACTATGGTTTCCCACCTTCTCTTACAAGAAGAACAATGGCCCCATTATCCTCTAATGCATTTTTAACATTTACCATATACTCTACAGCCTCACGCTTTTGATCATCAGAAAGTCTCATAAAATCTTCTTCTTTTGCCTTTACTGTTAAAAAGTGATCATGATCAATTAACTGCAAGGAAAAGTTTTTGGGAGCACGTATTGAATGAAAAGCCATTCTCATCTGATCTGTATACACTATGCTTCTCTTTTCCAATGAACAAAAGACTTTATGTACACAGCAGAATATGCCGTTGCCATTGCAATAAATCCATACTGTTTAGTTGCTAGGGCATATGCAATCCATATGCACTCATTGGTAAGTAGCACAAGCCATCCCCAAATTGTTTTTCTTCCAACAAAATATATTCCAGTTACTCCAACTACAGCAAGAACCCAAGACCACCACATACTAACCCTTATCTATTAGACCCACATAATCACTACATATACCATATATCGTATCATAATCTACACCAGAAGTCAAGTCAACATCAACTAAAACTGATAATCTTGATACAGGTTTTTCTGGATAAGTCCAAATAATATTTTGACTTGTTAAAGTAAAGTCATCTTCCTGATGCCAAAAAAAATTACAAAATTTAAAGTTTTTTGCAAAAATATAAAGAGCCTCTAGATTTTTGCAATGAAACCAAGCAACATCTGCCACATCCATAATAAAAAATGGATCTACTGGGTATAGTGGTTCACTGTGTCCAAGAAAAAAGTTACCATTAATAAACCAGATGTCAATTTCAACTTCATATCCAAGTTCTATTGCATTTAAGATGTATTCTGGAACATTTTCAAGGTCTGGGTTTGCTCCGTAAACATTGCCTCGATGTGCTATTTTAATCAATGGCTGACCCTATTAGATAAATAATAATTTAAATCTTCTGGAGTTCCAACTCCCCACATTTTTTTAATATCGCTAGTAAAAATTCTTTTATTATCTAAAATTGCTTCATTAAAAACTGGGCAGACATAAAACTCATTATTAGTTCTAATATTTTTATCAATCATTTGTTCTGAATACTTAACAAAATCAGAACCATGTTTCCAATAATATATACCAACTGTTGCTATATCACTAATAGGCTTTTTTTCTGCTACTTCAACAACTAATCCATTATCATCAACCCTAGCATATGACCATTTTGGATGTGTTGATTTAAATGTTGCTATTCCTCCATCTGCATTTTTTGTCATTAGGTCATATATAAACTGTCGACTATTCCATTCTACTATTTGATCAGAGTTTGCCATAATAAGCGGACTTTCGCTATCTATATATTCTTTGGCTAAAAGGCATGTTACTGCAGCCCCCTCAGTAACTCCATCTACCTGAACAATATTGCATTCTGGAGTGATAAGATTTAATAAATAAGACAGATTATATTTTTCGTAGTGCTCTTTTTGTACTATATAGGTATACTTTGCTTTTACCCCAAGAGACTCCACCACAGCCTGAATCATGGGTTTGCCATCTACTTCGACCAATGGCTTAGGGAATACGTATCCAGCATCCTTAAAACGGCTTCCAAGCCCAGCCATGGGTATTAGAACATTAAGGCCCTGATCTTTCCAAGTTGCTCCGCTATATTTTAAAAGACTAATAGCCTTATTAATCTTATCTTCTGTAAGGTCTGTTCTATTCTTAATTTCAATTAGATTTGCCTTGCTATCTCTTGCTGCTAATTTCCCAACAAGACTATCTTCAAAAATAACTGTCTCATCTGCAATTACACCAAAGTGTGACATGGCTTGCCAGTACATTTCTGGGTGTGGCTTTGGATTTTTAACATCTTCATTACTTACAACGTGGTCTACTAAGTTTAAGACTCCTAAACTTTTGAGACAGTCAATAACTGTTTTACTAATGCTGTTACTTGCTACGGCTATATTAATATTATTATCTTTAATCATAGTAAGCAGTCTAACTAAATCTTTGTCTTCTGGAATATTGGAAAACATTGTGCTTGTTATTTCTTGTTTTATTGACCACACACTATCAAACATTTCTTCTGGAAGACCTTTGTATTTATTTAAAAGGCTTAGTTTTGCTTTTGTTGGTAGACCCTCATATATATTTTCTTGCTCTTCTTTTGTTATAACATAAGATATGTCAAGTGATCTAAGTGCGTCATTGAGTGCATCAAAATGAATTGTTTTGCTATCAACAAGTACCCCATCTAAATCAAAAGCAATCAACTTATTCATCTTTGTTCCTTGAGTCTATAAAGTTAAATGCTGGAGTAGACACAATTCTTTTAATTAATGTATCTGCTTCTGTATTTATATTTGGAAAACCAAAATAGTTGCAGTTTTTTCTAAAAGCAATTGCATGATAAAAATGATGTTGACCTTCTTCAAACCCAAACCGATTTTCTGTTTTATCCATATAGTTTACATGAGAAACATTTGTTATTAGTGTTGTCATTAATTCTATAACTGTGCCACCTGGCTGCATAAACATAACATTTGTCAGTCCACCACCAGTAATTCCTACTATAGTATCAACTTCATAGAAATAGTTTAACTGATCTTCAAAAGAATCAAAATCTTCTGGGATCACAACCTCAAATCCATTATCAAGAAAAAAGTTTTCAAGTTTTTCTTCATCATCTATTCTATTATAGGTATTTCTTGTCAGTTTTTTAGAAAACTCTTCTCCATATTGCTTATTCTTATAATTAGTTAAACCCTTTCTACTCAAATATACTTTTCTAAAAGGCTTAACATCTTGATTTTTAATAAAAGGCATTACATATTTCATCAATATGTTTGATGCATTATGATCTACAACCCTCTGGGTTCTTATGTAGAAATTATCAATATTAACGCTGCTACCCTTTGTTAGATCTACCTTTTCATAATTAACATTATGATAATCTAATAGTTTAAAGCAAAACTCATTTACCTTGTGAGTCACTGGTGTTCTATTTGGAATAGACACATCTATAATAAACAATGTATCAGGATTAAGTTCAAATATATGAAAGACCGTTCCTAAAAAATCATGCATACAATGATAAAAACTTATTGGAAGCCTCATGATCATTTTTGTTTGATCTGAATAAAAGGACATACTTTCTTCATTAACTGGCTCTAACACACGAAAGTCTGGATTATATCCAACATTCCAAGAATACTTATCCTTGATGAGTTCATAGTCACTATCAGAAGTGGTTATTGTTTGAATTGTTACTGCCATTATTGCTCCATAGTCATTCTAGTCCAAAAACTTCCCCAGTCTTTTTTATTCCTATGACTATTATACTCCCTTGATATCTCACCTGACTCTAGGTATACCCCGCCCCAAATACCCCATTCCTTCCCAGTAACTCCAACTGCAAAACAGTTTTTGCTTACTGGACATGAAGAACAAAGTTTATCTACGGCTGGCCTCAGAATCTCATCGTCTTCATATTTATCAAAGAATAAGTCTGTGTCATAGTCTAAACAAGAAGATTGATCTTTCCATTCATGTTTAGCCATTAGTTTCCACGAACTTACTTGGTATATCCCAACCAGTTCTATTTGCCTCGTATCTAGTCTGAATATGCCATTTGCCATTAACTAGAGCACCATTTGCAGATGACCTAGCCTTATCAGATGGGATGGAGTTTACTACTGTCCAACCATCCCAAGATAGTGTCTTATTGTTTTCAACAACTTTTTCCATATGTTCTAATGTTTTGATAATCATTTCATTCTCCTAGTATCTAAATATTCCGACTTCGACATTATTTAATTGTGCGGTATCGATTAATTTTGAGACTTGCTCACCCTCATTTGAAAGGAAAGCCATATAGTTAAATGTCTCAATATTTTCAGATATCCACTGTGGTGCAACTTTAAAAAACTTAATCTTTTTACCTCTAGACTTCATCCCTCTTTCAGAAAGATTTATGAATTCAGAAACCATAGAGTTTATGTTTGCTGGACCAGCAGAATATACATAAAAATATTCATCTTCTATTGGAAGTCCAGAAAGGGCTACACCCATTGCACGAAGAAATACTTGGTAGTCACTAAAACTACTTGTTCCCTGTACTCCCACTATCATTTTTATCTCCATCTGTTAATTGATCTATTATAAAGATCATCTTGTCTAATTCTACCTTACCCATACCCATTGTGTCAACTACACGTGTGCTCTCCTTATTTATCCCGTTCTCATCAAATTCTGCTGTGTGAAATAGGTTATCCTTAATCCAGTATGCAGATCCCTCCACGATAATAACACGAACATTATGTTTATCTTCATATTTAGTTGCTTGGGTGGAAAGCCTTTTCTTTGCTGGAGGATGAAGATCTAGCAATGGCTTGACTAAAGAATATATATGACTTTGGCTATATTTTATTTGCCCAGTCTCCCTTTTTGGAATAGGAAATCTAAGTCCAATAAAAACAATAGACGCAAAGGTAATAAAAGATCCAAGCAAATATTTCATTTTTCTCCCCTGAAACTATTGTACTACCCTTGTTCCATTATTCTAATAATTTCCTTTAGACTAAATTGCATACCTTTATCTAATCTTAAAACCTCAGACTTATCTATAGCCTTTTGTGTTAGTTTAACCATAGGATTTTTGTCTGTTACATCCATATCAATATATCCAAGGCTCCAAAGAGACATAACGTCTTGATGAAAATATGAAAAGAATTCATTATGTAGTTCTGGGTTTACCTCTTCTAACTTATTAGTAAAGTTATATAGGGGTTCTCCTGTCTCCATATCAATACCACAAGCCTCTAGCGCTCCCGCAAGAATTAGTTCCTCAATTATCTTATCTTCTTCATTCATTTACAAACTCCAAAAATTGTTCACGAGTTTTGGCACCATTCATCCGCTTAACCTCTATACCATCATTAATCAAAACGTAGGTGGGAACAGATTTGATGCCAAATTTTTCTATTAGTTCAAGTTCTGTATCTGCATCAACAAATATAAAATCAACCAACCCCTCACGCTTAAGTTCATCGGCAACTGGCTTTGTCCTTTGACATGGATTACACCAATCTGCTGTAAAATAAAGTACATGCTTCATTTAACTAATACTACACTAAACTTGGTGTTTTTGCAAGACTTCAAACCTGTGGCAATAAAGTTTTTTTCAGTTTTATCTACAGACAAACTCCATCTAACTTTAATTGAAACCCAATTTACTAAGTACTCACAAGCATAGGCTTTATTTGTTGGCATCCATTCTGCTGGATCTTGGTCAGACTTAGATCTATTTGAACCACCAGTTACAGCAATTAAGTGACGAGGATCTGTTTGGTCATTAGCATACATCTCCTTCTTTGCTGCATCCCAAGCAGATGCACCAGAGTCCCAAGCCTCTGCAAGTGGAACCATATGATCTACATCTAGTTTCCCTGCTTCTGTAACCACAATATTATCATAGATGCTTAGCCATTGCCCACCCTTAATTACACAGCCTTTTTCAACTACAGGCTTCTTAACTGCCTCAGCAATAATTACTGCCTTGCGTGAGTCACAACCATTTCCAGCACCTGTCCAGTGCTTAAATAGTGTACGCTTATATCCTGTACGAACCTCATCTGCTACTTTAAGAGTATTCAAAGCAGTTGTAGCATCCTTATATGATACTGTACTTGCTGCTTGAGCAGCACTTGCAACCATAGAAATACTAATGATTGCGGTTAATAATAGTTTACGCATTCTTTCTCCCCCAATTAATTTTATCCCAAATTCTTTCATGCCAATAATAAATTCCAACCTTAACAATTGTTTCCCACATTGCAATTAGAGCAGAAAGACTTCCTTTTCCAGTAATAGCATAGGCAACCAAAAAAGATGATAATGTACCAAAAATACGATAACTTAATGACTTCGTAAATGATCTTTGTTTAGTTACTTTCATTCTCTACCCCATGACGTTTTGTTCCATGCTCTTTCATGAACATAATAAAGTATAAAGTTTATGCCATTTGTTAAAAGAGTTCCAACCCAGGCTACTTTGATCTCACCACTAACAATATAGATTGATATAAAAGTTGTTATAAGTGCTATAACTCTCCATGTTAATGATTTTATTAATGATCTTTTTTTATTTACGTTCATTTTTGTCGCCAAACATTATTCGCTCTTCTGCTTCATTCATTTTCTTGCCAGACTCTTCAATATAACTAAATGCTGAAACACTTATTTTTTTTATAAAATTAAATATAATAATAAATACTTTATTCATCATTTTTCCTTTCCAGAAATCACAAGTGTTGGTTGCTGAACCCTGTTTTTTAAAACAAAGTCCATTATATCACTTAACTTTCCTTCCATCATAAACTCATCTTGTGTTGTTAAGTTGCTCAAAAGAGTCATCTCTTTTTCTGCACCCAAATGATACAGTAACTCTTTAAAAAATATATCCTGTATCTCATGATGATAAAATATTACTGATGGATATTGACTATTTTTTATATTTTCGTATATATATTTTTTGTTCTTATCATAAAAGATCATTCCATAAAAAGAAAATGATTGACCATAGTAAAATTTAGAATAAGATAGTGAGTCAATTACTGAGGATGGGCCTGGTAAAATTTTGTATTTAATACCTTTTGATATGGCTAACTGCCTAATTGTATCAAATGGATCTTGAACAATTGCACTTCCCTCATCAGATAAGCACAAAACAGTTTCATTTAAAGAAATATGCCTCATTACCTCATCAGACATTCTTTGTCCGCTATTGTTGACACCCTTTAAATCATGAGTTATACCATTTGTCATAAAATCTCTTGGAGAAAAACTAACTATCTCTCCAGTAAAGTTTAACTCATAGCGATCAATTATTTCTTTTATGGTTTCTTCATTTTCAACAGCAAGAACTTCTGCTTTTTCAATATGATTGACTAAATTATATGTTAAGTCGTCTAGGTTACCTATTGGCATTGTTCCAAATATTAGTTTTGCATTACTCACAGTCCTAGTTCCTTGCGTTTTTCAGTTGCAGATATAGCATGTATCTCTGCACCCAAATCAACCTGCTCAATCTTATAACCGACATCACGACCATATACAATGTTAGTGATATTAGGAAGTCTTAATACTAGTGCACCATCCATAAATTCATCCTTGGCAATGTACTCTTTAACCTGATCAAACTTAAGTGGATCTTTCTCACTTGTATTATAAGTGTTACGGACTCCAAGAAGGACTTGATCTGTTCTCTTCCCCGCCTCTTTGTAAAGTGCGTGATGGCCTTCGTGCCATGGTTGATATCTACCAAGCATAAGAGTTGTTGGTGCTGACCAATCATGGAGATTAAACTTGTCTATAATATGTGATGACTTCTCTACTGCACCAAGATTATGACTAATAAAAGATACATCAGGACTCTCTGGACGCTCAAACATCTTATTTGTGTCTTCAAAACGGCCCTCTGCAATGGTATCCATAAATACTAAAATATCTGGCTTTCCAAATGCTGCACGAGTCAATTCTGTTGGACATACAAAATCTACAATTACTGGAGCAACACCTTGCTTAGCAATTAGTCTTGCCATCTCACCCATACGACGTGCTTGCTCAATTCTATCTTCTGATGTAAAGCCTAGATCTGAGTTAACAGTTGCACGAACTTCATCTGCGTTAAGATGAATAGCATTAATGCGTTCCTTAAGTGTTTTTGCAAGTTCAGTTTTCCCTGATCCTGGAAGCCCAATAATTTGTATAATCATTTTTATTCTCCTATGTATTGTTCTGGTACTATATCAATAATCATATGAATTCTATCCTCATGACTATTATTTGTTACGTAGTGGACTTTGCTATTATTAATTTCCCAGCACTCTCCAACTTTCATATTAATACTTTCTTCATCAACGTGAAACATAACATCTTTATTTGTTTTTAATGGGATATGGTGTCTTCTTACTATTCCCAAATATTTTGATTCGTCTGCGTGTGGAATAATATCACTATCTGGAAGTAGTTTAACTATCATGGCAAGCGATGCTTTTCCATTATGAACAACCTCAAGGTCTTTCATTATTTTATCTGCAATAGATAAAACATGCACACTATTTGCTAAAGGGAATACTGCCAACTTTTCATGTGGTTCCCATCCTGGCTTAAAAGATCTTAAATAGTATGTATTTGTATTCATATGAACACTATTTGGCTGATTTTGTCTAGATGTATCAAGTCTCCACTCAGTTGTAAACTTGCCTACTATTTCTGACAACTCTGATACATCATAGGACCTTATAAGATTAAAGTTAAAATCCTCATTTAATTTGTTGTATGCATTCATACTAATCATTATACCCTAAAGCCCTAAACTCCCAAGACCAATCATGGGCAATCATATCTAAATAAACAGTTGAAAAAACATCTTTATAATTTATGCCTTTGGGCCTATAGGCTTTTTCATTAGCAGTTACATTAATGGTTGGCAAACCATGCAATGGAAGAATTCTATTAATCTCTTGCTCAAGACCTTTTTCATGCCTCAATATATCTGTTACTGCTATCTCTCCATTGACCGTATAGATATCCTTTGTACTTTTCATCCAAGGTCCATTGCTAAACTGATTATTAAAATAGTAATCAACTAGCCTATCTTGCTCTAGTTTGCTAAGTGAATTCCAATGAACATTTATTATTTCAGATCTAAAGAAAAAATCAGAAAGAACCATTTCGTATGGATGTCTAACTATCGTATAAGACTTTACACCAGATAAATCAAGTTCTTGATTTGCCTCGAGCCATGTTGTATGATTAACAAACTTTCCAAAGTTTCTTGGTCTATGCTCTTTATTGGGTGGATTGATCAAGGTAACAACTGCAGAGTCTGGTAAAATTTTTGATAACTCTACCTCAAGAGAAGTACTACCAACTTTCATATTTTTGATTAACAGAAAGTTATGGTCTTTAGAAAAGATCATTTTACCAAGTTTCAGTTTCTGGCTTTTTGATTAACTTATCACGTTCATCGGTAATTGTTATTGCAAATCCCATCATTTTTTCATACGAAAGAGGATTGTCCATAATTTTGTTATAGTGATGACCACAAAATAAAAGTTCTCCATTGAGTCCAACTACCTGAACTAATGCCTCTGCCTGACAAGAGTCACAGCGATCCAATGGGGTAAGGATATACTTACTCTCTTCTTTCATATCGGTAATCATATTAGTTTCTCCTTTTTATTATACTCTTCTTTTATTGTTTTATTTGATAAAATTCTTTCATCTATAATATTTTTAGGTTCTGCATACAAAAAGTTGTTAGATAGTGACCTGTAATGCGTTTTTCTCCAATGAAAATTGCAAAAAAACTTATCTTCTCCTACTTGGTCATTAATAATTTTTACAAATGCTTCTTCTTCACACCAGCATAGTTCGCTAAAAGTTCTAACTGTTGCTTTTTTGTCAAATGTGTCCTTTATGCTTTCAAGTTTTTCAACAACATATTTTTCAATTTCTGGCCATAGGTTGGGGGTAGAGTCATTCGTCATGTTTCTTTCATAGATGTAATGAAAGTCACATAAAAACCTTTTTCCTCTAGAGCCTTCTAGGTAAACAAGTGCAGGAGCAACACACGAAGTACTCATCATATTTACAAACTCTGGCTTTATTGCTTTATATGATAAGGAGACCATTGGATCAAAGGCCTCGCAGGTTTGTCCATCTGGAATTTCTTTTATCATTTTTTCCTATTGTCAGTGGAGTAGAAACCACTCCCATTGAATACTGCTCCTATAATAGAGTATACACGAGTTAGATCTGAATTGCAAGTTTCACACTTATACCCTGGATCATTGTCAGAGATAGATCGCTCTTTAATAAAATTATCATTGCAAGTACTACAATTATATTCATAAATAGCCATAAATATTACTTCTTCTTTTTTGCTTTTACTGTCCAGTATGGTAACTTAAGGTTATCTCCAGACCATTCATAACCAAGCAACTTGACAACAAATTTAATAATTTTAATTCTCATTATTTAACTCCTTTCCCAAACTTTGCCCATAATCTTTCATGTACAAAATATCCTAGTGACTCAATTGCAATGTATAGAATTGCTCCCAAACCTGCATACTCCCATTCACCAGTAAATATATATATTATTCCTGCAAGGACAACAAGATGAAATGTTTCCCAACTCAATGTCTTTATGGATGTTCTTCTCTTTGACTCCATTACTTGGTCACTGTCTTACTTCCGCCACCTGAAGACTTTGATTTAACTGGCTTTGCGGTTGCAGACTTCTTTGCAGCATCTGGAGATGTAGCATTAACTGGAGTTGCTGACAACTTGTTTAGCAATGAAGCATTTTCTTCACCAGCATATACTGGACGACCCCAACCAACTACTGCATTTAGCAACTTCTTTTTATTATTCTTTACATAACCACGAGTTTTTTCTACACACATTCCACCATTGCGCTGGTCTCCCTTTGCAGTTCCTGAAGTGTTTCCTTCAATAACCTGAATTGTTCCGTCACCATTATTCTTAATGCAAAGACCAACGTGAGAAATGCGGTTTACACCATCATCTGGAAAATCAAAATAAATCCAGTCTCCTGCCTGTGGATCATCATTTCGAGCATCTGACCAACGCTCAGCCTTCTTGAACCAATCTGATGCTGCAACTGTTGATGCAGACTTGGGGAATGATTTTACCCCTGATGTAAATGCACACCATGAAACAAATGACTGGCACCATGGTTGAAAGTTTACCTTAATCCATGCACCGTACTTTGTTTCGTTATCTTTTGGACCCTCAATGGTTCCTAATTCTTTCTTTGCAATTTCGATGATTGCTTCTACTGATCCTTTTGTTGCCATGTTACCCTCCTATAGGTTTATATCTATTATATCATTCATATTGCTTTGTGTCAATCAACCCAAGAAATCCTTTGGACCATAAGTAATGGTATAAGTATCCAAGGTGACCATCTCTTTTACGCTCCCAGTCATCTCTTGGCTCTATGTTTTTAAGAAAAAAGTCTATATTTGATTTTATAAAAACTTCAGGATCTGGCATTTCTATAAAATTTTTAAATATTTTTGCATTTTTATAATTAACTGCATCTTCGTCATCCCATGTCGACCAAGCCAATTGAATATTGTTTGTAGCACAATAGTCTTCAAAAAGTTTTATGAGCATTGTAAATACAATAAAGTTTGACCTTTGTTCTTCAGTAGTTATTTTTCTTTTCCAGGTTGATTCAGGCTCTATATCTTCTGCACTGTTTGGCATTGACCCATAATATTGAAATATTTCAACATCTTTATTTTGCTCTTTCCATTTATAAAACCTGCCAATATTTGGAAATAATATAAAAATTTTATCTGGTTTTCCATAATTATTAATATAAGACATTATGTTTGATATTATTATGTCATATCCCCATCCATGTCTTGCAACATTAAAAAATCCAGAAAGTTTGCTATTTTTTAATAAATGACTATATGTCATGTATGACCAACAAGATTCTAAACTTCCACCAACCCCCTCTGTTGCTGAGCACCCAGCGAAAAGAACATGATCTCCATTGTGAACACTATTAAACTCATCAGATCTAAATCCAAAAGAGTTGTAAGAGTATCTGATTGTGTCGTCAAACTTTATCTTTTTACTATTGGTAAATTCTCCAGCAGCAACAAACTCTTCTTCTGGCTTACGGATAGTTTTGTCTAATTCATTAAAAAATAGCGCATTGACTATTTCATTTTTTTGAATTGGGCTCATGAGATAATCTTTTGGCATAAACCTATACTATAATTTTTGTATTATAGTTTGACTCCCATTCAGCAATATCTAACTCATCATTTAGTAGTGGTTGTCCCTTAATATTTAGGCTAGTATTTAAAAGAACTGGCACTCCAGTTTCTAGATAGAATTTATTAAGCAATCTCCACAGTCCAGGGTGATCTTTTTTATTCACAGTCTGAACTCTTGATGTTCCGTCAGCATGCACGACAGATGGTATTTTTTCTGGTTGTAAGCACTTTACCGTATACTGCATATAGGGACTTGAAAAATCCATATCAAACCATTTACTTGCATGCTCTTCCATAACCACAGGAGCAAACGGTCTAAACTGCTCCCTCTGTTTAATTTTATTTACTTTGTTTTTTATGTCTGGGTCTCTAGGATCTGCCAATATACTTCTATTTCCTAGTGCTCTTGGTCCAAACTCTGCTCTTCCTACTGCTACTACTGCTATCTTATCTTTTTTCAATGCTTCAAAAATTTTATCTACTGGATAATCTCCACCAAGGTCATGACCAAGATATGGCCCCTTCCACTCTAGATGTTTTCCGTATAGTGCTGCTGCTGCCCCTAAAGAACTTCCAGCATCACCTGGGTTGGGCATAATCCAAATCATATCAAAAATGTTCCATAGTAAAGTATTTGCTGAAGAGTTTAATGCACATCCACCCATAAATACTAAATTCTTTTTACCAGTAATAGAATAAGCCATATGCATAAAATCATTTAGTCTTTGCTGATAAACAACTTGAACGGCTGCTGCAATGTCAAATCTATCTTGTTGATTTATATGCATGCCCCAGTCGGTAATTCCTTTATGAAAATTATACTTTTGCTGATTATGTCTAGGAAAGTATTCATCAACTTCTTTATAGTATCTCTTCCAGTCCCCATAAGCAGCCATACCCATCATAATATATTCTTCTTGATTTGGCATCAAACCAATTAATTGTGTGAATGCTGAATAAAATAACCCAAAACTAACAGGATAGTTTTGTTTATATTTTAACCTAATCTTATCACCTTCTCCAATCCAAATTGTAGAAGTATTATACTCACCCATAGCATCAAGCACTACAATGACTGCATCATTAAAATCGCTTGTATAGTATCCCGCTGCTGCATGGGAATAGTGATGGCTAAAAGATTTTCTAGGTATAGAGTCAAGATAAAACTTGGGCTTCCAGTCCCCACAGCCACCCTTTAAAAATAGCCTAGAGGCTTTTAGAAGGGGTTTTTCATAGTAGGCAATATAGTCTGGTGCACCATAGGATAATGCATCTTTTACTAAACTATTATTGATGTACCAATCATTTTTTTCTTTACTATATCTTTCTGCATGCCCAGCAAAAAGGATCTCTCCATCTTTAATTAAAGACAGGGAGGCATCATGAGATGTCTCATTGACTCCTAAAATTATCATATGTATATGGTACCATAAATACATAGGCATCAGAATTAGAGGCAACAATATGAACGTAAATGTTTTAAGGTTTTATAATAAAACTCCATTTAATCAATATAATTCTATAAAAAAGGAATCTCTTTCCACTCAATTTACCAACCCAGCGAACCTCATCCCTATTTTATATAAAATAAACTATGATAATGAAATCCTTGAGATGGGTTCTGGTGCTGGATGGTTAATCAATGGGTTGGCATATCACAACAATGCCTTTGGTCTTGGGGTTGATTTTAATAAAAAGGCAGTAAAAATCTCAAATAAAGTATCTAATAAATTAAATTTAAACACAAGGTTTATTGAAGAAGATATCTTTAGTTTTGCAAAAAAATCTGAAACAAGGTTTAAAACAATAATATCTTTTGGTGCATTGCACCATACTGAAGATTGCCATGAAGCAATTAAATTAATCGTAGAAAATCTTTTAGAGAAAGATGGTGTATTGATTTTAGGTCTTTATCATAGTTATGAAAGAAAGCCATTCTTAGATTATTTTAATCATTTAAAGCAAACTGGACTATCTAATAAAAAACTATTTAATTACTACAAAAAACTAAAACATAAAAACTTTATTACCAAAGATAAATCTTTAATTAAGTCAATCTTTAATGACCAGGTACTACACCCACATGAAACACAGCATTCTTTTGTTGAGATAAAAGAACTTTTAGAAAACCTTGACTGCACAGTAATTAAAACATCAATTAACAACTATAAAGATATAGTTGGAGATGAAGACTGGAACTCTATAGAGAACATAATTTTAAAAAATGCACAGGTAGATATTGATAACTTTATCTTTAATCCTGGTCTATTTACAATTAAGGCAGTTAAAAACTAATATATAAACCTATTATTTTTAAAACTTCTTTTTACTTTTTTAATAATAAAGTAAAGTTTTATTTTTCTTATAAGTTTTCTCATTCTTCACCAGTTGAATTAACCATGCTTTTCATGTTGTGGAACCAGTGAGGAAGAGAGTACCTTGATCCAGAAGTAATGGGATACACCTCATGAACATATAAAAAGTTCGATGGAAAGAATATAATGCTTCCTGCAGGTGGTTTAATCTTTACATTAGAGTTTCTAAACTCTATCTCTCCACCTTCATAGTCATCATTTAGGTATGAAACAGTAGATAAAACTCTGCTACTAACTCCGTGATCTTGGTGTGCTGGTAAGTGTCCACCAACATCATATCTTAAAAGATGAATGCTGTATTCTCTATTTTTAATATTTTGATTTGCAAATGGATATAAAACTTTTGTATAGTGCTCAGTTGCTTTATCAAGTGCTGAGTACAGTCGTTGTGAAACAGAGTACTGATCATCATAATAAAAATCTTGTTTATTAAGTGTTTCTGGTTTTTGGAAAAACTTTTGATGACAAAACGTCATATTATTATCTGACCAATCTATCCAAGGCTTTACCTCTGTCATTGCTGTCCCATGTTCTCCAGACATAAACCTCTTATCAATACTATTAACTTTTTCTATTACTTCTGCTGGATCTTCTATTATGTTCTTGTATAAAACAAGTCCAAGGTCTAGAACCTCATAATCAAATTCTTGTAAATTCACTTTCCCCCGCCTTCCATACTAAATCATCTTCTGGTGATAAGAAATCAGGGTCAGCATGCTTTGGCAAACTTGTATGCATGTATAGTGCTGTATGTCTTACTCCACCTGTTACCGTTGTAATTCCATGTGCATACTCTGAACCCGCTGATGGGAAAAAGACCGCTGAATATTTTTTAGGCTTATAAACAAAATTTTGGTTTGGAAAATATATATCTCCACCAGTAAACTCATCATTGAGATAAATAATTGTGCTCCATTCAATCCATGGTTCTGGATCCTGTGCGTCTAAGTGCAGGTCTCCTTTTTTCCCTGGATTCCAAATAGAACCAAATGCTTTAAAAACATATATTGGGTTTACAAAACCGTTAAGTTCTTTGTGCTTTTCATTGCTAATGTCTCCATACTTTTTTAAAAGATCTCTTGTTATTGGGTTGTATGGAAACGCTGTTCCACCAAACCTATCTTTGTAATAATCTGGATACGCTTCTGCTGAAGATGGACTGACTTGTTCTCTTATAAGAACATTGGCATCTTCTTCAGATATAAAATTATCAACTATGTGAACTCTATGCATGTTTACTCCCTGTTATCATTATACTATACAATCTGAACACCATTATACCCGCTTAAAAATCTTGGAACATCTAACTCTTCTAGACTAATCTTAAAACTTAGATATTCTACATCATCTATTTCATATGGCAGTTTTGTCAATTTAGACAACTGAATACCATGAAAATCTTCAAATGCTTTGTTATTTTTACTAACAATATACTTGAGCATTTTGTTGTATCCATGAATATTAGAGTAAGGTACATATGTATCCCTATTCTCCTGCTCTATTTGTGAATATGCTTTTGACGGAAGTGAGTAAATTCTATATCCAGCAGAAAGAAGTAGGCAAGACGCAAGTAGGTCTTGGCCCAAGTCTTTTAGCATATTTAATTTTGTTAATACCATAGCCTCCTTTGATCTTAAAAATAAAAAGTTTATATCGACAAAATTTGTTAGTTGCACCGATTGTGACTCTTCAGTATCAGTTAAAATTCTATGCCTATCTATTGACAATTTTGGTATTCCTTTTCCAGATACAACATCATTTTCTTTTAGTACAGAACTAAGATATAGATCCCAAGAATTCATTATTGATATATTTGGATTAATTTCTAAAAAATAATCTGTTCTTTTTTCATTAAGGATACATGTATTTCTGTAGTATGCCATAGACTTATAGTCGTCCCAATGAATAAATTTATATATTACATTTGGAATGTCCTTAAAGTTAAAGTCTCTATCCACATTGTTTTGATCAAAAACATAGTATGAGACATCAAACATACTACTTTCCTTAGAAATAAGATCTTTGATTTGATCCAAAAGATTTTTATTTTTATAAGAATAAATAAAAACTTTTATAGACTTCATATCTATGCTAATGGGATCCAGTGTTGATGCTGATCATAGTCTTTGATAAAACGCAAAGGAACAATGTCATAGGCTAGGGTGATTCTTTGTCCATCCCAATCCCAATCTCCCTGTGCATGTGGGTGACCCATTTCAGACATAATCATTCTATTGTTCTTATTATGATTTTCTACAACCATATCTTCACGATTTTCTAATTTATAGAATGTTGAAGATGGCTCTGCCTTAATGCAGTAGTAACCATGAAAAAATGGTGCCCATGGTCCACCATGATCATGCCAATCTAACTTTCCAACTTTGCGATCATTGATATTAAACCAACCCTGAACATAATACTTTTCTCTTTTAAAGTCAACACCATAATAGTCGCAAGCCTCATGTACTAAATCTTTTAGATTTGAGAAAACATTATAAATTTCTTCATTATAAAACTGGAACACGTTGTATTCGCTCCACTTTACTGTTGAAATACTTCCAGACTCTAGCCAAGATTCTTCACCCTTATGCCCAACAGGAGAAACTCCTCTTACTTTGGCATTACAAATATCATCATATAGTTTTGTTAAATAACTAGACATCTTATCAAGATCATTATTTAGATATCTCTCAAAGAACATGTGTGGTTTATCATATTTCTTTGCTTGTGCGTATATGCCTTTATCTTGCATTTCTTTCTCCCTTTTCTAGAACTATTATCTATTATACACTACTGGTAGTTTTTTCTTTGCCACGTAGTTTTCTTGTAGTGTCCTGTTACGTGTGACCTTCTTTTTTCTTCTTTTACCTTGTTCTCCCAGAAATATTTTTCTGAGTAATCAATATTGAGTTCCCAATCATCCCTTTTAATTGGAATCATCTGGAATAGAGGGGTTCCCTTTTTAATTGTACCCTCGAACCCACGCTTTAAAAAGAATGTCATGAAAACTGGTAGTCCCCATATATCACTATCAACAATTCCTGTTGGGCTATAAAATGGTAAATCCCAACGATTATGTGGATGAGTAATCATCAATGAGTATCCTGGTGGTGTTTCATAGTACCAACTCATCTTCCATCCAAAGTGTATTGGGTAGCAATCTCTTGGAATGGGAAAATCAACAATTGGTCTTGTATCTACAACAGCATTAGGAGATTCCCACAAAAGAGATGGCTTTCCGTCTTTGTCTACTGTAACCTCAACATCTTCTGATAGAGTCTGCATATATCCAGATAGCATTGAATCTAATAGAGGCACACAAAGTTTTGTAGATACATCAGATCCATCCTGACCACGATCATTTACTGGGTATAAATGTCTTATACTATGACTAGAAGCACCATTGTAACTTGCAAGATCTTTATACCAGTCTGGAAGAACTGAAGATGCTTTTACTGGTGGGCTTTTGTACATTGGAGTGTTTTCATCCATTGACGATGGGCCAAAAGTTATTTTATTTGTCATACTCTTTTATCAACTCTCTAACTACTAGTTCATCTTTTATTATAACATCACAAATATTTGAACCTACTTCAATAATACCATAGGTATCACCATGGTACTCTTGAATATAGTCAGAGTCATTCTTAATTGCAAAATGAAACCAGTCAACATTCCAAATAGGCTCATCCCTTAGTTTTTCAAATCTAACAGAATCGCTGATCATTCTAAATGGTGAATCACTTATCTCACGAATAGAACAAGTGATATTTTTGTCTATAATCCAAGGTACATAGAATTTATACAAGGCATTAAAACAATCGTTGGGTGCTTCCACTTGATAGTCTGAAGGATAGAACTGTCTTTGCCATGTCTTATCTAATGCATAAAGACCATGATCCATTTGCTCTAACCATACCTCTGCATGAGTTTTATATCTTAACACAGCAAAGTTGCCTTCTAAAATAAGTTCTGGTCTTGGGTAAAAGTGCATTGCATAACAGTTTACTGGCTTTAGTATTGAGTTAGAATATTTTGTGTCATGAACAAATGTAGAGTGTCCCCAATGAGGAGGTAGTTGAAAGTTTTGATTAGTTATCTCAGAGAAGGAATCGTGCTCACAGTTGACCCAATACTTTGAGCCTATCCTACCACGATTCACTTCATCTGAAATCTCCATAATATTAAATCTTTGGCTTTACAATTCCTGGAGCAATTCTAGTCGTTGTCCACATTGCTGCAACTGCAGCAGTTGCTGATGATGATGAGTGCGCTACAAGACCAAACAGTTGTGTAGAGTATGCCCATTTTGATCCATCATCAGTTAATTTTACAAAGTAATCTGTATTAGCATCTGACCAAGCAAGTGGATTGCCCTTGTCATCTGCATGTGCAACTGCAGTAATCTCTGCAATACATCCAGGATATGTAACTGCAGCATTTTTTGCATTTCCAGATGAAGCAAAAACTAATATTCCTTGTGCCTTTAAAGAAGCAATAATGCTACGAATTTCTTTATCTGCAGTTTCTGGTGTCCATGGAGCAGATGCAGTTGGCATACACGGCTTTGAAGCATGATTAAAATATCGTGAAAAAGATACAGCAGCAATCTGTGATGAATTAGCCTTTACCCAATTCATTGCAGTAATAAACATTGCTGGAGTCATATCTGCTGTTGCCGAAGCACCGCATAGTGCAATAATCTTTAATGATGGATTTTGAAGTTTTGCAACTGCATACATACTATTACCATGATTATATGGATCTGATGATGATGCATTTTTGATTGGTGCAGAAACTTTACAAGGAGTCCCTTGCGGAGTGATAGCATCTGATGTAACTCGTGTATCAAAGTAACTGTCAATAATAACAAGAGCCTTTGAATCTGCTGCTTGTGATTGAACTGGAACTACTACTGAAAACAATACTGCAATTAATGCGATTAACTTTTTCATATTTACATACCCTTTATCTTGATTACTAGTTGACATGGGTCGCCACCTGCTTCCCACTCTTCTTGCTCTTCTTCTGTCATGTAAGGATCTCCTTCATGAGTATTACAGAACGGTTCTGTGATCCATCCCCGCTCAATTCCATTTTCAAGCCAAATCTCAAACTCATTAAAGTCTGACTCTGTATCTTGAATATCCTTTAAAATTTCATCAAATTCTTCGCTCATATAATAAGTATACTACTAAGCGCTGACTACGTCAACTGGGCCCATGCAAGATGGATTGAATTTAATTGCAGCAGAAACTGCAGAGACAACACGATTTCTAGCATTTTTTTGTTTATCTGTTGCATATAAAACTCCGTAAGCATATTCTGCTCCAGACCCCATAGCAAGATATGGCAATGTATATTTAGATAAAGACATATCTGCAGAACTGTGTTCGTATATCTCGCCACGTACTGCAATTAGTAAACCAAGATCACCATCTTTTGATGTATCAACCCAAAACTCATTATAAAACTCTTTGAGTTCTTTAATAAATCTAGTTTGCATAAACTTATCTGTATCTTTAATGTTTGGGGCAGATGGTTTAAAGTTATACCTAATTCTTTCACCATCCATTGCGCCAGCATATCCAATTAGATATGGACCAATTTTCCAAACCTTTGGTGCGTCTAATGCAAGAATCGTTCCATCATCTGAGGCACCACGATCTCCTGCCATATAGACTTTATCTTCATGACGGACTACAGCAATACATGTCACTTATAGTTTTCCTTACAGAATCTTTGGAAGTGGGAAATAGTGTTGCTCCCAGAAATCTTCATGATCTTGAAGATCAGCATCTAAAAATGCTTCCTGAGTTAGAATTCGCATTGGCAAAACATCATAAGCAATTGTAATTCTTTCGCCTTCCCATGCCCAATCTCCCATTGCATGAGGATAGCCAATTAATGAAAGTATTGCACGGTTATTCTTGTTATGATTAATCTTTTCTTGATCATCAATCATGTAATGTGTTTGAGAAGGTTCTGCGTTTACAGAATAGTAGCCATGAAATGCTGGTACCTTAAAGTTTGGATCTAGATGATCATGCCAATCTAGTTTGCCACCCTTCGCTGTGCTATTAATATTAAACCATGCCTGTGCAACCCACTGCTCACTATTATAATCAATTTCATAATACTTACATGCTTCTCTTGTCATATCAACAACTGCAGAGTATAGTTCATGCATGAAAGGATAGTACATTTGAAAAGCATTGTACTCTCTTGACTTTTGAGTAGAAACTGATTTTGAGTATGTAAAAATATCTAAAGTGTCACTATGTGGAGCAATCCCACGCATCTCACATTTTGCAATTCTTTCATATTCAAATTTTAAAGTGTCTGTTACATTTTTTAAATCAAGATCTAAATCTCTTGTAAAAAACTTTTGTGGTTTGCTATTTTTGTCAAATGGTTGATTCATGACTAACCCCTTCTAGGCTCTATATAAGTATACCATTACCTAGAAGGGGAGTCAATTAAGCGTTAATAATGATTAATTAGCCTTCTTGTCTACCGTCTTAAACGCATCATTGATTTCTGCCAATGTGAGTTTGCCATCGTCCAAAAAATATCTTGCCAATTTTTCAACTACAGTTGCAACACCTAATAGTCCTGCTAAGCATACTGCCTGAACTGTATCAATTCCAACTACTGCTCCAGCACCAAGTACTGAGAGACCAGATGCTGCGAACACTGCTACAATTCTCATTAAAACATTTGTTAGGGCCTTTTGTGGGTGCTCTTTCTTTGGAGCCTCTACTACCTTTTTAGTTGCCATATTTAGTCCTCCTTTCTTAGCGGGATTGTAACTAGCCATATAATTGTTACTGCAAGAACTGCAATACCAACAATATCTCTTGCTGATCCCGTCAAAGTTAGCCATGCGATAAAGAAGCCAAGGAGGGTGAATGCCTGTGCAATTAATTCCATTCCTGCGTCTTTAAACCATTTGATTAATCCCTTGAGCATTTTGCCTACCAGGTTGATGGCTTTATTGATTATTTTCATTTGTTCCTCCTTATCATTGCCCCTGCAATTTGTGACACTATGATCACTGGGACAACTACTTCCTGTGCTTTTTCTCTCTGATCGTCTGTCATATCCATACCTAATTCAGAGAAATTAGATAGGAGTTCTATTGGATCCACCGCAAAAACTGCTCCAAGTGGGTCTGCTAAGAATGCTTCTGTTTGTACTTCTGTTACTGCATCTGCTAATGTAAATGGCATTGGGGTTTCTCCTGCATCCCCTGCTCTTTCTGAGAACTCAACAAATGCTGAAGCAAGTGCTGGGTTAGACTTCATCTGCTCAGCAATTTGTGCAACTTCTGAAGTCTTGATACCAAGATCGCTTGCTACCTCTGCCTTTGCCTCTTGTGTCAATGCTCTAAGGGTTTGGCTAACTGCTGTGATTTGTTCTGCAGAAAGTTTAACTAACTTGTTATCCTTGCTTGTGAGGTTGGCAATAACTCCAGATAGATCCTCTGAAGTTCCAGTTCCTTTTTCAGGAATAAGTGCTGCTAAAACTGCATCTTTAATTTCTACATCTGGTGTAGTCCAAGGGTTCTCTTCTGGCTTTGGGTCTGGTCCTGGTCCTGGAGAAGGCTCTGGTGTAGGGTCAACAATTGGGTCTGGGCTTGGCTCAGGAGTTGGTGGTTCCTCTGGGGTAGGCTCAGGTGTAGGCTGGTCTGTAGGGTCCACCGTAGGCTCTGGAGAAGGCTCTGGTGTAGGAGGCTCTTCTGCTGTAGGTTCTGGGCTTGGTTCTGGAGTAGGTGGTTCCTCAGCAGTTGGTTCTGGTGAAGGCTCTGGTGTGGGGGCAACAGTTGGTTCTGGATCTGGGCTGGCCTCTGGGGTAGGCTGATTGGCTGCAGCATTGGCTGCTGCTTGAGCAATGGCAGATTGAATTTCTCTTTGTGACTGCTCGTCATAGTAACGCCATGAGTTATCAATTGCACTGTTAACATTATTAATTGCTTGTTCATATGCGTCAATAGCATTATTTTTATTTTGTAATGCCGTTGCAACATTCAAAACTGAATTATTATATTCAGTTGTTTTATTAGTTAAGGTTTGATTGTAACCATTTAATGTTGAAACTGCTTGGTTATAAACATTTAGTTTATCATTGTAAACATCTTGGGCTGCGTTCTTTGCAGCGAGTGCACTGTTGTAGTCGTTGGTCTGTTCTTGAGTTGCTCCAGATCCAGAAGAAAATGTGTTTAAATTACAACTAAAGTTTTGTCCCCATACTCTTGGATTTCCAGCATAGTCACAACCTGCTCCAGTCCATCCTCCAGGAATTCCCCATCCAAGATGATAGGATCCTGGTCCTCCACCGTTGTACCACCAAATCTCTACATCAAAAACTTTATCGCTTGTTACATCATATACAGGAGAATAAGCACTCCAAGTTGTTCCTTGCTCCCGCCAATTATTAATGGCAAGTTCTCCATCAATGTACATTCTAAAACCATCATCTGTATATCCTGCAAAATATGCTTGTGTAAACCATGAAGGAACTGTTATCTGTCCAGTAAACTTAACAATGAAATTGCTATACCGATTTCCACAAACTGGCAGTTGCATATAGTTTGAATTCCAGGTACCACTACATAGCAGTTGATCTGTGGCTGCTTGTCCATTAACTCTAATTAAACTATAAACATCATATTGTAGTCCTGCTCCACCAGCATTATTTAAGGCTTGCTGGGCTGTTTGTAGATTAATATTGGTTATACCAAGGGCATCATAGGCATCATTCTTATTCTCTAAGGCAATGGCTACCTCTGCTGTTTGTTCATCTAATGCTGATTGGGCTAATTCTTTTTCTTCAAGTGCCGTGGCTTTTGCATCAAGGGAATCATTATATAGGTCTGAGGTTTGTGTCTGGGTTTCTTTTGCAGATACTGCAAGGGCATATTTATCTTCTGCCTCTTGAATTAAAGATATGAATTCATCTTGGTATCCAAGGTCATCTACGCTGTCATTAAGTGCCTGGATTTCTTGGGCTGCAACTGTGAGTGGATCATCAGAGTGTGCACCTTCTGGGGACATAAGAAGCCAACCAAATGCTAACATTGTGGCTGCTACTATTCTTATTAGTTTTTTAATTACCTTTCCCCCTTGCAGACAAGATGTCTGTTAGGATGATTATACCATTTTATTGCACAAAAAAGGGGACTAGCACTCAGCCAATCCCCTTAGTTGTTGGACTAATTACTTAATGTAAGTAACCTTTGCCTTTGGATTCTTTGCATTCCACTTCTTTGCAAGTGCATTGAAAGCATCCTTGATTGACTTAAGTGCAGCAGCATTATCTGCTGTTAACTTAGCGATAGTTGCATCCTTAGCAAGGACAACTGCATCTGAAGCAGTCTTTGCATCAGCAAGTGCCTTAGCAGAAGCAGCCTTCTCAGCAGCAAGTGCTGTAGCAGAAGCAGCCTTCTCTGCTGCAAGAGCAGCATCTGAAGCAACCTTAGCAGCAGCAGCATCTGCAGCAGCCTTAACGACTGCAGCATCTGAAATTGCCTTAGCAGCAAGTGCTGCATCCTTAGCAGCAGTCTGTGCTGCAAGTTCTGAAACTAGATCACGAACTGTGATTTCTGCAAACGGTGCAAGTGCACGAGCAGGTAGACCAACTACATCAGCAGTTGTTGCATCAGATGATGTTGTAGGTGAGAATGTGATTAGCGATCTTGTTCCAGTTGCTGGAAGTGTTGCAGTAAACTTTGCAACTCCAAAATCTGAAAGTGTGGCACCAGTTGTAACTGTTGCTGTATCAACTGTTGCTGTTGCAGCAAAAATTGTTGCAGTAATTGACTTGCCAGAAACCTTGTTACCAAATGTGTCTGTTGCAGTCACTGAGATATCTTGCTTTGTACCAGCAGCACCAGCAGCAGGAGCAGATACTGTAAGAGTATTAATCTTACCAGCAGTTCCCTGTACGTAGTATGTAAGTTGTGTTCCACCATTAGTGATTACAACTGTACCAATTGCTGTTGTCTTTGTGTAGACATAAAATGTTGCTGTTGTTCCTGTACCAGTGGCAATTGTCAAAGATGATGATCCTGATGTTGCTCCTACTGGTGCAGCAGTTGTGTGTAGTGCAGACACGATTGTTGCATTTGTTGCTACGACTGAAACGCTTGTTCCAACATCGACTGTTGCAATAAACTTTAGTGCGTCAGCAGCGTCAACTGTATTGTCTGCAGGTACTGGCAATGATGCAGGCGTTGCGATTGCTGAGTTTGTAGTGTTTGCTACAGAGTCAAGCGATACAGCGACTGTCATTACAGCAGCACTTGCAGGTGTTGCTACCATTGTGCCCAAAGTCATGGCTGCAACCATGGCTAGTGCGATTTTCTTAAATGAGTTCATTTAATTTATTCCTTTTCTTATTATAGTAAGTTAAATCTATCCAAATAATCTTTTACATCATTTGGCATAGGTTTATATTCTATCACATTGGTGAAGGGGTTGTCAACTTTGGGGCTGTCCCTAAATGTATGAATCTCCACTTCAGTGTTATTATCCTTTGGGGTATGTGATATTGCCCCAAAAATAGCACCACACACAGCGTCAGCCAAGTCTTTTGATAACTTTCGTGGGTGGTCAACTCTATTATTTTTCATAATCTTTAACTCTGTTAGTTCTTCGAACAAAAGTTCTATTGAGGGCATCGCAAGTCTTTCCTCATATACAAGCATTGCCATATCTTCATAATGTTTTTTAGCAACAGAAACTGTTTCAGTTCTCATGCCAACCTGCTTTAATTCATTTTGAATATCAAAGGACTGCCAACGGTCAAAGGAAACCATTCCAATATTGAAACCCATTCTTCTTAAGTTTTGAATCCATTGTTTTACATCCGAAAGATTGACTGGCCCCTCGACTTTAGGTTCCCAATAGACAACTGCATCTACAACCACTATCGGTGCTACCTGCTCATAATTATTAATAACTTGAACATTTACCCATTTGTCTACATGAGCAATTGCAACCGCACACTTGTCATGTTTTTGTGCAAGGTCAGCATGAACATAATAAACTTTATCTGGATCTGGTTTAAATGCTTCATCAAATCTTTTAAAATTATCTATTGGATTTCTTAATGTCATACACTTTCTAACTTTTTCTACTTGTTTAAAAAATGCATCTGTAGAGTGTGTTGGTACACATGCAAATCTTTGCATTGCATCACCCAGGTCTGTAAAGAAAGAAATCTTAAAGTCTTCAATTTTTCTTGTTGGATTAACAACCCATGTTGGTCTCTTTAAAGCAAAAACTCCAGGATATTTATAAGAAATAATTGTGTCTTCTTGCCAAGATATTTCTAATGTATTTCCTGGTGCATCTGCAGGAAGATCTTCATTCATAATAAAGGTGTGAGTCTTTTCAACAATTTCTTTTTCTGCAATTACATCATCATACTTTTGTGAAATAAAGTCTCCTGGATAACGTGGGAAAGATAGTAGGGCTACTTTACCAAGATCAGGAAAACGAGAATCAACGGATGCACGGAATGCTTTATATATATTATCTGCTGTTTTTCCTTGTTCATTTCCTGTTCCAACTTCTTGTGCAAAACCTGAAATTTCATCAAGTACTGCTAACAAAAGGTTTAAACCCTCATGTGACTCACGTTCTGAGTGACCAGAGTAAACAGTAATAGAGTGATCAAACTCAATACTTTCTGCTTTTGGATTATACTTTCCAGCAAACCATGGAGACCTTTCAATCTTAGTTTTAAATCCTTTAAAGAAAACATTTTTAGCCTGTTGAGCATTGATAGCAACGTTAATAATATCAATAGCATCTCCAGATGGTTTACCAAAATATTTTGCTGGATCATTTAAACATAATAGTTTATAAACTATATAGGCACATGCTACTGTAGATGTAAAATCTTTACCAGACCCCTTGCCAAGTTGGAGAATTACTTCATTCTTTGTATATTTTTTATAATACCTTGTACCCTCTTCTTCACCTAGCAAATCAATAAGATCTTCGAGTTTATATATTTGGCTCATTGCCTCAACAATATCGTATTGAACCTGTGAAAGTGGTGGCTGTCCTAAATAATCTTCACCCTCAACAAAGGTCTTTGCGTTCACTGGTATTTCAGCAAAGTTGTTATTTTTTAATACTTCAAGAAACTCATTGAACATCGTGGACAACTGTGATTACCTCATTATCTCTTGATATTGCTGATAGTCTACGCATAATTTCATCACGCACTTGTGGATATTCTGCTGCTATATCTCTAAGAACATTTATCAATATCTCTTGACGCTTCTCAATCTCAACCATCTCATCTGCAAGTTCTTTATTTTCTAGTAGTCCAGCCTTTTGCAACATATCTATTCTTTTGGATTCAATATCCATTACAAGTTTTATAGCAGCAGTCTTTGCACTAAGATTATTAGTCATTGATGCCTCGTCAATAACCTCATACGACTTTGAAATTAATTTGCTGTAGTGTGCATCTGCTCCAGATAAGGCTTCTTTAGCACGTGCACGAATTGCTGCATTGTTAGATGCACTCACCTTCCACTCATCTATATATGAAACAACCCTTTGTCTTGGAATTGCAAGGTCTTTTGAAATTTGTGTGGGGTCATTGCCCTTTAAGTATTCTTCAACAACTTGGTTGACTTGATCTTGATGTTTGACTAGATCATCTTCAATTGACATATTTTCCCTCTAGTCTATTGATTTCATCCTTGATATAAAAAATTGCTTTCTCAAGATCTTGTATTGTTTTTGCTTCATCTTTAAGTCCTGCTCTCCACAAATATTTGAATGCATTACCAATATTAAAATTACGGTGGCGAGTAATTTCTAAGCATTCAACCCCAGAAGGATCTGTAGTGTAGTGTGACGGATGATTAACTTGATCTACCGTAATATTTAAGTTATCACTCATGCTTCTCCTCCAAGATCATGTCCCCACATTGATTCTTCATCATCATCTTCCCAATCAAATGCTTCTGGAATTCCTTTTAACGCAGCAAATGCAAAAACAAAGCCAACAGTGCCTGCAACTGCAAGTGCTACCAATGCCTTTTCAAATTTATTCATCGTCTTGACTTCCTTAATCCAAATTTGGCAAGGTAGACGTATATGGTCTCTAGACTCACTCCGCACTCCTTAGCAATTTCTTCTGGAGTCTTCTTATCCATAAGATATCTCTTACGCATAAAAGTCTCACTTGTATATAGTTTAGCAGCCATAGTATTATTTGTCAACTCCTATTGCTTTTCCCCAGTTTTTTAATGCCCAATGGCCAATTCCACAGGCGTCTGCTACATCGTTATCACTAATAGTTCTATCATATATAGTATTGATATATTTTATAGTTCTTTGTTTTCTAAGTTCTCTCTCATAAGATTTGTACCAGGAAACTGATTTTCCAGGATACTGGTACCTTATGACTACTTGCTCATCTTTTGATATTTTTTTATTTCCAATATAGTTTTGCCAAGTTATTGGTGAAACTTTTCCAATTACCTTAGTTCCAGTTTGTCCCGCTGATCCAAGAATAGCCCCTTGTACTAATGCAAGATCTGCAGCAGTCTTAGGGCTATTCATGAACACAGTATGCTCAATTACTATTGCTTCAAACCCACCATAGTAATCAAAGAATGCCTTAACCTTGTTTCCAGCATCCATAACTTTTTCATAGGTGTTGTTGCCTTTAAAGTTAATCTTTCCAACTGCTCCCAACGATTGTTGTTGGGTGTTAAATAAAGCAAAAGCAAGACTATTAGTGCTTGCATCAATAGAGCATATAGTTGTTGGTGGAAGTTCTAGACCCCACTTATTCTTTACCATTTGCAAGCCCCTTAATATTCTTTAAAACTTTTGCAACATCTTTTGGATTAACTGAACAGTTTGTACACAAGGGTTCATCATTATAGATGGACAAATCTTTATCACAAGATTTGCACTTTCTAGTTTTGCCTTTTCGTTTTTGCCTTCTAGTTATAATATATCTTGCAGCAATTTTTTCTTTTGTTGCTGAGTCCCTGCACTCTGCAGAACAATATATTTGATAACTTACTTCTGTCTTAAAGGAGTTATCACACCATTGACAATTTTTCATCGATTGGCTCCAGAGGTTTTATTTTTATAGTTCCCTCTCCAGCAATGTCACAAGCCTTTTTTACAGGACATGTTTTACATATTTTAGAGTTAGATCTATAATTTTTACTTGGCAAAGTTCTATCGACCCATGCCTTGCGTGTCTCTTTCATCCAATCAAATGCTTGGTCTACCCACCTAACATAATAATCATTTACTTCAACAGGAAGAATTAGCAACTCATGATTATTTTTATTTTCATAAATAAACACAGCCTTCTTCTTCTTGAGAATCTTCATATAGATAAGCAACTGTATAAGGTGACCAGTCTTTGGTCTTCCCGCTGCTTTGCGATATTCAAAAGCCTCGCTCATCATTGTTTTAATTTCACCAAGCAGTGGCTCGCCTTGCCAGTCAAGCATTACATCCCCATAACCAAAAATTGGAGGATCAACGTAAGTGACCTTAAACTCTTCTTCAATTAAAATTCCAGCATCTTTCATAGCCTTTTGCAAACGCCCATGTGAAAGTGTTCCAGCAGTCATGTTAGCAACACCATAAGCGTCTGAGTTGTCTTCAAAGTCCGCTCCGTCAAAAGCAATGTACCAGTATCTTGCACATTCTCCATGAGAGTATGCTAATGTTGATGGTGCAAAGGTTTTCTTTGTTGTAAATTTTGTTCCTCTTGGTGCAGTATAGCCATGCTGAATTGCTTTAATCAGTCCTTCTGGATCGACTGGATGAGGCTCTTTTGGTGCTGACCTGATCATAACCTGCTGTAATAAACTTTTAGACATTATCTTTTCTCTTTTCTTGTAAGTTATAAGTATAGCAGATTAACGGATTATATATTTGAGTGCTGCAACTAAATTGTTAATTGACTCTGCTGCAGTATAGTAAATGTTTTTCTTTCCCCTATTAGATTTATCAACGTTTGCCATCCAAGTTGCTTTAAAAGACATCTTTGCAGCAATGGCCTGTAATCTAACTATTTCAGTTGAAACAACGTTAAATGGGATATCTGGTTTTAATATTGCTTTTGTGATAAACACTAATGCGGTTGTCAGATCTTCATCATCCATAAACTCTGATATTTCGGACAACCCATTAAGCATATCTACGGTTGAATTATTTTCTTCCAATGTAGTTTCTACTCTCTGTTTTGTTTTAGTTTTTCGTCTTTATCTTGATACTCTGTTTGATACTTTTTAAATTTTGGATTTGCGTTCCAACTATCTAATCTGGCCTGTCTTGCATCATCTTCTCTTGCTGGGCCATTTAGAGTCTCATGATCTTCTTTTGTTGAGAAGTGCATTGTAAGAACCTCTGTATTGTCACCTTCATTAAAAAGAATTGGTTCTCTCCAGTGAATAGTTCCTGCTCCCCAAAATACAAGTAGGTCTCCATATTCCAAATTAAATGAATCCTCTTCAATAACAATTGGCCAATCAATATTTTTATCTAGTTGATAGTCAAGTGTTAACTTTGAGTAATAATTATCTGAATCAAAATGTGGTGGCAACTTAGGGTTTGCTCCTGGGGAGTGTTCCTGATTATAACTCAGGTAACTATTGTGGTACATAAAAACTTGTTCTCCAACCATTTCTGAGGCAAACTTTTCAAGTTTTTCCTGAATATGTACTGGGTACATAACTTCGATTTGCATTCGTGCCATTTGTGGTAAGACAAAAGGCTCATAGAACTCGCTTAGATCTTTAGCATTTTTTTGATACTTTACTATAGCAAGTATGACTTCTAGTTCTTCTTCTGTAAAGAAGTTCTTTATGATATGTGGTGTTACTGCGTTCTTTGGTGCGTATCCTGTATCCATAATACTATTATACCTCATCCTCTAAAAGTTGTTCTAGAATTGCTACCTCTATTACTGCCAACCTTACCTTTGAATTTCCTTCGCCCAAAACAATAAAAATAGCAGGATCGTTTTTATTTTTCATTGCATCTGTAACTGCTTTTGCCCAAATATCCTTATTGATAGTTATACCTTTTGGATACTCTTTAAAATCAACTGTGAAGTTATTCCAAGTGGCATCGCCTTTATGTGTATTCCTACCAGAATTTTTATGCTGCTTAGCCCCTATCCTTTTGCTCTCGCTTCTCTCGCTCATAGTCTTTTTTCTCCTTAATGAGTTTAACCTTGCTCAAGTGTTTTTCTGGGCACATCCATGATATTTCTTTTGTATCTGGATATAGTCTCATTGTCTTTACATCTACCCCGCATGATTGGCAGAGCATGTTTCCATGATAAATGCTATATCTAGCCATTAACCTTAGCCTTAATTAAATCCTGTAAGTCTAAATCTTCTCTAACACGATTAACAAAAGCATCTCGTCCTTGTACCTTAGATCCATCTGGAAGCACGTACCAAGCACCTGTGCGCTCTACAATGCCCATCATTTCTGCTGTATCAACCAAATCACCAATGGAATCAATACCAACATTGTCACCTCTAAAATAAAAATCATACTCACCACTCTGGAACCCTGGAGAAGTTTTAGAGAACTGTAGTTCCCATCTAACTTTTCGACCAATCTTTTCTTCAATGAGTTTGTCACCAATTGCGATTTTTCCTTTAATAGCCTGATTGTCAGATTCAGATGAAAATAATTTAATAACACTTGATGAATAAAACTTAGTAGCCTGACCACCAGTAGGCTGCTGGCTAGTATACATAGCGCTAATATTATTACGAGACTGACTAATAAGCACAAGCATAGTAGGCTTAACTTTATTATTAGCATAGTTAAGCATTTTCCATGCATTGCTAAAGTCTCTAGACTCCGCACCAATTTGCTTTGTGTTTTCAAGTTGCTTGAGTTCATCAGTATCCTTTTCAAAATAAATTGCTGGGAGCAACGATGTGATAGAGTCAACAACAATCATATCTACCCCTGCCTCAATTAATTGTACACCAACATCAACCATCTCATTAATGGTTCTTGCTTGTGAAACAATAAGTTTAGATGTATCTACTCCAAGGCTTGCTGCCCACTTAGTATCATATGACATTTCTGCATCAATCCAGGCGCAGACCTTTCCTTCTTGTTGGGCAAGACCAATCATTTGCAAACATAAAGAAGATTTAGCAGAAGACTTACTTCCCCAAATTAAAACTTGTCGACCATATGGAAGGCCACCATTTAATGCACGATTAAGCCCATAACTTGGTGTTGCTGCATATTGTGTTGGTGGAACTACATCACCAATCATTACGCTCTTGCGTAACTTTGGATTTAGTGATGCTAAAACCTCTTCTACTGTTACTGTCATCAGAACTTTACTCCATGCTTCTCTGGTCTAGTTTTATTAAATTGTGTTTTTTCTTTTAACGCATAATCAAGCGATAATTTAGTATACCCTGCTTCAACAAGTCCTGCATATAGATCAAGGGTACGAATTAAAATGTCTGCTACTTCTTTTGTTATTTCTTCTTCCCCTTTATCTTTTCTAATTGCTTCCATTGTTTCTGTAACTTCTGAAACAACCATCATACACTGTTTAGCAATAAATATATCATCTATTTCTTCAGGCCAAAAACCTTTTTCTTTTGCTATTTCATGTAATTGTATTGCTAAATCATCAAGCATTTATATCCTCCAATATTACTGTTCCATCTTTAGTCTTACCCAAACTAAACTTATAAATGTTTCCTTCTTCAATCTTCATATATGCTTTTGCAAATGCAGTTGGGAAAACTGTAATTGAATGAAGTTCTCTGCTTGAATCTGCAACTGTAAGGGATGCCATTTTTTTACCAGTCTTTGTAACTCTTGGCTTAAAAGAAACAACAAACATGTCATCATCCTTATATGGAAGCATCTTATAGTTTAAAAATTTAACCAAGGCACTGCTGGATCCCTTTATTTGTTCAACAGGAATAGCACTAAGTATCCTGTTATCATTAGCCAAAATGAGATACGATATGCCAGCCTCAATAGTTGTTTGTTCGTCATCAAATATTCCTACACTTCCTGTTTTATCTAGTAACTCTACCCTTGACCATCCCTTTGCTCTTTTAATACTCTTGACCATTCCCATCATAACAAAAGAACCTTTTTCTTCATAGTCTTCAATAGAACTAATGAATGCGTGGTAATGTGATGGAACTGTGATATTAAACTCAGGTAAATTCAAATACTCGTAGAGATTTTCTTTGATTTCTTGTTCATCTCTTGGGTTGTCAGTGAAAGTTGCTGCACCAATAACTCGTAATGCTTGTAAAGCACGAGAATTGACTCCATTTCCTTTTGTAAAAGTAAACTCTTCAAGTTCTTTATATGATCCAAAAGGCCTTGCAACCATATATCTTTCAGCAATTTTGTCTGAAATATACTTAATACCCGATAAGCCAAAGCGAATGCCCTTGCCTTCAATTTTAAAGTCAATATCAGAATCATTAATGTGAGGTAACTTGATACTAATGCCCATTCTTTTTGCCTCAATAAGATATTCAGTTCGTGCATCTTTATCCTTTTCATTCTTCAATAGTGAATACATAAACTCTAATGGGTAGTGATACTTTAACCACGCCGTCCAATATGAAAGAGTTGAGTAAGCAACTGCGTGACTTTTATTAAATGAGTACCCAGCATGTGCTTCAAAGTCTTGCCATAAATCTTTAGCATCGTTAGGCGAAATATAAGCAGATGCACCAGATACAAACTTATCCTTGAAAATGTCAAACTCTTTAGCATCTTTTTTCTTTCCAATGATCTTTCTAACTTTATCTGCTTCCGACATGGACATACCGCCAAGTTGTACGCATGCTTGCATAACTTGTTCTTGGTAAAGAATACAACCATAAGTTTCCTCCGTAAATGATTTAATAACTTGGTGCTTATAACTTGGATTTTGTCTACCATGTTTAATAGCAATATAATCTTTTCCAATTGTATTCATTGCACCTGGGCGAACCAAAGCATTTGATGCAGCAAGTTCTGATAGATTCTTAACACCCATCTTTACAAGCAGATTAGTGTATGGTGCTGCTTCACACTGAAATACACCCTTAGTATATCCATCAGAAAGCATTTGATACACATTTGCATCATCCATTGGAATTGTTAATGGATCAATGGTTTTACCATCTCGTTCTTTAATAATTTCAAGGGCATCTTTAAGTACACTTAAAGTTTTTAGTCCAAGTGCATCGATCTTGATTAGACCAATTTTTTCAGCCTCTTCCATGTCAACTGCAACAACAGGAATGCGCTCATCGCTACCAGTAGAAGAGCGTGTCTCCATTGGTGCGTACCTAAAAATAGGATCTTTGCTAGTGACAACACCAGCAGCATGAATGCCAGTACCTCTAATACGACCACGTAGTTGCTCGCCATAAATCTCTACCTCTGGATATTTCTCACGAAACTCTCGTGTTGTTTTTGAACTACAATATTCATCCCAAGTATCAACCATCTTTAAGACTTTATTTACATCAGTCAAGGGAATATTTAATACTCTTGCTACATCTCGAACAACACCCTTATCTTTAAATGATAAGAATGTAGCAATAGAGGCAACATGTCGATACTGTCTAACAAGATAATCCTTTACTTCTTCACGACGTGTATCCTGAATATCTGTATCAATATCTGGAAAGTCATTACGGTCTGGGTTAATAAAACGAAAGAAAAGTAGTCCATGTTGAATTGGGTCAATGTCAGTAATTCTTAAAACATAACAAAGTAAAGATCCTGCAGCAGATCCACGACCTGGACCTACCATGATTCCTTCTTTTTTAGCCCAAGTAATCATATTGCGTACCACAAGAAAATAAGGACCAAACTTTTTATCTTTAATTACCTTTAACTCTTCATCAAGTCTATCAAGGTATTCCTGGTTCCCCTCAAATCCTCTTTCCTTTAATCCTTCTAAAGCAAGTTCTTTGAGTTCTTTATCTGGGTTCTTGTATTGTACTGGCAGTAAATCTAGTCCTTCTTGTATTCCATAGTCCCCAACTTTTTCTGCAATTGCTAATGTATTAGAATATATATCTGGTCTGTCAATCCCCTGAGACTCCATCGCTGCCTTCATCTCTTCATAAGAAAGTAGGTGAATGTCAAACTCATTAAATGTAATTTGGCGATCATGTCCATACAGATAATCTAAACGATCCATCATATTGGTGTGCTTTTTAGACTTTTCAAATGTATGCTCTTTGTCAATCTTGACATGTGTATTAAGTAGTAGTTTAAATTCTTGAATCTCTTTTTGATCTGTTGAACTATGATGGCAGTCAGGTGTAACTACAACCTGAACACCAAACTCATCAGCCAACTGAATCAACTGCTTATTAATTTCTGCCTCATTATGTGGCATAACCTCAATATAGTAGTCGTCACTAAAGACTCGCTTAAACCATTCAATGTGTTTCTTTGCGATTGCAAACTCATTATTCTCAAGTGCCTTTACAAGAACACTACTTGGGCAAGCAGATGTGACAATAATACCTTCTGCATATTTCTCAAGAACCTCAAAGTCAAATCGTGGCTTCTTAAAGAATCCCTCTGTCCAAGCAATCTCATTAATCTTATTTAAATTTTCTAAACCAATTTGATTCTTGGCGAGAAGGACTATATGGTTATAAATTAAATCTAGATCTCCATCTCTTTCAGACTTATCTCTAGTATCAAATCTATCAGAACACATATAGCCTTCTACACCAAGTATAGGCTTAATACCCTTCGCTTTTGCAATACGGTGCAGTTCCCTATGCCCAGATAAAGTACCGTGGTCAGTGATGGCAATTGCTGGCATCCCTAACTCAACTGCACGGTCAATGTATTCTTCTGGAGTAGCGATTCCGTCAAAGAGGGAATAGTGGGTATGTACGTGTAAGCCTACGTAAGACATCAATTACCAGTCGATGTTTGTGCTGGTAACAGATGGAGTGTCAAACCCAAAGTAAAATGCTTCTTGCTCTGGATATGGAACTTCACGAACAACCTTTTCTAGGTTGAAGAATTCAAAACCTTCCCAATTGAATGGCTCTGAATCTGGCTTGCTTGGAAGAAGTGTGTAGTTGGTTTCAGTTCCCTGACCATTACGCTTTAACTTCCATTCGAGGTTTGATACGCTACCTGTGTCAAGTGCGTACTCACGGATATTATTAAATGCTGACTGCTTTGAAATTCCTTGTGACCAAACAGCAATATATGGATCCTCAAGGCCATCGTTCATTAGCACATTACAGTAAAAACGCAAACGTGCTCTCCAACCTGACTTTGGTTCCTTCTTGCCCATTTCACAACCAAAGCAACGGCCTTCTGAATCCTGAGTACATGCAGCCTTGCGCTTATAATCTTTTGGATTTGTGTGTTCTGCGACAACTACAGAAAGGCCACGAGCCTCATTATAGTTTGCAGAATCTTGATCTAGTTCTTCTACAAAACGAATCTTTGATGATTGTCCGTCAGCAAGTTTTACCCAACGAACCTTTTGTCCTGTGTTTTCGTACTTTGGTTTTTCGAGCAGGGCGTTGATATCTTTTAATCCCTTAATTACGCTCATATGTTTCTCCTTTGTTTGTTGTATTAGTTTAGCATAGATATGATCGCTTTGTCAAATGAGAAGTCCAACTTCTTTATTTCCTCATCGTTCATATCTCCTATGTCTTTATATTGTTTATCTAGTTTAATTACGGAAACACGAGATCCTAGTTTTTCAACTATTCTGTCCTTCATGTTTCCACCTGCTTCATCATTATCTGCAATAACAAATATGTTATTAAAATATTTTTGAAGCAATTCTATTTGTGTTGATGAAACATTTGCACCTAGGGTTGCAACTGCAGGCAGTCCAACCTGGTCAAGTCTAATTGCATCGAATGATGATTCTACAACATATACCCTATCTGCAGATTTCACCCTATTTAAATTAAACAATGTTTTTGCTTTTGGCAGTCCTGGAGTATTTTTAAATTCTTTTCCCTCAACAGATCTTCCAACAAACCCAAGTGGCATTCCATCTGGACTATGAACTGGGACTGTTACCATATCCTGTTTTTCTGAATACCCTAAAGAAAACTTTGCCCAAGAAGACATGTCAATTTTTCTATACTGATAATAATTTTTTGCTCTTTCAGATGATAGCAAACCATTGTATAATCTTTTTAATATGAGTTCATCAAATGGGACGAAGTCTGGCTTTGTGTAAAGTTTTTTATTAATATCTTGTTCAAGATTTCCTTCAACCTCTTTGCCCTTGATGAATCTAATTGCTTCAAAGTAAGTTCTTCCAGACATATGCATTGTTAACTCTATTAAATCTGCAACCTTATGACATGAAAAGCAAAAGAAGGTTCCTTTATATTTATCTACTTCTCCTGCTGGTGTCCTATTATTATTATGAAATGGACAAAAGATAATGTAGTCAGAGTCAATCTCTGACTCAATCGTTACACCTGTTCCTGTGAGTACTCTTTTGATCTGCTCGCTTGTGTATAGATTGCTTTGTTTACGTCTATCCCTATTATCCATTCGCTTTTCCTTTTCCCTACGTGTACTCCGTGCATTGATATCTCAAACTTAAAATATTGTTTTCTATCATCATAGTCTATCGTAAAATCTGGGTCTATGTCAATTCTAGGTACATATCCAGATAATCTCATCTCTGATGATAATAATCTTATGTACTCCTGCTTAAGCCTACCAAGAGATGATTCATCTTGAATAATGCCATCAAGGTGAAACCTTTTAATAGTCTTATGGTGAAAATTGTCCATGACATATTATAACTACTTATCTTCAAAATCTTTATATCTATAGTATCCCTTGTCAAAATCGACCTGCACAAGGAAGTCTCCCATAAAACCATTACGGTTCTTTCTAAAAGCACACTCAATAACATCACTATTTGTGGCACGTCCAAGTGCAATTACCCAGTCTGCGTCATATGCAATCTGCCTAGACCAAGCAGTCTGTCCAAGTGTTGGAACTCCACTTAGGTCATTGACATCATCTGGTGTTGCAGATGAAATAGCAATAATTGGAACCTCTTCACCAATAGCCATAAGTTTAAGTTCTCTTGAAAGGTTCTTCATTCGTACAGTTTCGTTATCCGACTTCTGGTTAGGAGCCATTAGTTGCAGGTAGTCAACGATTACAAAGTCTGGCTTATACTGATCAATCTTTCCACGAAGCACAGATGGATTAATTTCTCCACCTTGATCATTTGAGATAATGTGAAACTCAGGTTTTCCTGCAAGATGCTTTGCATGCCACGACTTCAACATATCCATTTCTACTTCGCCATTTGACAACTTGCGGTGTGACCAAAGTCCTTCCCCCATGATTGTAAAAACACGGTTACGAACCTCTGTCTCGCTCATCTCAAGTGAAATAATTAGTGGAGTCTTTCCTTGCTTCCAAGCCTGTACAGCAAAATATAAAGCCATCCAAGATTTACCAATTCCTGGGTACGCAAGAAAAACACCAAGTTGACCTGGCATAATTCCAGAAGGAAGGTAGTTATCAAATCCAGGAAGATTTGTTTTAATTCCAACATGACCTGCTGCTTGTTGCTTCTTTAAATTTTCAAAATATGCAATTGCGGATTCTAGATCTGTTACATCAATATCACGTATCGCTGATGTATTCTTTTTTAGTTCGGAGGTTTTAGTAATTAACTCATCTAGTGCTTTAGTGCCTTGTCCTTGCTGAACTTCTCCCGCTGCATTTCTAAGAATATCTTTTAGGCTATCATTTAAATATTCTGTTTGTAACTCTTCAAGATGATGCTTTGTTGCACCCACACCCTGAATTGGTTCAAAGTCACGAAACTTTTCAACAACTAGATTAACTGGAGGTACTGCTGAATTAACTTCAAAATAGTTTCTAATAAAATGCCATACATCTGTGTGCGTACGCAAAAGATTGTCAACGTTTGCCTGTAGAAGAACGTGAACCTGCTTATCACTAAGGACTGCTGAAATTAACTTTGCTTCTGTATTATTCACTTAGCCACTCCTTAGCCATTCTACGGCGCTCTGCCCTGTCTCTATCATCTTGCTCTTTATCTTGTTTAGCCTGAAATATTTTTTCTGTATTATATGCAAAATAGTTCCAAGTTGGACTTTGTGCAACAGAAAAATAATGCTCTAATAAATCATAGCATGAGCCAATTCCATAAGACTCAATCAAGGCATCTGCTGCCCATTGTTCTACATTTAAGTTTAGTGATGGCTTTTGCTCATACTTTGCAGTATGGAACTTGCTGTACCTTGAAAGCAAAGCCATGCGGTCTTTGCGATCTGCCACTATCCTTCAGCAGCCTCTGACTGAGCCTCTTGAATTTTTGTAGTTAGTTTGTCTTCAACAAACTTATACACACGATCAAAAGCCTCTTCTGTATTTTCTCCATCACGCTTTGAATCAATTACACCAAGATCAAGTCGCAGTGACTGAAAGTTTCCTAGGTTAAGCGTATATCCAAGTGTTACTGATACCTTTGTTGAATCGTTTTCCATTTCATACCCTTCGTTAAATAGACTCACTCCACACTGGAATAAATCGTCCATCTTCAGTTCTCGTATATGTAAGTATACCATCGCCCATTCTGCGTGTCAACTCTTGCTTGCTAGGCGTAATATCATTTGTTATTAAATTATCTTTTCGTGGTCTTCCAATATGGTATGAAGCAAGTATATCACGTATCTCTCTTACCTGGGATTCTGAGTAATATGATCTTACTTGAAAACCTCGTGCACCACCCTTTTGTGATCCAGTTGGGAACGGGATGACTCCTCGTTTCATCAGTGATGGCATATATTTTTTATGACGATTAACTAATTCAGCAGTCTGACCAACAGTATATGCACGTTCTCTTTTATTTTTAAAATCTCCAATTAAACAACTTTCAATCTGACCCTTTGTAATATTAAAGACAGACATAATCCCATTTGATTTATTTAAATGATGAACTCTGACTAAATCTCCATTAAGAAACCAAACTTTTTTGTTTCCATAGATTATAGGTGCGAGATTGTAGCCTTCGCTTTCGATAGTTCCTTTTTTAAGAGCCATGTACCCTCCGCTGAATCTGATGGTGGATGAAAAAATCTTCTTGATCCACAAGAAATACAGTATATCTCAATATGGTCTATAGTTGTGTATTGTCGATCAATGAACATTCTTCCATTGCATTTAAAACATTTTATCATTAATTGGGTATGCCTATTACTATCAAGTTAACTGCTACTGATACATCTCCAGTAGTATTAAATTTAACTGTTCCCTCAATTTTTGAGGTAGTTACTGTTTTTAAAATAACAGAAACATTTCTTCCTGCCTCTGTATTTCCAACATTAATTGGTGTTGCAGTTGATATGGGTGCATACTTAAAGTCGCTTGGAAAATCATAAGAAAAGTTAACCTCATCACCTGCGGTCTTGCTAGCATTATTGGCAACCTCAACATATCCACCAATGATTCTTGCCTCTGATGCCTTTACGCTTTGCTTTCCAAGACCAGCAGTATCTACTGTGACGTACTTATATGTTGCTGGTGATACTTGTGAGGATAGGTCATTGACTGCACTTGCTAGTTGGTAAATATATCCAACGTCTAGAGGCTGTCCTCGTTCTGGTAGTGGTAATTTTGCCATGGTTATATAATTATACCACTAAATCAATCTGGCCAGACTCAAAAAGTGTTGCTGCTGTGTATCTCTTTTTAGGAAAAGTTGGAGTTTGAATAGCGATTGCTATACTTGTAGTTGTATTATCAATAATAGTGGACCAAACATTTGTTCCAACAGTTTGAGCATATACCCATGACTGATTATTTATTTTTTTATAAATATCAAAAGTTATTTGATCCGTTCTTGGAGTCCAAATAACCTGCAGTGATTTCTTTGTTGGATCAATTGAGTTCGTTACAATATCTACTGAGTATTCTACTGGATCAACACTGTCTACTACAAGTGAATAGATTGGAGACCAGTGAGAAGATCTGTTCTTGTCTTCTGAAACAATTCTATATCTAACAATGTAGTCTTGACCATCCCCATGTATTGCTGGCAAAGTAGGCTTTGGAACTATTGCCTTTTTAATTCCTTGGTCTGCCACTATTGAACATCCAAGCCAAATCTAAATTCAAGATAGTTAGTTGTATTAGCAGACTTAACGATTGTTTTTGCCTCTGAATTTTTCATAACTGAATATCCCGTCAAACCATATAAAGGATTTGCTGTATTTTTATTTTCTAGTCGGATTGCATCAAGACATACATAAAAATCTGATGATGGAACAGAGTTATTTAAAACTGTAGCATAAATCTTTACAACATTAACTGTTGACCATGTAAATCCAGAACTCTTATAAAGTTCTTGCAGTTGCTTTGTTATAACAAAATATCTATTTGTTGCAAAATCATAACTTCCATCGTCTGTAATATTTACCTCAAAACGAGCAAACTCTCCAGTATCTGATGAAGAATCGCTTGACCCAAACTCTAAAAGAATTCTAACTGCATCTGGAACTATTGATGGGTCTGGGTCTTTATTAACTAAAGAAAATGCAAACTTAATTTCATCCGTTGGTGCATTTTTATTAAAATCAATAACTGCTCCAGTTAGGTGTATATGGTTTGCTCCAGATGGAACAACAATATGATTACTAGAATTAATAGTCAACGAAGAATCGTCTCCAACTATAGCAACAACATTATTTAAGAATCTGCATCGCTCATACCTGCTAACTCTATCCTCATCTGTAAATATTCTGTTATCAGCATTTGTTTGAAAAACATTATATGGCTGATCTATAACATTATCATTGTTTGATCCGTCTAATGGTGAATAAACCACTGGTAAAGCAATTGCCTGATCATTTGCGTGATACTCCCAATTTTCAGTACTGACAAAAGAATAGACTGACTTACTATCATATGCGCCTGCTGCTGGATTTGAACCAGCAGAGTATATTCCAACCTCAGAAATCTCATATCTTTCTTCTGTAGGTAGTTCTGCTGTTAAGACTATCTTTGATACTCCGCCTTCATTAACATATCCCCTTGAAGTTATGGGTACACGAAACATCTCAAAGTCTAAAGAAGTCTTGCCTGAGTAGTCCCCAAACACCCCATCAGAAGCCAGAGGAGTGGCACCACAGCCTACAGCAATGTATGAGGCATATGCTGGGGCCTGTCCCACCAAATACTTCGCTAAAATGCTTTTACCAGTATTAGTAATCATTAATTATTCACCTCATATATTGTACCATCAAGAATGACTCCTGCGTTTAAAATCTGAACTTCGACAACTTCATCCTTTTCTAGATTTATTACATTTATCACTATATTTCCAGTTTCTGAATCTATGTAGACAATTTCTCCATTAGGTCCAGTTCCCACATTTGGGATCTTATTTTCTAGTTTAATTGGAAAATTTTTAAAATAGGCAGCAGATGTATTTTGAAGCGCCAAAACGTTTTGTGGATTATACTGTAGGTATAGGCTAGTTAAATTTTTGATTGGCTGATAAATAACATCTTGTCCATTAACCATGTCATTTCTACTAATGCTAATTAGTTCCTGGCCACCAATATTCTCAAAGATTAAATCAGTCATTACCTCAATTGGAACGACTGAGTCATCAAAAATAATTAGATCTGGTGTTGCTATCTTTACACTTGCAACTAGTAATGGATCTGCTCCTCCTGGAGCGTCTGGTGTTGCTAATACCATTATGCTACCTCACTTAAATATACTGTCATTGATGGACCATTAAAATCTTTTGAGTGCTGGATATTGTAGATTACATATCTAGAGTCTTCCTTGCCAGCCTTATTTACGCTATTTTGTGAATAATTAATTTTAACAATATCTCCAAGTTGCAATGTCGGAGTTGAGAAAATCTTAATACCAAATGATTTTCTTGGTTTAGTTATTTTAGATGTTACCCACTTCATAAGTTCGTTGGCATCATCTTCTGTCTGAATGTATGGAACATTTAAAGAAAAATCTTTTTTGCCATAAGTCATTCTACTAAGTTTAATATCTTCATATGCTTTTTCTATTTTAAAAGGAGAGGATATTAATTGGTTATTTTTAAACTCTGGATTTGAAAAATCGCTATTTTTTGAAAAATAATCATCTACAGTTAAGGAGTTTCTTGATTCTTGTGTAAAGGTTATTCCCTGAATTCTTAAATAGTTTCCAGTAGTTTCATCTAGGCTAAGTGCGGTATCTGTTGCATTGAATATCATAAACTCAGCACCATAAGATCCTGCTCTAAATCCAGAAACAGTATATCCTTTAATTCTGTTAAAAGTTGGTGATAACTTTGCATACAGAGCGGGGTACGCTTTATCATATCTAATATTAAAGGTTGAGGCTTCACGCATAATGGTACCAAACTCTTCAAAATAAATCTTATACTCTGGAGGTTGATTTGGACTTATTCCAGATAGATAAGTTCCTTGTATGATTCCACTCATTGCATATTTTCTGAATGACTCATTTGCATCTATTTCTGCATCATCAAATATTGAGTTAACTGGTGTATCAAGAACAAACGATGTATTTTGGCTATAGTTATTTGTCAGTGCATAAATATTTTCAAACATAATTCTTGAAGATCCTCTTACGAACAAAGCCATATTATTATATACTGGAAGAGGAGTTGTATCATCAACGGTTGTAATTAATTTATTATTTATATATAGGTAGAATCTTCTAATGTTTCCAATATCTTGATACTCTACAGATAAGTCGTATACCGTTGGATTTTGCTCAGAAGCCATCCTGTATTGACCTGTAAATTTTCCATCGTCTACAATAATATTGGACAATCCTTCCCAAAGTTTTACTGGAATAGCGTTACCTTCATTTTGCTCTATTTTATAAAATAAAATGTTGTTTACATTTGCAGACTCCAAAGAATTTAAATCAGTTGTACCTAATGCAACAATTTCAAAATAATATCCATTATTTGTTTCTGGATTAATCAGAACACCTAATCCACCAGAACCACCAGCAATTGTAATTGTTTGATCTGGTGTTGAGCCAGGAACTACATAATATGTTGAACTGCCAATGGCTGTTTGTCCACGATCCATATTATTTTCTATTTTTCCAATAACTCTCATCCTTGTTCCAAAGTGCTTATATCTGTCATTTAATGGTTTCTTGACATATGATATAAAATCAAGAGGTGATTCTGTAGTTGTAAATGATGGTCCATTCATTAATAATGCTGATGACTGTATTGTTCCAGTTTGAGTAACCCTCATATTTGCAACATCCGACTCAGTTGTATAGTTAGATGACAAAAAGTTTCTGATAATTCCATTACGTGTAGTTTTTTCTGCAAGTGTTTTATTTATTCCAGCAGTACCAATTGATGTTGTTGGTGGTGTAAGACCATTTGTAAATAAGTATTTTGACTGCATCGTACAACCTTGAACGTTTTCATTATTTGACCAATAAGGGTCTAGGCCAGCAGAGTGTGATGTAACTGGAGTTCCAAATTGTGCACGTCCATGTTTTGCAACTGCACCATTTTTAAGTCGTAGAGTTCCATTAACTTCTTCATAGTTTGGTTCAGAGTAGATACGTACTAGTCCTGTTGGATAGATCTTTCCATTAAAAGGAAGTTTAGAAAAATAGTTTTCGTACTCTTGTACATTATTAATCCACACATTGCCATAGCCAGATATATTATATTCAACTGCATCAAACTTTATAATCTCTCCATTTGAATAAAAGTATCCATTATATCTTGTAATCCAGTAAACTCCCTCTCCAAGATCCATAGTATTGTTAATTAATCGATTACCAGATACAGTTGGAACGGATGCAGATAGGTTTGAATTTAATGGAATAGCGCTAAGCATATACGTTGACTGATTTCCTACCTGATTATTTACAGATTTTGTTGTAGAGGTACCACTAACTTCCCACAGAAGTACAGGCTTATATATCCATGTCTTTTCTGCATCAACAAGGTTTGCTTGTCTAATTGAGCCTATTGATCTTTGAATATATCTTGTTTCATAATTAATGACACCATCGTTATATACTGTTGTGTCCTGACCACTTATTTCAATTATGTTTGCATTATTTGTATCACCATCTAAAACAAAATCTGTTGATCTTTCTGACTCTAAAGGCATAACGAAGTTTTTACTCATCATGACAAAGTTGTTATACTCATCAAAAAACATTGCTGTTTGTGTTGATACTGCTAGGTCTTGTAATATTTCTGCGACATTCTTATCTGGCGGTATAAAGAAATATGGAATAACAAGATCCTTTTCTCCATCAACTCTGTTAAAAGCATAGTTAGAAAATCCGATTGAATCAAGCAGTAGTGATACTGCTGCAGATAAAGATGTATTTGTTGATAGTATTTGTGGAGCAATTAATGATTCAAAATAAAAATATAAGTCTCTTAAACTAAGTTCAATCCTTTTTGATGAATTATCTATAGATGGAAATCCTTCTGAATACATAGTCTTAATTGGTACGTAATAATCATACCCACCAACATCTACAACTATTTCATAAAACTTAAACTGGATATGTCTTGAAATATAGTCCTTAATTATGCTATCTGCATTATTTGATTGAAAGGCATCATCATAATCAAAGAGTGTAACTGATCCAGTTGATGCAAGTAGTTGACTTACTGGCATTCCAGTAATGCCAAGGTCTGATGCCATTTTTGTAACATTGTAAGAAGATGTCTTGTCTGAAAGGTTCACTGAAAGTCTTGGTGATAACTCTATCAAGTCAAAAGTTGCATCCACCTTGTTCATTGTGTCTACCACGACCCTAATTCCAGAAATGTAATCTAGTTCACGATATACAGTTGAGTTGTCCGTAGTGCTTGTATACTTTAGTGGACTTGTTAAGTCTGTTACAAAGTTAGTTAGTCTTGTTACTGTTTCATCCTCTAGTTGCCACCCATATGTTGGGGTAAAGTTTTCGTACTCAGTTCCCGTCCAAATATAGTATTTGCCTATGTCGGATTCATTTGCTGAAACTAAATATGCATACCCAGTTACAGATTTTTGTGGCAACCAGGAGACTGATGAGTGTGACTCTGCAAAAACAAAAGTATCTCTATACTTGTCTGGAATAATTAACCCATAAGAAAGTTCAACATATCCATCTGCTGCAATTACTGGATCGCCATTTTTTCTAGTTGATGATTGATTAAATGATAAAACATCCACCCAATTATTTGACTTTAAAGACTGAACCTTCCATCTTACTGGAGTTGTTTTATTAGCATTTCCATAAAATGGATCTGAAAATGTTGACGATGAGTTAGAAAATGTACCTAGGTCTAAACTTCCGACATTTGTTTGCATCTTAATAATAATCTTATTTGTAGGAATTTTATTTTCATATACAACAAATGGTGCTGAGTCTTCAATATTATATTGACCGTTAATTAACTTATTAGCAATACCATATTCCACACCACCCTCTGTTCTGTAAGATGACCAGTACTTAAATTGATCATTTTTATCTGCCATATAATACCTTGGTCTTTTTGCCATATTTACATTAGAGTGGTGAAGATATGAATTAGAGAAATACCTTGCTTTGTTAATTCCTGATCTTGGTCTAAATGGTTTAAAGCAGTCTTCTAGAGAGTAGAGCATTTTAATTTTATCTTTTGTTGCCGTTAATGTAAATGGTACATTGCTGTCATCTATACCTCCATCAATAACAACATCTGCATCTGTCGCATTTGTATAATAATTGCCCTGATCATTTGGGTCAAAGGTGTTTGTAATTGTTTGATAGTTTGACCCAGAAGTTGTAGGTCTATATCTATAGTTACCAATTTTAAATATATTATCTGGCATATTCATATTCCACTCTGCGATCACCGCAGATTGTGTTTTTACAACAGAAGATGTTTGTAAATGATTTTTTAGTTCATCATTTTTAAACATTATGCCTCTTCCAGTGTTACAGAAACATTCCAAAAATCAAAATTAGAATTTCCACGTTTAACAACTGTATATGAAAAATCTGATATAAACATTTCTACAACTTGGTTATATTGAGATAGATGGCCATAGGCAGAATCATTTTTCCCAAATTCAGAATATTTATCATAAGCAAGATAAACCCAGAAAGATCCTTTATGGTTTTCATACCAATCTAAAAGTTCAACTCCTCCTGCACCACCATCAGTTGTATACTGCTGAGCAAGTATTGTTTGGTTTGGAAGAATAGCAAAACTACCATCTGAATCTGGATTTCTAGACCCAGTTGTTTCTAATGATGTTTTCCCTGTTGTAGAATTAAATTCTGGGGCAAGGGCGTGTGCTCTTGATGGCAACATGTTCCATGATGTGGATAGGGTTAGTTTATCTGCAGTATGATAAGATCTCATTCTGCCATTAATCATTCTTTCACGCTTTTCTATTCTAACATTTTTAAGATCTAATTGTGACCTATTGTCATCTGAAAGAATTAAAAATTGATCTAACTTATTTGGGTCAGATTCTGCTCCTGGGTCTGAGCCTATTTCTAAGCCATTTGGAATATAAAGACCATTAATTAGTGTTCCAGAATTTTCTGACCATAGGATTGCTTGTGGTCTTCCATATTTTTTTCTTCCATTCATATATCCTGTAGTTGCCATTATAGTCTTGAACTCCTAATTCTTTGTGAATCAATTTGCTTAATGTGTGACATAACTGATCTTGCAATTTCGTCTGGATTTGCATCAGACTTTACATTTACACTAAGACTATAATTATACACTGAGTCGCCCACTGAATCCCCATTATTAATTGCCTTCATTTTTTCTACTCCATGAGTATCAACTGCATACTTGCTCATAACAAACTCTCCTGGAGTAAGTCTTGCTGCAACAGTATCAGACCCCATAGCAAATCCACCAACAGCAAATGATTTTGGAATCATTCCTCCAGTGTAAAGACCCATTGACTTCATTGCTTGACCTGTGTATCTTGCTGTTGAAAGTGCTCCAGCAGTTCCACCAAGAGATTTTGTCATTGTAGGAGATGCAATTAGTGCCCTTGACATATTAATTGCAATTGATTCTGGAGAAAGAATATCCTGAGCAAGTCCAACCGCCTTATTTAAACTTGCTGTATTGGTTGCTTTGCGAACAGCAAGACCTGCAATCTTACCCATAGATGCGGTAATTTCTTGAGCATCAGCATTTAGTGCATCCATTGCTTTAAGTGCAGCAAGTGCCTCTGCTGAGGCTGCTGCTGCTTCTGCTGCTGCAGCATCTGCTGCTGCTGCTGCTGAATCTGCAAACTCTTTCTTTGCATCATCGCTGGCTTCAGGATCTACCACTACTGGTGGTGGCTTTGGAGTACCATCTCCTGGTCCAACCACTAATCCGCTTCCAGGAAGGGTTGCGCCACTTCTTAGTCTATCTAGTTCTGCAAAAGCAGCACGTGCTGCTGCTGCTACTGCATCAATTGCCAACTTCAGCGCATCAGCGTCACCTTTAGCACCCTTAAGAATATTATTTAAGAAGTTTGGATCATTAATATCTATACCAGCGCTCTTTGCTAAATCTAGTGCAGTAACTGCTGCATCAATTTGGGCTTTTGTCATTCCAAAATACATAATAGATTCTTTTTGTTTTTCAATTACACGCTCTAGTGCTACCTTTTCAGCAGTAATCTTATCTATATTGTCTTGTATTTTAACTGCTTCTTTTTCAAGGTCCCATAATTTTTCTTTTTGAATTTTAGCAATATCCATTGCTAATTGCTTATTTTGTTTTTCTAAAGCAGTTCTTCCAAGAGCATTAATTTGATTATCTCTTGAATTTGTTAATGCAGTAGACATTGTGCTCATACCCTGTGCTGCCTGTCGTGCTCTTTCATCTTGTACAATGCCTGCTGCTGCAGATATATCTCCACGACTTAATGCATCAGCAAGTGATAGTCTATTCTTTTGTGCTGCTGCAATATCTTCATTAATTGTCTTTATCTTATCAAGTGCTTTTACCTGTTCATCATATTTAGCATTAATCTCGTCTTCTGCTAAAGCAATTTTTTGAAGTTCATAGTCATTGACTTTAATTTTATATTCAAGTGGTGCAATTTTTGCATCTGTAATTTTCTTTATTTCAGCATTTACACCCTCAAGAGCAATTTGTTGCTCAAGGATTTGATCATTATATTTTTTAAATGTTGGAGCATTCTGCATATCAATCAGATGCTCTGTAAGAGCAATATATGCTTGAGCCATCTTGAGTCTAGATAGTTCATAATCTCCCTGATCCTGTGTTGCAATTGCAACCTTTTCTGCTTTTTTCTTTTCCTCATTGTATTTCTTTATTGCATCTAGTGCTTCTTTCCATTTTGCAGAAGTCTTATCAATTGCAAGAATAGCCTTTGCCATATCTGGATTTGAAGCAATCTCCATTGCCATTGCAGCATCAATACCCGCTGCCCTTAATTTGATTAAAGCACCAGTTTGGTTTGTTACTTCTTTTATTTTGGCAGCCATGTCCTTAAAGAAATCATATGTGTCGTTTCCACCTGTTGATGTTCCGTTTCCAGCAGAATTTGCAGCATCATTAAATCCTTTAATCATAGCAATAGTTGCTGCAATTTCTTTTTGAAGATCTTTAGTCCATTTATTTGCAGCAATATTTGCTTCATTACGTCTTTTTGCAGCATCTGCACTTAAGTCTGCTGCCTTGCCTGCTGCTATGTTAGCATCTGCAACTGCATTAAGAGAACTTGCTAGCCTATAAGCAATTGCTGCTTGAGTAATCATTTCTACTGAAACCCCTGCAGTTGCTGCCTTAAGCAATAAAGAACCATCCTTAAAACTACTTACACCCTTTGTTACTGCAGCAAGTTCAGGATTTATCATCATAATTGCTTTTCTCATTAAGAATAGTTGTGCATTGCTTCCTGGTACCTGCTTTTTAATAGTGCCGATCATGGTATCAAATGATGAATTAAACTTCTTAAGATCTATCTGTCCAGTTTGAGTTAGTCTACTTAGGCTCTTAGAGTATGATGAAATACCTGTTGCTGCGTTAGTAAGTGCAGCCCTCTGCTCATCAAATAACTTTGCGCTAATAAATTTACTAATATCTTTTTTACTTGCTCCAGTTGAAGCATAAGACTTATCAATTTGGTCTTTTACTTTTCTATAATCATTTTCAAACTTCTTGCTAAATCCTTGAAGTCCAACTCCAAGTTGTGCATTTAACTTTCCAAACCCTGCATCATCAAATGTAATGTCTTTGAAATTAAGGTTGAGATCTTTCTTTCCAGCCTCTTCTCTGATAGTATCAATTAAGAGTTGTACTTTTTCTTTTGCCAAGCCCTGAGACATTAACTCAAGACCCTTAAATGTAAGGGCTGCCTTGGCTTTTTCATCACTTAGGTTTGATACTGCTGTTATTGTTGAACCATAAGACTTCTTAAATCCTGGGTCTGATAACAAAGACTCTCTGGATGTTCTTGTTTGCGATCCAGTCACATCATTTGCTTTACCAGCCCTAAATGTTTCTAGTGGTCCCTTTTGTGGGATAAGGCTAAAGTAATCTGCTAGAAATTTTGTCTGATCTGTAGTTGTCTTTAACGCATCTGTGAATGCCTCGACTTGTTGGCGTTCTTTTTCTTTTGCGCTATTGTATGCTTTAATGGCAATAACTCCTGCAATTAATGCTATAGATGCAAGACCAAAACCAACTTTAAACTTTGTAACAAATTCCATCATCTTAGTTCCAGTAAGCATTTGCAAGATAGATGAGAATGCAAAAAGTGGACCAGAAATCTGGAAAGCAACTTCAGATAGTTTACCAAGGTTTCCTCCAGCAGTCTGAGCAATGCCAGATAATGCTGTTAGTGCAAACATTCCACCCATAACTCTTCTGTTTAACTTATCCATACTTTCATTAAGTTTTACTTGTTTCTTTACTGCATCAGATTTAGCCAATGAGTCTTTAGTCACTCTTGATTGATCTGCTAATGAGTTTAATGGTACTCCCGCTCCCCCAGCAATTCCACCTGGACTAAATGCGTCAGTTGCATATGGTAGGTTTGTGGCTGGATTAATAAGTTTTTTAATTGCAACATTTCCTAATTGCTGTGCTGCATTTGCAACCTTTGCTTGGCTATTAACCAAGCCAATCTTCATTCCGTCACCTACATTTTCACCTTGTACAATTGCATCCTTCGATGGTGACTTTGACTTTGTACCACGAGCAATTCCATCAATTAAAGATTCACCAAGTTGCGTTCCTTCTCTTTTTAAAATTACATCTAATTTTGCTGAAAGATTTTTTACATATGGAACCATTTGTGCTTCAAGTTCAGCAACTGTTCCAGTTACGGACTGAGCCATGTGAGCCATTTGTGCTTTTACAAATTGACCTTTACCAGATTCAGGAATATTTGGTGTCACTGGATTTTGAATATTTTGCATCATAGCCCAACTCTTTGAACCACTTTGAGAACTACTACTTGGTAAATCTTGTCTTTGGAATACGTTTGGATTTAATCTTGATGCTAAATCAAATGCTGCAGAGCCTCTTGATTTGTAAGATCCTTGTCCAGGAATTCCAGTTCTGCTTGTAAGTGTATTTGATTCTGGATTATAATTTGTTCCACTGATTGCACCAACTGGTCCAATAGTAGTAATTTCCTGAATAGATCTTTCAAATGCTGTTGCCATATCTTTTCCAGCAAGTTGAACTCCTTTTGCAACATCTCTCATTGCTGGTATTACTATTGATTCAAAGTCTGAATCTACCAAAAACTCTTTTCCAGAATTTGCTAGTGCATCTGCTGCAGAGTTTACAAATAAGTCACCAACTCTTCTAAACTCTTCAAGGTTTCTTGGGTCATTAATTTTAATTCCCATTTCTTTTGCCATTACTGCAAACAGAGGCGCTGCTGCTGCAGCACCTGATTGTTTTAGTGATGCTACAACATCTGCTGTTGCTGCGCCTTGACCACCTTGTTGACCAGTCTTAGCATTCATCCATTCCTGCATAAACAAAGTTATATTTTTAAATCCTTTTACATCTTGTGTTCCAGAAGATGCTCCTCCTGGCATTGATCCACCAACCAAAGTTGTTGGGCTTTTAAATCCTGCAATATTTCCAGCAATAAGTCCCTTGACCATTCCAGGATATTTTTTAACAGTTCCTGCTGAAAGAATTGCTTCACCATTAGATGCCATGATTGGAACAGAATCAGACTTTGGACCACCAGGACCTGAAATAATTCCACCCTCTGCAAACTTTTTTGGCATACGGCCTGGAAGCATCATTCCTGGATTTGCTGCTGCAAACCTTTGAGAGGCAGCAGTACCATTTACATATGCACGTGTTAATGCTTCAACTGCTGCTGCTTCACTTGTAAACTGTTGAGTTAACTTGGCATGTACTTGATCAAGCGAGTGTGCTGCTGCTGCAGCATCTAACTGCTCCGTTGTCATGTAAGTTGTTTCTTGTCCTAAAAGATGTGATTGACCAGTTAATCCCAAGTATCCATTTCTTAGAGTTAAAAATAATTTAATTATGTTACCAACACCGTTAGCAAGAAGACCAAATGTCATTAGTAGCACTGGTCCTACTGCACCAAGGCCAACAGTTAAAAGTGTAATAAACTTTTTAGTACCAGACGAAAGCCCACTAAATTTTTCAAGTATATCTCCAACAAACTTAACAATTGGAGTAACTGCTTCTAAAAATGTTTTTCCAACTGGTATTAAAGATGCTTTTAACTGTTCTACACTTGCCTTAAACTTAACCATTGGCGAATCTGCAGTTATTCCTAATTCTTTTTCAGATACTCTAGCGAGATCTTCAATTGATGTACCAGCAAGATCTAATACACGAGAAGCCTGTGTTCCATCTTTTGTAACATTCTGAAATAATGTTGATAAACGTGCAAATTGAAACTTACCAAACATTTGTTCAATTGCTTTTGCTCTATCAAGTGGTGCTAAAGTATCTAACGCTTTTGCAAACTCAACAACAGTCGCTTTAATATCTCCTTGGTTTGAGTTAACAATGTTTTTAATGTTAATCCCATAAGCCTGAAGCATTGCTGATGCTTTAGTTGTTGGGTTAATAATTGATGCAAGTCCAGATTTAAGTGCGTTAGCACCTTCAGATGCATTAACTCCACCCTCTTTCATAGCAGTCAAGAAGAATGCTAAATCCTTAACATCTCCACCAAGTTGTTTAATGATTGGTGCAACTTTTGGAATTGCTGTTGTTACGTCATCTAAAGATAAAACAGTTTGGTTTTCTACTGCGTTAAGAAAATCAATTGATCCAGCAAGTTGTTCTGAAGATGTTCCAAATGCATTTTGTAAAGAGATTGTTGTTTGCAATGCTTTTTGACTATCAATTTGTCCAAGTACAGAAAGCCTTGTTGCTTCTGTTGTTTGTCTTTGTAGATCTATTCCTTTAAAGCCTGCTGCTGCAGCATCTGCTGCTAATCCAACAGTACTAGAAACTGCAATTCCATATTTAGTAAACATTTGCCCAAGTTGCTGAACATCAGCAAGTGCTTGCTGCGTTTCTGCTTGTGGAGTAAATAAATCGCCATAAACCTTTCTAAACTTTAAAGCCTGTGTTTCCATTTCCATAAATACTCTTGTTGCTGTTGTTCCAAGTATTGTTAGTGGAATTGTAAAACCAACCATTAATTGGCGACCTGCCCACTGGGTATTCTTACCAAAGTTAATGAGGTTTGTGGAACCTTGCTTCATTAACTGGTTAAATAATTGTTGTTTCTGTGCAGCCATTGCAACTTTTGTGCCATAGTCATCCATGTTAAGACTAGTTGGCATAACTGCAATTGCTTTCATTGCACCGTTTGCATCACGACCTAATTTAATATATTGTGTCTGTAATCTTTTGACACGCTCTGTTGCAACCTTTTCAATAGTATCAAATTCACTAGTAAAAGACTTACCAAATGTTTTAGTTGATGCTGCAGCAAACCTAAAATATTGTCGCATTGAGAACTTGTTCTTCTCAAGTGATGCAGTAAATGATTCTGATGTTGTTTTGATAGTCCTGAGTTCTGCAGCAAATGCACCAGTGGCATTAATACTTGCAAGAAGATTCTTTTGAAGATCTCTTTGTGCTAGTGCTGCAGCCTCAGAAGTTCTAGATATTGATGTGTGAAACTGAGATAGTTGTTTTTGGAGAGATTTTAGTTGTGATAATGCATTAGACGTGTCAATATTGACGCCTATATTGGCATTAACATCAGCCATTCATTCTCACCTCTTTATTAATTTATTCTTGAATTGTAGTATTAAGAAGTGCGCTTACCTCATTGAGTTTTACCCCAGAGGCTCCTTCAACAATCTTGTATACCGTTGGAAGGTCAAGTAGTTCTTCCAAAGCCTTTAGATCTTCAGCCAAGTCTGGCTTGTACTGCTTTAGTGCGATCTGAACACATTCAATTAATACTGTCATTGACTTATCGTTATCTTCTGCGATATCTGCAATTCCTTCAAACTTTTTCATAAACGGACGTAGCAAAGAAATCTTAAGTGGACGTACCTCAATTTCGGTATTATCCATAAGTGTTACCTTTGTTGTTTGCGTTGTCATTTTTTCCTCCAAGATGTAGACTATCTAATTATAGCATAGCAAACTGCTATTTTTAGTCTATTTTCTCGTAAGACAATCCCATTCCAATACCAAATCCAGCATTAGCAGCATTTTGTCCTTGAAGGGCAACAATGTCTTTTGGATCACTAGTTTTACCTTTGCTGTAAACTCTAGCCTTCATTTCTTCCCATGCGTTGCTATCAGTTTTACCACTTTGCTCATCTAAATCTACGCCTTCCATTGCTGCTAAGAATTTCTTTTCTTGATAGTCTAATTCTCTTTTTGAATTAAGGGTTGTTAGCAGTTCTGGCATTGATATTGATGTTTCTAGTTCCTCATAGTTTTTCCATATACCCAGTAAAAATAACTCAGACTCCAGTTTAACTAAATCTAATGAATCCCAAGATGATCCAGAATCTTCTGCTTGTTTTTTAACTGGCTCTTCAGATTTTTGATTAATTTTAATCCCAGCAGCAAACTCAATAATTTTATATATTGTTGGGAGATCTACGTAGTCTTCAAGTTCATCAATTACTTCTGGTCTATACTGCTTCATAGTTATGGCTGCACATTTTGATAAAATCTCAATAGTCTCTTCATCATTTTCTGCTTCATGTATAAATTCAAACATTTCTAAAAATTCTCTTAAATATTTTATTTTAAGTGGTGTTGCATAAATTTCATAACCATCCATCATTTTTATATAGGATGACTCATATATTTTTGTAGGCATCTATCTATTGTACCAAACAGAAAGGCCCAATCCCGAAGGATTGAGCCTCTCACTATTAAATTGTATTATGCAGTTGCTGGAATTGTACGATCTACAATCTTTCCGTATGATGCATCATCATTTGGAAGAAGGCGGAATGATACTTCGAACATAGTCGCTGCATCACGCTTAGCAGATACTGTTACATTCTCGATTGAGAGTGCACGGTATGCTACATAAACACGTTCAATTGCAGATTCAGGTGCACAGTCGCCTGTACCTGGACCTACTGCTACCAAACCACGTTCAACTGGACATTCGCCCAAGTCTCCTGCAGATAGGTTTAGTTCCTGTGAGTTTGCTCCGATACCTGTTCCTGTTGCTTCAGATAGATTAGAATCTGAAGAAGCAAGTGCAAATAGAAGATTCTCAAGAGTTGCTTCAGCAAATGTAGTATTTAGATTTACCTTCATACCCTGCTTATACAACTTTGCAACGTCTAGAACCTGATCAACCTGTACTTCACCGAAGTCAGGCTGGAACTGTAGTTCAAGGCCGTTCATTGTGTAACCAACGTTACGGAAATCTTCATCGTCTGTTAGAGATTCTCTGAAAGACTTATTGATTTGGTACGCTGGAAGATCAGCATCAGTTAAGTTGCCTAGATCATATGTGAAAAGTGCTGCTGCTCCAACAATAATGTTGTTGCTGCTACCTCTTGTATATGCCATATTTGTTCACCTCTTTTTTCTTTGTTGAAATAAGGGCTTGTTTCCTCATGACAATTATAACATGCCTTTATTGGGATGAAATTGAGGTATCTTGATGATACTCAAAGTCTATGATTATCTTATTGCCACCATAGGTGCGGGCGGTGCCAAAGTCAATGATATCTCGTACCTCTTCTAATTGGTAAATCTTGAATCTATGAAAGTAGAAGTTGCAATCCATGCCATCGATTGGTCCATTGGCTTTTGCCCAGTCGTTAATCTCTTGTGCAGTTTCATCTTCACGATCCATGAGTCTTAAAACAGATTCTTGGATCTGAACCATTATGTCAGTTGGATTAGTTCCTTGTGCATAAAAATAATACAATGCTTGCTCTTGTTTAATATGAGGAAAAGGGCTTCTTCTCATGCGAATAAGTCTATCCCATGTGGCTGCAACACCTTGAGTACTTTGACTAAAATATTCTGTTAAGTCGTTAACTGTTGATGGCGTACTAGGGAAAAATGGAAACTTGTCAATGTTTGATAGTGCTGGAATTTTTTCAGATAGATAGTTATTGATCCATAACATTGGTGTATTCATTGGAGATGTTGGTTCCCAAATTTGATTTGCCATTATGATGCCACCCCTACATTAGCAACCCATCGATATCCAGTCTGAATTCCAGTGGCACGACCACCTCTAGACCCTGCTTGAAGATTCTTTTTATATGCAACAGGATTTTCAAATGACTGCAATATTCCGCTATTTTTTAAAAATGCTTGTGTAAAGTACTTATTGAAAAATGTGTCAAACACTCTTTCAAAACCACCTTCTGATTTTCCTCCAGGATTATTTACAACAACTTCATTTTTTGTATAAACAATCTCTCCGTTTATTTCAAATCTTAATGCATCTGCTTTCTTTGGTCTAATAGTTATTGGTGCACCCAATTCCATTATCTTTGCTTTATTATAAAATGGCTCTGATGATCCTGCTTGAACTGATTTTGATTGTGAAAAGTTTGCCTTAAAAGAAAGACCTATATTGCTTACAGTATAATCAAAATCAAATAATCTTGCTTCTGGGCTTCCAACTCTATACCACTCATAAACATGATGAAGTGTTGTTGGATCAACCCTTGCATTGCTATCAACATACTGCTTTAATGCCTCTATTGTGTCAACACCTAGTGATTGTAAAAATTTTGTCTTTCCACGCTGTGCGCCTTCAATAAATCCAAGAGAATAGTCTACTATATTCTTCATTAGTCTATTAAACTCTCTATCATCAAGTTTTACTATCATACATCTACCGCCTGATTTTCTGATCTACGAATAACTAAATTATAATACTCAACATTACCAAATGGGCCCATAAAGGGTTCTTGTGTTGCAACTTCAAAAATTGTAGACTTTCCTGCACGTGGACCAGATGTCTCAATATATACCTCATTGCAGTTTCTATCTTTAACATTTGTAAGAAGCACATTTGTTATTGAGTTACGCCCATCTAAACTAGATAGTCTAATATCTGTTTTTACTCTACCAATCAAAATTGTTTGCTGTGTAATGTTTACATTGGGAGTAATTTCTTCTTTACCAGCACGGCCAACTGCATTAAATGAAGCAGCAATTGTTCTATCTTGTATCCATGTCTTTTTAACATTTCCATAAGTACCCTGTTCAACCACTGGATGGAATATATCTGCTGACATTGGAAACATATAATCTGTTGCCTCGCAAATCATTAAATTATCCCTGGTTTAAGAATAGTATTTGCGTACTTATCTAATATCTTATCTACTAGCATGTTACCAGTTCCATTAAGAATAGACTTGTCAAACTGGATTCTAAACTGATCTGTATTATAAGCAGTAACATATCTCTTATAATAATCTAACTTGCCACAACTTAAATCTTCAATTAATGTTTTTGTTGCTGCCTCAACATCTGAGGGAATTGTTTTGTATCCGCTGTCTACAATAAATGTATAGTCACATCCCGCTGGGAATCCAATTGATTGATATCCGTAATACCCTAAGTCTCCCCTGGCGACTGGCATGTTTGGTGGAGTTTGCTCTGCTCTGTTATATGGGTCAGTAATTACTCTTTGGACTGCTGAATTATCTAATGTAATTATATAGTCATAAACATTTCCTTCTGGTGTTTCAACATCATAAACTAAAACATTGTTTTCATAAACCTTTAAAACTTTATTTGTATCGTACCATAATGGGAAGTAGTCTGTACCTTGACCAACTGTTTGAATAACCTTTTTAAAATTATAAAATCCATTTGGAATAATCGTATCAATAATTGATCTTGCTACAAGTTCTAGCATTCTGTAATCTGCTATTTCTGATGCAGTTGTTCCAACCTTTTTAGCATTTACATAGGGTCTAATAATATCTAAGTTTTCTTCATATAGAGTATGCTCATGCTCTGTGTCATAAAATTTAATATAAAACTTTCTATCGAATTGAACTTTATCAAGCGGTAGAATATACTCTACGACTCCATCGGCATCTGATGTGACTTCTGTTTCTATGAATGAGTGGTCCACCAAATCCTCAACATACTGAATATACGTATAGTTTGGTATAGGTAAATTCCAAGTAGTTGTAATAGGATAAGGTGGAACTCTCATAACCTCCATGTGTTACTTACCAAATTCCTTAGCAACATCTTCTGGTGAAACCAATGAGATGTGATCACGTGTAAGCCACTGCTTTGCATCTTTTTCAGAAACAATATTGATTCCTCTAGAAACCTTGCCAACTTCAGACCAAGAAACATTTTTTGTTGACTTAATTGCAACAGTCTTATCTTCCTTTGTAGGCTTTTCTATTTTCTTATTTGGTGTGCGTGGTGCAGTTGTTGCACCAATTGCACCATTTTCTACTGAACCAAGTGCTGGGACTTCATCTTGTCCAGCATATGATGGTGCAGCAATAACATCTGCAGGCTTTGGCTCTTCAACCTTTGCTTCTTCTACAGGCGCTTCTTCTTTTACAGATTCTACTGGTGTGTCTACCACTGATGGTGCTTCAACAACTGGTGCCTCTACAACAACGGGAGTCTCAACAATTACCTCTTCTGTAATTGGATTTTCATTAAAATTTTCCATTATTTCCTCCTAAATAGTATTATATCATTATAAGTTATAAGGGGAGCAGGAGAATTAACTCCTACTCCCCCTAAATTTTTACTGTTTACAGATTATGCATCTGATGCAGCGTCAGCGAATGCGATAGCATCCTGTTCTTCCCACTGAATACCAAAGCGAACGAATACTGTGTATTCTACAGTGTCCTTCTTTGGCTTGTATTCACGGTTAACAGTGATATCACGCTGGAAGCCCCATACACGGTTCTGTGGGAATGTCAAATCGACATATCCTGCAGGGTAGTAAGGAACTTCTTGTACGTCCACTCCGAGAACACGTGTTGTACGTGCTCCACCGAATGTCTGTGCTCCACCGTCAAGGTATGCCTGACGATTCATTGGAGTTCCGCCAGCCTGTGAAGCAAATGCTTCAGCAACTGCGTCTGCTAGAGTACCGTTATTCTTAACGATTCCCTGGAATGCATCTGTACCAGCATAGAACTTCAAGTTAGACTTGATAGCACGATACTTACGTGGCATTGCTGTGATGATGTTCTGCATTACATCTGTTGTCCATGCGTTATTAGCAACTGTGACTACAGACTCATGAGCGTCTCCATCTTCCTTAACACGATTTACGAAACCGTTCATGATACCAAGGAATGCTCCGTCTCCAGAGTCTCCTGTACCATTGATTGCAAGGTCTTCGATATCATTACCGAAAGCATTGGTCATCAAACGAACGATGTGATCTTCGAGTTGTGCACCTTCGATATTATCTTCTAGTGCTTCTGATGCTACTTCCCAGTCAAGACGAATCTTCTTTGTAGTCAATTCAACCTTTGAGAATGTTGCACCTGCGTTTGTGTAGTCGCCAACTGCTTGCGCTGCTGCACGGATTACACGCTCTCCGACGTTTACCTTTTCGAGTTCCATTGTATTGGCTCTCATAGTAACACGACGGCCATCTTGGGCGAGAGTGGTAGCATCCCACACGTAGTCAATAAAACGACGTGCTTGCTCTGGGCGGAGAATTCCGCTTCCAGCCTCACCTGAAGGATTTACTGCGTTTGGGCCATCTGTTAGACCCAAGTTTGCTGCAGGGATATTACCTAGTACTCCACCATCGGTGTAGTTACCTGGTACGTTAACGCCTGCTTCTGAACCTGATGCGAATGCTCCTTGACCCTGATAGAGTCCTGGTGCTGTTCCGCCAACATGCCCTGTACCTGTGGTACCTGGCTGGTTCTTTTCTATATTCTGTTCCGACATATTGTCACCTCCTGTGATTTTTTCTAAATGAATAGATCGGCTGTTTTGAGGAAACTACCGCCCCATAGGGATTTTTCAACCATTTCAGGTTGATTCTGTACTATCTCGCCGAGATCGCCAGACTTTCGGAAAGCAGTGTCTTGCTCTACAAGTTCCACACGCTTACCAAATTCATTAAATGTATTTGTTGCTGCTGCAATATCTTTTGCAACTGCTTCAAATGATTGTTTTGCTGTTTCAACGTCTACCTTTGAAGACTTAAGCATTTCTACTTCTGCCTGTAAAGACTTGACTGTTTCTACTAGATCGCTAAAGGCTTTTTCAAGACCGTCATTAGTTTCGGCAACTGCTTCTGCAATTACTTCATCTGACTTAGGAGCCATTGGCTTCTTCTTGTCTTCTTCTGATTCAACTGATGTTGATTCAGTTCCTTCATGAGCAGCAGACTCTTCAGCATCAGTTGGCTTTGCAGCCTTTTCTGTTGAATTATCTTCAGTTGCATCCGACTTTGAACCGCATTCACATGCGCCCATAGCCTTTCCGCAATTTGGACATGTTGAAGCCTTTGTAACTTCATCTTCTGCTACTGGAGCGACCTTCTCTATTTCAACTGCAATATCAGATTTCTCTACGATCTCTTCAACTGTGTTTTTTGTTGATTTTGCCATAAGGTTTTCCTCCTTGTTAATCTTAGAAGTATTAATGCCTTTAGCACTATCGACTAAGAATTTTATCATATTTAGTTTTTCGTTATCCGTTTTTTCAACGAAACCTATGTTTGCCATTTCTTCACCTGTATTTGGACTAATCTCTGATTCATTTGCTGATAACATTACAAGGCCTGACTCTTTATCATAAAATACGTTTTCTAAAACTGTTTCATCACCCTTAATAACATCTACACCATCAACTTTTTCAACAGATACGATGTTTGCAAATTGATTAGCAGGGGAATCAACAAGACTCAACTCTACTAAATCATATTCTTTAATAACACGGATTGACTTATCTGATTTTTCATCATAGGCATCATCCCATTTATTCATTCTTCCGCCAATTGAAAAACCAGTATAGGTTCCATCAAGAACCTTTTCCCATGCATCGTTTGCTCCCTTTGAAATATATGCAGAAACGAATACTCCTTTATAAAACTTCTTTGACTCTGGATCAAAATATTTATCTTCTTTAAATGAAACCATTTTGCCAACTGCTGAAGGCTGATGCATTTCTCTAATGTTTCCACGGAATCTTGCAAATGCATCCATTGATGCTTCTGATGTAACAATATCATCTTGCTTATCAAGATTGTCTAAAGATGCAAAGCCAGAAACTATACGTCTTTCTTTGTCGACTTTTGTAAGTGGCATGGATAGGCGGACATTATCGCCATCTGTATTCCAATGTGCTTTAGAGATAGTCATGGTAGTATATATTATAAAGCCTTTTTTTACGATATCTCAATTATTGAGATGCTCGTCCTTCGCCCTTTGGATTACGACCACTTACGGTTGCAGTGCCATCAGACTGGTTATTAGTTCTTTCTGTATCCCTTGCACGATTAGCATTATCATTTGCTGCCTGCTCTGGTTTTGGATCGAACGGCTCATCTCCCCCATCTCTCTGTGGTAAATTAAGAAGTTCTCTTGCCTCATTTGGCACCATGATCTGTGTCTTTACATAGCGTTCCAAAATTTGAGACTGAGCAATTTCATCTGTAAGAGTTAACTCATTAAACTTAAAATCAACAATATCTGTTTTTTCACGAACAACCTTGGTAATCATTTTTTCTAGATTTCTTTGTGCTGGTCTTGCAACTTGTTCTTTAAATGTTCTGTCTTGTGCTAATGCTGCAGCGATGGATGCTGAGTCCGATCCTCCAAGTTTTGATAAGGGAACCTGGTGGGCTACAAGAATGTCGTCACGATTTTGTTTGCGATACTTTTCAAAAGACCCCTCTTGAACACCATTTTCAATTGGTTCCATTTTAAATTCAACTTTATTTGTGTCAGAATCTCCAGGCAAAGGTATGTAAAGTGTTCGATGGTTTTGCCCCTTTAGTCCTGTTTGTAAAAAGCGGAACATCTTATCTTCTGCTTCTGAAGAAAGTTTTGCACCCTTCAGTGTAACAACATATCTTGGTACTGCTTTGTTACTAAAGAAATCAATATTATATTGTGACGCAAGAGCATCTCCAGATAAAGCAGTTACTGCAGAGATAATATCTGGAACACCATAAAATGTATTTAAAGGTGAATACTCTTTAAAGTGAATAATTTCATTTGGTCTTGGATCTGTACCAAGTGGGTTTGGATTTGTTGCTCCAAAGTTACGGAAATAAACAACCTTATTTGCAATTACCTGAACAAAGCCATCTCGTAAACGACGAACTCTCATGGTAGTCGCTGGAATATGCCCAATATATCCAATGTCTCCCTTAACTGTTCTACTTACCTCAAGGTAACCATTGCCAGTTGCCTGCAAATCTGTATAAACTTTTTCCATTGTTGATGTAAACGAATCATCACTGTTTAATGACTCAAGCCAATCTCGCAGTTCAATCTTTGCTCTTTCAATTCTTTTACGTGCTCTATCTGTAGCGCCTTTATCACTAGAAGACTCTAACTTCAACATTGTTCTTGGTGTAATTTTAAAGTCATAGCCAAGGCCAACAATATTTTCTACCTTCGCATCGATGGCAGCATGATTGGCAAAAGATGTATCGTAAAAGTTTGCAAGTTCATACAGGTTCCATGGTGGAGTAATAACATCAAACAAACCATAACCATTTCTATATATTAATCCTGGATTAATCTCTTTTGATGCTGCGCCATTAATACCAGTGCTTACTGCACGTGCTGAATCAATGTATCCTTTAGATGCATCTACTTTATTCATCTCAGCAGACTCTGATTTTATTACACGAGAAGTACGACGCCTAAAGTTATTATCTAGTCCATTAAGATTTTTTAATTCATCCCATGTTTTATTAAAGGGGTCTTGCTCAGCAAAGATATCTTTTTCTTCTTCAAAAGTATCTGTCTTTGCACGAATAATGTACTGGTTATCTTCACTCATTAGTCATCACTTCCATACTTTGCAATAGTATCCTTTGCTGCTTGGACTGCTCCAAGATCATTAAGAGAAGGAATTAGCCCTTCGGCCATTCTTTGTTTTTGCTCAGAGTATTCTTCTTCAGAAATTCTAGTAAGGCC
>Ga0209299_1000041_pt1 | contig 66147 bp, 68 predicted proteins | sample S_140806_MF_Meta_FD_187326 | JGI IMG/M metagenome (GOLD analysis project Ga0209299, IMG submission 187326) | Freshwater microbial communities from Lake Simoncouche, Canada to study carbon cycling - S_140806_MF_MetaG (SPAdes) (version 2) | ecosystem: Environmental > Aquatic > Freshwater > Lake ...
CACTGACCACCCATGCCGGTGCCACGAGTCGGCCCAGACCTCGATTTCTGCCGGCCATTCCCGCGCTTCGTCGGCGTGGTGGTAAGTGTAGACGGTATTCACGCGATGGCAGGAGCCTACCCGGCGCGTTTGTACGCGGCAAGCGGCCCCACGCACCATTTTTTCATGGCGCGCGGCAGGGTCTGAGCCAACCCACCCCGTCAGTTGGTCCCCCGTCGACTTTAACGGTAACGACCGAGGGCTGTGTGCCTCAGGGCCGTGTCGGAGTCGTCAAGAGTAGTGGGCGTGGCACACTGGTCCGAGGCGACTGGCTCTTTTTGCGCATTTGAGGGTTGGGAGACCCTCGAAAGCGACGCACTATAATGATTATATTCAATCATAGACGTGAATCAAATAACTTCCCTTACGATTTGTAGGCAGCTACCCTAGTTGGCTCAGTGGCTGCCTAAGCACTACTACGGTAAGGTAGTTTTCTAGTTTGAGTACGTCCTTGAGTCACTTGTGGCGTGTTGAGGCCCGCACTTCCGCTCAACCCGCCGTTGGAGGCGTGTTGAATTCATGCCACGGCCTCCGCGGTTGCGCTTCGAGGACCTCCACGCTCAACTCCCCGCCAGCTTTGGCAACACTGCATTGCGGTATCCCATGCGGCGCAGCCTCTCCGGAGACACCTTGGTGCTGTCGCGGTTGGAGGTCCGGGGAATGGCGAGCCGAAGAAACGTCGGCTGGTCGAGAGACGACACAAACCCAATCTCCCGCAGAGCGGCCTCTATCCGACTGAGGTGGTGGCACTTGGCCCAAGGGCGCTCCGACCGAAAAGCCACGCCCGTCGTCATCAGGCAAGCCCCCGAACGCTCCGATACCCGACTGATGTAGCCTTCTCCGAAGTACGCCTTGGCGAAGTCCCGAAGCTCCTGCTGTCGAAAACGGAGGAGGGCCTCAAGCGTCGCCGGCTTTGGGAGGGATGACAGGGACATGTGCCTTATCCGTCAGGGCGAAGGTTTGCTTCACAGCGGCTGCCAGAGCGTCGACATCGGCCGGGGGTGCGTCTTTGGTGCCTCCAGAGTCTCCAAGCGCCCTGTAGGTCATGTCCTGCGCGGTGGCGAGGGCCTTGGCGAGGTCGACCAACGGTTTGACCGTCCGCTTCATGCCGGTCTTGGTCGGTTCGGACGTGAACTCCTCCAAAGCGCCGTCCACGCTCTCGATTTCGTCCATCACCCGGGAAAGGATGGCGGACAGCCGGCGAGCGTGGACGAGGTTGACGCCGCGGTTGGTCGTGACGACGTCCCGGTCTTCCTTGCCAAGGCCGCCTTCCTCAGCGAGGCGCCGAGCCCACTGGCCGACGTTGGCCAGCTCCAGCACCTCGACCAGCGTGATGCCGTGATGCGCTGCAACCCGTGCGGGGTTACCGAACGCCTGACGGTACGACTCCCAGATGCTGACTGGGTCGTTCCGCACTAGGTGCGCTGTCTTTTCGACTGGAAGCTCCATTGGCTGACCACCACTTTGCCCGCTCTTTGTCCCGGCGCAAGCGGTCGCTCTCCTTCAACAGCTTCTTTGCCTCGGCCGGAGCACCTGAAAAAAGGTCGTTCACCCCATTAACGTCAGGGCAGGAAAAGGGGTGGCCCCGCCACAATCGCCTTTTCAAGACTTGCCTAGAGACCATAAACGGTCTATCATTTCTATTACTATATAGAATTATACTAGTAATATATATTTTTTGATGTATATATAGAATAATAATAGGCATCTATAGTAATGATAAATCATACAGTTTATGGTCCTACAGGACTTTTGGAAACAGGACAAAACCCATTTGCAACGACTTACGCAAGCTGCGAAGCCGTATATAGCGCCTATATCACCAGCAACCGTCTATCAGCACGACTATGACAATAACGACATACGTGGGATAATTGCCAGTTTGGCCCTCTATAGCCATCACACCCGTTTTATTGTCATGGACAAATCAAATCCTGTTTACGCCTCTCCGGGGTGGTCAAAAAGAACCATCACGCCGTGACGGCAGTCCGCCCTCTAAATCAAATTATTTCCCTCTTGACGCCGTTCCGCCACTCTGGCATACCTCTCCCCATGAAACATCGCAAGACCCTCCACATCGAAATCATCCGCACCCGCGCCAACGCTTTCTTGGCCAACAGCACCAACGACCAGACCGAGCAACGCAAGGCGTACCACGACCTCGCAGCGGGCCTCCTGTCGGAAGCCAACGCCTACTGCGGTTTCCGGTACCTCACCGAGGCAGACGTCAAGTCGGGGCAGACCTTCGGCATCACTCACGGAAATCCGGCCCCCACTTTCCACGACGAGACCCGGACACAACTCCTGTGATTTTTGTTGTTGACGTGTAAACGCCGCTGCCCCATTCTCCACCCATGAAAACGAACGAGACCCGCACCGCCTCCCGCATCTACTACACCACCAAGCGCCAGAGCTTGTGGATTGCCGAGTTCCAGCCACTCAGCCCGAAGACCGGCCAGCCGTGGCAGGCCAGCCGCTACATCAAGGGCCACAACGCCTACCAGCTCGCGTTCTGGTCCGAGGACGAACCGCGCATCACGGAGGTCCTCTTCGGCGCGGTCCCGGCCTTTGAGGTCTGGTCCCTCAAGTACAACACCGTCATCACCGGTTTTTCGACCGAGGCCCTCGCATTGTCCGCCATCGCCGCCGAGAAAGCTCGCTCCGGCAAGTGACCCCTTTTCCCCATGAACATCATCTCCATTTCCCGCAATCCGTTTGCACGCTCGAACACCGTCCGGCAGAAAGCCTCAGGGACCTGCGCTTGGTGCGGCCAGCCGGCGAAGTTCCGGTACGGCACCCACGCCGATGGCATCACAACCCGGGCCTGCTGGCAGAAGCAAGTATTCTGCGGCCGGTGCTGCGAACGCACCTTCAACTCCTGACCACACCATGAAGCTCCTCGACAAGCTCCGCACCGACCTTGCCCTCATCGGCGCCACGCTGGATGACTCAGCGGATGGCTCCATCAACCTCGATGCGCCCTCCGGCTACGTCTGGCGGGCCAACGGATGCACGGCGTACCACATTCAGTTCGCCAACAGCCAAGGGCAGAGGTGGCTTGCCGAAGCTCTCCGTGTCGAGGCGCCGGCGCTCCGTCTTGGCCTCGACAAGGTGGCCGACCCGGAATCCTTGGCGGACCACCGGCACGAGCTTGGCGACGACGGCTGGGGTGCCGCGCCGGACGCACCAAACCACATCGACTGGCCGGCGAATTGATTTTCCCATGAGACCATCCCCTATCCTCCTGCACGTTTTTCGCTACTGGCGCCAGACATCCGAGCGTTTTGTCGACACCCATGGTCGGGACTACGCGGACAACCTCGCCTACCGGATTGCCCGGCAGGCCCGTTTCCCAAGCTGCGCCTTCCCGAAGACCAAGCCGCGCCTGCCCTGAACCCACACCATGAAAAACCTCATCACCCTCCAGAACATCGCCGTCGAGGCGATACTCGCCGCGCCCCAGAATGGCCCTCGCGCTGCGTCCTACCAGTTGTCCCTACTCAACCGACGTCCGAAGGTTGTCGGACGCGCCATGAGGCAATTTAAGCTCGCCTGCTGCGGACTCGGCTTTTCCCCGGAGCAGGCCGAACGGGCGTGGCAGGACGTCCGCGCCATGGCCTTGCTGGAAGACGGAGCCGAAGCCACCGCGTGAACTGAAACCCGAACCGGACACACCATGCTACGCAAACTCAACTACCAAGCGGCCGACCGTGCTTTTCGCGGCCTGACCGAGGTCATCCCCACACTCCGGCAGAAACTCCTCCCGGACACCCTCCAAGGAGGTGCCGAGAACGCCCGGGAGCGGTTCGACGAGGCCACGGAGCGGTGGCAGGCGTCCGAGGCTGGCCAAGACGAGGGAGAACGCCTCGGGCACTTTGAGGACGCCGCCTTCGAGGTGGACGAGGCGCTCAAGAGCCTGACCAAGGCCCTTGCCTCTCTCACCAAGCTCCAAGAGTGTGCCCCCGAAGGTGCTTTTGAAGCCCTGCCAAAATAATTTGATTTAGGTCTCGACGGCAGTCCGGCAACCCGCCAATCTCTCCCACATGGAAACCAAGTCCTTCGTCATCGCCACCGACCGCCTCTCCGCTCTGGAGAACAAAGTCGCAGTCCTCAACCGCCGCGCCAACAAGCTCGGCCTCACCCCGGTCAACTTCATCAAGTCGGCCCCGCGCCTCGTGGAGCTGTCCATCAAGCGCGGCCTCCGCAAGCCTGAGCTGGTCTGGGTCGAGGTCGTCGACGTGACGCTGTCCCTCGAAGTGCCCAAGCTCGCCGGCTGGCGTTTCGTCTGCACCATCCAACACACCCCCGAGGGCAACATCCTCCGGACGGTGCCCGGCGTTGAGGTCGACCTCACCGAGTACCGCCAAGGCCCGGCCCGGTGCGACCACTGCAACCTGTACCGGGACCGCAATGACAGTTACGTCGTCTGCAACGAGTCCGGAGGACTAAAGCAGGTTGGCAAGTCCTGCCTCGCGGCCTTCACCGGTGCCGGCACGACGCCTGAAGCCCTCGCCCAGACGGCAGAATGGCTCACCACGGCTGCCGAGCTGTTCGACACGCCCGATGAGTCGAACCTCGATGCGGACGATGACCGCGCACCCAAGGAGTCTGGCTGCGCAATCGACACTTTTTTGGCCTACGTCGAGGTCGTCATCCGGAAGAAGGGGTTCGTCTCCCGCAAGCAGGCCCAAGAGAACTACGGCAGCTCGACTTCGGATATTGCCGAGAACGCCGTCCGCACGCCCAATCAATGCGCCCCGTGGTTGACCGAGGACGCGCTCACCCCCGAGGTCTGCGCCTTCGCCAAAGCCGCCCGTGCGTTCGCCGCGGCCATCGTGCCGGCCTCCGACTTCGACCATAACCTGCGCACCATCGCACTGTCCGATGGCGTGCTGTACCGCAACCTCGGCCTCGCGGCGTACATCGTGCAGCACTACCGGAAGCACCTCACCGTGCAGGCTGAGGCCAAAGTCGCGGCGGCCCCGTCCGAACACTTCGGCCAACTCGGCGAGCGGTTGCGCAAGTTGTCCCTGACGTACCTTGGCTCCGCTTCGTTCGACAGCCAGTACGGCACCACCTTCATCCACCGCTTCCAAGCGGAGGCCGGCATCGCCATCTGGAAGACCAGCAACGATGGTGGCTTCAACGTGGGAGATATCTTCACGGCCGATGCCACGGTGAAGGAGCACACCGTCTGGAACGACCGCAAGCAGACCGCCCTGACCCGGGTCAAGGTGCTGTGATTTCCCCCGCTTGCGGCTACCGCATATACCCGTAGAATCAACACCATGAAGACCATCAAAGTCCTCCTTTTCATGTGCGCTGGGCTGCCTCTTTTGGCGGCCACCGACAGCGACATCGCCGACGCGATATACCGCCTTGAAGGCGGGCCGAAGGCACGAGCGCCTTACGGAATCTTGTCCCTGAAGGTGTCCAGCCCGGCGCAGGCCCGGCGGATTTGCATGAACACAATCCGCAACTCGCGCACCCGCTGGCTTGCCGCCGGGCGGCCCGGTGACGAGCTGGACTACTTGGCGGACCGGTACTGTCCACCGAGCGCGGACAAGGTCGGGAACGCAAGGTGGAAGCGCAACATCCACAAACTAGTGAAGCCCTGACCCCCTTTTCCATGAGCACCCTCGAACCAAAACGCTTCATCACCAAGGTCGTCCTCGCCAAAGGCCGCACCGCGTGGCACGTCCAGCTCGGCATCCGCGGCCGGTGTGTCTACCTCGGCCGGTACGCCGAACTGGAGACCGCCTGCCTGTGCGCGGACTCCTCCTTCTACCATGCCGTCGTCGGCGGTTTCTACGACCGCATCAAGGCGGAGGACCTCCAGCAGGCCCACTTCAACGACTGGGAAACCGCGAAGAAGTGGTTGGACAACTCCGAGTCCGCGCCGCCGATTCTGGAGCGCATGTTGGACTTCCTGCGCAAACTCCGGGACGGCCTGCCGCCGGGTGTCCAAGGTCGTCCGGCCATCAGGTCGGACTGCGCCTACAAGCGCCTGCCGCCCGAGGTCAAGCTCGAAATCGACAACCTCCGTCGTGACGTCGAAGCACTCAAATCCGCTGTGGCGCGTCTCCAGACCGAGTCCAAACCAATCTCGGACTCGACTCCGGTTCGGCACCTCTTTTCCGCTGTTCCATCCTTGACCCCGTCCGCAGAATCTGCCACAAGTTCACCCATCACTGAAACCACAAACGTCTGAACATACCATGAGCGCAACTACCCACGGTCCGGTCCCTCCGGGCTACATCAAACTGCCCGAAGGGGCGGTCATCCCCAAAATCGGCGCGGTCTTCTGGTCAAGCCGCGACTCGAAGTGGATTCCCTCCTCTCGTGGGGGCCTCGTGCATCCCGTCCACCACGCGTGCGACAATATCCACGTCCCGAGCAGCATCCCCATCGAGTACCCTCGGCCGCCGGTCCCCGAGGGTTTCACCATCGTCCCCACCGAGCAGGTCAAGCAGGGGTCCAAGTACGTCTATTGGTACCCCCACCGGCAACCCGACAAGTGGTCCGCACCGGCCATTGCCGCCCACGATTTTGTCCCGAATGCGTTCACGGTCCCGTTGTACGCCATCGCCAAGGAGCCCGCGTTCCCCGGCGTGCCGACACTCGTGCCTACCGGCTACCGCACTCTCCACTCGGATGAGAGTCACGAGGAGTTCGGCTTCAGGGTGTTCTCGGACGGCCAATGGAACAGCGAAGACCACTCGAAGTATTTGTCACACACCCACGACCGGGACCGCGTTGCGGTGCCCCTCGATTACAAAGCGCCGGCCAACTACCGTTTCGCCAAGCTCGGCGACCGCCTCGACGAACTCAGCCTGTATTGGTCCGCGGAGTCGAGTTGCTGGAAGGGCGTCACCACCCCGCGAGCGGTCGAAAACCGCCACGTCAACCGGCGTTGTTACGCGGTCCTGAAGCAACCAATAGCGGTACCGTTTGGGTACCGGTTGCGCACCCCTGCGCACCCCTTGCCCGGTGCGTGGTTGGAACTTGCCCCCGGGACGAAACACCAGTGGACATCGGTCTTCGGGTCCCCCGGCGGGCGGTCCAATTACGTCGTGGCGGTGCCCAGCACCCCGTTGCCGCCGGGATACCGGATTTGCCTCCCGGGCGAAGTCCTCGGCCGACAAAGTCTCATCCTCAGGGGTGCGTTGTGGGAGCCCGCATCGGACCACGCGGGACAACAAAATCGCGTTTTCCCCAACTTTGCGGCTCCGGTCACGGCTCCGGTCACGGCTCCGGAGTCCGCGCCGCCGATTTCGGATTGGTTTGACGCCGCCGGTGAGATAAACCCGAAATGGCTTGAGGCCAAGCTGGCGCCGGAGTCGCCAAAACCGCCCGCGGGTTACGTCAGCGTCAAGGTCGGCGAAGTCATCCCGGAGGGCGCCTTGTGGCGACACTCCGCGAAGTCGTGGCTCCCGGCTGCCGCCATCGGGTCGAGGGCCGATGGCGGCAGCTCGTGGTGCCGGCCGGAAGCCACTTTTCCGGCCCCGCCGAGCCGTCCATGGCGCGCGGCTGACGTGGTCATCGGAGCCCAAGTGTTCCGCAGGGCATTGCCCCACGGCGACAGCAACCCTACGACGATTCTGGCGGTCAAGGGCGACGGGGTCTTGTTCGAGGACAACCTGACCGTCGCTAAGGGGGAAATCAAGTTGCCCCTCAAGGAGGTCGGACAAGGCGGCCTCTGGTACTCCTTCGAGGCGCTCGCCAACAACGGGTTCCTGCTGGCGGGCTCCGAGAAACCATGCCGCGTGGAAGAACAGTGGCACAACCCCAGCAACCTGACCGCGGAACAGGTCGGCCTCGCGGATGGGTGGCGGCTGCTGCTCAAGTCCGAGGTCGACGCCGGGAAGTTCGGTAGCAGCGACGAGTTCTGGCGAATCAGCACGGGCCGGTTTGAGCACGCCGGCTGCGCACCGGGAGGGTGTTATTGGTCGGGATTCGACACGGTGCGGACCAAGCAGCCGCTTCCCAAGCTCTGACCGACGCGCAACACCGAGAATCAGGCCGCCATGGGGAAAACCTCGTGGCGGCCCTTCGAGGTGAAAGCACAACGCGTTTACACGATACAGATGAAAGGAACTTCAAAGATATTCGTCGCGGGACACCGCGGGTTGGTGGGTAGTGCGGTATGCCGTGAGCTGCATCGGCAAGGGTTCACCAACGTCATCGTCCGGAGCCGCAGCGAGCTTGATTTGTTGCATGGACCGGACGTGCAGAATTTTTTCGAGGCGACGCGGCCTGAGTATGTCGTCGTGGCCGCGGCCAAGGTCGGCGGCATCATGGCGAACAGTACGTATCCAGCGATGTTTCTGTGGGAAAACCTGCAAATCCAGAACAACATCATCGAAGCCAGTTGGTTGACGGGAGCCAAGAAACTCCTTTTTTTGGGCAGCTCGTGCATCTACCCGAGGCTGGCTCCGCAGCCGCTCAAGGAAGAGTATCTTCTGACCGGTCCTTTGGAACCGACCAACGAATGGTACGCAGTCGCAAAGATTGCCGGCATCAAGTTGTGTCAGGCACTTCGGCGGCAGTACGGCTGCGACTTCATCAGCGCGATGCCGACGAACCTCTACGGTCCCGGGGACAACTACGAACCGCAAGGTTCGCATGTCCTGCCAGCGTTGATTCGCAAGTTCCATGACGCCACCATCAAGAAGGAAAAGCAGGTCGTCTGCTGGGGGACGGGGGCTCCGTTGAGGGAGTTCTTGCACAGCGATGATTTGGCGCGGGCCTTGGTGTGCTTGTTGGAGCACTATTCCGAGGAGCAGTTCATCAACGTCGGTTCCGGGACCGAGGTCAGCATCCGGGACCTCTCCAGCCTTGTGGCAGAGGTCGTCGGGTTCACCGGGGTCATCGAATGGGACACCACCAAGCCCGACGGCACCCCGCGCAAATTGATGGACAGTTCACGCATGTTCGCGCTCGGTTGGAAACCCACCGTCGGACTCCGCGAAGGGATTGCCTCGGCATACAAAGATTTCCAAAGTATCAACAGCCGATAACTGTTTCAACCACGTTTTACACTATATGGCATTAAAAAAAGCTCTCATCACCGGAATCACCGGCCAAGATGGTTCCTATCTGGCTGAGTTGATGCTAAAAAAAGGGTACGAGGTACACGGGATAATCCGGCGCGCATCCACTTTTAATACGTCGCGGCTCAAAGACATTTATTCCGACCTGCATTACCCGAAGCACAACCTGCAACTGCACTATGGAGACCTTTCCGATGCCAGCAACTTGTCGCGCTTGCTAGGCAAAATCCGGCCGGATGAGGTCTACAACCTTGCGGCCCAGAGCCACGTTCGGGTGAGTTTTGACGTGCCGGAATACACCGCCGACATCACCGCAACCGGAACAGTCCGGCTTCTCGAATCAATCCGCGAAATAGGCATCCAACCCCGCTTTTACCAAGCAAGTTCTTCGGAGATGTTCGGGCTTGTGCAGGAAGTCCCGCAGAAGGAGACGACCCCCTTCTATCCCCGCAGCCCCTATGGCTGCGCCAAGGTATATGCGCATTGGATTACGGTGAACTACCGCGAATCCTACGGTATGCACGCCAGCAACGGCATCCTCTTCAACCACGAGTCGCCCCGTCGCGGCGAAACCTTCGTCACCCGCAAGATTACCCGGGCCGCGGCGCACATAAAACTCGGTTTGCAGGACAAACTGTTCATGGGCAATCTGGACACCAAGCGCGACTGGGGTTATGCCAAGGAATACGTCGAGGCCATGTGGCTGATGCTCCAGCAGCCCGAAGGAGACGACTACATCATTGCAACGAACAAGACCCACAGCATCCGGGAATGTTTAGAGGTTGCATTTGCGCGGGTCGGACTCGATTGGCGGAAGCATGTGGAGATTGACGCGCGGTACTATCGGCCTGCCGAGGTCGACCTTCTCATCGGCGATTACTCCAAGGCCAAGAAGAAGCTCGGCTGGGAACCCAAGACCAAGTTTGCGGACCTGATTGAGCTGATGGTCGATGCCGACTTGCGCCTGCTTCAGGACCAGATAGCCGGCAAAATCGCTCGTCAGGATTAGGGGTTGACAGGGTCAAAAAAACGTCCATCGTCACACACGCCGATTGGTACGCCGGCAAGAAAAAATCAAAATGAAACGAGACACGAATATCTTTGCCAAAGTCGTCGCGGACAGCATCTGCAATGGGCACCGCATCACCACGATGCACGTACGGGCGCCGCGGCCTATCCTTGCGGAGTTCAACACCCACCGCTGCTTCAGCCGGAACTCCGCCTCGTCCCGGGCCATCCCGACAGCCAAGTTCCGGGAGCGAGTCCGGCGGAGCCCCTACCTCCCGCAGGATTGGAAGAAGGCCGGCACCGGGATGTCTCCGGCGGGGCCGATGGACCGCGAGTCTGCTGCGTTCCAACAGTTCTCAGCGGAGAGTTTGCTGGACCGCGTGTTGGACTGGCACGAGGGCTGTGAAGCGGCAAACGGGACCGCCAAGGAGCAGCTCAACCGCTATCTGGAACCGTGGCTCTACACCGACATCCTCGTCACGTCGACTGAGTGGCTGAATTTCTTCGGCCAGAGGTGCGACGGCGGGGCGGACGGAGCCATCCAGCTCGTAGCCGACGCCACGTTGGAGTGCTACGTGAATTCCACTCCTGTGCCGCTTGATGTGGGCGAGTGGCACCTTCCTTTTTGGGTCGAGCCCGACTCAGACCTCCCGGGCGGTATCGAGGACATTCTCAAGGTCTGCACGGCAAGGTGCGCGCGTGTCAGCTACTTCAACTTCGGCGAGAACGGGGTCGACCAAGCCAAAGACTTGAGCACCTTCGACAAGCTGCTCAACCCTCCCGGCGGGGGCTTCAGCCACTGGTCGCCATTCGAGCACTGTGCTGAAGCGATGACCAAGGACCGGCTTTGGTGGGGTGATGATGATGACGTTGACGTGGAGTATTCCGACGGCAAGGGCAACTATTTCCACGAGGGCCGCTGTGCTAATTTCACCGGCTGGGTGCAGTACCGCCACCGCTTTGCCGACCGGATGCGGGCGCAGCTCGCCGGCCTCGACCTCAAGCAGCTCCTCGCCAAAAGGCAATCACTCTACACCACCTGACCACATGCCCACCGAAACCACCATGAAAGCCCGGTTTATCGCTCAGGCCCAACAACTGCTTGCCAAGTGCGAGGCCCCGCCTACGCGGTTCTACGCTTCTGAATTCTGGTTTGAAGGCGTTGTCAACGAGCTTCGGCCGCACCGTCTCCACCCCGGCGGCCCGTCCGTCATCACGGCTCTGGGGCGGGATTGGGAAATGAAACCGAGCCTGCCCAAGTGGGCGCTCGCGGTAGCTTGAACACCATGACCATGCTGTTCAAATACGGAGGAAAACCGGAGGGATTGTTGCTCGTCTCCGGCCCCAAGGGCACGCTGACTTTCCGGCGTCGCGGCAAGCTGCCTGACCGCCTCAAGGCGAGCGTCTCGTTCCCGGGGGACATCGTCATCACCATCGGCAACCTCAAGGCCGCCCGCAACCTTGCGCTAGCCGCAAGCCTGCTCGTGAGGAAGCACGAGGAGATTCTCCGCAGACAAATCGCAAAGTGAAACCCCGCCAGCCGGCCACCAAAACAAGTCTGCGTAGGGTGGCCGGCGGGTACCAGAAGACAAAACCAATGACTGCCGAAGACCAGACCAGACAGAGTTACAAACAGCTCGACGCGGTCCTCACGACCCTGCGCAACAACAGCGAGAAGGGGTTCAACAAGAACCGCAGCCCGGATGACGTCATCCGCACCACCCCTGAACGGGCGCAGGCCATCGCCAAAATCAAGGAGGCCCTTGACTGGCTCACGAAGGACCTGAAGGCACTCGTCAAGCCGTCACCCGGCACAGCTCCGAACCCGAACAACTACTGCACGAGTAGCTGCTCCTCGGGTAGCTCGCAAAGCCTGAAGCTCTGACGTGACGTCAGCGTCCGGCCCACGATACGGGCCACCAATTTCTCACCCTCTTACCTGTCGTTCGAGGGTGCCCGCCCGGTGTCTCTCAATGTGGAAAATGAGGGGTCGAAAAGCGCCGGGCGGGGTTGATTTCCAACACGTTAGAAAAAATATGAGAAACTTTTTGGCAGTCATCGTCGTCGGACTTGGGCTCGTCCCTTGGGTCGAGCTGGCCTACACGTACCACACTATGGTTATCGGGCGCTACCCATGGTCCCAGCGCCGGCTGGATTACCTTAAGGTGCGCGCGGTGTTTGCCACAGCCACCGCGGTCAGCCTCATTTTGGTGTTGACCCTCTTCTGAAAAACCCCCAGTTTCGCTCTCGACATGAAAACAACCAAATCGGTTCTTCCCCGCAACGTGGCCATCATCGGCCAACAGCCGGTCATCCCCCGCACCAAGACCGCGACCATCGCACCCGCTCCCGACAAGTTCGAGAAGCGGCGCAAGGTCAGCATCACCATCGGCGTCGGCAAGGACAAGGACGGCGCCGACATCACTGAGACGAAAGCCACCGAGAAACTGGCCACCGCCGGCAAGCTGATATTCGTCCGCGGCTTCGGCGGGTTTACCCTGACGACCAACGCGGGCGGTTGGGCGGCCCCTTCAGGCGAACTCATTGTGGAGAACTCGGTGACGGTGTCCATCGTGACTGACTCGCTCAACATCGGGGTGTTCCGGCAGACCGTCGCAGCCCTTGCCGGCGAACTGCGGGACTTGTTCAACCAGTCCTGCGTGCTGGTCGAAATCTCAGAGGTTGATGCGGCCATCATCTGACACCATGAGTGCTTTTCCTCCCATCAAGTTCGCATGCCCGGCCATCTTCTCGGCGCCCCCTCCGGGAAATCCCTTCACGTTGTTCTTCGCCCTGCAAAAACAGTTCCCGACAGGCTTTTTGCCGTTCTGCCACGGTCACTTCGGGTGGTTTGGCAACGGTCAGCAGAACAGCACATTCATCGCCACCGACGTCCGCCCAGACTGCGTCCAGTTCAACACCACCTCCCTCCGCGAGTTCGGCTCGCAAGCCCGCACGGGCGGTCCGGACTTTGAAGCAGCGTTGGTTTTCGATGCAGTGAATAGCTTGGGCCTTGTGGTGCGGTGCCGGGGTACATTCAAATTGGCGGCCTCCATCCGGGAGACTGTATGGGCCGCGCGCTCTGAGGAGGCCCGGCGCATGTATGTCACCTTGGAACGGTTTCGCAACTCCCGGACCCAGATTTTGCCGGAGGAACTCCGTGTCTTGGCGCAGTCATCCAAAACCGACATCACCACTGCACCGTCATCTTTCTTCGTCGCGGAATACCACCCGACAGAGGTCGACTTTTTGTTCCTTGGCGGCGGAGACAGGTGCCATACCACGCTGCGGTACCAGCGTTCGCCGGCCTCCGGGTCCGTTTGGGTCACCAAGGGGTTCCACGCAGCCTGACACCAAATATGCTTAAAGTCAGCGACGAACGAAAGAGGATGCGGTGCCGGGTCCGCACCGCCATGCACGTCGGCGACGTTGCCATCCGGGACGTCAAGGACCACAATAAGCCGTGGTTGGACACGGGCTGTGGAAAAAGCTCGAACCAAGTGGCCGCCGAACTCGGTATCACCCACCAAGCGGTCAGTCTGAACTGCCGGTCTGCGCTGCACAAAATCCAAGGCACGTTACGAAAGCTGAACGAGTCCGAAGGCGGCGGCCTGCTTGAGGACGACCGTTTCCCCAAGCTGCTTTTCAAGGCCCTCGGTGACGCGCTCTATGAGCGACGGCTCCGGGACCTCGACCGTGAAAAACGCATACTGACGAACGTGACAAAATTTTTGCAGGAACACTGCCCAAGCGCCCTCGAAATCGAAACCACTGAACAACCGACGACATGACCACATACCCACACGAACGCAGTTGCACAGCAACCGATAGACCCGATACCCGGCTTTACGACCGGGTGCCGCTTACCGCCACCGAGGTGTTGGGCCACCGGGGGCCGGCCACCGGAATTGCCACCCCATTCGTCTTCCCCGCCCGCACCGCGTTCACCGGCGTGCTCGGCGTCGGCAAGGACTACATCGCCAAGAAGCACGGTTTCGAGATTCTGGGCTTCGCCGACCCGATTTACACGTTGGCCCGTCGGTACCTCGGGACTGACGACAAAGCCATCCCCGGCGTCCGGAAGTTCCAACAGGACGTCGGACAGTGGGGCCGCGGTCTTGTCACCGCAGAGCAGCCCCTGACGACCGAGCGCCACCGCATCACCACGGAAATCCGTGAAGAGGGGGTCAGCATCCCGGGCGAGGGTGTTTTTGATGCCAGTGACTACGGACTCAACCCGGAATTCTGGGTCAACATCATGCTTTCCCGAATCCGGCGCAGGTTCCGCAGCGCGTCCATCGCGGTGACGAACTGCCGATTTGCAAACGAACTGGCCGCGCTGACGTCCGTCGGCTTTCGCACGTACCACGTAACGTGCTCCCCCGAGACGTTGTCTGAGCGCCGCGAGGCTGCCGGCTACAAGGACCCCACCGTCTTCAACAATATCAGCGAGCAACTCGCATTGGAGTTTGACCGGCGGTTCCGGGCAGACGAGCTTGTCGCGCCCAGAGTCGACGTCATCTGGAACGACTACCGGCCCGTGCCGGCGGCCTTGAACAACCAAGTTTTGGTCAACCCGTGATGCCGCGGGAGACTTTCTAACAACAAGCATAAGCATTACCTGAACATGAAAATGACCACTGCCTCCGGGCGCTACATCGACCTCTCCGACATTGGTACCTCCTTTTCGGAGGCGGCCATCACCAAGGGGGACCTCGTCGAGGAAATCTCCCGGGGCCTCGCCAACACCCTCCGGTTCTCCGGGCAACTCGGCAACCTGACGGTCGCCCAGCACAGCCTGCTGGTGGCACGCATCGCCAAGCACCGCAAGCAGTCGTCTCGGCAGCAGCTCATCGGCCTGCTCCACGACGCGTCCGAGGCGTACCTCGGCGACATCCCGACCCCGCTGAAGAGGCTGCTTCCCGACTACCGGGCGCTCGAATCCAAAGTCATGTGCGCCATCCACGCTCGGTTTTTGGATGCCTTCTGGCTTTCGAGGCCGGAGAAGGAACTCCTCGACGCTGCGGACGTGGCCGCGTTCGAGCTGGAGGTGACCCTGCATAGCCCGTTCCCGTTCCCCTGCTACGGCATGGAGCGCGGCATCCACGTCCCGGCAGAGTTCGAGACCGAGGAGGTGTTGCGGTCGCGGGAAGAGGCGGCAGAGGAGTTCAACGAAGCCCTCTGGGGGATTGTGCTCTGATTATGGAGGCCCTTGAACAGGAGTTTGCTGCCGCGGTCGCCGGACTTCGTGCCCGGGTCGACGTGGTGCGGTTGCGGCTCATCCTCAAAACCGATTCCCGGGATTTGACCGTTGAAAAACTGTTCCGTGGGATACCCCTCCGGGAAGGCGACCAACCGAAAAAGTGGTTTCCTGCGGCCCGGGAATTGTGGTACGCAAAGGTCCACCTCGACACGGCTGTCAAGCTCGGGTTCGGCGGCACCACTTTCAACCGCGCCGTTCGGCACCTTGAGAAGGCTGAGAAACTGTCGCTCCAGACGCTATGACCCCATGCAGACCAAGCTGTACGACTACCAAGAAGAAGCCGTCGAGCATAACGAAACCCTCCTTCGAGGGGGTTTGGCATGCGTGCTCGATGGTTCGGACATGGGCACGGGCAAAACTCCGACGACTGTGGAACTGCTTCGTCGTATCGACCTGCCAACCGTCGTTGTCTGTCCCAAGGTCAGCACCCAGTCGTGGCTCCGCTGGGGTGACGCTGGAGGAGCGTCGTTCGCCGCGACCGGATACGAGGCACTTCGTACCGGTAAATCGGGCTTCGGTACGTGGAAAACGCGGAAAGCGTGGTTGAAAAAGCCTGACGGCACGTCGGGTATGGTCGAAGAGCGGTTCGAGTTCGTGTGGGACGAATCGGTCGGCCGGGTGGTGTTCGACGAGGCCCACCGTTGCTCGGCGCCGGACAGCCAGAATTCCATGATGCTGCGGGACGCCCGGAAACAAGGGCTCCAGATTGTGCTCGTCACCGCCACGCCGGCCGAGAACCCGCTCCAGATGCGGGCGATGGGTTTTGCGCTCGACCTCCACGACTACAAGGCGTTTTACAAGGGCTGGATTCAAAAACTCGGCTACCACCCGGGTGTTTTTGCGGCGTTCGACTGGACCCGGGACGAGTACCGGCAGCGCATGTTCATGGACAAACTGCACGCCCAGATGTGGCCTGCCCACGGGGTGCGGGTGCGCAAGACCGACCCCCGGGTGAGCGCGAAGTTCCCGAACGGCATCATTTCTGTCGACCTCGTCGAGGTAGACGCCAAGCACGAGCTGGCTCGGCTTGAAGGCGTCGCCATGGCCGCGTGGGAGGCCATCCAAGAGTGCAAACGGACGGGGGCCTCGGAGACGCACCCACAGGTCGTGTACACGCGCACGTTGCAAGAACTCGAAGTCTTGATGGTGCCGAGCATGGTTGAACTCATCAAGGAGGCCGTCTCCAAGGGCCGGCATTGCCCCGTCTTCGTGAACTACTCCGGCACCATCCGGGCGCTCCAGCAAGCGTTCCCGAAGGCTCCTGTCATCGACGGCGAGCACAACGACCCGACGTACCGCCAGTGGGTCATGGACACGTTCCAACAGGACGAACACCCAGTGTTGCTGGCGAACAGCAAGGCCGGCGGAGAATCAATTTCTCTGCATGACCTGCGAGGGCAGCATCCCCGGGAAGTTTTCATGCTGCCGGGCACCAGCGCCCGGGGCTTCAAACAGGTGACGGGCCGTGCGGACCGTGCGGGTGCCGTCAGCGACGTTTTGACTCGATGCCTTGTCGCCGCAGGGTCAAAACAAGAGAAACTGAAAAAGAGTCTTGACCAGAAACTCAGCAACATCCAGACTCTCGTCGACGGTGACCTTGCAATTTACAACTGAAAACCGAATGAGTACCGAACGCCTACATCACCCATTCTCACCCAGCACGCTCCAGACCCGCGAGGCGTCTCCGTGCTATCACCCCCGCGGTGGAACCAGCGAGGCCGCCGAAGCCGGCACGCGGCAGCACGACGCAACCGAGCACGAGGACCACGCCAACCCACTCCTCAGCGACGACCAGAGCCGGGCCGTTGCAGAGTGCGTCGCGCTGCTTGACTCCGCCGTGCGTGACATGGGCGAGGGTGCCACGGTCGAGAAAGAGGGCTACTGGCCGATTGACGACGTGACGTTTTTGCACGAGGGCAAAACGTGGGTCGGCACCACCGCGGGGTATTCGGACGCCACGATTTTTTCCGCGGTGGCCGAAGAGCCGAGACACCCACGTCTGCGCGACCCGGAGCCATCACAACCCCTTCACCACGCCGTCGATTGGGACTTGGTGCCCAGTCAGCACATACACGTCGTCGACTGGAAGTTCGGCAAGTTCCCGGTCGAGCCGGCGGAGACCAACCTGCAAGGGTGGGCATACGTGCTCGGGGTCGTCCATCGGCAGGCCAAGCGCGGTATCTTAGTGAAGTCAGCGCGCGTAACTTTCCACTGTCCGCATCTGGAAGAGACCACGACGCATCTTTTCGTAGCCGAGGATTTTGCGTCCATGCGGGCACGCATCAATGAGGTCGTGGCGAAAGCACGCACGGCGGACCGACTCTGGAAAAAGACGGAACTCGCGCCGATGGGTACGGGGCCAATTAACGTCGAGAAGCACGGGCTCATCATCCCGACGACGTCCTCGTGCCTTTTCTGCGGACGCATCGCGGAGTGCCCCGTCATCGGCCGGATGGCGGTCATGGTCTCGTCCAAGTACAAACCCTTGGTGGTTCCGCCCGACATCACCGGAGACAAGCTCTGCACGGACGAGCAAGCCAGCCACGGACTTGCCATCGGCAAGGCTCTCGAAGAGTGGGCCAAATCGTACCGCCAGAAAATCACCAGCCGTGCCATTGAGGAGGACGGATTCACGCCCGAGGGCTACTCGCTCGTCGTGACGGAGCCCCGCAAGGTGGTCGACAAGCCGGCGCTTTGGGACAAGCTCCTCAAGAGGTTCGGTTTCGAGCGGGTGCTATCGGACTTCGTCAGTCTCCCGTTGACACCTATCGAAAGCGCCATTGAAGATGCCGAACCGATGGGCGAGAAATCCAAGGCCAGCGCGGCATTTGTGACAGAACTCGCGGACGCCGGCATCACGGTGAAGTCGACTGCCGTCATCAGCCTGCGGATGAAACCCAAGAAGAAGTGACCATGAAGAAAACCAAGTCACCCGGGCGGGTCGCGTATGAGGCGTTCAAGTCCGAACACCAGAACAACGCCAACCAAGAGGTCCAAAAAGCAGCCAAAGACATGCCGCCGTGGTCAAAATTGACGGAGCCCCCCAAAGCAATTTTCGAGAAAATTGGTCATGCCGTCCTGACCGAGTTTTTCAACCTCCGCAATTCTGTTTCCGGTGGTGTCCTTGACACCGCGAAACGTCATTCAACCTCAGGGAAACAACAGAAACACAACAAAAAGTGAGCACTCCTAACTCCAGCACTCCCGCAGCCCGCCCCGGTCGCACCGCCAGCTTCGCCCGCCCCGGCGGCGCCCCGGCCACGCCGGTGGTCGACGTGGAATCCACCGTCACGGCGGTTGTCGTCAGCGGTACCCCCGTCGACTTGGCCGCCATCTCCAAGGACGTCGGCGCCCGTCCCTACCACACTCCGGGCTCGCTCTCGAAGCCTGCGAAGCCGTTGTTCTCCGACGACGATACTGACATCGACTTCGACGAGTTGCGCCTCCCGGGCATCAACCTCGTCCAGAAGGTCGGCGACCTGAGCAACATCTTCCCCCCGGGCGCGGTCGTCCTCGGGAAGGAGCACCTTCTCATCATGCCGCCGCCTCAGGGCGAGGGCAAGGTGCAGGAAGTGCCGCTCGTGGTCTTCATCATCGCGTTCCGTCCGACCCGCTGGACCGAAAAGGTCGAGGGCGGAGCCCGCGGCAATCTGTTCGACACGCGTGAGCAGGTCGCCAACGCCGGCGGCACCACGGACTACAACGAGAACAAGCGCAACCCGGAGGTCTCGCTCTATCAGGAATTGGCCACGGCGCTGATTTTGGTCGAGAAGCCGGACGACGCGGACGACGCGTTGTTTGCCTTCGAGGGACCGAACGGCAAGAAGTACGCCCTCGCGTTGTGGAACATGAAGGGCAGCGCCTACACCGACGGTGCGAAAATCATCAAGTCGGCGCGGAAAATCGGGTACCCGTTCGCCCCGATGAAGGGCCGGTTCCTCGGCTGCGCCCTGCACCTCAAGACCACCCTGAAGAAGTACCAGTCCGGCTTCTTCGCCTTCAAGCCGTCCCTCAGCGCGGGCGAGGTGACCACGGCGGAGTTCCGCCGCTTCGTCCACGACTGCGCCGGATTGGAAGCGCATCCGTCGGACATCGTCGCACCCCCGGCGGCTGCGACCGTCGGCTGAAATCGAACACCGCCGTGCGATTTGTATCGACGGCGGTGTTTTCTTCAGCCAACGTCGCACACATGGAAACGAAACACGAAACGAAACACGAAACGAGAGAGAAGTGGTTGCAGGCAGCAGTGGCAGAATTGGAGCCGCTGTTTCCCGCCAAGTACAAGGTCCCCACGGTGCGGGTCAGCACAAGCTGGCCGAGCAGCAAAGGGTTGGGGACCAAGAAGCGGTGCATCGGCGAGTGCTGGTCCAAAGACGCGGCGGCCGATGGGGTCTGCCAGATTTTCATCAGCCCTCTGTTGGAGGACCCGGTCGACCCCTTCGGCGTGCTGCCCACGTTGCTCCACGAGGTCTGCCACGCGGTCGTAGGCATCGACAAGGGTCATCGCAAGGAATTCAGCGACTGCGCCCGCTCCGTCAATCTGGAGGGCAAGGTGACGGCCACCTTTGCCGGCGAGGCATTGCTTCCGGACCTCAAGCAGATTGCCGACCGCCTCGGCAAGTACCCGCACGTCCGCATCGACCCCAAGCTCAAGGGCGGCCCGAAGCCCCAAAAGAACCGTCAGCACAAGCTGGAATGTGCCTGCGGATTTATCTGCCGGGCGTCACGCAAGCAGATTGATGAAGTGGGTGTGCCGACCTGCGGGTGCGGAAAAAAGCTGGTGTTGGTGGAACCGGAGGATGCTGAATGAGCGACCTCACCCCAGTTCTCGACCCCGTCATCGGGCGCCGGCCTGTCGGGCTCGACTTTGAGACGTACTACGACGACAAGTGCTCGGTCGTGAAGCTCGGCGTCGACGCGTACTGCCGGCACCCGGACTTCGACCCGTACCTCATCGCCGTCACGGACGGGAACGAAAAATGGGTCGGCGAGCCCAAGGACTTCAACTTCTCGGCCCTTGAAGGCGAGACAGTGGTCAGCCACAATGCCGGTTTTGACCGCCAAGTTTTCCATTGGGGGGTCCGCAACGGAAAATGGGACGACGTGCGGTACAAGGAATGGCACTGCACCGCCAACCTGTCGGCCTACCTATGCGACCACAGGTCCCTGTCCAGCGCGGTCGAACACTTTTTCGGCCGGAAGCTCTCCAAGGACGTCCGCGACCGCGCCAAAACCAAACGGGTGGCGGACATGAAGCGCGAGGGCTGGTGGGATGACATGATTGCCTACGGTGCCAGCGACACAGTTGAGTGCCAACGCATTTTTGCGGACTTCGGGCACCTTTGGCCAACCTACGAACGGCGCCTCAGTGAACTGACATACAAGCAGTGCAGCCAAGGCGTGTTCGTCGACAAAGAGCGTTTACACGACCTCAAGCAGCAGGCCCAGATAGCACTCATCAAGGCCGAAACTGCGTTGCCGTGGCTGGAGACCAACAAGCCGACGAGCACCAAGGCCATCGCCGAGGAGTGTCGCAAGCACGGGATTCCCTGCCCTCCTATCAAGTCGAACAGTGACGACGGCGAGGAGCTTTTCGAGGAGTGGCAGGCGACCTTCGCGCCGCGGTTCCCGTGGGTCCAAGCAGTCACCGCGTGGCGCCGCTTGAACAAGTTCGTGGGCTTCCTTGAAAAAATCGAGGAGCGGCTTCGCCCGGATGGAAGCATGGGGTTTGAATTGCGCTACGTTGGAGCGCACACCGGGCGTTGGTCGGGTGGCGGCGGACTCAACATGCTCAACCTGCGGAAGATTCCGCTGCTGCTTGATTCGGAGTGGAAACTGAATCTGGACGACGACCGCGACGTCATGGCGGCCCAACAGTACGAGGACGCGGGAGCGTGGCCCGAGTGGGTATCCCACGTCCTCGACGTCCGCGGCGTTTTCATCCCCAAGCCGGGCATGAAGTTCGTGATTTCGGACCTCAGCCAGATTGAGCCCCGGGTACTCAACTGGCTCGTGGGCAACACCGATTTCTTGGAGATGCTCAAGGGCGGTATGGCGCTCTACGAGGCCCATGCCCGCGCGACGATGGGTTGGACCGGCGGCGTCCTCAAGAAGGAGAGCAAGGACAAGTACGCGATGGCCAAGGCTCGGGTGCTTGCCCTCGGATATGGAGCAGGCTGGGAGAAGTTCATCGGGATGGCGTTCACCTACGCCGGCGTCAAACTCGACGAAGCGACCAGCCGGTCGCAAGTCACGCAGTTCCGGGAAGACAATCCGCTCATCGTCAAGGGCTGGAACAAACTCGACGACCAGTTCCGCGCCGCGGTCGGGGGAGACTTCCACATCGAGTTGCCCAACGGGCGCAAGCTGAACTACCACGACGTGAAACGGTCCGTCCGCACCCGGCAGGACAAGAAGACCAAAGAAATCACCAAGAGCTTCGAGTACACCGCCCAGACCGGCGACAAGCGGGCTTCCTTCTACGGAGGCAAGCTCATGGAGAACGCCACGCAGGCCGCCGCACGCGACGTTTTCTGCGAGGGCCTGCTCCGGCTTGAAGACGCAGGCATCCACAGCGTCTGGACGATTTATGACGAGACCGTGACGCAGGTCCCGCTTGACACCGACCCCGAGGACGTGCGAGGATTGATGGCTCAGACACCCGACTGGTTGTCGGGATGCCCGATTGACGCCACCGCTGAAAACGCTGACCGATACAAGAAGTGAGCAAGCCCAAACGCTGGAGCATGACGAATCCCCGAAGTCGCGTGCTTGACAGCAACCCCGGCCGCACATAGCCTCCCCGTCCCGTGCCCTACCTGACCCGCCTTAGCACTCTGTCGACATCGCCCGGGAATCCGTGGGAGTTTCAACCACTCCTGCCCATACCGGACAATGTCCGCGGGAAGTCGAACAAGAAGGAGCGCGACCGCTGGATAAACGACCCCGGCACCGACCATAACGTGTACTCCCTCGTCGTGGGGGTCAACCCGGGGCAGCGTGTGTCCGCCCCGAGCAAACTCAGCGAGGGCAACCCCCCGCGTGAACTGCTCGGCTTCTGTGCGGACTACGATGCCCCGGTCAGCGAAGAGGCTCTGAAGGAGGGGTTGGCGAACCTCGGCCGGCACCAGCCGAACTATTTTGAGCGGACGCTGTCCGGCAATGCCCGGCTGCTCTGGTTGTTCGACAAACCGGTGAGTGTCCCCGGGTACCAGTTCACGAAGGAGTTTTTCGTCTTCGTGCAGGGGAAAATCCGGTTCGACCTCGTCGCACCGTGTCTGGACAAAGGCGCTTTCGAGGCCCCAGAGCGGTACTACACCAACGCGTGCGATTGGTTTGTGGTACAGCCTACTCCAATGCCATCGGCGTTGGTAGTGGGCTGGCTCCAAGAGTTCAGCACCAAGTTCAAGTGGGCCGGCGCCGAGTTCAACGAGGTCGGCATCCCGTTGCCGGACATCGCCGCCGAATTGGCTCAGAAGTTCCCTCGATTCTCTGAATGGACCGGGCCGTTCGAGGAAGGCGCTCAGGGGCCGACTTTCTGGGTGGACGGCTCAACTTCGCCCAAGTCCGCCATCGTGCGCGCCACGGGCATGCAGACGTTCGCAGACCACGCCGGCAAACCCTTCTTCCACTGGGTCGACCTCTTGGGCACCCAGTTCTTGGACCGCACCAAGGCTGTCAACCTCGGAGCCGCGGTCGACAACATTTTTTTCGACGGTCGCAGCTACTTTCGCCAACTCCCGTCCGGCGTGTACCGCCCGTTCGACCGGTCCGACCTCAGCCAGCACCTCAAGGTCACCCGCAAACTCAGCCCCAAGCCCGACAAGGCCGGCACCAGCCAGATTGACAGCGCCCTCCAGTTCATCCAAGACCACGGAAACGTGGTTGGAGCCGCGCCGTTCGCTTTCCGGCCGCACGGACGGTTTTTCCTCAACGGCGAGCCGGTCCTGAATACCCACAGCCGGCGGGTGCTCACGCCCGCAGAAAAAGCGACCAAGTGGGGCGATGAAGGCGAGTTCCCATGGCTGTCGAAGTTCCTCACCGGCTTTTTCGACCCCACGGAGCAGCTTGAGTTCTTCCTTGCGTGGTTGGCCCGGTTCTACGCGACCAGCCACGCACTCGACCCGAGGTCCGGACACAACATCTTCATCGCCGGGGACCAGAACACCGGGAAAACCCTCCTCAGCCGGCGCATCATCGGCGGCCTGATGAACGGCTCTGTCGAGGCCACCGATTTCTTGATGGGTGCCGACAAGTTCGGTAGCGAGCTGTTCGACTCCGCGGTCTGGACGATTGACGACGGCACCGCAGCAGCGGATAGGAGCGGCCACAAACGCTTCAGCGACGCCGTGAAGCGGATGGCCGCCAACCCGACGCACCGGTACCACGCCAAGTTCCGGGTGCCCCTGATGGTGCAGTGGCAGGGACGGGTCATCGTGACGTGCAACCGGGACGAGGAGTCCATCCAGATGCTGCCGGACCTCAGCCTGACTCTGCTCGACAAAATCATGCTGTTTCGCGCTGCCGACAAGGCAGCCGTCCGGTTCCCCGAGCAGGCAGAGATGGACCGGATTCTGGAGCGGGAGCTGCCGTGGTTTGCACGGTTCCTGCTCGACTACGTCACCCCGGAACACCTCGTCTCGCCCGACACCCGCTTTGGCGTGCGGTGCCACCACGATGAGTCGCTCGTCATCGTTGCCAACCAGTCGAGCCGGTCCGCGGTCCTGACCGAGGTCCTGATGGATTGGAAAGACGACTACTTCGAGGGCAACAAGGGTTGTCACAAGTGGGAAGGCACCGCGTACCAACTCCACAAGGCCATCCTGATGAATCCGGCTTCGGCACAGGCCACTAAGTCGATGACCTCAGAGTCGCTTGCCAGAGGGCTGGTCACACTCAAGACTAAGGGCGACAAGACGATTGAGTGCCGGCAAGACGGGCCTGTCCGGGTGTTCACCATCCACCGGGAAAACAGCGAACAGCCCAAAGAAACTCCGGAGCCCGCCGTCAAGTCAGACAGCCGCTTTTCCAAGCCGTGATTGAATACTACTCCAAGCAACAGTTCGAGGACCTCCATTTCAAGGAGCCGCTGAGTGCTGAAGAAGAACGTCGGCTACTCATCGCGTGGCAGGCGCAAGGCGACCTTGTCGCAAGGGAAAAGCTGGTCACGTCTTTCGCGCTCTACGTCAGCCGCCTCGCCCACAAGTTCGGTGGGTCGTTCGGCCGGCACGACAACAACATCGGGGACTGCATCGGGGTCGCCAACACCGCCCTGCTTGCGGCCATCGACGGGTATGCGCTCGGACGTGCTGACGCACCGCGGTTGACGGGGCTCATCTACTTGCTGGTTCGCCGGGAGGTCATCAACTTTGTCAAGAAGCAAGAGGCGGGGCAACTGTGCTGGACCTCGGACGTGAGCAAAGCCATCAACGAGCTTCCGGCTGAAGAACGCGCAAGCAAGGAAGGTTTGGAGACCCCGTTTGAGTACCCGGACGAAGATTTGTTGTCCCGGGGAGCCGAGGATGAACTCCTCAAGACACAGCTCACCGCACTCCTCAGCAAGCTGCCGGAAGACGAACAAACCGTCGTCCGCGCCAAGTTTTTTGAGGGTCTGAACTACAAGGACACCGGCCGCAAGTTCAACCCCGTCAAATCGACGTGGGAGGTGCGCAGGATTTGGAACCAAGCTGCCGCCACCCTGCGATGGGGGCTCACCTGATGGGACCCATTTTTGGCCTCGACCTCGGAACGAAAACAGGGTGGAGCGTGCGGCACACCAACGGCCAAATTGATGGTGGGACATGGCGGCTGGCGACCGAAAAACAGCTTCGTGAAGCTCGCAAAGTGGGCAAGGACCGTTCGGGTGACATCCGTGTGTTCGAGCTTGAGGAAACCCTTCGCGACAACGCCGCCTTCCATAAGGCGCAAGCTCTTGGCGGTACCGTGACGTGGGCTTTCGAGGACGTCCAGTTCCTCAGCAGCCAAGCGCAGAGCCAGCTCTGGGCGAGCTTCCGGACCGTGGTGTGGATTGTCGCCCACGAACACGGATTCCGGGTATTGCCCGTGCCTGTCGGGACCCTCAAAAAGTTTGCGACGGGTCACGGCAACGCGACCAAGGAAATGATGCTCGCAGCACTCCGCAAGACCGATGAGATTTTTCCTGTTGACGCGGACGACAATGAAGTGGACGCTCGGTGGCTGAGACGGTTTGCGGCCCAGAAAGGCCAGTGACCCGGACTCGCTATCAAAAATATGAGACCATACCGCTTGAAACAAGGTGCCGCAACGGGAGAACCCGGCTTCGACGGAACTATCCGCAAGGGAGTCAACTTCGAGGACTTCAAACAATCGACATTCGCGCAGCGTCGGAAGACGTGGATAAATGCCCCCATCGGAGCCAAGTCTTCCTTGGCGACAATCCGTCGGTCTGTCCGGTGTTCCGAGGCACACCTCCGCCAGCATCGCCCCGATGGCGGGCCTCGGGTCCTGTTCTCCGACATCGCGTCCATGGACCGGTCGGAGTTGCTTCAAGCCGGCAAGTTTTTGCAAGAGGAGGCCCGAAAACTCAAGGTATGAGCGACGTTCAACAAGTCCAACATACAGTCAGTCTCCGGGACGGGCTTGACCGGACCACCATCCAAGTTGGGATTTGCCTCAACACCATCAAGACTCTGGAGGGTCTGCTGGTCCGTGAGGACTACTACGAGGACGCGGAGACCATCCCGGGACAAGAAGCGGAGCTTGAAGGCGGTTGCCCCTCTGCGGCAGCGGTGGCGTTCATCGCGACCTGCGACCGCTTGACGCGCCTCATGCAGGACGATACCCGTTTCACCAAGATGCCCGAGCCGGGAGGAGCCCTCGCCGTGTACACGGAAGAGTCCAAGGCCCGTACACGCGCTGCAAAAGCAGCGGAAGACGCAAGCCAAGAGACCAGACAGGCGGCGGTGGCCTCACGGACTCCGCACGCAAACCTTCGGCCGTCACTGCGGCGCACTCCAGACGGCTGGGCAGCTCTGTACGGAGACGCCAGCGACGTTGACACCTGTGTCATCGGCACGGGAGCCACTCCGATGGAAGCTCTCCTTGATTTCGACAGAGCCTGCAACATTCCGACCAAAAAACCATGACGGCAGAAACCGCACAAATCATCCAAAACCACCTCAAAAATGGTCGCGGGATACAGGAGACCGCCGACATTTGCGGGGTCTCCCGCCACGCTGTTTTCCGGCTGTCCAAGAAGCTCGCTTTGCCTGCCAAGGCTCTGGCGCAGCCGGAGAAGGTCGACGTCCTGACGGCAGTCCGGCGTGCTCTCCTGACGCCGATGAGCCTGTCAAAGCTCATCGGCGTCATCGGGGCACCCCCCGCCGCGGTGGATGAAGCACTCAAACAGCTTTCTGCCGAAGGTGTGCTTGGTCAACACGGCGACCTGCTTTCCATCGAGAAGCCTGCCTTCGGCCGGATTCCACTCAACTTCTTGGACCGCGGCGGCTGGGTCACTGTCGGGCTCGTCGCTGACACCCACCTCGCCTGCAAGGAGGAGCGTCTGGCCGAGTTGCACGTCATGTACGACCTGTTTGCCAAGGAGGGCATCAAAGAGGTCTTCCACGCCGGCAACATCGTGGATGGGTACGTCCCGCGCATCAACGGGGCATCGGTCATCGTCTCCGGGATTGACGACCAAGCACTGTACGTGGTCGACAACTACCCGCAGCGCGCCGGCATCACCACCTTTTTCATCACCGGCGACGACCACGAGGGTTGGTGGCAGAAAGAGGGTTTCAACTACGGCTGGTACCAGCAACAGGTCGCGGAACGTGAAGGCCGGAAGGACTTGAAGTACATCGGCCACGTTGAAGGCGACGTCGCCATCAAGGTGCGCGAGGGTGCCCGGGACGTCATGCTGAAAATCCAGCACCCCGGCGGCGGGAGCTGCTACGCCCGCAGCTACACCGGCCAGAAACAGGTCGAGGCGTTTCAAGGCGGCGAGAAGCCGGACATCTTGGTGCAAGGGCATTACCACGTCGCCAACTACATGCCCGAACGCAACGTGCATGTCATCGGGATGCCGGGCTTCCAGAACCAGACGGTGTTTGCCCGCAAAAAGCGTCTGCGCATGGAGGTCGGTGGCGCCATCCTCCGATTCAAGACGACCGAGCAGGGCGCCGTGTCCCGGTGCCAAGTCGAGTTCACGATGTTCTACGACCGGGGCTTCTACACGCCCTTCCTGCGCTCGGACAGTCGCCTCATTCAAGGCAAACTAGCCATCAACAAAGCGTGATTTTTAGCGGGACGGTGCCGTCTGCGAAGTCGGCTGTCTGATGGGGACATAGTGTATAGTAGCACCCCTGCCGCAAGGTGTCCCGGCGACAAGTTCAGGTAACCCATCCGTCTAGCCCACGTCACGGGCCTTTTTTTTTTTTGAACATGGCTCGATGCACCACACCGCGGTGTCGGAAGGCGGTTCTGCCGAGCGGCAAAAGCCCTTACTGCAACCGGTGCAAGGCGCGCCGGTTCAAGGAGGCCCACCCGTTGAAGTACGCCTTCAACAAGCTCCGGGGCCGGGCACGCGAGCGGGGTCACCAGTTCAGCTTGTCGCTGTCCCAATTCATGGACCTTGCCCACAAGTCAGGATGGGCCACCGGCCGGGGCAAGACGGCGGACAGCCTCAGTTTTGACCGGATTGACGAGACGCAGGGCTACCACGTCGACAATTTGCAGGTCCTGACGCTGTCCGAGAACTCCGCTAAGTCCAATCGGTTTCGGTATGTCAAGCTGCCGCCGGCCTTGCGCGCGGAACTAGAAGCAGCTCGGGCGACGCAGGAACCTTTTTGACGATTTTTGTGTACACGTCGCCCGGAGACGTGCTCTACTCAGCACATGAAAACGGACGAGCAAAATTTGGTTGGAAAACATGCGTTTGAAGTGGCCGGACTCGGTCTCGCACCATTCCGATTCGTGGGGTTGTCTGAGAACAGCATCGCTCACCCGGATGGCAGCACCCAAGCGGGTGGGACTTGCGACTACTGCTCGACAGGAATCCGGCACGAATGCCACATCGTGTCCTCAGACGGAAAACGGTCCAAGGTCGGGTGCAACTGCATCGAAAAAGTCGGAGACAAAGGGCTTTTTCATGCGTACAAGAACTCGCCAGAGCTGCGGGCGCATAAGCGAAAGCTGGCCCAAACCAAGGCCCTCGCGGTCCATGGGGAGCTTTTGGCTTTGCTGACCACACAGGAGACAACGCTGCGGGCTAAACCGCACCCCCGGGGTTTTCTTGACCGGGCCACAGGGCTCCCGTTGACCGCATGGGACGACGTGCAGTGGTGCCTCAGCAACAACGGGGACTCGGGAAAAGCCGCTTGGCTTCGGGTGCTCAAGAAAGCATGAGAAAACGTGGCGATAGCAGACCCGACGGCTTCCGCTTCTGGGGGTACAAGAAAAAGCTCCGTGCAGACGGCAGCGTCTACTTCAAGGAGCACTGGCGGTCGCCGGAATCCTACGCTCGGCTGGTCGAGCAGACCCGGCGACTCAGCCGGGAGTGGAAGGCGCGTTGGACAATATCCGCTGGACTTCCACGGATACCTCGGGGCGCGGAGCCTCGCCGGTCTTCAACGCGGTTTTCACCGCATCCCGAGTCTCGGGGTCCCGCTTGAGGGCCTCGATTTTCAAGACCGCAAACTGAGCGACCTCGTTGGTCAGGTCGTTTGCCTCTCGCAGCACTACGCCGGCTTTTTCTGCGACTCCCGGCACTTTCTGGACGAAATGGGAGACCTGATGGCTCAGGAAAGTCGACACCCACGAACCGATGATGCCGGTACCGCCCATGGCGATGCTGGCCACGCGGATGATTTTCGGGAGCATCCAGAGGCCGACCAGACCGGACACCACCCACCAAAAAGTGTGCTTGTACGTGGTGTACGTCTGGGCGATGGACGCGGTCGATAGCAGCAACTGGTCCTTGGCGGCCTCGCTACGGGTTTCCTGCTTGTCCAGCCGTTGCTGGGTGGCCTGAAGAGCTACGGCACCGCCGGTGAACTTTTCAAGCCGCGCAGCCGCGTCGGCCCTTTGTGCAGGTACTTCCGACAAAGTGCCGACAACCACCTTGTCGAGAGTGACGGCGTCGGCAACGTCAGGAGCGCCAAGGACGACCGCTGCTTGTCGATTCAGCGTCCGGGCCAGCTCCGTTGGCGGGTTGGTAGGAGCCTTGTCCAAAGCAACCTCGGTAGCGTAGACCAGCGCCCGGCCCTTGGCGTCGAGCTTGTCGTGTACAACCGCCTGTTCCATGCGGATGCGCTCGGTTTTGGCGACCGCGTTTTTGGCCTGCCGACTGGGTGAAAAACAGCCGGTCAAAAGCAGCGCCGCGACGAAAAGGGGCGAGAGGACCTTCATCGAGACTGCACTTCGAGCGTTTGAAGGAGGCTGCCGCTACCCGGTTGGGGCCGCTTGGTCGCCTGCCGTTGGGCAACACCGTAGGATTTGGCGTTCACTTCAGCCATTGGGCGTTGTGCGGCGCTCGGCGTGGGTCTCGGGAGCGGCTGCGAAGGTGGAGGGCCGCCGGCCGCCGGGACTTCACCCTCAGGCTTGGGGCCTGCCCCGAGGAACTGGCTGATGGGCACGAAAAAATCTCCGAGCTTGCCGTGCTTGTCCAAGTTTTCAACTTCCCCGGGCTTCAGGACGCCCGGGTTGAACATCGAAATGGCGTCGTCCTTGCTACGATACAGGCCCACGCCAAAATCCAGAAGCTGCTTCTGGTTCTGGCCGAGAAACTTGACTTCAGGACGGCCGAAGTCGGCCCGGGTCATAGTAACCCCCGGCACATCGGCGTTGAGCACCGCGGCGACGACCGGATTGGACATCAACGGGTCTTGGTCAGCCATTGCCGGTGAAACCTCCTGTGGAGGCTCCTCCGGGGTAGAGGCCGAGTCGGGGACACCAAGGTCAGTCAGCAGATTTTTTGCCATTGGGCTTGAGCAGTTTTCGGGACATGTTGACGAGCCGCTCCAGTTGTTCCGGAGTCAGCTTGAAGTCTTCGACCTTCAGCGGTTTGTGCAATTTCTGGTCACTTTTTGCCATACGCTGAGGATACTCGGGCCTTCGGTGTAATGTCAACCTCGGGCTTGCTCGTCTGGAGCTGGCCCGCCTCGGTCATTTTGGTCCGGTCCAAGAAGCTCTTGTAGTCGGACTTCTCGGCACCCCGACCGCCTCGGGACCACCCCTTTTCATCCCACAGGTCCTTCTCCAAGAACCACATGAGAGCCTGAAGAGAGTCCGGCTTGATGCCTATCCGGTCCGCAGCCTTGCGGAACGCTTTCTGGCCGAAAGCAAAGTCATGGTCCTGTACGCTCGACTCGTGGTCAGGCGTCAGGCGCCAAGGCTTTCCGGAGTCTTCACTACCAATACGGTGCAGGATGCGGGTCGCCCAGACGTCAATTGTGGCCTCGAACGTGGTGCCCGCAAGGTTGCCGGCGAAGTTCGGGGTCTTGGGGCCGGTCACCGTGTCCGCCCAGATGCCGGCGAGCACGTTGAGGACTTGACGTCCGTTTTGGCCGAAGTTCTTCCCGTTCTCCTTCAGCGGGACCAAACCGTGCTTTTTCACCCACCAGTTACGCAACCGGGGGACCGGCGTGTCGGCAAGGTCAGCATCGTCGATGGACACCTTGCCCTTGCTGTCCGCAGCATACTCGGCGAGTAACTCCGGGTCCCGGGCCGCGATGCGGTCGATTCCTTCCTTGAACTTGGCTAGCTGCGCGTCGTAATCCCCGGCCTTAAACTTGTTGAAGGCTTCGACCGTGTACTTGAAGTTTTCGGCGACCGGCGTTTGGGCCGAGGTGGCGGCGAGAAGCTGCGTGAAAAACAGGGTGGCATCACCAAGCAGCGGTTGAAGCCGGTCCCGCACGTCGGAGTACCAAGTCTCCGCGGCCTTGATTTCGGGGCGGTGCGACTCCTGTTTGTGGAGCTGCACAATTTTGTCCGCAAACGCCTCCGCGGCTGCTTCTTCACGGGCATCCCCGCGCAGACCCTTGGCCGCCTCCTTGTAGAGCGGCGTCGACTCAAAGTCGTATGGCACCTTGATGGGCACGAGGTCTCCATCGGAGTCGAGCTTGAACTGCCCGGTCGCGTCCTTGCGGAACTCCAGCGGGATGGCCTCAGGGAACTTCGACTTGACCATCTTGGACCGCTTCGACGCCTGTTGCGCGGGAGTCTCGTCGAGGTCATCAAAGCCGGCCTTGGCGCGGGCCTTGGGCGAAAAACTGGCGTCGCTCGGGATGACGCTGACGGTGTCGATTGCGTTGCCCCGGCGCCGCTGGATGTCGAAGGACGGACCGAAGACCTTCTCACGGAGTCGGACGACGTTTTCGCCGCCGACGATGGTGCCCTTGAGTTCGGTCACACCGGCAGCATTGAGCCGGGTGCCCAGCTCGCGGTACAGCGCCTCGCCGATGCCCTTTCGTTGATGTGCCTCGTCGACCGAGACGAGCCCGACCATAGCCGAGTCCGGCGAAGTCTGGTTCGCGCTGATGTACCCGATGGGGCGCTCCTCGCTGTCGAAAACGCGCAGCGTGAACATGCCCGTGCTCGGGATGCTCTCGTCCTTGAAGGCGTAGCCGAGTTCTTCCACCGCGCGGCCGGAGCCGGTCTTGGGGGAGAAACTCGCCTGTCCAGACATGACGGCCTCCTTGATGGCAGGCGTGATGTCGAGGGAGTGTACTGTCTCACCTCCCGAAATACGTTGCGCCGCCGCAACAGCATCTGCCTCAGTTTTGAAAGAGGTGGTATCAGCGTGGATATTTCCGTTCTTATCAATGACAACCCACTTGTCACGAGATTTATCGAAATACGCTTTGACACCTTGCACGGGACTGACCTTGTCCGTACCCACTTTCTGCCCGCTCTTCTTCACCGCCGGCAGGCCGTTGACGACGTTCTGGAAGTCAACATTGTACAACTTTCTCAACCCTTCTCCGCCAACATTCAACCCGTCGCCTGTAAACTCCGCACTCTCGTATTCTGGTTTGGCGCTCGCTGAAATCTTTGTCACCGCTTGCTCTGCGATTTCCTTTCCGAGAGTGTCTGCAAGCTGTTTCGCGTCCATGTCGCCACCGCGCGGCACGCCGATGCTGCCGCCCTTGTCGGTCACATGTGCCTGATACTTTCCGTCCTTCGTTCCATTCACGAGGATTCGGTCTACCTGCTTGCTAAGCTGGTATCTTCCTGACTGTTGTTCACCAGTCGTCCAACCCAGTTTGTCGGCACCCATTTCAACCGCTTTTCGCAGAGCCCACTTGAGTCCGATGTCGCGCCACTTGTCTTGAAACAACTTGGGCATCTTCTCGAACTGTTCCGGCTGCGGGGCCTGCACTTCTTCAAGGAACAGCATCTTTTTGCCATCCGAGGTGGTGCGCTCGTTGTACCGAAGCCGGGTTACGGGGTTCTTGACATCGTTGTAGGCCGCGTGGCCATCTTTCCAACCCGACTCGGGTTGCTTCCTTTCAAGAACGTACTTGAGCGCCGCGTCAGACGAAGGGTGCTTGGCCTTTGGAATCTGGAAGGTCTGTCCCGGGGCGTCGATGACCCAGTACCGCCCACCATCACGAGACGCACTCTCGGCCTCGTTCAGCTTCAGGTTCTCCTTGGTATAAACGGGCTTGGCCGGGGGCACCGTGAGCAGCACCTCGCGGTAGCTGCCTTCCTTGCCGCCGTGAATTTGGTACGAATCGAACTTTGTTCCAATCTCGCGACGATGGGCAGCGTCCGCGTCACCCTCGCGGAGGTGGACAAATTTCTCGACGCCGTCCCGGAAAGTGCCGTTGTCAAACGTGACCAAGGTCGTTTGATTCGGGTTGTTCTTCGGGACTCCGTACACCTTTCCGCCCGATGCAAGGATTGCCTTCGCCCGCTCCACACTTAGGTTTGGGTCGCCACCCAACGTCACGTCCTTGACAACAATCTGGTTGGCCTTGAGGTAGTCGAGCACCTCCGACTTGGTATAAACCTTGCCGTCTTCCAAGTCGCCGACGCCGACCAAGTCGTACTCGCCACGAGACGTGCCGAGTTTCGAGTTCTGGATGAGCGACTTCCACTGCGCGCCGGTGGCCTTGCCTTGCTGCGACTCTTCGACTGTCCGGTTGAGGCGAGAGTAGAACGCGGGGCGCTCTTCTGTGGGTGCCGGCTGTTCGCCTGCCTTGGGGGAAAAACTGGCCGCATCCTTCGGCACCGTCGCTTTCTTCAGGGGCTTCGGGGAAATCCCCAGTGCCGTTGGTGCCGTCTTCTCGAACAACGCCACCACATCGCGACCGCTAGACTTGACGCGGAGGCCCGTGTAGCCGGCATCGCGCAGTTTCTGGTCGGCCTTCTCGCGGTTGACCTCGCCCAGCCAATTGAGGGGGTCGCTGTTGCGGGTCAGGTCATAAATGCCGCCGCCATGCGCCCGGACACCGTAGGACGGCCGAACCGTCAAGTTGGCGTCCGCACCGGTGCCGCTGCCCTCGACGAAGTAGTAGGTCTTTGGCAGGCCGCGCCGGTCCGTCGCCGTGGCTGCCGCGGTGCCGAACTTCTTCGGGTCGAGCACGTCCAGATTGCCGCCGTGGCCCGAGTAATGCAGCAGGCGCAGGTCCTTGTCGCCGACGGAGTCGGGCAACGGCGGCCTGCGGACGAGCTGCGGGGTGCCGGGCTCGGGCTTGATGGTGTCACGCTCTTCCTGACGGGCCGGCTCGGCTTTGCGGGCAGCCTTGCGCGCCTCATACTCCGCCATTGTGGGCATGAAGCTGGTAGCCTCAGCAACGAGCTTGGGCGGCAGCAGGGCGGCCTTTTGTTCCGCGTAGGGACGTTCGGTGACGGGGAGGTAGTCGGCGTCGCCCTTGACCGGCAGAGAGCCGTCCTTGCGCCGAAGGTGCTCCCCGTAGTTCACCCAACTGTTCTGGCCCAAGGTCTCCGCAGCGAGTGCTTGGACTGCATCCTCCGAAAACATCCGAGCGTGCGCGAGGTACGCATTGTACTCGCCCCGCGGACCGAACTCGTAGCCTTCCTTGGCGTGACCGAAAAAGTCATGCACTGCCCGGAAGATGTCGTTGACCGGAACATTTTTGCCGCCAACGGATACCCCCGAAGGAGTAAGCATCGGGTGGTCAACTACGGCACCCCCTTGACCATACCCTTGCTCGGTCGGGAAATACCACAGGTGCTTGTTGTCCGCGACGTCGACCCGCATGTCCGCGGAGTTGCGATACGGTTGCCCCGACTGCTCCCAAGGCTCCATCGTGTACCCGGCCGCCTTGATGGCTTCCCACTGCGCCTTGGTCTCCGCTGCGAGCGCCGAGTATGCCTTCCGCACCGCGGGGTCGTTCGGGGCGTCCTTTGCCGCTTGGTACGCGTCCGCCAACCGCTTCGCCCGGGATTCGTCGACAGTCGCGTAGCCACGGAATGCGGACTTCGTGATGCCGCTCCCGCGGATGTACTCGTCCGCGATTCCCCGGACCTTGTCTGAGCCCTTGGGCTGGCTCACGTCGGGCATGAACCCGGCGCGAATCAGGTCCGTGCTCGGCGCGCGGAATCCGGACTCCGGGCGGCCAGTCACTTTCTTGATGTTCTCAAGGTTCAGCTCCTCCGTCACCTTGAAGAGTCCGGCCTCCGTAACATCCACCCCCCGCGCAGCGAGCCGGTCCCGCAGCGGGTTGGTCTCCGCAATGGGGAGGTTGTTGCGCGTGTAAACGTCTTTGCCCGGTTCCGCGGTCCGGGAAGGCACCACCGGGCGCTGGTTTGCCTCGGCGAGCCTGCGTGCCTCGATGTTCGGCACCACCGGCTTGGTTTTGCTGCCCTTCGTGGTCTTGGGCGGGGCAAGGCCCATGACCAAGTTCACGTAGTCGGCGCGTTCCTTCGGAAGAGTGACTGGACGAAAAGTGGGGTTCTCGTCGGGGATGATGCCTTGGTAATCGGCTGGCCGTGCAACGCGGGAGCCGTCTCCACCGTAACCGTTCGCTTGGTTGCGCGTGTAGACCTCAAGGTCCGTCACGAACTGCCGAGACGCCTCCGGGGTAAACCCGCCATCGGGCCGCAGCGCGTAGGGGACCTCACCCTCCGCGCCTTTGCCGACGATGCGCTTGTTGATGACGTCCGAGTTCGCCAGCACCTTGTCGAGCGACATCGCCAACAGGTTGACGTTCGACCCGCGGGTCTGCCACCGGTACGGGACCGCGACCTTGTCGACCAAGATGCGCACGTCTGCGGGCAGCTTTCCGAGTGCTTCTTGGATGTACGCTGCGTCCTGTTCCACTTTCCGGGCTCGGGCATCAGTGCCGCTGTTGCCGGTCGGCGTGACCGACTCATAGTCGATGGTCAGCGGTGCGACGTCTCCTTGGCTCCGCGATAGTGACCGGTTGACCTGCTCAAAAATTGCAACTTCTTTTTTGCCGTACTTCGGGTTCGACATCAACCCGATGGCCGCGTCTTCGATGCCGGCGCCCTTGGCCACCTTGTCGAGTTCTGCCTGCCGCGCCGGGTCGACGCGGATGTTGCGGCGCGGCGCGATGGACTCCGGGGCTGCGGCCGGCGTCTCGATGACCGGAGCGGGGGCTTCCAATCCAATCTCCTTGATGCCACGCGACGCGACCTCGGCGGCCTTGAAGCCGGGCTCGACACCGAGAGCACTCGCGGTAGGCGAAGTGCCGGGCTCGCGGATTTCCGGGGTCCGGACACCGAGTTTTTCAAGCCCCCGGCCGACAAGGTCTGCCACCGTTCGGAGAATCGTCGGCTTGACCGTGCCAAGACCGTCGGCATTGATGACCTTGCTGAGGACTTCCGCAGCGACCTCGTGCAGCACCCAGTCCGGGTTGCTCGCCGCGGCTGGGTTTTCGGCACCTTTGAGGGCTGCGGTGTACATTTCCCCGAACTGCCCAAGCTGCTCGGGGGTGTAGCTGTCGCGCAAAGTTTGCAGGAACTCCGCTCGGGCCTCGGGTGCGAGCAACTGGAAAACCGCGTGGCCGACCTCATGGCCAAGCGCGGTCGTGTCCCCGTTCAGGAAAATCTTGTCCCCGCTGACGTACCCGTTGGTGTTGTACTCCGACAGCGGCGTCCGCCCGGCCGCGGCTTCCGCTTCGCCAACCTGCTTGTCGTAGACGTCCTTCGGGAGCAGGTAGACCTCGATTCCCTTCTTGCGGACCACCTCACGGATATGGTTGAGCTGGTTCGCGTCCTTCTCATCCACCACCTTGATTTGCCGGTCGTGGGCGACATCGAGCGCCGGAATGGTCCCGAAGCCCTCGCTGGTTTGCTTGACGGCGTCGAACTGCTTGAAGCGTGCGCGGACTGCCTGAAGCGCAGCCTCGCGCGGTACGTCCTTGAGCCCCGCCGCCGTGCCGCCAAGAGCGCCAAAGACGGCACCGCCTGCAACGATACCGGACGCTTCGTCAGGAGTTTCTGCGCCAGCGAGGAACGGGACTGACGCTGTGGCACCGTGGAGCGCACCCTCGACCACCGGGAAAACGGTGCGTGCGGCCGAACCCGCAACGGTCGGGGAGGACAACACAGTGTCGAGAGCGTTGACCATCCGGCCGTTGCCAATCGCGGACGCGGCTTTGCCGGCCAGCTTGGTGCCCTTCTCGACGGCCTTGAGAGTGAGCGACGGACCAGCTCCTGCCAGAACGCTGGCTTCCTCCTTGATGAACTTGTTCACCACGCCGGTGCCTTTGCTCGTCATGGTCAGGCCGCGACCCGCCATGGTGGCGGATGCGTCACCAAGCCGGGTGAGCTTCTGCAACAACGTCTGCGCTGCCTCCTTGCCGGATGCGACCGCAAGTGTCTTGCCGGCAGCTTCGACGGCAAAAAATCCTCGCGCCATCGGAACCAAGTTGACCGGGTCCAGCAGCAACTGCCAGCTCGCGATGTTTGCCGGATTGAGCGTGACGCCGTCCTTGGCCAACGATTCTGGGTCGAGCCCGGTCCACGCGGGGAGGGCCTCGCCCTTGGCGGCAGCGAGCAACGTGGACTTGATGGCCGCATCCTCTTGGAGGTGCGCCTCAAGCTCGTCGTCCGTCAGTTGCTTCGGGTCACCGACAAGTTTCTTCAGGACCTTCTGCGGGTCGAGCGGCCCGAGCGATTTCAGGGGGTTGATGTCCGTCAGCGTTGGGTTGTTCGCGATATTGCGAACCCCCGTCCGGACAAGGTTGGCCATGCTTCCCGCTGCGGAAGTCGCCCCCGAGACGGCTTCACCTACGAACGTCTGAGCCTCTTTTTCGTCAGGCGTGAGGGGCTCGTCGGGGTTGCCCCAGTTCTTCTTGATGGCCAACCGCGCCAGCGAAAACGGAGGTAGCTTGTCGTAAGCGACCAAGGTCTTACCGACCCCGACGACGCTATCCCAAACGTGCCCCGCATCGGCTGCAACCCCCGCCGCCGTGGGCATCTTGAAGCCAGACTGGAGCTGCTTCCGGTACGCGTCCAGATACCGCTTTCGCAGCACCGGGTCGCCTTGGATGAGTTCTTGGTGCTCTGCCCAAGTCGACGCGATGTCGCTATCCTGAAGCTCCTCGGCTGAGACCGGTTTGACCGTGGAGACGTCGTAGCCAGCGTCGGCGGACGGCCCGACGGGAGTCACGGTCGAGGCGTCATACCCTTCATCCGCCGCCGGCCCGACGGGAGTCAATGTCGAGACGTCGTAACCTTCATCCGCCGCCGGCTGCGGGCGGGAAAGGATGGCCTTGATAGCGGTCGGGGACCACGGAGCGTGCGGAGCTTGGGTTGCCATCAGGGTACGTCGTTGACCGGAATAATCTTGTCTGGGTTCGCCGGATTTCTCCGACCAAATCCGCGGAATGCGGGCCGACCGTTCAAGGCCGGGAAGTTCCACTCTTCAAGGCCGGCTGAGGCCTTCTTCGAGGGTGCCGCCGGCTTTGCGTCCGAGAGGTACTGAAGGTCGTCTGGAGTGAAGACATGCGCAAGCGGGACATCGTGATACCGAGCCAACAATGCCTGCCGTTCTGCAAGGTTCGCAAACGTCTTTTTCTGCCCGTCGAAAGCCTGCCGCCCTGCCGCGAGAATCTCTGCTCGTTGTTCCGGAGCCAATATGTTGCCGGCCTTAGCCTTTTCAAAGTACGTCGTGAATTGGTCCTTCCATCCCGCCGTTTTTTTGATTGTGTCGTAGTCGTTGTCCGTGACCCTCGCACCCGGGTCCAAGATTTTCATGTACGAGAATATCATGGAGACGTCGTCCGAGGCACTCGGCTTCGCGTTGTCTCCTGCATTTTTCAGTTTGTTGAACGACGCTTGGACTGTCCGGAAGTTTTTGACTTCAGGGGAGTCATCGAACTCCTTGCGTATTCCGGACGCGACGTCCATGGGGTCCTTCTGCTTGCCCAACTGCATGAGTTGGAGCGCCTGTGCGTGCTCCCGCTTCCGCAGTTCTGCAACCTTCTGCGCAAGCTGCGGCAAGGTAAGTGTGCCAGCGGGGACGTCGAGTTCTCCCGCCGTGCTGAGGACACCCTCGTAGAGCGCCTTGGTGCCCGCGGGGTCGTTCGCTCTCCGGTGCAACTCATCCGAGAAAATGGTCCATTTGTCCTCGTCGGCCTTGAGTATGCCTTGAACCCGGCCCAGATTCGCTTTGGCCTGCGCCCTTTCCACGTCGTTGTTTGCCTTGGCAATCTCGCCTTGACCTTCGAGAAGAGACGCCTCGTTCTTGAGTTTGACGACCTTATTGGTGCGTTCTATCCCAGAGAGGCCGAACTCGTCCATCTGGTCCCGCAGGGAGGCGCGCTTCACCGCCGTTGCCTCGCCGAGGAGGCCGCTGTTCGCGCCAGCGGTATCGGCACCAAGCGTGTCCTCGGCAATCTTTCGCCGGGTGTTCGCCGGGCGTGCTTCAATGTTTGCCGCGGACTGGCTGATGGTGTCCTCGTTCGTGGCCACCGCTGCCCTCCGTTTGGACGGCTGGACGGTGATGTTGTCGATGATGTCGCTGGTGTCGAGGAATCCCGACTTGAACGCGGCATGCAATTTGCCGATGGCGTCCAGCGAGTCGGTCTGCTGCGGCGCCGGGACGGCCATGATGTCACCGCCCGAGATTCGACCGCCTTGGTCTGCGTAGGTAGGCATATTCAGAACATTCCCTTGCCGGTGCCGTAGCCGTTCGCTGCGCCGCCGGTTTTAGCTGCGCCGGAGGCGGCTCCTCCTGCGTTGTACGCACCGAGACCCGCGCCGAGTCCGCTGCCGACAGCTCCGATTGCAGACGAGTAGAAAGAAGCGTCGGCCAGCGACTTTTGAGCTTGTGCGTCCCCGAGCCCGGCCAGTTTCTGATTCTCGTTCTTGATGCGGTCAAGTTCAAGCCCGGCCGTCTGGATGCCGCTGAGTCCGTAGTTCGGCAGGGCCTCCTGCGCGGTCTGGAATCCGGCTTGAGCACGCGCCATCCGGGCCGCGGGGATGTTGTTGAGGGTCGGAATCAGATTCTGGAGAATGGCCGCACGCGAGGACGCAAGGGTCGAGGCTCCTCCTGCTTCCGCAAGCGCCGATTGTACCCGCTGCTGCTTGAGCGCCTGCCCGGCAGCTCCGAGGACTTGCCGGGTGCTGCGGCCGGCGGCTCCGTTGGGGTTCGAGCTGACGCCGGTGGCTCCTGCGCGTTCAAGCCCGGTCCGCACCAATTCCGCCTGAAAATCTGCCGGGAGGGTAGAGCCGGCATCGAGCTGCGCTTGCGCGTCGGCAAGCAGTTTCTGCTTCAGAGCCTTGGTGCCCGCGTCATCAATGTTCTCGTTGTAGAGCTGGCCGGAAATGGAGTCGACCAATCCGTCGGTTGCCTGCGGGCCGGATAAATCCGCGAGCCTCTGGGCCGAGTTCTCTCGCAACTTGGCGAGGGCCGGGTCGACTTGCCGCTGAAGGTCAAGAGTGCCCTTGTATTTCTCGGTGTCCGCGGTCCGGGCCATCTGCTGGATTTCCGGGACGTTGATAGACGTCATCTTATTGATGGCGTCTGCCCGCGCGTTCGCAGCCGACTTCGCGCCTTGCGCGCCCATGTACGCGGACCCAATGGTGGCTGCGGTGCCTACTGCGACTGCGGTGATGGCGAGACTCATTCGGTTTTTCCTTCTGTGAGCAGGCCCTTCAATTCGGCCGCTTGCAGCTCGGTGATTTTCAACAGCGGTTCAACCAACATGTCCTCTAGTTTAGCTGGGTCCTGCTCATCTGTCGGGTTCGCGTGGACCGTCCCCCAGACCATTTCCTCGTGGACAATGGCCACTTTGTTCACTCCGACGCCCGACGGGATGACCGCCGGAGCCGTGAGGTGCCGGACGACCCCTTCGACCAAGACCGTGACCTTCCCACGCAGCAAAAAATTCAGGAAAGCCGTCTTGTGGCAACGCCCGATGACGAAGGTGCCACTAGGCACAGTGAACTCCCGGTAGTACACGCCGGGGGCAAAAAGGTGTCGTACCGGACACGGGACCTGTTCCTCCTCCAGACAGCGATGCGCAAAAGTTTCGATTTCCTCGCGGGAAATCAAACGCTTTGCGAGTTCGTAGCTGTCGCTCATGTCAACTGGTAATGTCCGTACCCCTACCTCGCCGTTGGTCCGACGCGTCGTCGATGACTAGAAACGTGCGCCTCATGGGTCAGGCGATTTCGGCCCAAGCAGCCACTTTCCATTTGGCTGGTGTCAGGAAGGCTCCGGGATATGGGGAGAAGTAAAAGGTATGGTCCAAGTTTCCGGGACGGGCAACATATACCTTTTGTGAGTCCCAATACACACCATAGACTAGCGCGCCATCATCACTACCCGCATTCATCATACATGACCAGTCTAGGACTTGGTCTTTGATAAACGGGGGGTCATCTATGGTGCAAATCATCCGGGCACCAGCACGAAATGGAATGCCACCTAGATTATGGGTAAACGATTGTTGTGTGCCTGCGTCCGGCACCGCTTTATAGTCAGATACACTTGTATTGTATCGCGGGTTCGCCGTCCAGCGGGACTTCAAACCCCCGTCATCAACCGTGGAAATTACTTGCCCGAGGGTTCCGGGAGCGATTGAGGCCACCGGGAGCTTCCCGGCCACCGGGAGCCCTGTCGAAGGGTCCGCAAACACCGTCTGGCCCGGCGTGACCGTCGTGAACGTGATTGTGCCAGCCGCGTTGATGCTGACGAAAGATTTCGGGGTCCCGAAAGCATCGACAAATTTCGCCGCGGTGATGATTTTGTCAGAGAGCTGGGCCGTCGCATTGATTCGATTCGCCAAGAGGTACTTGGTCGTCGGGTCGAAATTGGCGAGGATGATGTCGACCAGCGTGTCGAACGGGTAGCTAAGACTGTCGTCGATGTCGAGCGGGATGTACGTGCTCGTCGACTCGTCCCAGACATACGGCTTGGTCCCGAACTTGAGCCAGAGCCCTTGGTTGCTCGTGGGCGCGACATCGCTGACGACGACCCGCAGGAGCTTGAAGGGGCTGACAATCCGGAGGCGCTCCACCAAGACGTCGAACGCCTCCTGCAAGGTGCCGCTGAAAGCCGGCGGCATGGGCGACGACTCAATCGTCAGGTCGGTTACACGATGGGTGGGGTCCATAAAAATCAGGTTCCGACGGTCAAGGTGGCTTCAGCACTTTGGATGCTGCCGACGATGTTCGTCACCACTACGGTGAACGTCCCGGCATCGGCCGCGCTCACGTTTGCCAACACCAAGGGGATGTTGGTAGCCCCGATGATGGCGGTGTTGTTCTTGCGCCACTGGAACGTGATGGGCAACGTACCGGACGCGGCCACGGAGAACGTCGCGGTGGCGCCGGGTGCCGCGGTCTGGCTCTGCGGTTGGGTGACGATGGTGAGTGTCGGCGGCGTTACCTCGCCCGCGGGACGCAGCACCGGCATCGTGTAAACGCCCGGGACCGCGACCAGCCCAGAACTCAGAAGGACGTCAGGTTTCAACTGATGCCTCCATAGACCTTGGGGGCCAATTCCGCAAGCTCGTGGTCCACTTGGGCTGCCGCGGCCTGCTTCGCCTGCTTGAGCGCCGCCTCAGGGCTCACGGCACTCACCGCATGTCCTGCTGCGGTCCGAGTCATACCCCGAGCCGTTCCGGTGTAGGCTGCGTCTGCCGAGTACGTGCCCGAGGACGACTCAGACAGGACTTCCGGGTTGCGTGAGGTCGAACCGTTCCTCCGGGCGTAGCTCGTGACCTCTGGTGCGCTGAAGGCATCGCCGGTGTTCGACTCCGGCTCTTGTGCCTCGGTGAAGAACCGGGCCTGACGGACGCCGGCTTGCCCGCTCCATCGGATGAGGTGCTGAAACGAAAAATCGAGCTGCTCCGAGCGCGGTTCCTCAATGCCGTCCGAAGACAACGGGTCGGTCTCCGCGGCGTTCTCCAGCTCTTGGGTCCTCAGCACTCGGGACTGGACGCCGCCTTCAGCCAGCAACGTGGTCGGGGTAACCGTCATGCCCATGCTGACCACCGGGCAGCCCCCGGTCGAGAACGTCCGAAGCTGGCTGCGTTTGTACCTCCCGCGGTTGGTGCCGCGCCAGTACATGGCCACGTTCACGTCGTGTGCGACGTCCACAAACGACGCCTCCAGAAACCGGTTGCGCTTGAGCTGGCTCGTACCACCGGAGTATCCGCGCAGCTCCAACGCAGCCTCGATGTCCTGCCCGTTGTCCGTCCGACCTTGGAAGCCTTCCCAGACTGAATTGTTCCCTTCCGCGTCGGACATGAGCCCGTAGATGCGGTCTGCGCCCTCCACGTTGACCGCCGCCCAGTCCGACACGTTGAAACCTGTCCAAATGCTGGACCAGACCGGGTTCGTGGTCTGCACCAACGTGCTGAGGACAGAATTGTCGAGCACCCAAGTGTGGACGTTGTCGTTGCCACCGAAGGGCACGCTGACCAACAGAAAATTTTCAAAACTCCCGATGACGACCTTGTTCAGCGCCGAGTCGACCCGGGCCTTGTCGTCCGCCATTTCGTTATCCGCCGAGCGCATCGAGGACGAGACGAAGGTCTGTGCGGCGTAGTTCAAGTTCGTCAGTCCGCGCCCGGACATCCACCACAAGATGCCGAATTGTTCCCGCACGGACCGAGAGCTGACGCATCCGACATCTGGGAAAATCTTCGATTGAAAATTTGCGGTATTGGCCCACAAGTCGCGGTTGCGGTTGCTGGTCGCAAACGCGGACGCGGACCGGGCCGTGAACGCAATCATCTGCGAGCTGCCGGTGAGCGCCGACGTCTCCGTCATCGCCGTGACGTTATCTTCCAGATAGAACGCGTCACTTCCGCCGAGGTAGTACTGCTCGGTAAAGTTGAACGGGTCCAGAATGTTGCTGGCCAGAATCCGGTTCCGGTTCGCCACCCAGAGCCGGCTACCGGTCCATATCATCGGGCCGCCTTGCGGAGTTTTGTCCAACCCGGTGATGTGCCCGTTCTTGGAGCCGTCGTAGTACGCCGGCGGGGCGTCCCCGTCCTGCATGAACAACACCCGGCGCGGGTTCACGAACGAGTTCGAGTTGTCGGAATTAAGGGTCACCGCCTGCTCGGTGAGTGCGAAGAAGACGGTCTCCTTGTACGGGTCGAACTTGATGTTCGGGAGCTGGACAAAACTGTTGTAGGGGTATGACGAAACGTGGACGTACCCGGCGATGACCGCGACGAGCTGCGGCATCCCGATGAGCGGCAAGAACACCGTGAAGCCCTGCCGGCGCCCCGCAGGCAAATCAGCGCGCCAACGGAACCCGGGGCGCGTAGAAACGACCCCGCGCCGGTTGATGGTGTTCCACGCGCGGCAGTACGTGCCCGGCTGAAGCATGGTCGGGTCGACCGAGGAGTTCATACCCCCCGGGAACGCCACGTCGCCGTCGAGCGGCGGGAAAACGATGTCGGAGCGACTCATTCAAGGAAGTCTTGACCCAACATGGTGGCTGCGTCGAACTGCATCGGAGACCCAATCGGCGGGGCCGTCGAGACCAAGTCGTTCGACAACATCCGGATGGCGTTTGCCTCCATCGCGTTGCCGCTGCCCGGGTCCCGGTCGATGTAGTGCTTGACCGCCTGCATCCCGACCATGAGCGCCAACCGGCTGCCGAGGAAAATCATGTCGTCCTGTGTGGACAGGATAGGGGACTTCCGCCGGAACAGGATTCGGACCCAGTCCGCGGAGCAGGACAGCTCAATCCGCCGGAAGCGCGGTTCGACATCGTTCCACTGGTAGACCCCGAGGAGATTGCCTTGGTTGTACGGGTCGCCGGAAAAATCCCGTGTCGCCAGTCGTGACCGGCCGACCATTGGAGCCTTGCGGACGCGGGTGATTCGACGCACCAACGGGGCGGTCGGGTCCGGCATCGGGTAGCCATAGATGGTCGGTACCAGAATCCCATCGACCCAGCTCCCGTCGGGTTTCTTGGTCCGCAGCTCGACGCCCTTGTCGTCCTGCCCGTAGACCCACAGCTCCTTGCCGGCGTCTTCCTCTTTGTCGAGGTACGCGACCAACTGGGACGGCTTGGTGATGTCCTTGAACGTCGGGTTGAGACCGCCGTCCATCCAAGACCATTTGCAGCTCTTCCACCGGTCGCCGGGGCCGTTGACGTGGAACTCAAAGAGCGCGTCACGTCCGACGACTGGTACACCGTTGATGTTGACCTGAAGCGGAGTCTCCACCTCGGTCGGCAACGACACGCAACGGCCCGTTGCGCAAACGTCGACGTACCCGTTCATCGGTGTCCATGTACCGGCATCCGCCAAGAGCTTGACGGTGTCGTTCAGGTACCGAAAAACGGTTGACGCGTCACTCGTCCCAAAGATTCGGAGCGCATCCGGCCACAGGTCTTTGACGAGTACGACGGGCATCAGAGCTTGTCTTTCGGAACCGACTTCTCAAAGGCTTGGTCCGCCGTCTCAAGCGCCGGTTCATCCTCCGGAACGCCGCCGTCGAGCAGTGTGATGTTCTTCAGGATGAGCCCGCGCATTTCGCCATCGACGGAGGCCGGGTCAATTTCGTACTCAACGGTGAGCGTACCCTTCGGAGGGAGGTCGGCCGGCAGGGCTTCCGCGGGGATAGAGACGTTCGTGCCTCCCATGGTTTCGACTTCGACCATGTCACCTTCCTCTGGCGCACCGGCTTTGGTGACCAACGGAGCGGGAGGAGGCATCGGGGGAGCTGCGGGAGGTTTCGGGGGCATAGTTCAGGGGATGGGGGCGGTGGGGACGGCCTTGGCACCGGCAAGAACCGGGCTGGCGGGGACACTGACGGCTTGCTTGAACACCGCGACCACGGAATTCGTGGAGACACTGGTGATTTGGTAGTACCCCGAGGTCTCAATGAAGACCCAGAGCCCGGTCGCAAACGACGCAACCGAACGGAGCGGGATATTGATGCTGCCAGCAATCGCAGGCGGCGTGAAATTGGACGACGTGGTCGTGTACCCGTTCAGGCCCGAAGGCCCGCGGGGGCCGGAGGGAGTGACGAGTGCCCCGACCAGCACGGAAACGGCCGGCGAATCCACGGTCTGAAGCAGCGTCGCCGAAACGGACTGCGTGGCCGTGGCGAACACTTGAAGCCAGCCAAGAGTGGCGACGAAATAGATGGACCCGACCGCGATTCCAGACGCGTCCTGCACCGCGAAGGTGACGTCCGGATTACTCAACGTAGGGGACGCAAAAAGCGTCTTTACCGTAGTAAACGCGTTGATTCCGGCCGCCCCGTTGGTGCCCGCGGCGCCTGCCGGTCCCTGCATACCAACGACGCCGGCCAAGAACAGTCGCTTGAAGTAGCAAGCCAGCCCCTCGTCCGGGAGTCGGGGGTTCTCCGGGACGCCCGTGTCGAGGTCGCACGGGAGCACCCAGACAATCTCGCCGTTGACGACCTCCTTGGTGACGGTCCCGAAAAACTGGAGAACGAAGTTGTCGATGACCGACGTCAACGGTTCCTTGGACGCGTCAACCACGACCGGTTGATTGCCGCAAGGGCCACACCCACAATCGCTATTGGTCGAACTCATCTGTTGGTAATGTCCTCCTTGCGCCTCGCCCGCATGATTGCAATTTGGTTCAGGATACCCAGAATGCCGACCAGCAACCCGATAAGGGTTCCGAGGAACCGGAAAACTGGTTCCCCTACTTGGAACCACGACAGCGTCGCGGCTGTGACGGGGGCCGCTACGGAAGCCGCCAGTATCGGGATGCTTTTCATGGAATTCAGAGGGTGCATCACGCCAGCAAGGCTACGTTGTGCTGGATGAATCCGCAAACGTGGGTTTCCATATATCAAGGCTCTATAATAACGTAAGCTACAATTCTGGTGTCATTTGAGTTGCTTGAATTGATTATAAATGATGTACCGGGCACCCTTGTTCCCACTGTAAGAGACCCGTGCGAGGATGGTCCGCCGGAGTCAGTTTGCCCGGTCAGCAAGATGTTTGAGGCAGCCGTGACATAGGTATCAACCACGGTCACGGTGCCTGCGACGAGAGTAGCGCGGCCATGGCGAATCCGAGTAAATAGAGAACCATTTGCGCCAAGCATCCACTGACCCGAAGCGTTTATACTACCATAGGTCGTGGACGTGACTGCATTGGCGGAGGTGGCCGTTGCAAACCGGAGGGTGGTTGCAGCTTTGTAACCACCAGACGCCGCACCAACAACAAGGGTATTCGCGGTAGACGTTGGAGACATCCGGAAGAAGCCAACACCGACACCATTCGCGTAGTCCGCCGCGACTATGTTCAGGTCCTTGTTCGTGTTGGCAGTTCGGGCGCGGGAAGTTGATGCGCCGTCGTCCGCGCCGAAGCTGATGAGATTGACCCAGAAATCCATTGGCGCGACGGTTGCGGCACCTCCGAATCCGATTTTGGAAGTCGCTGGGGCGATATATAGCGGTCCAGTGGTATCGACTTCGGATGCGACGACCAGTGCCCCAACGAGTTTATCCCTCAGGGTCTGGTCAGAGTCACCCGGGGTCGGTGTCAACGCCGTGATTTCCGCGCTCGGAGTCAATGGAGCCAACACTCGCCGAATGCGGTCTTCCCATCGTTGCCGAAAACTATGCCAGATTGGAACTCGTTCGGTAGCCATAAAAAAGCGGTCACGAGTAATGTCGTGACCGCTTTGGAGTTTTTGGGGGGGGGGGGGCTCGCTTAGATGGAGCCGCCAGTTTGGCCGGCTGCGATTCGGCCCTCCAACGCCTCGACGTGGCGCAGGACGTTTTGGAGGTGCTGGATAGCGGTCTGATGCTCGTTTCGGGTCAGCGGGGCCTTCTGGAGGAAGCCATCCAACTGGCTGACCGCCTCGAAAACCGCGGGGGTGACCTGAGGAAGCCTCGGAGTCTGCTGTTGTGGTTGGGGGGTTGCATTGTTTTCGCTCATCGGGTTTTTATGGTAGCTGCAAACATGTGGTTGGCAAGGCTAAAGTAAGGCGGCCAAAAGCTCACGCCTCATGCGCTCTTTGGTGAAATGGTTAAGGTTCAATCATTACCCAAGCGACTTTGGCGGTGTCTGTCGCATTTGAAGAGGTGATAGTGAAGGAAGTCCCGGAGACGCGGGCGCTGACGCGCAGAAATCCCGGTGTAGTTCCGCCTTCTTGGGCTGTAAGCATGATGCGAGTGGTAGCGTACACGTAGCCATCAGACACAGTAACGGTGCCCGCCGCAAGCTGGGCAAAGCCATGGCGGATTCGGTTGATTTTGATGCCGTTGCTGTCTACTTTGAGCGCGGAGATGGAAAGTCCGTTGACGGCGTCGTCTACCTGCACGTCGCCGCTCTTATCAGGAAGCACTTGCGTACGAGGGCCCCCGACCGAGCTGGGCGGTTGTAACGAAATGTTGTTTGTCGCAGGGTTTTGGCCAGTTACATAAAACTGGATTGATGTCGCAAACCCTGAAACACTTGGTGCAGCCCAAGTAGGCACGCCACCTGAGACTGTCAACACTTGACCCGCTGAACCGATAGCGCGTTTTGCTAACACGTTGCCCACGCTGGCGTATAAAATATCTCCGAGTGTATATGTTCCAAGCCCGGTGCCTCCTTGCGTTGTAGCCACCGTCCCCGATAGGACGCTGGCAGGAATTGTCGCGGAAGCGGTGACTGCTGAAGTGCCGTTCCCGAAGAGATACCCGGAGAGCGTGTTTGCCCCGGTGCCACCGGTGCTGACCGTCATGGTCCCGGTGATGTTGGTCGCCGGGATGCTGGTCGAAGCGGTGAAGGCTCCAGTGCCGTTGCCGGTGACGTAGCCGGTAAGCGTGGTTGCTCCAGTACCTCCTTGGCTGACCGGCAACGTGGTGATAGTGGCTTGCTTGCCGTTCAACTGCGTCTGAATCGCGCTGGTGACGCCGCTGAGATAGCCAAGCTCCGTCGACGTGACCGAGGAGTAGGTCAGGATGCCTCCGGCGCTGAAAATCGCAGCCTTTGACTGACTTGACCCAACATACACCGGAGCAACCCAGTTACCTGCGACATCCCAAAGGTACACGCCGTTTGCGACGTTCCATGAAGGTGACGAGTTGTTCGACGCATACCAACTAACACCAGCACCCGGACTAAGCGCAAGCAACTGGTTGTTTGCATTTGCTGCTGCCGAGGCGTGTACCCAAGCGGACCCGTTGTAGTATACATTAGCCCCGAGGAACAAAATGTTGCTTATCGGAGTCAGGCTACCGTTGGTGCCATCAGACCCGACTGCGCGCACAGGGCTGATGCTGGACGTAGCGACGATGGCGGCTGCGCTGACCGTTCCTGTAAACGTAGGAGAAGCTGTCCCAGCAGGTCCACCAGTGCCGCTCGACGTACCTGCGAGCAGCGCCGTTACACCGGTCCCAAGACCAGACAAGTTTGTCGTAGGTATGCTCGTCGATGCAGTAAACGCCCCGGTGCCGCTGCCGATGACGTAGCCAGTGAGGACAGTTGCTCCCGTTCCACCTTGGCTAACGGCGACGGTGTTCAACGCAGCGGATAGTATCTTACCGGACGCATCTGTGAGCGTGGTGACGCCAGAACCGGCCTTGAGCAAACCGTTCACGGTGAGCCCTGTGCTGTTCAGGGACATCGCATTTGCTCCGGCGATGTAGAACGCTTGAGCTGCCCATGTCGCGCTGGCTCCATGCATGAGGGTCGTCCCAAAAGATGAAAGCGTGGTATCTGCTCCTTCACCTATCGCGCCGTTGTACGAGATGCGCCCGGCGACATCGAGCAGGTATGCCGGGTTGTTTTTGTTGATGCCGACCCGGTGGTTCACCGCATCGACATAGAAGGTAGTTCCGTCGATGTTAGTGGTTCCGGTGACTGAGCCTCCGGTCAGCGGGAGGGCGTAGCTGGAGTAATTGTGGTCCCCAAGCAATGTCCGCCACGGGCTGTAAGACCCAACGCCTCCGACGTTGCTCGGGTTGCCGCTGCGGGTGTAGAGGGTGCCAGCGGTGTAGTCTCCGTAGATTTGAGTAATTGTGTCCGCTCCCCCTTGGATTACCAACAACTGACCCCATTGAAGAGAGCTGGGTCGGTTCGCTTCGGTGTTTTGGATGCGATAGACCCCGGAGGTCGTCAGCGTGTTGAGGTCGACACCGGGAATACCGCCGACCTTCATGGCGTCGGTGAGCCCGTATCCGGCAAGCGTCGTCGGGTTGGTGCCTGCGATGACCCGGCCCTTCGCGTCAGTGGTCACCGAACGGTACGTGCTCGCAGTGCCTACCGAGGCTAGAGTCGTCGCAACAGCTCCGGCAGACGTTGTGATGTCGCCTGTCAACGCAGGCATCCGAGCGGCAAGGAGCGTGCCTGCGTTCAAGTTGCCGGCGTCTTGGTAGAAGCTGCCGAGCTGCCCATTCAGATACTGGACGTTGAGATTCGAGACGAGCGTTGTCGAGGCAACTACCAGCGGAGCCGTACCGGTAGCTACCGACGAATAGAACTGGTCCGTTGTTCCAATCCCACGCTCCACCGATAGAGTTTTCGTGGTGCCTGTACCGACAACAGCGCCGACAACAATCGGAGCTGTGAAGGCCGGACAATCAGGGCCGTAAGCGTAGAGCGAGATAGGCACGACGCTGGTGACATCGGACACGTAGATGTCCAGATACCCTGCGCCATCGCCGGAGTTACCAGTGACTCGCACCTGCGAGACGATGTAACCAACGTACATCCCGCCCTTGACGATGCTTATCTGGCCGGTTTGGCCCCAGCCGTTGGAGTTCCACACCAACTCCAGAGCGTCCTTCTTGTTGTTGTACGAGGCGTAAATGCGAAGGACGCCTCCGCCTGTAACATTAGTAGTGAACACCCTGTACCAACCCACGGTGGTCGGAGTGAAGGTAGTGTATTTCTCAACGAACAGAGAGCCGTTGACCTGACTAGAGAAGGTGCCAGTAGTCCCTGTGATACCGCTGGATGCTGTGATGGCTCCCAGCACGTCCAAAGCGACAGTCGGGGTCTTGCCGATACCGACCCGCCCATAGCTACTGAGCCTCATCAACATTCCGCTGTACGTACCAAACTCAAGACCGTAGGGGTCAAAGCTCGGACCAAACGCAATGTAACCCACGTCGGTCGAGTCAATCTTTCTACCCAATTTCCAAGTGGCACTATACCAATCGCTGCCGCTGTAGCTCCGGATGAGGGTTGTCTGCAGACTATCGTTGTTGCCGGTGGTCGCTGAATGCACCAACCCCGGAAGAGTGTTGCCTGCGGTTCCTCCTAGAGACCCGAGAGGTTGGGATATGCCGCTTGAGACGGTCAAGCCAGCCAACGTACCGACCCCGGTGATGCCGGAATAAGCGCCCGTAAGCCCTGCGGGGTCAACGGCATCTCCCGAAGGCAGCGTTTGAAGCTGCCCGGCTATGCTAACAAGAGGAATTCGATTAGCCATATCAGGTCAATTTAACGGTCGCATCAAAGCGCAGAGCCATCTTGGTCGTGCTCATGGCGCGTCCGACAACAGAGAGATAATTTGTTGAAGGCGCGGTGGTGGTCAAAGCGCCGGGAGTTACACTAGACAGGTAATAAGGCGCGCCCGGTGTTAATCCGCCTGATTGACCGGTCACAGCATCCCACTGAGTTGTAGTTGCTGCCATGACTCCCGCAAAGGCGATGGCCCCAGAAGCACTCGCCGAAATGGAAGTGGAGCTAACCAAACCGATGACTTGCGCTGGAGGCGACGACGTTGCAATTGCCAGCTTAACTTGGTCTGTCGTGGTATGAGCGTAGACTGCGCGACAAATAGCAATGGCAACTGTTTCGGCATTAGTAAAAGTGTCTTCTAACACCGTAGTAGAAGACACCGTACCAGAAGTCACACGACCGTAGGTATCTACTGTGACCGCTTGGTACGTGCCGGGAGTAGCTACGCCCGAAGCCAAGTCGATTACCGGAGCTCCTGCAACACCGTCTCCGTTTGTGACAACAGTGCGACCTGACGTGCCTGCAATACTGCGAAGAATAAACGCATCGGTAGCGGTCGCGTAAAGTCCACCGCCACCGGTCAACGCGGCGATACTGGTCAAACCCGCATCCACCGGTTGAGCACCGATGTCCGAGGGAACCGCTGTCGCGCCCACTGTTGCCCGGCCATAGGTATCGACAGTGACCTTGGTGTAAGTGCCGGGAGTGACGATGCCTGAAACAAGGTCGATGCTGTCTACGTTAGCTACAATTCGACCCGCCGTGCCGACTACGTCAAGCGTATTGCCTGACTTGGTCAAACCATTACCTGCGACAACCTGACCCAAAGCCGAAGATTGCGTGAACACCAACACAGTGGTGCCAACAACAATCGGGTCGTTAGTGGTCAACGTCCAACCCGTGTCTGCCCAAAGAGTGCCTTCATTGACCCAGAAGGTTGCGCCACCGGTGACTTCACCTGATGCGCTGTCAAAATCAGTTGCGCGAGTCCAAGTACTAGTCGAGGCGATGTAGACGCCATTCTCTGCACCAGCCGTCTGGTCTGTGAGCAACACGCGATTGCCCGAGGCAGTAACGACGCCGTCAACAGTCAGTAGCGTGCCGGTGCTGATGTTGATGTTGGCGGTCGATTTGACCCGGACGGAATCGCGGACACGTTGACCGGCTGCGACTGCATCAACGTACTGCTTGGTTGCAGCTTGCAACGCAGACGCAGGGTCCGCGGCTAGCGTAGTGGTCCCAGTGAACACCGCATTGTTGATGGGCGCGTAGATGGCGTTCACCAGCGCGGTGATGTCGCCAGCGACCACAGCCGTCGTTCCGCTCACGCGACCATAAGTATCGCGTGCAAGTTTTGCGAACGTGCCAGTACCCGAATCCGCCAATGTGTTCAGGTCGAGCGTGATGTCGCCGGCCGTTCCCGCCGGGTTCGTAACCGTCAGCCGCGTTTGAACCGCGACCTGCCTCATCGTGAAGACGTTAGCGGCAGTACGACAAGCAAGGCCCAAGGTGCCGCTCAAGGAATGCAGAGACGCAGCATCGGCAGAATACGCCTGCACGTCTGACCCGATGGCAACACCTAGATTCGTCCGCGCCGCACCAGAAGTAGTGGCTCCAGTGCCGCCCAAGTTAAGGTCGAGGAAATCGCCAGCTTGGAAATTGGCGAGTTGTCCAGTGGAAAGGACTTGAATAGGTATTGCAGCAGCCATAATGTTTTATCGTAAAATGTTTGAATTGAAACCAATTCTAAACGTAGTTGAGCTTAGTGCAACACCTACGGGAACAACGTAATCAGTGCTGGGAGCATACGGAGTCATTGCACCTGATGGGCCTAGAAAGTACGTTTGATTTTGAGCAAGTCCGCCAACCATTCCTGTTGCAGCATCCCAAGCCAGTGTGGTCGTGGTGAGATTCAAATCGGTTTGAACCCTGCCTGAGACACCTTGAGCAAGCGTGTCTTCGTACAGGAGGCCGATAGGAACATTGTACGGAGAAACATTGGTCGCTCTTTTTAGCAGACCTCCAACTAAACAAACTACCATTCCCTTTGAAAGAGTTCCAACATGGCCCGAGACATAGCTCGGAAGCACATCACCCGGACCGCTTTGGGCAAACGTAAGGCGTCCGTCTGAACCAACTGTGATGTTTGCAGAAGTGTAAGTTCCGGGCGTGACAGCCGTGGGCGTGATGGTTGTTGCGAAGGTTCCAGTGCCGGTGCCTGTGACAGGCCCTGTAAGAGTGATGGTTTGGTCGCCTGTATTGGTGCCAGAGCTGGCTCCAGAAAATGTGCCCGACTGAGTGGCCAACGTGCCGAGTCCGAGGTTGGTGCGCGCGTTCGAGGCGCTCGCAAGGTCGCCTAGATTGGCCGCCTTCGTTGCAAACCCCGACAAATCTTGGTCGCCGGTGTTTGTACCGGACACGTTGCTTCCAGTGACCGTTCCGGTGGCTGCTACCGACGTGGGCGTGATGGCCCCCAGCGTCAATGAAATGACCGGCGTGGTCGTGGGCGTGGCCACCGTTCCAGTCACCCCGTTTGCAGGGGCTACCGAGACGCTGTTCACTGTACCCGTGCCGGTGGTGGTCGCACTAACGACTAACGCCCTAACGAGTTTGTCCCTTAACGTCTGGTCAGAGTCGCTCGGAGCCGGCTCCAACTCAGCGGTTTCCGGGCTGGGGGTCAGGGGGGTCAGGACGCGCCGGATGCGTTCGCTCTCCTGTTTCTGAAAACTCTGCCATGCTGGAAATCGCTCGGTATCCATAAAAAAGCGGTCACGAGTAATGTCGTGACCGCTTTCTGAATCTGGAGGGGCTGTCGCTTAGATGGAGCCGCCGGTGTACGGCAACGGCGCGGTGTGCTCGCACGCGACGAGGCCGAGGTCGGCGTCGCAGCGAGCGTAGACGATGGGCACGACGTGCTGCGGGCGGATGGGGCGGTACGCGCGGGTGATTTGGAACTTGTGGAAGCCGAAGTCCCCGTACACGTTGCAGTCGTTGTCCACCTGATAGTGCCAGTCGAGTTCACCCATGTGGAGCTGCGGGGCGAACTTGAAACTGCCCTCGCCAACGTACTTCTCGGGCACCAGACGCTCGAAGGTGTTTTCGGCAATGAGGAAGCCCATCTCGTAGGCCGCCGCCAACCAGACCGGGTTGCGCTTCCGGGAACCCTTGTGGGTGACGACGTCGATGGTCGTGGTGTCGGGCTCGATGAAGTTCGGGACACCATTGGTCATGGTGTTGAACCGCAGCGGGGTCTGGTCGATGCCGAGCGAAATGCCGCGGTACGCCGGGGCGCTGGCAAACGAGTACGCAGACAGCGAGACCTCGCCCAATTTGTACCCACCAGTCGTCAGACCGACGAGCACGTCCTTGACGCCGACCTCATCCCGGAACGCCTCGACGATGTCCGCGGAACCGATAAAACGGAAACTCGCATCGAGACCGGTGCCGCCGAACATGTCGGCGAACAAGGCTTCTTTGAGATGCCGGGCGACCTTGTGAAGGGCCGCGAACGTGAGCCGGGCGGAAGGAAGGACGTGCGCAAACGGAATACCGACGTTGTTCTGCTCACCACCGGTGAACATGTCGGAGAACTTGTAGCCGGCCGCGGCGTTGTACTTCGACGCCGACTTGGCGTAGAGCTGGTACTTGATGTCGGAGTTGATGTACTGGGTGATGAGCTTGGTCAGCGCATCCTCCGCCATCGTGTAACTCGACTTGAACGCGGCGCGGCCGTCCTTGACGCACACCCGGGGGCCGAAGCCACGCAGGGTCTGGAGACGGAACAGATACTCGACCGTGTCGGTGAGGTTCTGGCTGCCGTACTGGCCGCAGACGTCGGTATCGTTGGTGAACTCCGGCGCGACGAGCGAGTCACCCGCGGCAGCCGGAAGCTGCACGACGGAGCGGACTTGGTCGGAGATACCGTTCGCGAAGGTGCCACCTTTGAGCACGTTCATAAACGGAGAGTTGGCTGCGAGAGCCTTCGCGATGGTACCAATGACACGGTTGGTGTCCTTGGTCGCGAAATTGGAAGCATCGGCCTGCGTGAAACAATCGCCCATATTGGGTAAACGGAAAGAGTTGACGGAATCTCAGAACAACCCCTGAGCGGGTTCGTCTCTCCGGGCCAATGGATAGACACTCTTAGGCCGTTTCTCGGTCGAGGCGCCCCGAGCAAGTTTTTGCCTCAAATGTAATATCCTCAGTGCAGGCTGTTCATCAAAACCCCGTGCGGAATCTTAAAAATTCCGCATCGCGAGTCGTTGATACCCGCGCTGATTGTCCAGATTCCGTCCTCGAAAATAGCCCCCGCGGGGAAGATGACGATGGGTTCCCATCCTCGTGAACCGTCCCGCCACGAAAACCCATCCATGGTCGACGCCGTGAGCAGCGGCTTCTTCGTCACCCGGAGCGGGCGATGCTTGTTCCCTACGGAAAAGACATACGCCCCCATGTGGTACCGGCGAAGACGGCTGGTGTGTGGGACCGACGAATGGAAAAAGGAGACCCAGAGATTGCCGTGTCGGACTGGCGACGAACCGCCCCGAGGGTTGCCGTACCGCGACTTCCATCCCGCCAACGGGTGGACAAAGCTCTTTTCCACCTTCCCCGTGTCGATGTTGACAACCTCGTGCGGGTCAGATTCGTACACGAAGAACTTTTCTTGCCCTTCTTGGAAGAACACCCAGTTTTTTTCGTGGTTTCCGAATTCCCCGGTGTTGGCTCGGTAGTTCAACGGCACCGGTTCTCCGACGCTGGCCCGCCCACTTTCGTCCACAGTCACCGGCGCGAGGCACTGTTTCCATCCGGGGCTGGCTCCATGACGGTACCGACTGTGGATGAACGAAAGGTGAGGGACCCCACCAAGTTCCACAAACCGTGGGTCCTCATAGTGACTGGGCAGCCCGTCCAGCCATTTAGGAAGCCCGGAAACAAGGGTGTCGAACGTGATGCTCTTCAGGTCCTTTGACAGAAGCGCCCATCGGATTCTGCTCCACCCACCACCCGCTTGGGTGCGGTAAAAAATTCCCGTGTGGTCCCCGATGCGGGCCAGCGAGGGGTTGAAATTCAGCGCCTGCGGGTTGTCAAAAGTGTTTGGGTCTACAAGGTGGCCTTCCAACCCCTGCTTCAGCACCGACGGAAAGGAGTCGTCGTACCGGAAAAGCAAATCATCGACGGAGCCTCCCTCTTCAACTGTGGGCCGCTCTTTTTTCAACACCACCTTCGACACCGCGTACTGGTACGCGGACTCATCTTTGCAGCCGTGGTGCCACACCACTCCACGGAAAGCGAGCCGGTCAAGGTAGTTCGCATCGAGCCTCTGTGAACGGAAGTCCGATTGGATGATTGGGGTGTCATGCACCCCAAAAGCGGCCCAAACGGGGTATCCAAAGAGGTCCCAAGCTGCTGAATCGTTCGGTATCGACCAGTTTTGGATGGCCTGAGCGACGGCGGTACGGCACGAAAACACGGCGTTGCCGTTGATGTGGCAGCCAAAACCGTTGTGCGGAGGCTGCATATCGCCCATCACACCGACGTTTGGCTGTGTTTTCCACGCTTCCCAGATTTTTTTGGCCCAATCTGCGGTCAAAGGAACGCTGTCGCTCTCGATTGTCATCACCGCTTCGTACTCTGACCCCTGCGCAATGGCCCAATCGTAGCACCCACGCCATGTCGACCACGGTCCAGCCGGATAACCGACCTTTTTGATGGTCGAGAACGACGTGTACACGTTGAACTTGCTCTGGCAGTACCGGAGGACGTCTTCATCAACCGTTGTGTCCCATCGTGGGAGGATGAGGAGGTCAAAAACGTCTGTGAACGTAGGTTCAACGTCCGCAAGCAGCCGCGCAAGCCGATGCGCTTGGTCACGGTCCCCAGAATAGAAAGACAGGGCGACGAGGAGCTTCATGTAATGGTGTTCGTGGGACCGTAACAGGCTGCACCAAGGTGCCCGACGACCAAACCGAGGTCGACATACGGTTGGTGTCCCGCGGCAAACGCCCGGCGCGAAAAAATGACGTCTTCCCCGGTCCCCGGGTGGTATTCGCGTGCATGTCGGACCAAATCCGCGGCAGCCGCCTTGATTTCCTCCGGTTCTGTGAGTTTTTCGAGACTTTCCGCGGCCCGAAAGAGCACATCTTGACTCGGCGAGAAAAACTGCCAGACATCACCGGCGCTCGGCGGTGCCAATTCAGGGAATTTCCGCTGGATAGCCTCGAAAACGCTCCTGTGGATGAGTACACAGCCGGTTCCGACCCATGCGGTGGCCCGGACCTCGTCCCGGGGGGCTTTACGGACCTCCGCTGCGACTTTTTTGTTGCCCACCGCCTCGGCAAACATGGGCCTTCCGGTCTTGTTGCGTCCAAAATAGGTCGCACCCACGAACGTCTTGCCTGAGGCCCGAATCCGGTCGACCGTGTTGCGGCCGGCGGTCACGTCATCCATGCCGCGGAAATCCGTGACGTCCCGAAACCAGCCCGGGTTGCCAGTGGGGAGGACCATGTCGTCATCGACCCAGAGCGACCATTCGTGTTTCGACTTCAGGAACCAATCCGCGATGATGTTCCGTGAGTGGACAATCATGGCGTCCCCGACCTGCATCTTCAGGCCCATCTGTGTCTTGTCAAAGAGCGACAGGAGCGAGAAAACCGTGTGCGGGTTGGTGGTTTTGTACCACGGCAAGCAGAACGCGATGTCCCGTTTGTCTGCGACCACCGGGAGAGGACGGGACACGGGCACCGCAGCGACCGGACGCGGCGCCACGAGGGTGCCGGGCGGGTTGAGTGCCTTTGGCTGCGCCGATAACGGACCCTCGGCTGCCTTGCGCGGTACCGGCGGCCCCGTGATGGGTTTCGACGGGTCCACCATCATTTCGTCGACCAAGCCGGCGACTCCGGGAGGGTTGTCGCTCAAGCCTTGGCCTCCGCCGCCTTCATGTGGGCGTCAAACGCTTGGTCCGCGCTCGTGTGGAAGAGGTCTGCGGCTTTGGCCGGCGTCGGACGCGCTGTGACGGACTCGCCCGGCTTGGTCGAACGGCCCGACGCTTCGAGCTTGGTCAACCGGTCGTTGGCCGCCGACAACTTCGCCGAGAGGTCCTTCGTGAGCGCACGCTCCGAAATGGCTTCCGCCCGGAAAATGCGCGCCAGACCAAAAGCGGCGATGGCCTGCGCGTAGCTCTCCGGAGTCATTTCCTTGGCGAAGGTCGCGACCTCGTTGCGCACGGTGCCGATGAAGGCGTTGTGCTTGTCGATGGCGGCCTTCTGCTCGGCACTTGCGCCCGCCGGCACCTCTTTGAGCTGGAACGCCGGGGTGCGGCCCACCAACGAATTGGTGGTGGTCTGCACGGTCTCCAGCTTCTTGAACTCGGTCTGCTCGGAATCCTTTCGGCGCTCCTCGTGGAATTTGCCGGAGTTGTTCTTGGCCTCCTTGATTGCCTCGTCACGGGACTCCTTGAGGTCCTCACGCTGGATGCGTTTCGCCTCGACCACCAACTTGAGTCGCGTCGCGTCGAGCCCGGCCGCCTCCATCTTGCTGTACAAATCGGCGTAGTCGAGTTCGTCGAGGCCGACGGCCTTGATGCCGTCAATCACCTTGTCACCCAGCCCGGCTTCCCGGAACTTGGAAAAAATCGACTCGTCGAGCTTTTTCAACGGCTCCCCGAATTTCTTCTCAAAAACGGGGTCGCCCTCGACCGACAACGATTCGCGGAAAGCGCGCAGCTCGGCCAGTTCATCCGCGACTTCTTTTGGCAGTTTGTCGACGCTGACGGGCTGCGTGGACGCCTCCTCCAGCTCCTTGATGCGGGCATCCCGTTTGGACAGCTCGGTGCGGGCCAACTCCTTGACCTTGTCAAACGCCGCGGTCGTGGCCGGCTTGGCATACGGGGGTAGACTGACCCCGTCCAAAGTATCCGCGGCAGGGGCGGCCGGCGCTGTATCCTGAGGCTCGACCACGGGGGCCGCGGAGATTACCGGCGCGGCCGGTGTGCTTTCGACCGGCGGAGTTGCGGAGACAGTCGGCGCAACGGGGGGAGTGACCTCCGCGGGTCCGGTAGGTAGGACTTCCGCGAGGGTGGCAAACGTATTGTCAATGTCGGGCATAAAAATCAGGGGTTGCTTGCAAGCGTGACACGGCCGGTGACCGCGTCTTGTACCCACGCGCTGTCATCTTCAAGCGCGGGCAGACTTTGGGTCGTGGCCGACTCTTCTTTGGGGGTTTCCGGAGGTACTGCAAGAAGTTCGATGAGTGCTTCGACCTCGTCAAAACCCATGGTCCTACCGAGAGCAATCGAAGCCCGGGAAAAAGACACGTTGCGCGGGTACGCCCGGCGCTTCATGTCCATGGCGCGAAGGAACTTTCCCCCGGTCGGGGTGCGGAGAAAACCCCTCAGGTTCTCCGCATCCTCGCTGCCCCAGTCCGGAATCTTCTCGATGGTCACCACGCAGTCTGTCTTAGCCTGCGGGTGCCGGAGCCGCAAGCGCGGCCTGCGGGTTTGCCGGCGGTTGCTGCGCCGGCGGTTGCTGTGCCGCCAACTGCTTGAGCTGTTGAAGGGCGGCTGCCGCTTGCTTCACCGCGGCTTCGTAGGGGGCGAGCTGTTCCGGCGCCGCGCCTTGCTGCTTGGCCGTGTTGACGTGGGCCGCCATGTGCGTGACATACGCCTCCAAGATGGGCTCGGCCTGCGGGGACTTCATGGCTTCCTCGGCGACGGGCTGGAGCGCCGGGGCAAGCACTTCCAGATGGACAAGGTGGTTGTCTCGCGCCGAGACCGGAATCATCTGGCCGTCGGTGAGCAGCGAGTTTTCCATCATCTGCAACCGGCTCTGCTCCGCGGTCTCGGTCGGGTCGTCCTGCGGCAGCAACATCTGTTCCGCGGTGTCGGCATCAAGCAAGGCGGTGACGTACTGCTTTTCGACCTCGTGGGAATTGTACTGCGGGTTTCCGCGCGCCGCCGTGCAGACCGTGATGATGTTCTGACGCTCGACCTCTGTGAGTTCCCGGACCACGCCGATGGCCGGCACCGTCCCGAAGTAGTCGACTTCGCGGTCCGAGAACCGCTCCTCCTCGATGAGCTTTCGACGAAACTCGATTGCGTCTTTATCCCGCGAATCCGGCAGACACAACCGCCGCTGGATTTCGGTGTCGATGTCCATGAACTGGAAGAGCCACCGCTCTTGAAAAGTGTCGGCGCGCTCGTCCTCACGGCCTGCCATGAAGTCGACTTGGGCCGCCGTCACACGGTCGCCCGAGAGCTGCTTGGGGCTCGTGCTGCCGCCAATCTGGTCGAGCAGGCCGGTCAGGTACGTATCGAGCGTGAAAAACGGCTCGACCGCGGGGTCGATTTTCCGTTCCAACACCTCGAACCCCTCCTCAATCATAATCGCGTTCCCATGGACGTGCATCCGGAACTGGTTGAGTTTGCGGGGGTCGCACTGGATGACCAGCTTGCCGGCGAGCTGGAGCCGGTCAATCACCTCGTTGCGGGACCGGTCGAGCGCCCGAGCGATGTTGTACACCTCGCGCCCGAGCCCTTTGCTGCCGTGCATCGTTCCATCGGCCTGTTGGTGGCTGAGGAAGGCGGACGCATGGGTCATCTTCAAGAACCGCTCCGGGTGGTAGAACAACAGGCGGTATTCGCGGTCGCAGATGATGTGGGTCACCCGGCCCGTTGGTTCGGTCGCGAGGAGGTGGTAGAACCGGACGACTTCGGCGCCGGTGTACGAGGTGCCTAAGCTGACGCCGCGGATGAGGTCCTCGTAGACGCGGAGGTAGTCGGACGACTGGCTCCGCAACTGCTCCGGCATCGCGCTATTGATGGCGTTGACGAGATTCGGCAGGTCCCACCGTTTGTCTTCCGCCGACGAAGCCTCCTCAAGTTTTTCCGCGGCTTCGTGGATGGGGTTGTCCTTGACGAGGACGATGAGCGGGCACGAAGCGGCGGATTGCTTGGTGCCGACGGGAATGAAGAACGCGTCCTGCCGGAAAAAGGAAGGCATCCAACCCTCCTCGTCGAGCCACATGGCGGCTGCGTAGCCGAACATCGTGTTCTCCTGCGCCAGCTCGGCGACGAAGTTCTTCCAGAGAGGGTTCGCCCGGACGGTCTCGGTGAACACCCGACGGAATTTTTCGGTCTTGATGCGCGCGTCGGGGTAGCTGTCGGGAAGCGACGCCGAGGTCAGGTACCGGGCGGAGTGGATGGATTTCGGGAAACGGGACGACGCCTTGTCGATGAGGACCGGCAACGGCTTGGTGGAAAAATTGGACTTCCACGAGAGGCCCTCGCTGCGCAGCAAAGCGGGGCTGACCGGCTGCTCCGCATTGTACGCCGCCATGATGCGGGCGTTCTTGGTGTTGCGTTCGCGGTTCTCTTGGATGAGGCGCTTGATGACGTCGCCGGCCTGCTGGATGGTCTGGATAGACCGGCGGACCACCTTGCCCTCGTCGGAGATACGAGGGTCACCAGAGGTCGTGCAATTTGTGGAGGGGAGCGGGTCCATCAGAGATTTTTCCAGCGGTCAGGGACGTCGGGACAGGTTTCGGTGGAGAGTCGGGCCTTCAAAGGCGCGATGCAGCCACAGAGATTGCAGACCTGTGCAGAAAAATGGGGGCACATAGTGCAGACGGCGTCCCGGGCTTGTGCGGTCTCTTCGCTGACGAGAGGGCTCGTCCCGGCCCACAGAGACACGACGATGCGTCGGAGCGCGAAGAAAGCGTTCCGGGCTCGCCTCACTGTTTTGCCCTCCAGCAGGCGTCCGGGACATCTTCCCGCGGCGCGGCCGGGTCGAGCTTCAGGCGGCAAGCAGTCTCGTTGTGGTGCCCAAAAAGGGCGCATCCGTGCAGCCCCTCAGCGTTGAATTCCGGACCGTTGCGGCGGATTTCCGCGACGATGGTTTTTCCCGCGGCGTCGCACGATTTACACGACACCTTCCAGCCGTGGTTCTTGGGGCAGGCCCGGCAAATGGACGCCCTCTTGGACGCCTCTTCGCTTGAGACCCGCTCCAGCGTGTTGCGAGCGTCCCTGATGCGGACTTCGACAAGCCACAGCCCGATGTCGATGCCGAGCTTGACGCTCGGGTCCTGCGGGAAAGAGGAGGCGACGTTGGTTGTGTTGCAGAGCGTCGGTTGCGCCGCACATGCCTGTTCAAAGACCTCGGATTGCGGGTCGCCGGCAGGCTGGTTGGTAAGCGCGCGGTACTGCTTGACCTTTTGGATGAGTGAACTCCACCCGTCGTCCGACCGAACCTCGACGCCATTCGACTCCCGGAACAGGAAACCCCGTGTCGGGTACAGATTGGGGTTCGGCTGTTGCAACGTCATGTGGGAGAAACCCTACGGTTGGTGGGTTATCGCGGCAAGCGACGTCACGCGAAGGAGTACCGAACGTCGTTGGTGCCGGTCGCGGCGACTGCCGAGAATCCGGAGGCCGGACCAAAAAATTTGCGTTCGGCCTTGATGGTCGCCCCCGCGGCAAGCGGGATGCCGTTCGTGGTGGACACGACTGCATCATCGTTTGTCCACTTGAGGTACACCGTGTTCGAGCCGAGGTTCGTGATGGTGCCGGACACCCATCGGAGCGTCGGACCGAACGCCACGGCTGGAGTTGTGCCGACAGAAAGGGCTCCCGCAGTTTTTTGTGCCATACCTATCGGTAATGTCGGGACACGAAAAGGCCGCCCTCGGGAAAGAGAGCGGCCGGGTCGGACTTGGAGCCTATCTATGGGAGTTACCCTTGTCCGACTTTGCTGCGGGGTTTGTTGGGGTGCCCGCTTTGGGCGTCAACACGCAAACTGGCGAGTGCTTCGGGTGCTCCGCAGGCAGGTCTTGCGTGACCCGTTCGGAGAGGGACCAAGGTGTCACTGGCCGGACCCTTTCGGTCACGCCGGCCACACTCATTGAAATGGGAGCAGGGGACGGAATCGAACCGCCGACGGTGTGGTTATGGGCCACATGAACTACCACTGTTCTACCCTGCTAGAAGAGGCGCCGCGCGCATGTTTCATGTGGTAATACACAAACCCGACCCCGGTTCTCCCGTGGTACCATGTGCGGCGGCAAGATGTCAAAAAACTGGAGGCGCCGCAGGGAAACGAGCCCTGTCTTCCGCCGCTACGCAGCGGTGTCCTACCATAGACGACGGTGCCAAAAATAGGAGGATGGGCGGTTCAAATCCACCCATCCAAGACCCTTAGTTTCCGCTGCCACGCTTCGGAAGCGAGGCGGCCACCGTGGCGGCCCGAGCGGCGCGCGTGGCCTTCAGAGCCTTCTGAGCCTTCTGCTTGCGGCAGAACTCTTCGTTGATGGAGCGGATGGAAGCGAGGTCGTTCATGGTATTTTTGGTATGTGTTTCTGCGGTTGTAATGTCTCCGACACCGAGAAACTGGCAGATGTCCCGGAGGAGGGCAACACCTTTTTCAAAAATCTTCGCTGTCGGCTCCGCCTTCGTCATTCAGGCCGGAAAAACGGTCGGTGATACCGACGATTGCGCCACCTTCGCGGTACGCTGCAAACCGTTGGCCGCGATTGACTTCGACGAAGGTCGAGACCTCGTCTTGGGTGACGGCCGGAATCTCGCCGCTCGCCATGCGGGCCGAGTGCAACATCAGCGTGGTGGCGTCCGCTTCGTCGGGCGACGGGTTGTTTCGGTCTGTGAAATCCTTCTTCGACTCGACGGCGTCGACTTTTCCGAGCGAAATCTGCCGGCCGACCAACTGAGGTCCTAGCTTATCTAAGGAAACTTCGGGTAGGATGAAGAAGCGCCCATAGTCCATCCACTTCCGCAGGGCGACCCACAGTTCGGACACCATCCGGTTGACCGATTCGTGCGCCGTGGTCTTGTCCTCGGCGACGATTTTCTTGTCCGACGCGGCTTGGTAATAGTTCACGCCGCGAACGGCAGATGACCAGAGCGTCTTGACGATGTCATGCACGCCGGCGCCGTTTCCCGTGCGGTCCATCGTGACCCAATCAGGGTCGACGTTGAGCAGTCGGCAGACGCGGACCACCTCTTGGGCCATCACCCAAGTGTCGCCCTTGGGGAGCGGCATGAGGGCGCAGAGCTGGACGAGGTACTTTTCTCCCGGCCGTCCCTGCGGCCCCTGAAAAACGACGGTCTCGCCTTGGGGAAACTGGATGGTCGGCTGCCGCGTGACGCCGGTGGCGACGCCAGCTTTGCCCCACGCCAGCTTGGCGGTGTCGCCACCTTCAAGGGCGATGTCGATTCCGACCACGATGCGCGGGGTCTCCCGCCACGTCACGGTCGCGACGCTCCGGTCGAGCATCAACTGCGGGATGACGGACACCGCGTTGCCCGACATCGGGAAGCAGGCGCGGCAGAACGTGAAGTAGCCGGCCGACTCGGTGCCGCCGGACCCGCGGATGATGGCTTGGTATCCCTCGTATGTCTGGAGACCATGAAAAATGGTCTCGCGCTGCATCACGTTCTCGCACTTGGCCGCATCAAGGCGCACGACCTTCCAACCGCGCTTGGACTTCCACTCCTCGTCCGTCTCCATGTTGAACGAGCCCCAGCCGTTGAGGGGCTCGGCCCTCACGCCGGCGGGGCCGCCGATGTTGGTCGGGTTGTACGCCGCGCCGATGAACAACGTGCCGGCGTCCTCCGTGCCGTTGTAGTTGGCCATCACGTTCTCGATGTCCTTGATGACGCCGGGCGGCACGTTCTCGAACTCGTCGATGAAAATCTTGAGGCGGCTCATGCGCCCGAAGACTGGGTGGACCGCGCCGTTGCGGGGGAAACGCTTGGAACCTTGAAGCCGGCCGGACTTTTTCCCGATGGGGATGACGATGCCGGAGATGGCGGACCGACGCTGACGGGGGTCGAGCCCGATGAAAAGTTTGCCGACGTGCCCCGGCAACGGAATTGCCGAGTCTTGGTGCATCTTGATGATGTGGGAGAACAGGTTGTCCTCCAGATGCTGCTCGGACGGGCCGACGAGCTTGATGGTCGTGTACTCAGGGTCCCGCAGCCAGTCGAGCAGCAGGTATGCGCCGCCCCCGTAGGACTTGGACATCGACGCGGCTCCTTGGAGCAGGACGAAAGGCTCTGCGCGGAAGTTCCGCCAGACCATTTGGGTGCAGCGGGGTTGACAGGAAAAGACTGCGCTGCCCCACAGAAGCTCGGCCGCCTCCTCGTACTTATCAGCTTCAAGAAAATACCTTAGCACTTGCCTGAGATAGACTACGGCGTCTGCGTCAGTTCGCGGAACGGCCACCTTGGCGCTTGCTGCGAACAAGCGGGCCGCGGATAGCCTGTCCCCCTCACGGAGGTGGGCGCACATGGCCGCGAAGAGGCCGGCGTTAATCATGTGATGCTTTTCATCACGGTCACCTTGTCCAGCCCGATGACACGGGTGCGTTCCGACGCACAGTGGACGAGCGGGAGGCCGTTGACTCGGGGGTCGCCGAACTCGGAACAAGCCGGGTCGACCGGGAAGGACGAGAAGCGGGCGCACAGGTGCATGTCCGAGTAGTGCGGCTGCCCCAGCACGATGAAGGGTTCACCCGGCTTGCGCCACCATTCAAAGGTCGTCTCAAGTCCTGCCGGGGTGGCGTAGAAGGCGCACGGGACTTTGTCGAGGTGTAGATGAATGGCTGGCGCATTCGCGAGGAGGTGGTCGGGCCGGTAGCCGCGGTTGACGACGTCGTAGTCTGTCAGGAGCCCGCCACCCCGTTCGTGGAGCGCCAGCCAACGAAGGTAGCAGGCGTTCTCGTAGGCGTGGCCGTTGACGGTAGGGAGACTGTTTACACATTCAAACAGTTCGGGGAAAAGCGGCGACCTGTGGGCGTCACGCTCGGTCAGTACCACTGGGGACCACCCATGCCGGTGCCACGAGTCGGCCCAGACCTCGATTTCTGCCGGCCATTCCCGCGCTTCGTCGGCGTGGTGGTAAGTGTAGACGGTATTCACGCGATGGCAGGAGCCTACCCGGCGCGTT
>Ga0209299_1000042_pt1 | contig 66084 bp, 70 predicted proteins | sample S_140806_MF_Meta_FD_187326 | JGI IMG/M metagenome (GOLD analysis project Ga0209299, IMG submission 187326) | Freshwater microbial communities from Lake Simoncouche, Canada to study carbon cycling - S_140806_MF_MetaG (SPAdes) (version 2) | ecosystem: Environmental > Aquatic > Freshwater > Lake ...
ATTATTATAAACAGTGTTTCCCATACGTAAATTAAATGGAAGGTTCATTCGAATACCAGCGTCATCTGTATTTGCTAATACATTTGTTGATGCTCCAATTGTTGCAGCTAATGCATTTACCGCATCTTGAGCGGTATTGATTGCAACGTTTGCCTGAGTTAATTGTGTTTGAGCCTCTGTTCGTGCGGGAGTTACTGCTGCTACCGCAGTAGTTGCTGTTGCTATAGTTGCTGTAGTTGATTCTACTAATGTTTGTGCTGATTGAATTAAATTAGTTGCTGTTTCTGTAAGCAAAGGCACTTCTGCTACTGCAGATGCTGCTGTGGCCACTGCTGTATTGGCTGCTGTGACTGCTGTATTAGATGCATTGACTGCTTGAACTGCTATTGCTATCGTGGCTGTTGCTGTCTCTGATGCCGCTACGGCTTGTGCAACTTCTGTCGTTGCTGTAGCGAGTGCTGTGTTAACCGCTTGTTGTGCAGGGCTTACAACTACCTGCTCTGCGGGTACTGGTACTTCATCACCATACGCAACACTAGGACCAAAAAGGAAAAGCCAGCCGATTATAAAAAGGCTGGTTAGATAGTACTTAATCTTTCTAGTCAACTAGGGATCTCCTAAGTAATACAATATTTTTGCTTACTTAGTAATTATACCAGAATGTTATTTCAGATTGTTATTAATCTTCTTGTAAAATGATTCTGCAATGTGTGTGTGGACATGTGTTCCCCAATGTGTTTTAGAGTTTTTGTCAAGTCTATCCGCTGCTCTGTAGAATAGATCTTGTGAGCGATCTTCATTGTGACACCTTAATGCGTTATAGTCTCCATAAAAATCCCATTCATTTGATTCTTTATCCGTCCAATTAAAAGCCTCCACATTACAGTATTCTTTATGTCGATCAGGATAAAATTTATTTACCTCATTGTATACTGAGTCTTGGTAATGAGGATGCCAGACTGACCATACTAACTTTATGTTGTTAGATAGACAATATTGTCTTAAAATATCAATCATTACGCTATCATAAAAAAATGAAAACTCTCTTGTTAAAACATTTTCAGGTTTGTGTGGAGCTTTAGAATATTTTTTAACTTTTCCTAATCCCAGGTCAACATTTTCTACCATGCTTTTTAATTTGTTTTCTGTTTTTACAAATGGAAGCCTAAACATTGGAAATAATGCTACTATAATTTCAGGATTTCCAAATTTTTCAAAGTAATAAAAAGCCTTCATGATCTGAATAGTAGCAGAGTCTCCTGGCTGCGCCAAGTTTGAAAAATCTAAATTTAATTTATTAGCCAATAATGATGGCCAAACGCTTTCATATGGTAGACCGCTACCGTAGGTATTTGAACATCCAAGTGAAAGCATCTTGTTATTTTTTTCAAAACCATCGCCTCTATAGTTGAACTTATTGTGTGTATATTCTATATCAATAAAATCTTTTTCTGATTTTGCAGTTGCAGGTTCACATTCTACAAAATCATTTATGAATAACCTAGCAATATCATCTGGATTAAGATACTCTATCATTTCGAATGATCGGTTTTATAAAACCCATTACCCTTAAACTGTATGCCAAAAGAATGGTAAACCTTGTTCATCTTGTATCCACATCTTTCACAAATCTCTGTGGCTTCTGCCTCTGAAATAGGCCTGATTACTTCTCTAGAAAAATCACATTCTATACATGAGTATTCATATGTTGGCATTCTTAATCCTTTGTTAAAGAGCAGTTTGGGGACATGCTCAGGTCCATCCTTCGAGTAGCGACCCGAATAGTCTGCGACTCCCCAGTGACGGGGTGCAGACTTCTATTATATCTTACTTTATTTTAATTGTTTTAGGCTTTTTCTCTTCTGGGACATTTTTACTAATGTGTATGTGAAGCATGCCATCTTTCATTTCGGCAAGATCAACTTCCATATATTCTCCTAATGAAAATGACCTTTCAAAATTTCTTTTGGCAATTCCTTCGTGGATATATTCTCCATCCCAGTGTTCTCCGTGTAATTCACCTTTAATTACTAAATTATTATTTTCAATGTAAATGCTGATGTCTTCACGTTGGAATCCAGCAATTGCCAAGCTAATGCCGTAGGCACCATTATCGAATTTGACTAGATCGTAAATTGGATAGTTAGAGTTTGAAGATTGCATTTTTGCAAAATTTGTATCCCATCCAATAAAAAATGGATCATTGAAAAAATCCATAGCAAGTTTTGTTACCATATTATTCCTCCTTCAAGCGAATAAGTTAATTTAGGCCCCATTTGGCGACCTATATATTATTATAGCAAATCTTAGACTTTTTTACAATTAAACAGACATCTCTTCCATAAGCTTTAAAAGGCTAGATATATCTTTTTGGCTTGTAACAATCATAAAATCTTCAACCCCATACTTATTATATATTTCAGTAATTTGTTGCTTTACTTCTTCCATATTACCTTTAATTGAATGATTTTGTTTTTCTAGCACAACTGGCTTTTCTCCCAAATTAGTGCTCCAAGACTGCTTGCGGTACTCTATATCTTGATCAAGCTCCTCTTTTGTTTCTCTAATTAGAGGATCAATTGTTAATACTATTTTAGTATTTTTTAATTCGTTAAATGATTTTTCTAGCCTGCCCTCATGAACAATAGCATAATCAGTCCATTTATTAGCCAGATCAAGAGTAATTGGAGAGTTTGCAATCGTATAAGAAATGGGTGGCTTTAGATTTTTTTTAGCGTAAAAATTAAAAAATTTATCTGCCCATTTATCTGCTAGGTCTATTCTTTTTCCAACAGTATCAATAAGGGATTTATCGAAGTTATACATTTCAATAGCTACTTTTTCTTCGTGATCCACCATCTTGCCAGCAACTAAATTAAAAGTAAGCCTGCTCCCATACGTATTTTTTATTGTTTCAAATGTTCTAATTGCATATTCTGGACTAAGGGTGTACGCCCTAAATGCCATCATAAACTTAAGTTTTTTTGTTGACTTAATCATGCTTGGCAAAAATGGGACAAAGTCTGGTGATCCAAAGGAGTAGGTCAGTAGGACTGAATAGGCTTTTGATTTTTCTAGCGTTTCCGCCATGTAAATCAATTCTTTTTCTGTATTTCCGAAATCAAATCGGTGCATCCAGTGGAATCTCATTTGTTTTTTAATTTCTCCATATACGCCTCAACCATTTGTTCTGCCCAGTATTCGTGATATGATGGCCCACAGTGTCCAAAATCTCTAGAGGAAAGGCTCTTTGTTGTGTATCCAGACTCATCTGCCCACTTATAAAAACTTTTAATTTTTCCTATATTAACATAATCTTCAAACAAATTACTGTTTTGTATACTGTCAGAAGAATATCTATCCCATGTACCCCAAAATAAATCTATTTTAAGTATGCGACAAAATTTTTCCATTAGTTCAAAATACTTAAATCCCTGTATTACAGACTCATAATATTTATCTTCATACATGTGTTCTGGTTCAAAGTACGAACTATTGGCTACAAGACTTTTTTGAATAATACTTTCATCGATTAAATCTTTTATTAAAATATAATTGTTTTCATTAATTACTGCAGATTTAAAATCCTTTAAATAAAATTTATCCATCGGGTTGTATCCTATACCAGACACTATTCCTGCTCTGGCTACCCAATGTTCTTTTTCTGAATCCCACTTGTAGTATCTATAAAAATCTGGGTAATTTATAAAAAGGGTATCTGGCTTTCCGTATTCTTCTATATAAGAAAAAATCTGACCAATTATCAAATCTATTGTTAAAGCTCTGACACCTATGTTGAAAAAACCAGAACATTTTTCTACATCTTCTATTTTTTTATAAACTCTATACGCCCAAAGGTTATCTAATTTAGTTCCTATGCCTTCTGTTTCAGAGCACCCAGCAAATAAAATGTGTTTGCCCTGATGCTCCTTTTTAAATTCATCAGATCTAAGTCCTAATGAGTTATAATTATATGTAAAATCTAGGTCTTCTTTTATTCCCAGTTTTATCTCATGCTTCATTCTATAAAGACTTGTATTTGGTTCCTCATAGCTGACTAAGCCTTTATCAAAAAGCTTTGTAAAATTCTTTTCTTCAAATATTTTAATCTTATCTATCTTCTTCATTTTCAACCTCAATCATTCCATGTTGTTTTGCTATCTTTTTGGCCTCTTCTGTCAAAGTAATTGTAGCTTCAAGGTTTTCGTTATATTCAACGGAAATTAAATCCTTTTCATACAAATCCAATAGAGTTTGATCTATATAGTCTTTATGTGCCTGCCAAAGCTCTGGGACTAAAAATTCGGCCTTATCTGTAATCTTAAAAATTATTTCACCGTATTCATCTATGCCAGACAATTCTACAGCACCTATCTCTATATAGTGCTCTAAATCTCTTTCGAACTCATTTTCTTCCATTTTTTCTCCTTGTGCAACAAGTAGGACTTGAACCTACGATTACCGAATTATGAGTTCGGGGCTTTAACCAACTAAGCTATTGTTGCTAGTTATTATATTATAACTATAATATACTTGCCAGTCAATAGCATCCTGTATGTCATTTAATAATGGTTGCCCCTTTATATTTAAACTTGTATTTAAAAGAACAGGGCAGCCAGTATCCCAATACCATTTTCTTAAAAGCATGTGAAGACCTGGGTGTTGCTCTTTGTTTACGGTTTGAACTCTAGAAGTTCCGTCTTTATGAACAACTGAAGGTATCTTGTCTGGGTATTTACACTTAACTGTATACTGCATATATGGTGACGTAAAATTCATATCAAACCATTCGCTTGCAAACTCTTCAAGCACTACTGGGGCAAATGGCCTAAATTGTTCTCTTTGTTTAATTAAATTAACTTTATCTTTAATGTCTGGGTCCCTGGGGTCAGCTAAAATGCTTCTGTTACCAAGAGCTCTTGGTCCGTATTCTGCTCTACCTGTTGCAACTGCCGCTATTTTATTAGTTTTTATTTCTTCAAGTATTTTATCTACAGGATATTCTCCACCCATGTCGTAGCCAAGGTAAGGACCTTTCCAATTAATATGTTTACCATATAAGGCTGCTGCTGCACCTAGTGATGATCCAGCATCACCTGGATTGGGCATTATCCAAACATCTGCAAATATATTCCATAGTAATGTATTTGCAGATGAATTTAAAGCACATCCTCCCATAAATACCAAATTACTTTTACCAGTTAAATGTTTTGCCATACGCATAAAATCATTTAATCTTTGCTCGTACACTACTTGTACTGCTGCTGCAATATCAAACTTATCTTGTTCTGAAACCCACCCCCAGTCAGTAATTCCTTTGTGAAAGTTATATTTTTGGCTAGTGTATGAGGGGAAGTAATTATTAACCTTTTTGTAATACTTAGTCCAATCTCCATATGCAGCCATTCCCATCATAATATATTCTTCTTGATTTGGCATTAATCCTATTAATTGAGTAAATGATGAATAAAATAACCCAAAGCTAACTGGGTAGTTTTGCTTGTATTTTAAAGTAATCTTTTCATTTTCACCCACCCATATTGTAGATGTATTGTATTCTCCAATAGCATCTAGCACTACAATAACTGCATCATTAAATGTACTGGTATAGTATCCAGCTGCTGCATGAGAGTAGTGGTGGCTAAAAGATTTCCTAGGGACTCCTGGCAAATTAAATCTAGGTTTCCAGTCACCAGAACCACCCCTTAAAAATAGCCTAGATGCCTTTAGAGCGGGTTTCTCATAGTAGGCTATACGATCAGGTACCCCGTAAGACAAAGCGTTCTCAATTAGGCTATCGTTGACGTACCAGTCATTTTTTTGTTTACTGTATCTTTCTGCGTGTCCCGCAAATAGTATTTCTCCATCTTTAATTAAAGATACTGAGGCGTCGTGGGATGTTTCGTTTATTCCTAAAATTATCATTGCGTCTCCATCTCATTAAATTTATCTAAAAATTTTTTCTAGAAAGTTTCACTTTTTTCCTTTATAAAAAATTCTTCTACAATTTGTTGTACGTACTCGGAAAAATGCTTTCTTATATTTCCTTGAGGCCTTTTTCCAATAGAGTTCCATATTCTTTGATATTCAATGATATTTGAAAATGTAGTAGGACACACAATTTTATTGTTATATTCCTTCAGAACAGTTGGCAATGGAACATGCTTGGTGCAACATTTGCACTCTTTTGCTCTTTCTTGGTACTCGCTCATAGTATAGTCATCCTTTCTAGAGACTCTGACAAGTGGTTTGGCATTTTAGGGGCCCTAATCATATTTGTTACAAACTCTTCTTCTTTTTGAAAATCATTATCATAGCTCATTGATTCATATGTGTGTATCTTTATTTCTTGATTTGTATCAAATCTTGTTCCGCTAATTGCATTGTAAACCGATCCACATACTGCGTCTGCCAAGTCTTTTGATCCCTTTCTTGGGTGGTCAACCTTGTCCCTCATAATTTTTAATTGTAGAAGTTCATCTATCAGCAATGGTATGTGTGGACCACGCAATCTTTCTTCTAAAACAACCATAGCCATATCATCGTAATGTTTTTTAGCTACAGATAGAATTTCTGTATTGATGCCATATTGTTTTAGTTGTTGCATCATATCGTGAGAGTTCCATCTGTCAAATGTACATAGCTTTATATTAAATCCTTTTGTTCTTAGAGACAATATATAGTCTCTAACTTCTGCAAAATCCACAGACTTATCTGGTGTCGGAGTCCAGTATCTGACTGCATCGACCTCTACTATTGGTGCTGGCTGTGAGTAGGTGTCTGTTAATTTTACATTGACCCACTTTTGAACATGTGCTATTGAAACTGCACAGTGGTCATGTTTTTGTGCAAGGTCAACATGTATAAAATAATGTTTGTCTGGGTCTGGCGCAAACCAATTTTCAAACCTACCAAATTGATCTAGCGCTAAAGCTGTATTATTAAACGCAACCTCAATTTTTTCTCTTGATTTAAAAAATGCGTCTACTGCATCTGATGGCATGCAAGCAAATCTTCCAAGAGCGTCCATAGAATTTTTATAAAAAGCAACTTTAAAATCATCTATGCTTCGTGTTGGATTAATTTCCCAGGTAGGTCTTTTTAATGCATATACTCTTGGAATGCTATAAGAAATTATATGATCTTCTTCCCACTCTACACTAAACTCATTTCCTTCTGTACCCTCTGGGAGGTCCTCATCCATTTTAAATCTGTGGCTACGAACTACGATTTCTTTTTCAGATATAACCGAATCGTAAAATTTCTGTATTGGATCATTTTTAAATCTTGGAAAAGATAGTAATATCACTTTTCCAAAGTCTGGAAATCTTGAATCGACTGAAGCACGATACATATCATATATAGCATCTGCTGTTTTTGCCTGATCGTGTCCTGTAGTATTCTCTGTGGCAAACCCAGAGATCTCATCAAGGATTACAACAATTACGTTATACCCTTCCCAAGCTTCTCTTTCTGAGTGTCCAGAGTGCACTGTTATAGACTTATCAAATTTCATTTCGGAAGCTTTATCTGAATACTTACCAGTAAACCAAGGAGATTTTTCAATTCTTGTTTTAAATCCTTTAAAGAAAACATTGTTTGCCTGTTGTGCGTTTATAGCAATATTTAAAATATCAATTGCATCTCCTGGTGGCTTGCCATAGTATGAGGCTGGATCTTTTAGGCAGAGTAGTAAATAAACTATATAAGACACTGCAATAGTGGAGCAGTAATCTTTTCCAGAACCTTTTCCTAATTGAGCAATCACTTCGGTAGCTGTTTGCTTAAACATTCTTTTTCCTTCATCTTCTCCAAAAAGTTTTATTAGAGTAGACTCTTTGTATATTTGAGAAGACTTTTCTATTAATGCATACTGGTGTTCAGATAGTGGTGGTAAACCTAAATAATTTGGACTGGTAACAAACTCACGGAGGTCAACTGGTCTTTCTTCAAACTCTTCACCATCCAATATGTCAATAAGATCATTAAAATCAAGACTCATTCGCCTGCTCAATTATCTCTATTGGTTCAACTATGCCACTAATCTGTGAAAGTCTTTTTGCTACTTCCATTTTACATTTTGGACAAGTTGCAGTAACTTCTTTTAAAATCTTAACTAATATATCCTGCTTGTACTCTGTTTCTGCTATGTGGGCTGCCATCTCTGCATTATCAAGGACACCAACTTCCCTTAGCATTGTAATTCTTTTTGTTTCAATATCCGCTATTAGCTTAAGGGCACCAGCTTTTACATTAAGCTGTCCTTGGGTATCCGCATCCTCTACTGTTTTCCAAGCCTCTTTGATAAGCATAGAATAGTGTTTGTCTGCCCCAGAGATAGCCTCCTTGGCTCTTTCTCTAGAACTGTTGTCGTTATACACAACAGACTTCCATTCATCTATAAGCTCCACAACATCAGCCCTTTTAAATCCAGTTAGGCTAGCAATCTGTGTTGGATTATTGCCTTTTAAAAGCTCAGCGACGACCTTATTCATGCGATCAAAATGATCAGATAATTCAATTTCCATATACAATAATTATACTTCTAGTTGACTGAAATAGCAAGTTCCTTGGCAATTTTAAGTAAGATTAAGTAGCCAATCATGTCATCAATATCATTATCTCCAGCAAATCCCTGATTATTCTTAACTCTATTTAGCTTATCATCAATTCTAACTTTTAATTGTTCTGTTGAGTCCGCCGTTGAAAATATTCTGGCAGGCTCTAAAGCTGAGTTACCATACGATATATTCTTTTCAATTAACATGTGTGCAATTTCATGACATGCTGACCATATGCTATTGCCTGCTGGTGCTCCAACTGATCTTAAGTATAAATCATTGCAATTAAACTGAGACACATCTTTATATACTGGCTTTAACATTATTCCATCTCCTTGTATAACTGTTTAAGTCCTCTTAGCGTTCCAATATCCATATACTGTCCGCCTGGTCTTACCGCCTTAATATTAGCGCCTTTAGATATCCATTCTTTTAATTGTTTTCCTGGATGATCTAATGTGGTATCTATATATCTTATCATATTCTTTCGGAATAGCATAGTCCCCCACATATCTGGGTAATTACAATTGTCTACCTTGTCTTCGGAATCAATTACTTTGTCATGAGATACCAATACCTGACCTACACGGCCCTTTAAGTTTTCTCCGCATTCCCAAATCCCTAGAACAATGTCTGCAGTATCCTCTTTAAATAAACCCTTGTATATATTTCCTGGAGCATTTAAAATATAAGTATCTGGCATCCCAACAAGAACTGTATCATTATAATCTCCAACCATATACTTAACTGCATCTGACATAGTTGAAGGCTCACGAACCATTATTTTAACATTCATATCCATATTCTGAATAATAGGAACCCATTCTGATCGTGTAGAAATTCTAACTTCGTCACACATTTCTAGCATTTGCTCTACATGCCATTGAATCAATGACCTTTCATCTGATATAGGCAAACAAAATTTAGGTATTCCTCCTATTCTAGATGCTTTACCTGAAGCTGGTAATACTCCTATCGTAGCCATTCCTGTTCCCTTCTTCTAGATAACGACCATGGCTTTGGATTTTCAAAGTTGCCATTTCTTTTATACTCATAATAATCTTGGTTATTCAAAAATGTTTCATGGTTTCTATTTTTAAGCTTATCATCACTATTAATTGTTTGACTTCCAGACTCTGGTGCAGTCTGTATTGATGTTGAAGTTATTGTGTTTTCAGGACAAAATCTTGCAACCCTTTCGTGAAAATCATTGTCCTCAAAGTAAATAGGATAGAAGTATTCGTCGAACAATCCAACCTGATCTATTACATTCTCGCCAACAGAAAAACATCCGTAAGCGTCGTTTGTAAGTATTAACTTATTTGGTCCGCTAAGAATATCTATTTCTTGTAAGGCTGTCTCCCCCCAAATAGTGTCTGCAGAAGCAAATAGCCAATATTTAGAATCAGGGTAGCATTTTATTCCTAGGTTCCATGCAGCAGACAGTCCTAAATTTGCTGGCATGTTAAGAACTTTAACATTTTCTTTTTGTGTTTTAAATTCTCCGCCATTATCTATAATTAATATGTTGTCAATTGGATAATTAATTGATTCTAGCATAGACTCTAGAAGATCATATCTATTTAATATTGGAACTATCAGGACTGGTATGCTCATCGTTTTTTAATTAATCCAAACTGCTCTAGGTATCTCTGTATGGTCATTGCTGAAACATTGCATTCTTTTGCAATTTCAGTAACTGTTTTCTTTTGAACAACATATCTTCTATGCATCCATGGCTGGCTCTGGTAGAGCTTCATCTTTTTGTTAACACCTCATTAGAATAATGAGCAATTCCAAACGCATCTGCTACATCAAAATCATTTAAAGATAGGCTATACTTTTTGTTAAAGTAGTCTACAGTTCTTTGCTTTCTCATATTTCTTAATTGGTTTTTGTACCAAGAGTCTGCATACCCTGGGCTTTTTAATCTTATTGCTGCTTTTTCATCTTTAGTTGGGTTCTTATTTCCAATATATGCTTGCCAAGAACTAGGGGGTATAGTAATAACGGAAGCGCCAGTAGACATAAGTTCAGCAATAACAACACCGTAGACATATGATAATTTTATCACAGCATCTGGTGATCTGACAAGTATGGCTCCTTCTACAACAATATAATCAGACTTTAATTGATCTAGCATTGCATGCATTTTTACTTTTGCGTCATATATCTTCTCATATATATCTGAGCCCTTTAGCTCTATTTTACCCCACTTTAAAGGAATGTTATTCTCCATTAAACAAAAGGCCACTGAATTTGTTGAAGCGTCTATGCCCAGCACTCTATGGGCTTTAGTTTTTGCTAGACTAGCTAAGTTCACTTAGTATACTCCATAAAGTTTTTTTGCTTTCATCAGTTATGTTTTTTTCGCAAGTAGAGCATACGGGTAATTGATTGTATCTGCTTAGCTTAATCTTGCATTTTTTGCAGGATCTTTCTGATCCATTTTTAATTGCTTTTTTTTCATAATACTTTTCCATAATTTTACGATTTGTTGCAACCCTACAGCATTGCTCATTGCAATATTTTTGATTATGTGTTTTGGGCTCAAAATCTTTTGCACACTCTATGTTTGAACAAATCATATTTTAGGGACCTCAAACTTTTCAATCTGTACAGTGCCAGTTTCCATCGACCAGCATGCATCTTTTGCTGGGCAGTACTTACAAGAAGATGTTGATTTTGTAAAAGATCTCATTGGAAGATCTCCTTCTTGAAAGTTATCCCAAACCTCACACATCCATGTAAATGTATCGTCAATAATCTTTTTGTTTCTTTCATTCATAGCAACTGGAATAATAACTACTTCTTGTGTGTTTTTATTTTCGTATAAAAAGAATCCTTCTTTGGCATCAGTTAGCTTCATGTATGTAAGCAATTGTAGCATGTGGTTTGCTGAAGATTTCATTTCTGCTTGGCGGGTATCCCAAACCTCTTGCTTAGCAGTTTTAATTTCTCCAATTACTTTTTCGCCATCCCACTCCATAACCAGATCAATGAAGCCTCTAATTGGTGGGTATTCATTTTTAATTTCTTGCTCCTCAGAAACAAAATTAGGCATTGTCTTAATTAAATTTTGTAGTCTTTCATGAGCCTGTGTCCCTTGGGACATATTAGCAATAGCAATTGAATCATTATCATTAATAAACATTACTCCGCTAAATGCTAGATACCAATATCTTGGACAATTTCCGTGGCCGTACCCCAAAGAGCTTGGGCTAAATGAAGTTTTTGTTGTAATTGCATCTTCTCTTTTTGTTGACAGGTATGCATCATCAAGCATTCTTGCAAATACTTCTGGGTCGAATTTTCCAGGATGCTTTTTAAATTTAAGGTTTTTTACTATGTCTCTACCCATTATGTAATATCATTCCAAAAAAATACTAGTAGGATAAAAGCGGGACCAAATATAATTGCAGCTTGTATCCAGTTCATGAGTTGTATCTAACGACATACTTAAGTGCATCTACAAGTTTGTCGATGGATTCCTTTAAAGAGTAATAAATATTCTTTTTATTATTATTTTCAGTTCCTGCTTTATCTTTTGCAATAGTTGAATAATATGAAGCAAGCACAGCAAATTTAGTAGACATTGCTTGAAGCTCCATTATAAGCATTGGAGATTTTGCGGATGGTACATCTGGGTTCATGAGTAGCTTAACCACAACGGCAAGCGCCTTGTCCAGATGCTCGTCTTTCATAAATTCATGGAGATCATTGAACTCTGTAATATCACTGATTAACTCTAAAGTATTTTTTGAATCATTTTTATTTTCCATCTCTATTTATCCAATCAGTATAGTATCCAGCCCACAAGCCCAATGGGTATGCTATTGAAAATCCAAGCAATACTCCAAAAAGGAATTTAATCATTTTTTGGGTTTCTCCTTTTTCCCATATGGGCCAAGATCTGCTTTTACTGACCCATCTTTTCTTAGCCTAATAATTCTACCATTCTTTATAACTGTTTCGTTAAAAGGTATTTTATTATTGTTTCCCATTATTTTCCTCCCAGCAATTAATTAACTCTTCTAAAATAGACCATTCAATTATACCCAACCTAACTTTAGAGTCTGTACCGATAATAATTTTTAAAGCTGGATGCATGTCCCTGTTTACTTTAAAGGTGTCGGTACATATCTTGGACCATACCGTCTTGTTTAGAGTAAATGATGAAGATGCCTCCTTATAGTCTACAAGGAATTGGTTCCATTTAGCATCACCTTTTTGATATTCACCACGACCACTATTTTTTTGTGCCTTAGCGCCATCTCTCTTCACTTCAGATCTTTCTGACATCATGAAACCTTGTACTGATTATCGTGGCCTTCTGGGCATCTCCAGCTCATTGTTAGTGTTGCAGGATCCCAAAACGCTTCCTCTGAATCCTTGTTGCACTTTGAACATGGTTTAATTCCATTTATTTTTTCAAGCTCTATATTGTGTAAAACTTCTGGCTTGTGAAAAAATTCATTAAGATTTGGCATCTATATCCATCCTTTCCATTTTACTCTCATCTAATATTGTAGGAGGTTTTACAAAACTACTTTTTGCAAGCTCTGGGCTTGTTATTGTCATAACGTTATCTTTACCCCATGCGTATGAAACTTTATAATTTGTTAAATTTAAAGATGGCTCAAACTCACCAGACTTAAATTCTTTTGACCCGTCTGTCTCTACAAAATAGTTCATTCTTATTGTATACCTGTCAGCGTTGTGCATATCTAAAACTCCATGATAAAATGGCTCACAAGATGGGAATGCAATAATGTCACCAGCTTTTGGTTTGTATCCTACAATTTTTTCACCGTCCCAAAAACAAATTTCTCCATTGCTATAATCATCATTTAAATACAACATAACTGTAAATATTAATTTTTTTCCAGGCGTGTCCATGTCCTGATCAAAATAATCACTATGAAAAGCTGTAAAATTAATATTAACCTTCTTGCTATTAATAGTCCGAACATTTTCTTTATTGTACTTTAAAAATGCAATTTTTGTACTAGGAAATTCGTTAAAAAGATTTACTTTTTTATAATTGCTAGGCCAAATGTCTTTGCTACCATATTTAGCCATAAAATCATTTTTTACAAACCTATATGCATTCATCATTCTCTCTAAAGAGTTTTTTTGTTTTACTTGTTCTGGGTCTTCTGGGTTAAAAAATTCTGGAGAAAAATTATGAAAGGTTGCAGAATCAATTTCAGTCTCTATACCATATTGTCCCCATTTATAAAACTTTTTCATCATGTAGGTGTCTTCTTTGTAAAGCTCTGCATCTTTAAAAAAAGATAAAATATCTTCTACATTTTTAATTACATTTTTGTATAAAATAACAGCTTCTGAAATTTTATAAAGCTTTATATCATTTAGCACATCAGAATTTTGCATCTATATCCTCTTTTAGCTTAGCCACAACTTTTGGGTTATCTTTAAGATACTGTACTGCTTTTGCACGGCCCTGTAGTCTTTCTCCATTAACAGTATACCAAGCTCCACCTTTTTCAACAACCCCTGTCATTTCTGCAACATCTAGAGTTTCTCCTATTGAATCTACACCAAGAGTTTCCCCTTGGTAATAAAAATCGTATTGTCCTGATAAATTTGGGGGGCCGAGCTTGTTGTAATCAATAATCCAGTTAACGGGTCTTCCAACTCTTTGTTCGATAATTTTATCGCCAACTTTAATGCCAGCCTTAATAGCATTAGCCTCAGCTTCAGATGACCAAAGTTTAATGACTGTGGAAGAAAAGAACTTGACTGCCATGCCACCTGTGGGAATGTGACTAGCATGCATAGATCCAAATTGATTTCGTTGTTGTGAGATGAGAACAAGTAATGTGTTTTTGTTTGCATAATTTAACATTTTGACTGCGTGAGTCATATCCTTTGCTTCAGCGCCGATTTGCTTTGTATCTTGCAAATCTTTCATTTCATTTCCATCTTTTTCAAAATAAATTCCTGGCAATAGTGCAGATATAGAATCAACAACAATCATATCTACGCCTGCTTCCATAAGCTTTACACCAACATCAACCATGTCGTTAACAGTTTTTGCTGTAGAGTAAATAAGGGAAGAAGAGTCTACTCCTAGTTTTTCTGCCCAAGACTGATCGTAGGAAGCTTCGGAATCAATCCATGCACAAGTCTTTCCTTCTTTTTGAGCAATCGCTATCATTTGTAAGCAAAAAGAAGATTTTCCAGCAGACTTATTGCCCCACACAAGAGCCTGTCTACCATAACCCAGTCCACCACGAAGAGCCATATTTAATCCAATGCTTGGAGTTTTTTGTTTTTCAACAATAACATTCTGCGCTGATTGAACTCTTGCTCTTGTTTTTGAATCTAGTTTTGCTAATATATCATCTATTAAAATTGTCATTGTTTTCTTTCTCTATTGGTTCATTATAGCATTAAAATAAATTGCCGTGAAGGGCTGGTCTTGTTTTATTTTTATTGATTTTGTTTTGCAACACTTCATCCAAACTGTGCATTATTTGATCTTCATTTTTCATTGCTGCATATACGTCTAGAATTCTAATAATTGTATCTGCTATTTCCTCTACAATTTCCTCTGAGCCTTTTTCTTTTCTGATAGCCTCCAGAACCTCTGTAACTTCTGAATGTACCAAAGCAAGCTTATTTCCAATTTTGTCATGAGAATATTGACCATCCCAAAATCCTTTTTCTTTAGCATTTTCATGAAGCACTGCTGCTAAAGCGTCTAGGCCATAATCTGTAACTAGGTTATTCATTTGAATTTGGCTCAACATTCTTTTGATCATCTTGTCGCTCATCCTTCTCCTTCAGTTCAAATAAAAATGAAGAGCTTTCTTCATCATATTCAACACTTAGCTCCTGGTCTTGCTGTGACGCCTCAAGGAATATACTTAGCGGAATAGATATAGTCTTTTGAGATTGCAGTATTGCAACTAAAATATTAGTAGCACTCATTGCTTGGTATACTTCAGATGGTGTTTTATTCATTTTATTTCCTTTATCATTAACGTTCCATCCTCTAATTGAGAAAGAACTGGTCTGCATTTCATTCCTTCACGCATTTTGCCAACCACTTTTGAATACATTGTTGGAAAGGCAATTGCACGTTGCAACTCTTTATTTTTGTTTGTCATAACGATGTGTGCCATAGTCTTGCCAGCTTTTGTTTTATATGGGCTAAAATTAATTACCATCATTTCATCGTCTTCCATATCGTATTCTTTTCTGTAAAGGTAATCTACAAATAAATCAGATCCGTTTGGGTCCATTTCATTAACCTTAATATATCTTGCAATTCTGTTATCTCCAACAAGAATAAAATACATCTGTCCTGTTTCAATTTGAGTTTGTTCATTGTGAAATAACCCAATTGATCCAGTTTCGTCAACTAGTTCTACTCTAGCCCAACCAGTTCCTCTTTTTATGCTCTTTACCATTCCAAATACTGGAAATGATCCGAGGTCGTCAAATTCTTGAATTGGTCTTGCCTGAGCTTTAATTCTTGGTGGCAAGTCTATATTAAATGTTGGTATACCTAAGTACTCGTAGTAGTTTTCTTTTTCTTTGCCACTACGCTGATTATCCTCAAAAGCAGCCCCACCAATGTTATTAAGAGCAGAAATAGCCCTGCTGTTAATCCCACTGCCCTTGGTAGACGCCTTTTGGATAAATTCCGAATAATTCCCATATGGTCTCTTTTCTATTATTTTGTTAGCTATGCTATCCGAAATAAATTTAACTTCGGCTAGTCCGAATTGAATTGCATTATCTTTAAGAGAAAAATACAACTCAGATTCATTGATATGAGGCAATAAAACTTTAAGATTTAATCTTTTAGCCTCAATCAAATATTCTGTTCTTTTGTCTTTATCGTTTTCGTTTTTAAGAATTGAAAAAATAAATTCAAGCGGGTAATAATGCTTAAGCCAAGCCGTATAATAACTAAGCATGGAATAAGCAACAGCGTGAGAACGATTAAAAGAGTAACCTGCGTGAGCTTCAAAAGTATGCCAAAGCGTTTCGGCTTGCTTCTTAGAAATGTGTTTTGAAGCGCCATCAATAAAGCGATCCTTGAACTTGTCGAATTCTTTTGCATCTTTCTTCTTTCCAATAATCTTGCGGACCTTGTCAGCCTCTGACCAAGACATCCCACCTAAATGAACGCAGGCTTGCATAACTTGCTCTTGATATATGATAACACCATATGTGTTCTCGGTGAAAGGCTTCATAATTGGGTGAATAAATTTTACTGCCTCGTCACCGTGTTTACGTTTAATGTAAGAGGCTCCTACTGTATTCATAGCTCCTGGGCGTACCAAAGCATTCGACGCAGCAAGATCTTCAAATTTATCTACACCCATTTTAATTAATAGGTTTGTATAAGGTGTAGCTTCAGCCTGAAAGACTCCCTTGGTATATCCTTCGCTTAATGTTTTATAAACATCTAGGTCGTCAAATGGTAGATCAGATAATATAATTTCTTTATTGTGTCTTTCTTTAATTGCTTTTAATGTGTCTGAAATTACAGAAAGTGTCTTTAGTCCAAGTGCATCTAGTTTAATTAATCCGATATCTGCTACCGTATCCATATCGTATGCAACGACTGGTATTCTTCCAGAAACTTTATCCTGTGCATCTTCACGAGACTCAATGGGAGCAAAATTTCTTAAATCATCTTTTGCAACAACAACTCCAGCAGCGTGAACCCCAACGCTTCTAATTTTTCCACGCAGTCTTTCAGCAAGCCATACAACTTCAGGATATTTCATTCTAAATTCTTTTGTGTTAGGAGACTCCATAAAATCTTCAAACGTATCAATTGATTTCATTGCACGATTTACATCCTGTAATGGCACCATAAATACACGAGCAGCATCTCTAATTACACCCTTGTCTTTAAAGTAAGTGTATGTTGAAATAGATGCTACGTGCTTAAATTTCTTTTTAAGATAGTCTTTAACCTCTTTGCGACGGCGATCTTCAAAATCTGTATCAATATCTGGGAAGTCGTTACGCTCTGGGTTAATGAATCGGAAAAACAATAGATCGTATTCAATTGGATCAACATCTGTAATTCCTAATGAATAACAAACTAATGATCCAGCTGCAGAGCCTCGGCCAGGACCCACCATGATATTATTGTCTTTGGCCCAATTAATCATGTCTGCCACCACTAAGAAATATGAGGCAAATGATTTATCTTTAATTATAGATAACTCTTCTTCTAATCTATCAATATAGACCTTGTCTTGGTCTAGAGATAGCCTTTTAAGGCCTTCTAAGGCCATTTGAGACAGTTTATCGTCAGCATCCGTCTTAGGTACTGGGAGTAGGTCTAGTCCTACGTTAAAATCGTATTCTCCAATTTTATTGGCTATCTCTATAGTATTCTCATATATATCTATACGGGTAATCCCAGCCTTGTTGAAGTCCGCCTCAATTTCAGAGCGTGATTGAATAAATAAATTATAGTCCTGAAATGAAATTCTACGGTCAGGATAAAGATAATTAAATCTATCTAACATATTATTCATATTCCTAGACATCTCAAAGTCTGCATCTTTATCAGATTTAGGAGATGTGGAAAGGATTAGCATGGCTTCTTCTAATACCTTATCTTCACCTTTAGCAAAGTGAGCATCACCAGTTGCCACCGACTTAATTCCAAGCTTGTCTGCTAATTCTAAAAGGGCAGAGTTGATCTCCGCAGGGTTATGTGATTGCACTTCCACGTAAAAATCTTGTCCAAAAGTTTGTTTAAAGCCTTTGAGAAGAAGTTCTGCTTCCTCCATGTTACCTCTATCGATAGCCTTACTAATGAGTCCATTAAGACATCCGCTGAGTACGATAATACCTTCGCTATAATCATTTAAAATTTCCCTATCAATTCTTGGCTTGTGATAAAAGCCTTCGTTCCAAGCAAGCTCTTGTAGAGTATTAATATTTTTTAATCCCTTTTTATTTTTTGCCAATAGGATAATGTGGTTGTAAGCCTGAATAGATTTATCTGTCTTTGAAGATCTATCAAATCTATCTGTTGGAGAGATGTATGCCTCTACTCCAAGTATTGGTTTTATCCCAAGTTTCTTTGCAGCAATTTGCATTTCTCTATGTGAAGATAGGGTTCCGTGATCTGTTATTGCAATTGATGTCTGCCCAGCATCCAATGCTGCTTGACATAGTTCTTCTGGTGAATTTAATCCATCCATTAAAGAGTAATAGCTATGTACGTGTAAGTGTGCAAAGCTCATGTTATTCCGCCTTTTCTTTTCTCATGTACCAAGGGTGGGGTTCGAACCCACGCTTTATAAATTTTAAGTCTATCGCCTCTACCACTGGGCTACCCTGGCAGAGTGGGGCGGTTTCCCGCCCCACCTTTTACCACTCTACGCTACCTGATCCTGAAGGCTGTTCTTCTCCGCCTTCATTACCTTCTCCGTTAAAAAAGGAGTCTTGTTCCGTGTAGGGTAGGTCACGGACTGCAACCTTTTCTAATTCGTACAATTCCATGCTAGAAAAATCAAAAGGAGATTCGTCTTTTGCTAAAGGAATTGATGTGTAGCTTGTGTCTGTTTTTGTGCCTGTACGCTTAATGCGCCACACTAGATTTGAAATGCTTCCCATTTCTCCAGCATATTCAATTAGTGTTGGGGTAATAGTCTTTCCGCTACTTCCCTGAGACAAAATAGCAACATATGGTTCTTCTTTGCCATCATCTACTAGGACATTGATATAGAGACGAGAACGTCCCTTCCATCCTGCCTTATAATCCTTACGGTGTTGTTCGCAACCCCAGCATTTTCCTTGGTCATCAATTGTGCATAATGCTTTGCGCTTATAGTCTCTTGGGTTTGTATGCTCTACTGCAATAAAACCTAAACCATTTTTTTCATTATAATGTGGGGAGTCAGGATCTAATTCCTGAAGAAATCTAATCTTTACACTTTCTAAATCATCTAATTTTACCCAACGAGCTTTTGTGCCGTCTCCGCCAGATGATTGCGGTTTGTCCATAACTTTATTTAAATCTTTTAATCCTTTTACTAGACCCATTTTATTTCCTTTTCTCTATAGTTGATGGTATAAATCCATCTGTTACTTTATTATATCACAAGCTCCAGGATTTGTATTCTATATCAGAAACTGCATTGTTAATACAATGTTTAATTTCTTCTTCAGTCATGTCTCCTGCATCTTTTGCATCATGAGGGTATATCTTACCATAAGAATAAGATGCCCACAAGATGTCTTTGTTCTTTAATTTATTAGAAATTGAAACTCCTAATTCTCTACCAGCCTGATCTGAATCTGTCATTATAATTATTTTATTGAAATGTCTATTTAATAATTTTAAATTATCTGTGGATATGTGACCGCCTAGAGTTGCAATAACATTAGGGAAGCCAGATTGATGTATTCTTATTGCATCAAAACTAGATTCAACAATGATAACTTGATCGCCAATTCTTTTTGCCCTATGTATATTAAATAGTGTTTTGTTTTTAGGAAGGTTTGTACTATTTTTAAATTTCTTTTCAGATATTGATCTGCCTACTAAGCCCACTGGAGTTCCATCTGGACTGTGTACTGGGACAATAACCATTCCCTGAGACTCAGAGTACCCTAATTTAAAATGATTCATTGACTCTTGATTTATTCCACGAGATTCAAAATAATCTCTGGCTGATTTATTTAAGGTTAACTCTAGCGATAGATCATCTAATTTACTTTGATCAAACTCTATAAAGTCTGGTTTGTCTTCAAACATTTCATTTAGTGCTTCGTCAAAGTTATCTAAAACTTGTGATTCCTTTGAGGTAATTAATCTAATAGCTTCAAAATCATTTTTATTTGCAATTCTTTTAACCAGTTGAATTATGTTACCAGTTTCTCCACACGATGGATTAAAACAAAGCCAGGCTCCATTCTCTTCACTTATATAGAAACTTGGGCTATGGGTATTGTTATGAAATGGACAGTATATAACTAGATTGCTATTAGACTCGCTGATGATCCTTAAGCCTATTTCTTTTATTACTGACTTAATGTGTTTGGGTGCATACTGCGTGGCATTAGCTTGCCCTGTACCAGTCCCTCTGATTCCCATGCTTTTCTCCTTCCTGTATATACGCCATGAAGTGTCATTAAGAATCTCCACGTTTGTCCTGTAAATTCTACCGAAAATGCAGTGTCTATGTCAAGTACTCTTGAATATCCTTTATCCCTCATTTGATGAGTTAGCATGTTTTCGTATTGATTTTTAAGTCTAATCATATCAGAATCATCATTAAACTCTACGTCTATATTAAATCTTTTAATTTGTTTGTGCTGGTACATAGTCGTACAATTCTTTAATAATACCTCTGTTGATATCCCAATCTAGATAAAATGCAAACTCATTTCCATGGCGGTTTTTTCTTGAAACTATTTCAATTAAATTTGTTCCTGGGTGCCTGTGTACTGCCATGGCCATATCGGCATCGTATTCAATTGCTTTTGACCAAGCAACCTGAGACATCATTGGTGGGTTATCTTGATCAGATATGTCGTCAGCTGTTGCTGCGGTAATATCGATTACTGGTATGTTGTTTGTAACAGCCAACAACTTAAATTCACGAGATACGTTTCTGTTTCTTTCTACTTCAGAGTTAGATCGCTTATTGTCGTTAAATAGCTGATGGTAGTCTAAGATAACTAAGTCTGGCTTATGTTGATCTATCTTACCCTGAATGGTCGCTGGGGTCACATCTCCAGCTCCTTCATTTGAGACTAAAACAAAACTATTTTTACCTTCAAACTTTTTTTGACCCCATGATTTAAAGTCATCAATATTAATGTCTCCCTTAGATAAATCGCTGGCTTTAAATAATCCAGAACCTAGCATTGTGTAAATACGGTCACGCATATTTTCTGGTGACATCTCTAGAGAAATAATCATTGGCTTAAATCCTTGTTCCCAAGCCTTACATGCAAGATACGATGTAAACCATGTCTTACCCTTTCCTGGCCAACCAATTGCAACAATTAAATGTCCTGGTGCCATACCAGTTGGATACGCCATATCAATTGCTTGAAATCCAGTTTTAATTCCAGGACTTCCGCCCATTGCTGCGGATCTATCTTTTACTGATGTGAAGTGTCGCTCTGCTGCATCTAAATCTGTTACATCTAGATCTCTTACGTTATTTGTAAATCTAGAAAGACCAGCAAGCTTGCTTTGCATTTCTGATAATACTCTAGATGCTGCATCCTCTTTGAGGGCTGCGCCTCCTTGTAGCATAATTGATTTTAACCTAGAAGATAAATATTCATTTTTTAATTTATCTAAATAGTAACCAGTCTCAGCTTTAATATTTATGTCTGGGTCAAAGTCCTTAAACTTTTCTTGAAGGATTCCAATTTCTGGAACTGCTTTAAATTTGTAGTAGTAAGACTTTAATCCATCCCAAACATCTTTATGAGAGGTAAATAGATCATCAACATTGTCTGCAAGTAATGTGCTTATATCTTTATTTTTACAAACTGCTGATATTACTGTTGCCTCTGTATTCACTCTTCACCCTCAACTAATCTCTTTGTGGCTTCTTGTAAAGCCTTTCTATTTTTCTTATCTTTTGCAATTTCTCTTTGCATTATATCAATTTTATCAAAGTTAAAAAAGAAGAATTGAATTGGATGACCATGCTTGCCAGTCATAAAATAGTATTCCAATAATTCTTTTGCACGACTATATCCTACACTATCAATGACATCTTGCATAGCCCACTTTTCTCTATATTTATTAAGAAATGGAGTCTTGCCATATTTTTCTTGATACATATTTTGATACATGCTTAAAAGAATATATGTCTCTTTACTATTTGCCACGCTTGAGCTCTTCCTCAACTTCTTGCGTTTTTTGAATTAGCTTATCTTCAACAAATTTATATATACGTTCCGTGGCTGTGTCAACATTTTCCCCAGTGCGAACATCATCCTCAATGCCAATACCTATCTTTATGCTTTCAAAATTACCAAGGTTTCTGGTAAATGAAAGGTCAATCTTTACTCTTGTTTCTGCCATTACTTATGCTCCGCCCTCATATGTCTTTGAATAGTATCGCTTGCAAATATTCCCCAACGTACTTCTATTTCCTTGCTACAAAATTCACATACAACAAATCTATTAGACACTAATCCGCCTTCCAGACTGGTACATATCCGCCTTCTGTCTTAGTATACAATATTAAGTTGTTTTTGAGAAGTGCTCTTATCTCTGCTTTAGATGGAACATTTTTAGTGTATCCCGCTTCTAATATGTATTCGTGTATCTTAACTATATTAGATTCACTAAACATAAACTTATACCACTTACTTTCTGGGTTTCCTATTGGATAAATTCTTTGAGGCTGGCTAATCTTACCCTGCAAAATATATTCTTCTATGGTTACCTTATGCCTGCCTAATATATCCCCCGCTTGCTTCATGGTGTATGCCTTTTCCATATTCTTTTCGGCATCATGAAAAGAATAAAGAACTCTTTTTTTATCTAAATAACACCAAGCTACTAATTCATCTTTTGCTCTAGATGATCTAATAACCTTATGAAGTTTATTATTTAAGAAGAAATAAAGAAACTTTTTGCGAGATTCTTGTCCTTTGCCTCTAGCCATCTACCAAACCTACTTGTCTCTTTGTTTATCATCCATCTTTTTCCGCAGAGCATGCAGAAAAGCTCAACATGTAATTTTTGAGAAAACACTCTATCAACAAAAACTCTTCCATTACATTTAGCGCACCACATTATAAGCTGAAAATCTTTCCATCGACCATGCATGTATAATTTGGAGATACGTGAATCATCTGAACATGTGGATACTTTCCATTTTCAATATGAGCAATAGCAAATCCTTTTTGCCAATCATGGTGCTGCGTATACTTCATGCCTGGACCCTTTTCGTCACACATGTGACCAATTTCATATCCTCTTAAAGTTTCGCCTTTGCCATTATTTCTAAGCTCATAAGTAACCATATGAGAAGCAATTCTGTGCGAGTGTCCTCTAATTAAAGAAACTTGCATATCCTCCATGTCTTTTCTCACTGCTCCAGTAGCAGAGATAGACAGTCCATGATGAACGTGAATGTCTCCAAATCTTTTCTTAGGAAGGCTGTCATAATAAATATAATCGTATCCCAATGAGTCTAAGCTCCATAAAGCTTCTGGGGTTACGTGTTTTGCATACTCTGGAATCTTTTTTCCAAGGTAATCAAATATTCTAATGTCATGATTTCCTAATGCAGAAAATAATTGAGCTTTTGGCAACATCTTTCTTGTCTTAGTGTAAAATTCTCTTGCACCGCTTGCTTCAATTCTCATATCTTTCATCATTAACTCTAAATCATTTACTACATCATCATTTTTATATGCCTTTAAAAACTCAGTTGGCTTGCCTTCGGTGTACTTGCTATAGCAAGCTTGATCATCCGTATCGCCTAAATAGTCTACCACGTCTGGCTTGAACCACTTCATTACTTTAAACCAAAGCTCGATCATTTTGTCATCCTGATACGGAAACTGCTGATCTGACGATAGCATCCATTTTAAGTCGTTAGACATTCATTATTCCTTAAATTAAAAAAGTCACGTTGTCGTGACTTTACTTGCTACATAAATTGTAGCATATTGTTAAATACTGTCAATTACTAGATGTCTTTTAGTTGTGCTGCAATCCAGTTAATTTTAATAGATCCAGCATACGCAAGACTAGTTGTTACGTATATTTTTCCGTTTAATGTATTTGGTGATACTACTGCTGAAACTGAGACCGTTCCCATTTTTGAAGTTAAGGCCTCCCCCACAGAAGCTGTAAATGATATATCTACAGCAGGGCTAAAAGAAGAGCTAAATGTAACTGCATACGCAGCCGATGGTACGTTTGCCTTACCGCTTAATGGTACAGTTTCTGTATTTGAGTCAATTATGGCAACCCTATTTGTTCCACTAGAATCTTTTGTAGCATTTAGTAATGACTTTGATGTGTTAAATACATTTGTCAGATTAGTTTGTAATTGATTTAAATCATTAGGATCTAGTGGGGCGCCTTCGTTAAAAGTTACCGATTTCCATGTCTCTGCCATTATAAGCTTTCTCCTAGATCATGAGCATTTGATTCCGCTTCGCTTACCTCTATGGCTTTTGATCTATCTAAACCGTATTTGTTAAACGAGTCTGGGTCTACAATATGCCTCTTTTTATTTTGAGATATTAAATACATTCTACCATCTGCTATGTTTTTTATCAAGGCACCATCCCTAAACCCCAGCTTTCCAGCTAGCTTAATTAATGATAGAGATTCCTCTGTTGCATTCACTGTTGTGAATGCCCAAGACTTAGAAGCTCTATCAGAAATCAACTTGTACCTCTTATTGTCTTTAATCCAGTAAGTGGCCTTGTCTGTCTTAACCGCAATCCCAGAAGGGAAATTAGTTGGAGAGGTTACTAAGTGAGTCTGAGTACTCTTGAATAGACTTTTCATGCTCCTGCTTTTCATCAATAAGTTGAGTAATTTCTGCACGTAATACTGCAATCTGAGTTTCATAATTAGATACAATTTCCCCTATACGCTGTTGTAGTGCTGTTATTACTAGTTCTGCTTTTTCCAATTTATCTCTATTCCGTTAAAGCATTAACTGCTGTTAGTTGTGTTTGAAGTGCTGCTATTTGATCGTCAACCTCATCTATTTGTGTATTAAAATTAGTTAATGCACTTGCTGATGGGGTGGACCTAGCATTTTCCTGAATAATATCAATTTCTAAATTATATTTTGTATAATTTAAATTTTTGATATGCGAAGATATAATCTGAGCCTTTTCTTCTTTTGTTAAGTTAATAGTCATTTTTCCTCCTTTTATATTATAGCATTTAAATTCATGCTGGCAAGTTAGATTTTAAAGACTCTAGAGTAGAAATTTGTAAATTATAGTCTCCAATTATTCTAACAATATTTGAATAAATTTCATTATCCGTGCTTGATATTGTTTCTAGTTCTACTTTTCTAATTTCGTGACTGTATTGTTCGGCTTTTAATTCCATAATATGGGCATTAATTATTGCTATTTTTTGTTCATTATTTAAATCAGGGCTTGTCATTAATTTACCTTTCTTGTACTTGTTCCATTATATCATTTTTAGTTATTTTGTAAAGATAGTTTTATACGCTTGCTGAGTACGATGTTGAGTATGTCTGTCCATTAGTACCCAATATTGTTGCCTGATAGCTTCCCCATCTACCTGCGGTGGTTGTGGGCGTATCTCCGTCTGTTGTTCCTATTCTATAGTTCCAAGGAATACCATTAATATTTCTATTTGAAGTTGTATATGACCTAGTTCCGCTGGCAATAATGGTTCCACCAGAGCTTCCAGAACGAATTCTCCATGGGTAGCTAGGGTTTCCAGAAGTACTTCCACTCCAAGAAGCGTTGTCCCATCCCCAGTTAAATGTTGAACCAGATCTAAAGAAGTATGGTGGATTAGTGTTTAAAGAAATAGATGGAGTAACAAAAGAAGATGCTGTATTAAACCCAACGCTAGCCTGAGCTGTGTGACCGCTACTAGATGTTACCGTTACTGTAATATAATAAAAAGTACTTGAAGATAAACCACCTAAAACTACTGATTTAGAAGTGGTACCAGTTAAAAATGTTGGGCCTCCGCTTATGCTGTATGACGATTGATTTGTAGAAGACCAAGAAATTGTTGCACTAGTAGTACCTATTGAAGTTGCGTTAAGTCCAGATATGGTAGGAATAATTGGAGCTTGAGTAACAGTAAACTGATATCCAGCGCTCCAAGCGCTTGCTAATGCTGAAGGGCCCACGCTTGTTTCACCAACTGAAGCAACGGATCTAACATATGCATACCAAGCAGTGCTAGGGGAAGTAGGTCCAGTATTATCAGTTAATGGATTTGATGATCCAGAAGCATCTGGTGTCACTGCGAATGTTGGTGCAACTCCAGTAGTCCAGTACATTTGATAAAAAGGACCAGACCCTCCAGTAAAGTAAACTGACACTGGTTGTCCACTAGAATCACCAGCAGTTACATTATAAATAGATGGCGCTGTTAAGACATTTTGAATTGATACTGATGCTGTATTGTATGAGTAATTTGGTATTGTTTCTACATAAGCGGTATATGACCCTGTCGAGTTATAAGTATTTGAAAAGCTATATGTTGGATTAGATACTCCATATGATGGATACTGCCAACCACTATTATTTCCATCACCATAAACAATTCTATATGCATATGGGTAAGAGCTTAATGATGCAGGATAGCTAGCAATTGTTCCTGAAAAAGTTACAGATGTTCCTGGGCCTCCAGATGTTGGTGTAGCGGTAATAGTGCCCAAAGAAGTTGGGTCAATATCCCACCAGTCAGATGAGAAGCTAGTGGAAACTGTATCTCCAAAAGACCAGTAATATCTAGTTCCACCTATTACAGCGCTTAATTCATATTCCCATGTCCATCTTGAAATTCCACCTCCATATGTTGATCCATTAAATATTTCTGGGATAGAGAAAACATCATACAGATAGGCATCCGAGCCCGATATGGCAACATTACTTATATTTCCAGTACCATAGTAATCATCTGAATAAACAATCCATGCTGCAGATGCTGCAGCAACTGCCTGCGTATCTGGATTCCAATACGCTCCAGTTTGATTATTTAATACTCTATATCTTACTCTAAATGTTGTTGAGGAGTTTATCCCAGAAACCTTCCATGATAGTCTTGTTGGTGTTGCTGTTACTAAATTTCCTCTATTGTTAAATCCATTGTTTCCATTTGAATCCGTAAATGTAACATTTGATATACCTATTTGTTGACCTACTGTAGCTGTTTGAGCACTAGTGGACATAGTTTCTCCACCAGTATTTTTAGCAGTTACGTCTACTCTTATTGTATGATTTATGTCGGTGGACGATACAAAATATGTAGAAGCGTCTGACCCTATATTATCCCCTGTATCTCCCCAGTACCATCTATAAGAAAATGTAGTTGGGGATGTGTCACCAGCATTTGTTGTTGTATTTTTCCAATATGTGCCAACTGTTGTTAATGCTGTTAATGTTGAATTAACAGCTGGAGCTCCACTAATTACTGGTATCGTTAGGGCTACTGGTGCATACTTTGTTATTAAAACTGAATCTGAAAATGCTACTGAGTCTCCGCTTAAATTTGTTGCGGTAACTCTAAGTCTAACCCACCTTCCGTCTACTGCGTCGGTTGTTGTGTATGTTGATGAGGTCTGACCAGAGGTTTGTGATGTTCCAAATATTCCTTCTACGCCATTACTATTTGATGCGCTTTGCCATTGTCTAGCATAAGAGTTGGTTCCATTAGGTGCGGTCCAAGTTCCAAGCGTTCCACTTAGTGTGCCATAAAGCTTTGCGCTTCCGCTAATTGCTGGTGGCACTGTGTTTGCTGGCACAGAAACTCTGGCAAAAACTTTTGTCCATGCGTTAGATGCGGTTTTAACCCACACGCTAATAATTTCAGTCCAAGAAGAAGATCCAGTTTTATTAAAAATAGAATTGATTTTTGTCCAGGTAGAGCTCCCAGTTTTATTCCATACAGTCATATATCAACTTGTACTAAAGTACAAATCTCCAACTCTACCACTAGGAACTTCTGCATTAATTGCTGCCGAAGTTCCAGAGCTGCCATAAAGCAAAGCTCTTCCGCTCATTAGTTTTCCAGCTATATCATGATAAACTGTTCTATAAAATGGATAACTACCTCTCGCGGTAGAATTTAAAGGAAAGTCATCTATTCCAGATAAATGAAATCCTCTCTCCCAGCCTTCTGCGGTGTTTGATGTAACAGTTCTAATCTGTAGGTCTCCTATTGCATTTCCCTGGCCCAAGATAACAGACCCGTCTCCTGCGAGATAAAAATATCCTTCATTATTAACTGTCATATTTATTCCACCTGTTGTCACAGCGAAAAATGGGGAATCTAAATATATTCCAGTTGTATGCTTTATGTATCCGCTATCTATAGTTAAAGTTCCAGTATACCCACTTGGTGAAGTTCCGCTAGATTGTATTTTAGATCCATCAATATCGCTACCAGTAATTTTTGCACCAGTAATATTAGAACCTGCAGTAATGTCTCCAGCTAAAGATATGTTTCCATTTGATGTTGTTAATGTAAATTTATTGCTTGGGGACCCACCATTATAATGTGTTATTGAGTCTGGTGATAGTCTTATGTGTGCGCCAGAGGCAGGTCCTAAATAAATAGATGGATCTGTTCCGCTATTTATCTTAAGTGTGCCTTGAATGTTTTGTAAATATGAACCAGCAATTTGCCATCCGCCAATTTCACCATATGTTGCTGTTAGATATCCACTTTTACTTACTGCAAATGGAGCTGTTAAAAAATTAGAATTACCAAGCCAGATTCCTACAGAAGGATCTGCTTTAAATATGTCATTGCCAGAACCTATATCTAGAGTTCCAGTAAATGTTCCAGAGCCTTTAATTGCTAATGTTCCAGCAGTTCCGCTTGCTGTATACTCTAATAGCTTTGTTGTACCGTCAGTTCCATAAATAATAAATGGAGAAGAGCTTCCTGATATAACAACTCTTTGTCCACCACTAACTCCTGCTGTAACTGAAGCGTCGGCTGTTAATATTCCTGTACTAATTTCACTTGCTGGCAACTTTGATACGCTTACTGGGTTATTAGATGCAGAAACTGGTTGTCCGTTTGCTGTACCGATTGCATTTACTGTATCCATTTTTACATAGTATGGGGTATTGTATTGTAGAGTAGCGCCAGAGGATTTATCAATTACTGTACCTACGCCAATTGAAGCCTTATTTGATCCATTTGCAAAGTTTAAAGTATGAACCCAGTTGTTATCTGTTGGTGTAAATGTTGGAGATGTACCAATAAATATTTTTGCTCCAGCAAATGATCCTGACGTAAAATCAACAGATCCACCTGCCCCATCATTTTTCTTTCCGTCCCATTCAACAATTACTGAGGCAAGACCAGACTTTACTGCTGGTACTGTAGGGTTTTCTGGATTTAAAATACTTTGTCCAGATTTAACAACTAAAACACTTTGAGCATCACTTACTGCTGACTTGTTTCCATAATTTGAAATTGCATATAGTGCAACAGCATATTGTCCGCTTGGGGCTACAATTGTTTGTGTGCCAGCAGTTTTAAAACTACCCGCTGGCTTAGTTCCATCAAATGGCGATCCATCTATAAATATATCAACTCTATCAATATCGGTAACTGGTCTTCCAGATTTATCATTTCCGTTCCATGTTATTTGAATAAATCCGTCTCCGCCAACAACATCTGTTAACGACAAGTTTGGGCTTCCAGGCAAAGTTTCTCCTGGAGTTGTAAGTAGTTTTGATACAGACCATAATCCGTAACCACCATCTTGGTATTTCCATCTAAATTGTATTGGGTAGTTTTCGTTTAACTCAAGATCTGTTACCGTTACAATAAAATAATTTCCGTTTTCTACAGCAACGGAATTGTCTTTTAACAGATCCTCATAGGCCATGCTAGATGTTCCAATCCAAATCTATCTTATACTCAATATCTAAAGATCTTCCAGCGGTTTTTTTAATTCCATAGAAGTTTCCAGTACCAGAAACAGAACCAGAGTTTGCCAAAGATAGAGTTACAATGTTGTTTACAATTGAAGTAATTAATGCTCCTTCTGCAATTCCAGTACCAGCAACTAGCTGACCTATAAATAAATCTTTAGTGGAGCCAACGGTAACCGTGCTCTGACCACTTACCCCAGACACTGTGGTATTTGTTACAACTCTTGATCTACTGATTAATCCAAATATTGGATCAAAGGTATCTTCATCATTAATTCTTAGTCCATCAAATCCAACATATGTAGCATCATTACCAGATGGCGTTATAACTATTCCAATTTTATTAATTGAAGATTTGTCTGGAGCTACTGTGGTTGCACCATTAAACACATCTGCCATTGATATGTCTGCGGTCATTCTGTTTCCAGTTCCTGAGCTTGGCGTTATTGTTGTTTCAAAATACTGGGTATTTGAGCTATAGAATCTAATCTTAATTGAAGATAGATTATTGTCTTGCTTAAAATATGCTAACTTAATTGTATCATTTGTGCTGTATCCTGATAAATCAAGATTTACAATATCAGATTTATATTCATTAGCAACATTTCCATTAGACTGCATTATTAAAATGTTATTTCCAATTCTTACATTGTTTGTAAGGTAGTCTGCCTTAAATCCTTCTGCGTCCGTCCAATCGGTATATGTTGAAAAGTCTGTTATAAACTTGCTGTCAAAATTGTTAATTGATGACCTTGTAGATGGATATATACCAATTTCATTAATGTGTCCTTCTACATCCTGTGGTATTGTTGATTTAAATATTACAGAGTAGGTGCTGTTATTAGAAACAGTCTGGATATCTACTGTACCGAATGAAACTGGAACTCTGTAGAACTCAAAACCAAGTCTTGTGTCCCCCTCAGATTCCGCAGAAAGGTCTATACCTATTGCTATGTCTTTATTCAAATTGGGCACATTGCCAGCAATCTGATTTGTTAAAAATCTTTTTCCAAATTTTGTTATCATAACTCTCCTCTTATATTGGCGTAGAATATCCAGATCTATATGTTGTCCCATTAGTTCCAACAACTACTGCTCTTACCCTTAGCCACCTTGGGGAAGATGTGGCTGTAACATTGCCGTCTCTGGAGCTAACCCTATACGTTCTCATAACTCCATTTGTTCCTATTTGACGATTAGCAGAACTTGTATATGATATTGTACCACTGTTAAGCGCTGCTCCTGAAGATGAATTTGAAGCACTAACAATCCATTCATACGATACTGAAGAGTAGGATCCTAGACCAGACACATTGTTCCAGCCCCAAGACATACTTGTGCCATCTCTTTTAAATGTAACCTGCGGTATTCCTGGACTTGGAGTAACAAATTGAACAGACTGTGTGACAACTTTTTCTGTTGCTGGGTCGGCCTGAGAGACAACTGCTACAACTGTACTTGGATTAAATATTCTTGCATCAACTCCAGCAATATTTGTTGGATTATCGCTAGAGTTTCTTATTTTAATTAAAGCCCTAACCTTTTGTCTTTTGCTTATTGGGTCATAGTATGGCTCATACACAACACTTTCAATATCTGCTAACGATGGTATATCTAACATTTCGTCTATTAATGTTGGAGGGCCCTGTATAATATCTACATTTTCAAGAGTATTTGGAGTAACAATAAATGAATATGGATTTGAATTTAAATATCTTGAATAATCAATAGAGCCCGCTTTGATTGAAATATAATCATTTGGATGTAAGTGTATGGCATCAGGGTGATCCGCTGGAAGTGCAATTATTGCACCTCTTGTTAGATCTTTAACGTCTATTCTTTTTGATTTTGCCATATTTTTATTATACCATTTAACTATAAAGTTCTACAGGTAATTTGTGTCTCCAATCCGCTGGAATAGGAGTGTGTTACATTTGTAACTATAAAGTTTTCAGTTCCTGCTAGTCCGTAGTAAGAGTACTTTATTCCAACAATATCCCCTACTGATACTAGTGGATTTCCAAATATTGACATTGTAACTAGCTTGCCTTTATTTACAACATTACCTTTAATCCATGTTGCTAAACTTTTTACGTCAGCCTCATTTTGAAGCCAGGTGGATTGAAAAATAATTGGCTCAACTGTTGTATATTCATTTAGCCCATCTGTCTTGTATTCAAGATCGCCAGAGCTTCCTAGAGTATTACCATATATATATAGGCTGGCTTCTAGCCCATTAGAAATTGGTATGCTAGTTGAAGTATTATTTAATATAAATGCCTGTGCTCCAAAATTAGAAACTTTTTGACCAATGATATTTGCATATTTATTTATACCAGTACTCCATTTAATTGGGTAAGATGGCCTTGAGTCGTATTTTATATCAACCTTTAATATCTCTCTTACAACCGTTCCAAATTCGTCAAGGGCAGTTAATTTTTTATTTGCAAGAGATATTTCATCTTGTGAATAATTTGACATATAGGATAGATCCCCAAAAGATGTATTAACTAAATCATTTCCAAATTGACCTTGATAAAAATTTAAATCAAAAGATGAGTCTGCATACTGATAGTCTTTGAGCTCATTCCCGTATACATAATCAAATGCGACCTCGCCTCTTCCGCACAACACTGCCACTCTATTTGTTGGTGCAAGAATAGATGTTTCTGGAAGTGCCACTGCACCGCTCTGTCTTGCGGTTGAATCCTGATAGCTAATTTTGTATCCGTTAACATACGCATCAATATTTACAACTCTGTTTTGTATTTTTACCTTAACATCAATATTATAAATTCGTCCTCCGTATATTCCCTCTACCGTGGACTCTGTTCTTGTACCTATTTCTTTTAAAGGTTTTATTTTGTTTCCAACAAACTTAACAATCCTTACAGATTTTTTATCTAGTGCTGCGGAAGATGATGTGGATTCAATAATAACATAATATCCAGTTTGGCCTAAGTTGTCTACAAAAAAACCCAGACCTCCCATTTGTTTAGGATTATCAACCATGTTGTCTAAGACTAAACTTGTTCCATAAGAAAAATATCCAATATTGTATTCGTTTCCGTTTGTCTTAGAAACAGTTTTTGTTGAAGGAACAACAATCGCTGGGAATTCTCTGTGTGCTATGGCGTACCTTTTTGCCAAATAGTCTTGCTCTGTAACAGAAAGGGCCATGTAGGATTTTGCAACCTTAAAATCTTTTGGTTTTGAGGATAGAGTCTGTATCGAGATGCCTTCTGTAGGCATTGTATAATTTTGTTGCTGCACTCCGTATCCCATGCTTGAATTTAAATATGGAACTACTTGAAAATCATATACTGCGCCCATTGTTAAATTATCAATAATAAATGGATCAACTGTTTTGGTCAATACAACTTCTGGTGAGTTGGGGTCATTTATAAAAACTCCGCCAGATGATATCTTTTTTTGTATGTAGATGCTGTATGACGTCGGCTCAACTGACCAGTTATATGTATCAACATTTATTTCTACTGAAGTGTAGGATAAGGGTTTTATTACCAAGTTTGTAATAAATGATAGCGGAGCATATGTTCCTCCTACTGGGAATATGTCACGCATTTTGACTTACCAACGATCCAGTCCAAAAATATTCTGTTGATGGAACTCCACTGGCATTATGTGCTGCAGCTGTTGTTCCTAGTGCACCTCTTGTTTTAACTCTATAAACACCATTTGGTTTAAAATATATTTCTGAGTTTATTCCAGATGCTCCTACCTTTGAAAAATTTCTATATTTATTTACATCGGCAGAATTTTCTATCCAAATATTTATAAAGTTTGATCCATTATTTGAAACGTTTGTCTCTGCTAATGCATCATAAATTGTTGAAGGTGTTAAATTTTTTGGAATATATTGATAGCCTATTGCATCAAACTCTATAATCTCTGAATCTATCATGAAGTATCCATTAAAGTTAAACCCAGATTGAAACTTACTATAGTTATCTGGTGTGCTAAGATCTAGGTATATCTTATTACTTGAAGCTGTTAATGTTTCCTTTAATCCGCCTGCGATCAAATAAGATGTTGGAGATTGCCATAGTGGCCCAGACCCTCCCATGTAACTTGAAGATATTGGAGTAGACCAAAGAATCTTAACCTGGTTTGCTGACGCTATATCTTTTTGATTGAAGTCAACAATGTTTGGCAAATTAGTTTCACTTTTCTCATAAAAAAAGTTCCAGTTTTTTTCAGTTCTTGAATACATGTAATTTCTACTGTAGAACTGCAATATATTATTTTCGTCAATAACTGCATTCATCTGTATATCTCTGCAAAGCTCTTGTATATGTTCCCATACAGTTTTGCTTCCGTCTGTCCAGAAGTAATTAATAAGGGGTATTGATGAGTCTGTCTCTGAAGTTAAGTTAAAAGAATAATTTGTAAATCCAACTGAGTCTAGCAATCTTCTTAGTACTGCTGTGGCTGGGTAATATTCGCACAAGATGTCTGGGGCTATGGTCTCCATTAAATACTTTGTGTTATCTAAAGCTGTTATTGTAGACTCTCCATAGTTATCTATGTCCCAGCTATCTATATAGTATTGTCCTTGAAATACCTTATCATATTTTTCTGAGCCGTCTGATAATAAGCCTCCAGTATGGTATATCTTAAAATATGGACTCAATACAACATTTTTATATATATAGCTAAGAGAACTTGCTAGTGCTACGTCTCTATTGTATGAGACATATTCTGGATTAGACTGATTATACTTTGCTAAATTTAAATTTAAAGAGTTGGCAGTTACCTTTCCTACTGGAAGAATATCTTCTGAAGAAGCTGAAGACTCCTTGTTTATTGTAAAAGAAAGAACGTCTTCTGATATATCTTTTATCCACCTTGCTGAAATCTCTATCACTCCAATTATTTTTCCAACACCTGCGCTTGGAGTTGTTAATGTAATTGATTTAATTGAAAGTGGAGAAGAGAATGTGGCTGGCTCGGTGGCAGACCATGTTGATCCGTTATAATGAAGTACGATATTACCGTCAGTAGGGACCGCAAGTCCATTTGCAATAGTTACTTGAGTGTTGTCAGACTTTGTTATAACCAATGTATATGTCGATGGTAATGTATGATTTTTCTCAAACTTTAAAACTATTTTATTTGTAAGTGCATATTTAATTCCAGATGTTGCATAGTTTATTGTTAGGTTCGCACCAGTGTTTATTGGTGTAACCCAATACTTATAAAATGTTTCCACTCCTGGATAGTATATTCTTGGCTGCGTTTCAGGGTACTTGACAGACCTGTATGATGAAAATGAATTTGTATATGTATCTGCATCTGCTAAAATAAAATACTTTATGCCAGAATTAATTGGACGGAATGGTTTTATTAAAGAGTCTACTGGAAATAATTTTTTATATGGATTAGGTCTTCCTGATGGCCAAGATGGCTGATTTACTAGGTTAACTATTTGTCCAGTGTAGGATGAATCTGGAATATTATTTACTGCAGAAATGTTGTCTAGCATGCTATTCATATTATATTCAATATTACACCCAGCGCTTATCTTAATACTAGTATTGTTATAAAGAGTGTTCTTTAGGCTAGTTGAAGCATTTATCATTTTACACCTGTACCATTGTTACTGATACATTCCAAAATGGCTGCATGCCTCTTTTTAGAACAGCAAAATTACAGTTTGCAAAAACTACTGTATACTGCTCATAGTTTGCTAGCTCTTGATTTGTTCCATCTTTTGCTAGGTTTACTCTAATATTAAATGAAGATTGTCCTTCTGCGCTATTATAAAATGTTCTTAGGTCTTCTGCACCCCAGGCTTTATCTGCTGTAAATGTTCTATATGAGGGAAGCATGTCCCAGGATAAAGTAAATGTCTTTTTGTCAGCAACAAAAAATTTTCTTAATGTTCCATTTGCCATTCTTTGTGTTTTTTCTATACGCTCATTGCTTATATCAAATTGCGACCTGTTGTGCTCAGAAACCTTATTATATTTTAATGTGCCATCTCCCCCATTAGCAGACGCATCATATCCTTGAATTTGAAGGATGGATCCTCTAGGCATTGTTGACGAACTCATACTTGTCTACTCCTTCCAGAAGCTATCTCACGCATTTTCATTTCTCTATGAATTGCTCTTGCTACATCATTTGCATCAAGATCTGATCCGTTAAGTGTAACATTAATATTATATAAAGAGTTAGCTGATGATGCTAGTCCTCCTGCTGAGTAAGGCATTCTTGTTACGGGTCCACCCATTGAATATTTTTTATTATTAAAAGCATTAAATGTTTGTACTCCATATTTTTTAACAGAATCAGCATTTATTACGTACTCTCCATTTGAAAGCATTGCAGGAATAGAATCAGACTTGCCAGTTCCAACTCCTGATATAAATCCTCCAGTTGCCATTTTCTTTTTAACTGACAGTCCGTAGTACCCAGCATCTGCTGTAACCTCATATGTAGATCCGTCTGACCCAACAAATGTTTGTCCAACATATCCATTCTTGCCAGGCTTAACTCCAGATTTTGCTAGCTCAGATGCTTGTACAAACTGTCCAGTTGATTGATATTTAGTTCCTTTATTTAAAGTTAATGTAGTGGGTGATACCGCAGTTTGTCCAAATTTTGTTTTAGTAAAGTATTCAAGAAGACCTTTATCATTTGTCTTTAGCTCTTTATTACCGTTTATAACTTCTGAGAGTGCGGATTTTCCAATTGCTTCTATTCCTGTTGATCCAGGTCTTAGCCCATCCTTAAATGGTATATTTGGACCAACTCCACCAATTGCATTTGCTTCTTTAGTAAAGCCAAGCTTTTTTAATTGTGTTTGCAGGTTTGCAACTTCTTTATAGTTAATATCTCCATTTGCTGCATTTAAAGTTGTAGTTATTAAATTATTTAATGTTATCTGAAGCTCGCCAGCTTTCTTCAAAGAAGCATCGGCAGCAGCGGTTGCTTTTTCTACTGCTTTTTGAGAGCCATCAATCTTCTTTTGTAGACCCTCAATAATTAATTCTTGTGCCTTTACGTCTGCTTTTTCTTTATCTCTAATAGCACTAACTGCTAAATCTTTTTGTCTAGATGAGTTTAATAGCTGTATATCTATTTGAGATTGTGCTGCACCAGCCATGTCTCCAGAAGCAAGTTTTTCTTGATACTGTATCTGTAGCTTTTGAATTTGAAGGTTATAATCTTCTGCGTCGTTCTGTCTATTTAGTGCTTCTACCTTAGCGTCAGCTTGTTCTTTTATTTGATCAATTATCTTTTGATGTTTTTTAATTTGATCATCTAGGTTCTTTTGAATATTTGCCTGTGTTTTGATTGCTTTTTGTGATGATCCAGATTCACTTAATCTTTTTATTTCGTCAGATATTCCCTTATACTTTCCGCCAATTAAATTTTGAGTTGCAAGGTTTACTGCCTTTGCTGCAAGTCCAGCCATCTCTGAATTCATAGATTTAAGATCAATGTCTATACCACTTAAATACAATTTCATTTTTGAATAAGCGCCAGCGACTGTATCTGCTTCATTTAATATAAGTCCCATTATTACGTTTTGCTTAGATAAAGCCTCTACTCCTTGCTTCTCTAATGCAAGGTTTCCAAGACGGGTTCCGTTAATTGATTCTAATGTCTTTTCAAATGCTTCCCCACTTGTCATTAATTGCCCTTGAGCATTTTTTGTTCCGATAAGAGCTTTTTCAGCTTCTTGCAAAGAAGTTATAACAGTATCAAATGATATCGCTAGCTGATCAGTGTTTCCTTCTTTTAGCAAAGCATTAAATACCTTAACAGACTGAACTGCAGCTGTTGCTTTATCTTTAATACTAGCAAAGCCTTCGTTGGCTATTGCTTGTACTGCTAGGTTTGCTTTATTAGAAACTGAAACCATTGCGTATATCTTTTTAGTTGCTTCTTCTGCACTCATTCCGCCTGCAACAAATTGTGCCTTTAATTGCTGTGCTTTAATTATAACTTCTTTAGGGCTTGCCTTGTCAAACATTTTTACATAGTCTGGGAAGTCTTTGAGTACTGTTTCTTTTAATTCCGATAGTTGCTTAATTGTTAGGTTTAGCCCAGCCACACCAGAATTTTGTGTTGCAGCATAGAACTCTTCTATTTTTGCTTTAGTTAATTTTGTTTGCTCAGCAAAGTCTTTCATTTGCTTTGTTAATGAATTGTATTTAATTCCAAGCCTTTGTGCAGACTCTTCTGTTGGGCCGAACGCTAAATTAATTATTTTACGATGTTCATTAATTTTATCATTAACTGTTTTAACTGCTGCGCCAACAGCCAGTACTGCTGCAAGTAATTTAACTGGTCCTGGTAGCATTGTTACTGCTTTTATTGCATTTTTAAATCTATCTAGTTTTGGTATAGCTGCGTCCGCAGACTTTGCTGTTCTTGTCATCATTGCAGGGATAGCTATAGAACCAGCAATTCCTCCAACCATTCCGCCAATATCTCCACCAACCATTGATCCTAATGCTTGTCCACCCATCCAGCCAGCGGTTCCACCTAGCATTGGAGCAATTTGTGATTTAATTATTCCACCTTCAGCATATTTTCTTGGGGAATATACTCGTCCTACTACTCCTCCATTTTTATAGCCACGCTTCCATTTTTCTGTTAAGGCTATTGATCTTGGATCTGGTGCTACGTACCTTGGGTTAGCCCAACCCTTTGCCAACTTTTGAAGTGGCATTTTTAAAAATGTTTTTCTTCCATGAGCATTTATTGAATATTTATCTGGGTGTATCCCTCTTGCTGCAGAGTTGTATGGCATTCCTCCAAATGGTAAAGATGCTCCAACGTGACCTCGTTCTGCTCCAAAAATTGATTTGAATGTTTTTCCTCTACCAAATGCTGGTGTTGCCTTTCTTTGTTCTTCTGGGTAAAGATCTTGCATTCTTTCAAAATGCTTGCCCGCCATTGAGTCTGCGGGTATTCCGCCACCAGTTGAAACAAATGGTTGTGCCACTTTTTGTCCATCAAAACCAATATTTCTTACGCTTCCTTTTAATACACCTTTATTTTTTTCATTTCTTTTAAAGCCTAATGAGCCAATCTCTTCTGTTAGGGAAACCCTTCTTCCCTTTGCAGCACTCATTCTAGTAACTCTTTGTAAATGTCTGTGCATTATTCTAGAAACAATTTCATCGTATTGCTTTGGAGTTATATTTCCAGACTTCATTAAAGTCTCTCTTATTTCTTTCTCCATTGGGTTTATTGCAAATTGCAAATCTTTTGAGGAATACCCTAGCTGTGATCCTATTTCGTATAGTATTCCGCCTGGATGTACTCCAGTTCTACGCATTTGCTGAAAATCTTTTGCAAACATTGAGCCAGGAATTGTATTTCCAGTTGGTAGTGGTGTATCAAGGCCTAAAGATTTTCTTCTTCCAGCTTGATCTGGGTGTGCTAATATTGCATTCATCTGACTTCCTTGCCACAACATTGTTGCTGGTAGGAATCCGCCATCTTTGTATTTGTTATCTTGATTTCCCATTCCGCCATTGATGGCTGCAAGCAGTGGTAGATTTTCTCTAGTTGCTTTTGCGTTAACTACGAATTCTCCAGCAGAAGCCATGATTGGAATAGAGTCAGATGTTCCAGTACCTGGTCCATAAATTTGTCCACCACTTGCAAACTTTTTAGGCATTGTAGTTTCTGTTGAGTATCCGCCTCCCCATGTTCTAACTCCAAGCCCTCTTGCTATTTTATCAATAATACCTGAAGCTGCTCTTTTAGGTCTAAATATTTCTTTAATGTTTGACTTTCCTGTGCTGCTTACAATTGGCTGTCCTATTAATGGAACTTGAGTTAGATTTGCGGTTCTTCCAAGACTTGTTGCAACTTGTGTAGTTGTTTGAGCCATCATTCTTTCTAGCTCTGCATTAATTGCAATAATTTTTACACGAGCTGCATCTACTGTTAATTTTCCAGCTTGAAGCTGTTGAACTATTAATTGTGATTCTGCTGCGGCATTACTTGTTAATCTAGTCATTGCTGGTAGAAGCTGTCCGAAGGTTTGATTTATTTCTGCGCTGAATGTTCCAGTTCTTGCAATTTCTTGTTTAAGGGTTGCAACTTCTTGCTTTGTCATCATGGACAAAGAACCCATCATGGCATGCCATTTTGCTGCCTCTCCAGCAACAATACCAGTTGAAGCACCTTTAGATGTTGTCAATCCTTCAATTCTTGGCAAGTCGCCTTCCATAAATATTTGTGGAACAGCTCCTATTTTTTGATTTAAAGGAATTGGTGCTGGCGTAAACGAGTGTATAGTTTGTGAATCTCTTTGGCCAGGAGTCATTAAAGATCTTGGGTTATGGTGGGCGGCTGATCTTGTTCCCTGTTGTCCTGCTAATGGGTGCGATGCATTTACTACTCTTTGTCCTCCCATTACAACGGTTCCGCCACTTGAAACTACTGGATTTACAGATATCGCAGCAGCCATTGCTTTTTGTTCTAGGTTTGCAAATTCTGCAGCCAGTGTTGCTATAGATTGTTTTAATACTGATGCTGCTTTTGCGTCGCTATAAAATGTTTGCTCTACTAAATTTCCAGCTTTTTGTGCAGCCAAAATTTCTGGTGTTAGTAGTTTCCATCCTTCTCCACCTTTAAATAAAGCTCTAAAGTGAGAAGCTCCCTTTATTATATATCCAAAAAAGTTTCCAAGAACACCAGTTAACATGATAAGCGGTCCAGCTGCTGCTGTTATCATTCCTAAAAATCCTAATGCTTGCTTAATTGGGTTTGGAAGAGATTGTACAAAGTTAAGTATTCCATTTACAAATTGAATCAAGGTGGTGTTAATCTTTAGGAACTGTTCTCCAATTCCAGCAAGGTCTGCTCTTAATCCTTCTATGGCTCTTCTGTATTTACCAGAAGCTGACTCTGTAACCTGTGACAATTCTCGACCAGCTAAATTTGTTAACTCTTCTGAGCTTGCTTTCATCAAGTCCATTACTTGAAGTGTTTGGCTGCCTTGCTTTCCAAGGTTTTCAAAAAGAGCATTCATTCTTGCAAATTGAAACTTTCCAAATAATTGTTCTAGTGCCTGTTGCTTTTGTAGAGGGTTTAATGTCTCTAAAGCAGACTGTAGCTCTAAAATAGTTGCTGTGGTATTACCAGCATTTCTTTCAACAATATCTGTTAGGGAAATTCCAAATCCTTCAAACATTCCTTTTGCAACTTTTGTTGGATTAATTAACGAAGCTAAACCAGATTTTAATGCGTTTGCGCCTTCTGACGCATTGATTCCGCCTTCTCTCATTGCAGTTAGATATAAAGCAAGATCTTTTACATCTCCTCCAAGGCCCTTAACAATTGGTCCTGCTTTTGGAATTGCTTCTACTAAATCGTTTAGAGTTGTAGATGTTTGGTTTTCTACTGCGTTTAAAAAGTTAATTGATTGTGTTAGCTCTTCTGTATTTTGTTTAAATGCTGTTTGTATTGCAAGAGTAGCCTTCATGGCATCTTGTCTATCCACTTCACCAAGTACTGAGAGTCTTGTTGTTTCTCTAATAGAACCAAGAAGCTCATTGCCTTGCTTTCCAGTAGCCGCTATGTCCGCTGCAAGTGCAATTGTATCTGAGAAAGAAGTTCCATATGATTTTGAAAGATCTGCAGCTGTATCGGTAACATCTTTTCTTACCTTAGCAAGCTCTACTGCTGAAACTGCAGAGAGGCCACCGTAAACTTTTGTTAATCTAACTAGTTGTTGATCTGCTTCTTTAAATGCATCTGCTGCTGCTTTTCCAAATGCTGCTAGCGGTACTGTGAGTCCAACGGTTAGCTGTCTACCTGCCCACTGTGTATTCTTACCCCAGTTAATTAATTGATTTGCACCTTCTTGAATGACCTTGTTCATGATCATCAGTTCCTGTTTTGCAATAGCAGTTTTATTTTTTACTAAATCGAGACCTCTTGGAATATGAACATTGTATTGCATTAATCCTTCAGCGTTTCTACCTAAAGGCTGTAATATTGAGTTTTGTAACTGTACCTGCTGTTTTGCTAAATCTCTTATTAGACCACCGTTTGATTTAACATGCTGACTGTAAGTTTGAAAAAACTTACCAAGCTTCATTTGGCCCTTATCTAACTGCGTACCAAATTTATCAACGTCAGAACTTAAGCTTACGAAATGAGTAGAAAATTGTCCAGTGCTTCTCATTGTTTCAGCAAAGGATCTATTCATTACAGCAACTTGTGCTGCTAATGTTTTGTTAGTTGTTTGAAGTTTTTCTTGTAGGCCAGTTAATGCTGAAGATACCTTATTAAGATCTGTAATAAGATTTGAAAAATCAGATTTAGCAACTATGTTAGTTACTATTTGTTCTTCAGCCATTAACTATATTTTACCCCTTTATATATCCCAAACCAGCTCCGATACCAAATCCTTGCTCTTCTGCAAGTGGGCCTTGTAAAGAAACAACATCGTCTGAGGATGTTTCTATTCCTAAAGCTCTTCTTTGTATATCTTCGAAGGTAGGACCTTCTTTTTTTTCTTCTGTGCCTAGGTCTACGCCTTGCAGAGAAGCTAAAAACTTTCTTTTTTCTTCTTCTGTTTTTTGCATAGACTTAAACGTTTGTATTAACTCTGGCATTGAAAGGCTTTCTTCTAGTTCTTCGTAATTTTTCCAATTACCTAAAAGAAAAACTTCCCCAAGCAAAGCGGCTAAATCTAGTTCTGACCAGCCAGAACCGCTGCCGCTAGAAGGTTTGGGTCGTCAAGTTTAATTCCTCCGCAAACATCAAGAATGCGGTTGATTGTTGGCATATCCAAAGCATCTTCTAAAGCATCTTTATCTGCTACTAAGTCTGGCAACTGTGACTGTATTGCAATTCCACATGCGTTAATTAGAATTGTTAATGTTTCGTCTTCGTTTTCTGCCGATTGTGTCTTTTGAATTTCTGCCATAAATAAGCGCAAAGCCTTAATGCTTAACGGCTTTAGTTTAACCTTTGAACCATTTTGTAGTTCAATTTCTTCTACATTGTATACTGTTGTAGCCAATTTATCCTCCTAGGATTGTCTTAATTATTATAACATATAGCTCTTATCACCACAAATGAAAAGCCCCCATTTCTGGGGGCCTTTCTAATTTAATAAATTAAATTATGCTGTCCATGTGCGGTCAATAATCTTACCGTATTCTGAACCGCTGTAACTTGCGTCTGGGAGCAGACGGAAGGTTACAGGGAATGTTGTTGCTGTTGTACGAGCCAAAGAGAACTGTGACTGTTGAACAGAAAGAACACGACGTGCATAGTATACACGCTCTGAATTTGGTGAGGTTGTGGTTGGAGCTTGTCCAACTGCAATTAATTGACGCTCTGTTGGAGCTTCACCTAGTGCTCCACCTGCAAGACCGAGAGTTCCCGCAGATAGTGTTGACTTCTTCTGTCCGAATACAACTAGAGTATTTTCTAGTGTGCCTTCTGACATTTCTGTTGCAATCATAACTTCCATCGCAGACTTGAACAGCTTAGCTGTATCAAGTAGCTGATCTACAGTTACTGAATCGTATGTTGGGTTATAAGTGATCTGAAGACCGTTATTTGTAAAACCTACGTTACGATAAGCTGCTGCAGCCTCTCCACCGTTTGCATTAGTATCTAATGTATTTAATGTTGTTGTGTATGATGCTGATGTTGAATATGCTGGTACCTTTGTAGATGGTCCAGTTGTTGCTTGACCAACTAGTGCAGTTCCCGCTTTAGCGGTTCCTGGCTCCATATTGTCAACATAACCTGTTACTGTTGAGTCGTCTACTGTAAGAAACAGTGGGGACGCACCAACAAGAATATTTTTAGCATTACCTTGTACTTGTGCCATGTTTTTACTACCTCCTGTGTTTTAAACTATATATATATATTTTAATACCAAAGCTGGCTAGGCTTCTTTCCTCTTACCCAATCATACGGGATATTGGAATATAAAGCAATCTATAAGAATCTGCCATCTTTGTCTGTTATTCTTGAATATTTAACCTCTAGGGTAATATCTGATGACAAGAAACCCTGTATTTCTTCGGATGGGGCCGTAGGGGATATGTCTGCTATGTGTACGCTATGAAATTTAAATTTATCATTTACTAGTCCAGACCTATTTATGTCTTTTGCTGAGTCGTCCATCCTTCTAAATAGGTCGGTCATTACGTTTCTAATTTCTGATATGTCTTGTACGTCTGTTGCGTATGCTGTAAATAAAATTTGCTCGCAGCATATCAGCCAATTGTCTTCGTAGGATAAACCTACCTTGTCATACACTACATGTTTTTTTCCGCTTAAAAAATGATTCATTTCAGCCGACTGCTGGACTGGGATTATGGGTATTATGTTCTGACCTAGGTTATCGCTGTAATAGTCATCTTCATCAAAAATTTTATAATTTACCAGATTGTCCCATAGGTATTTTCTGATTTCAAACATAACGTCTAATTTATAATTTGCTGTCATATCATTGACCCTCCAAATGAAGATTCTACTGCTGAGTCCGCCATACCTCTAATTGAGTTAGGGGAAAAAGAGTATTGGACTCTTTTAATTGTTGATGGGATCATTAAAGCCTTTGTAATTTCTGAATTAAATAGTCTTTGAAATCCAGATTTTTTAATTGAATTATTAACTAAATTACCGCTAAAGAATCTAGAGTAATATAATCTAAATTGATTTTTGACACCAGGCCCTCCAGGCCTTTTAACGGTCACTGTAGCCCCTTTGGGCATAAAGACTGTCATACCATTAGATTCGAATACAAGTCTCTCAGAATGGCGTGGAGCAATTATTAGAGGCATCCCAGCTTCCATGATAGAGGCTTTATTAATAAAGACATGCTTTCTTCTGTTTTTTGGAGAAGGAACAAATGATTTAGATGGCTGTAGGTCATAATCTATTTTAAATGAAATGCCTTCTCCGTCTATTGATCTTAATTTAAAAAGTCTAGCTGTTTTGTTTCCCACCTTTTTCCACTCATACACATGATGTAATGACTTTGGCTTTGACCTAGCTTGGGCGTCTATATGCTCTCCAAAATCTTTATTTATTTGAGTAAAAATAGTTTGTTTAAATGCTTTTTTAAACTTCTTGCTTTTATTAAATTTAGCAATAACATTTGCCTCGTAATACAAGGCTGCAGATATCTGTGCAACATTGCTATCTTTTATTAAGGCGTTTTGGGATTGTCCAACCATCAGCCTTTCAAGACCAGAGGCTGCTTGTAGTAATGCTACGCTAGAGGCCAATTTGCTGATTCTCCGATCTTTTTACCGCTGAGTTGTATCCTATTATTGTTCCAAATGGATCGGTTATTGGTGTCGTGCCCACCACTTCAAAAACCGTAGGAGTTTCTGTTGGGAAATTTATTTCTGTCCAGATAACATTATTTTTGCTATCTCTAATATTTGTAATTTTTTCTCTTGAGGTTATGCGCTCTGAAGTTCTAACCTGTATGTTTTGCTCATTAGAATATTTATTATTAAATGTTTGATTGTCACTCGATCTGATTGAAGATGAATTTGTTATCATTCCTTTTGCATGGCAGTCTACAGTTTTATAATAGTTCCACTCTTTTTCTATCGCTCCAGTATCTGGGTTCTGCCTGTCCGTCTGCCTATAAACGTCCATCTTCATAGACAATATTGAGTCTATGAGGGAATACACTTATATCACAACCATTTGATTTAAAACATATGGAGCTAGCAATTTGTCTGCATAGGCGCATCCTGTGCCAATATTTACATCTTGATTATATTCAAATTTCCAGTCAAAAGTAGATATATTTTTTATATACTGATCTTTCCAGATTCTATCTTTGTCAAAAAAGTGTCCCATTAATTGTATGCATGCTTGCTCAACTTCATCTGGAACAGAGCTCCATCCAAATCTTCCTTGGACACGATATGTATAATCTTTTACAAATGAACCATTACCAATATCATTAATGCTTGGAGGCACCATTCCGTTTGCAGAATATACACTATTATCTATGACGTCTGCTCTGTTTACTCTTAATCCAAAACCAGTTTCTGATATACGTACATTTCTTCCCCAATTATTTATTTCTTCTGGGTTACTTATAAGCAGTATGTCGTTAGAATAAAGCTCATGTAATGTATTTAATTTATATGGCAAAGGAAGAACATCCGATCCTGATCCATAAACTATATAGACGTCATCATATAAAGAAAATTTTTGTCCAGTAAAATTATCAATTGTTTTTCTTGCATATTTTTCTGCCATGACTAGGTCATGATATGTTTTATAATTTGGATCAGATGGGTCTGTTCCAAAATTTAAATCTTCTATTGCTTCTGCTAAAGAACAGTATGGTTGAATAATATCTACGGTAGAAAAATGTTCCTGTGCCGTTCCATTAATGCCATATGTCCATCTAACCTTTAAATTTTTTAATCTTGATGTTTGATGATAAGGGATATTTAATTTATATGAACCGTTATCGTTTTCTATTTTTATGGTCTGTGAGGAAAATAAAGGAGTTTGTGGGTTTACAGGGATCTCTAGTGTAGGGTCTTCTGTTATGTCGTAAACGGTTGCCGTTACAAGGTCTCCGTCTGCATTAACAATTTCTCCTCCGTATATAATCTTAGTGGATACCGACGAGTTTGTATTTATGTGTATCTCTGCCATATTAAAGGTTTAAATTAGTTATAGAAGTCTTGTGCTTCCTTTGGTGTGGCTAATCTAAAACCCTCCTCCTTATCAAAAATTTCTTGTGCTGCCTCTTCAGACATTGCTACAAAAGGGTGATCATTTGTAAATGTAAATCCCATTGTGTCGTATCTAAAGTTTGCTCTAGTCATTCTAACCAGAACCATATCTTTATCTTGAACTTTTTTAGGATCAAATCTTGGCAAAACTTCAATTTCTTCTTTTGCATCATCTAAATCTTTTATTGTTTTAGAATAAACTGACCAGCTTACTCCTTCTTCAGATAGTGCTGCAATTATATCTGTCTTGCTCTTAAGGCTGTTTATATCTACGCCAAAGTCTTCGGCGATCTTCTTAATCTCAGCTAATTTTAATGTCTCAAATGACATATATTCTCCTTAGTCTAGGTTGTTTAATTATATCATTACTAAATTAAAATGAGAAGCCCCCAAAATTAATTGGGGGCCTCTATTTGGATTAATTCCTAATTAGGAAGCAATCTTAACGTTCTTTACAACTACCCAAGCGTCTGCTTGCTCAATTTGAACACCAACACGAGTATACATTGTGTACTCGATTGAGTCCTTCTTTGGCCAGAAGAATCGGTAAACAGTTACGTCACGCTTGATACCAATAACTACGTTATTTGGGAATGTCAAGTGTACGTCACCGTGTGAACCTGATGCTGCTGAGTATGTACCGTTCTGTGTCTCGTTTAGGAGTGGAACTTCAACGATTGGAATACCAAATGCGTATGGAGCTACATATCCTGCTGGACCTGAAACAGGCGCAACCTCACCACGGATAATGCCAGAAGCAATATCTTGTGGGTTAACGTTCTGAATGTTTTGTGATGTTGAGTATAAGTAATCCTGAATCAGGTTTGATCCTGCTAGGAAGCGAAGGTCTGTACGACGTTGCTTGTACTTACGTGGAAGCGACTTCAATGCGCTGTTAAATACAGCACGAGAAATTGCAGCTCCACCAGCGTCAACTACGTGAGCGTTTGCCTTAGCCTTCTTTACTACACCATCAAATGCCTTGTAAAGCTGATCTGATGATAGTGATGTATCTCCGTTTAGGACTACATCTTCAATATCGTTACCTGCTTGTGTTGCCATCAAGCGGGCAATGTGATCTTCTAGGTCTGCGCCTTCAATGTTGTCTTCTAAAGACTCTGTTGATAGTTCCCAGTCTAGACGTAACTTCTTTGTTGACAAAGAAATCTTTGAGAATGTTACTGCAGCGTTTCCACTGTTAGCATTATCTCCTTCTGTCGCAAGTTTCATAAGCTTTTCGCCTACTCCCATGCGGTCAATTTCAGTTGTATCCGATTTCATGCGGACTGTACGTGCGACCTTACCAATTACGGTAGCGTCGAACATGTAGTCTAGGAATCGGGCTGATTGTTCTGGATTAAGTAATCCTCCGTTGCCATCTTCTGATGCACGGTGAATTCCTGTACCTCCAGGGTTTGAAGCAAATGTACCTGTAGCTGTTGTATCAGCAGCTATAGCCTTTTCTAATAATTCATTGCTCATTATATTATTTCACCTACCCTTTACTTAAATAGTTCGTTTACGGAACCGAGGAAAGAACCGTTCCATTTTGATTTTGTTATTACTACATCCTGTGACCCGCCAAGGTCTGAGGACTTCTTGATTGCAGTCTCTGATTCTACTGCGTCGACACGCTTTTCTACAGTATCAATCGTGTTCTTGATATTCTCAACTGTTTTGCTGAGCTCTGTGTGTTTGTCTGCCAACTCTGAGATTTGCGCTTCTACGCTCTTGCTGAAAGTTTCAACTGTTTCTTTAATAGTTGATACCTGTGCAGCATTTACTTCTGAAGCCTTGCTTAGAGTATCTGAGAAAAAGCCTTTTAAATCACCTAACATTTTTGCAAAATCAGGTTCATCAACAACGACCTCTGAGACGTTTGATGCTTTTTCAACGGTTTCGGCAGAAGCATCTGCTACTACATCTTCTGTAACAGTTTCTTCAACTACTACATCTTCTGCAGGAGCTGAAACTTCTACTGGAGCAGTCTCTTCGACTGCTACTGTTTCTGTGTTATCTGACACTTCATTACCTCCTTCTGCGTTTGCCTGTTTTGCAATTGTTTGTATTTCAGGCAACGTAAATCTTGACTTCTTAAATGAAGCAAGAATCTTTTCTATTTCTTTTGCTTTGTTTATGTCTTTGCTTTCTACCCATCCAATTAGAACTGCTGGTTTTCCAGTTACTGGTGAGTCGTAGGATTTCTCCGATGACATAAAAACGGAGTCGCTTTCTTCACAGTAAAAAATATTTTCTGTTACTGTCTCTGCAGCTATTCCCTTAAACATTAACTGACCATTCATTTTTTGAATAGACAAAATGTTACAAAGTTCATTTGCTGGAGAGTCAACGACTGACAACTCCATAAGCGCATATTGTTTAATAAATCTAACTGGTTGTCCAGTGGACTTGTTTACTTCATTCTCTGAATCAATAATTTTTCCGCCAATTGAAAATCCAGTTAATGTACCATCTAAAACTTTTTCCCAAGTATCTTGTGATCCCTTTGATATGTAAGCGTCTACATAAACTCCATTGTAAAATTCTCCGCTTTTTGCATCATAGTATGCTTCTGGTCTAAAGGAAACCATCTTGCCAACTGCATTTGATCCATGCATCTCACGTATGTTGCCACGGAAATTTTCAAATGCTCCAAGGCTTGCTTCTGATGTTACTACATCACCAGTTTGATCAACATTGTCTAGGGTAGCAAAACCCGAAACAGTTCTCTTTTCACGATTAACCTTTGTAAAAGGAACGGATAAGGTGATGTTATCGCCATGACTAGACCATAAAGATTTTTCAATATTCATATGCCTAATTTTATCTTCGTATTCGTAAAAAGGCAAATAACTGGTTGCCTAATAATTAAGAAGTGATTCTTCCTTCACCTTTTGGATTTCTGGCCTCCCCAGAAATATCTGGGGAATTTGCAGATCTTTCTTGGGTTCTTTGTCTTGAATTACCAGCTTGGGCTCTTTGCTCTGCTGCTGCCTGTGGCTTTAATTCTACAACTTCATCTCCACCATCCATAGGAATCATTCCTTTTCGGATTCTTACTTCATTTGGAGTAATTACCTGCATTCTTAAATATCTTTCATCAATTTTAGATTGAGTGTCTTCGTCAGTCAAAGTCAATTCATTAAATTTAAGCAATAGGGCATCTGTTTTTTCTGAAACAATTCTATTAATTTTCTTTTCTAGAATATCCTGGGCAGGCCGACATACTTGCTCTTTAAATGTTTTATCTGCATCTCTGGCGGATGCTAGGCTTACTCCCTCTGGGACACCAATTTTATTAATTGGAACTCTATGCGCTAATAATATTTCATCTCTATTTGATTTACGGTATTTCTCAAACGAGCCCTCTTGACTTCCAGCTTCAATTGGCTCCATCTTAAATTCAACCTTAGAGTCTGAGGTATCTGGTGGAAGTGGGACATACAGGGATCTGTGATTTTTTCCCTTTAAGCCAACCTGAAAAAACTCAAGAAGTTTTCTTTCTGATTCTGGCGAAAGTTTGGCTCCTTTTACGGTAATGATATATCTTGGAACTGCTTTGTTTTCAAAATAGTCTAAGTTATATTTTCCAGAAAATTCATTTCCAGCCATAGCTGTTTGTGCTGCAATGATGTCTGGTATGCCGTAGTAGTTATTCATTGGTGTATATTTCTTTAAATGAATAATTTCATTTGGTCTTTCTAGTCCACCGTCTATTGGGTTTGGAGTTTCTTGATCTCCAAAGTTTCTAAAGAAAACGGCCTTGCCATATAGCAATTGAATAAAGCCATCACGAAGTCTTCTGACACGCATTGTTTTAGATGGAATGTGTCCTATATATCCTATATTACCAGCAACGGTTCTTCCTATTTCAATATAAGAGTTTCCAGTTGCTTCCAAGTCTGTGTAAGCCTTGATTAATGTTTCTGTAAATGTTTCTTCTTCGTTTGTCTCTTCAAGCCAAGAGTCTAGGTCTTGTCTTAATTTATTTAATTTCTTGCGAGCACGTTCTAGCTGCTTGGTATCAGATATGCTATCTAAAGCATCGTTTGCCTTTTTTGTTTCTACAAAAGTATATCCAAGTCCAACTATGTTGGCAACCTTTGCATTAATTGCTGCGTAATTATATGGAGATATCTCATATATCTTTGATAGATATTCTAAATTATAAACTGGCTGAACAAGGTCGAACATGGCATAACCCGTGACTGCTTGTTGAAGTAGGTTCTGCTGGGTACCAGTTCCATCCTGACCAATAAGTCTTTTTTGGATATCTCTTGAAACTTTTCTACGGAATGTTGGGCTAAGTCCATTTACCTTTTTTAATTCTTGAGCTTCTATGTTAAATGGGTCTGTATCTACAACTATCTCTTTGTTGTTAAATTTAAACCAGTCTGCTGAATTTGATATGTCAATAGTTTCTGCGCTGCCTTGATCGTCGTTAATAAATTCCATTTATCTCAGACCTCCATTTTTTAAAGAATCTTTGTACACGCCAATATCTAGAGGGTCTGGTGTTAGTCCCCATTCTAATCTTTGCTTTTGATGCTGGAACTCTTCGTCATTAATTTTTCTACGTCCTGACAAAAACTTAGGCTGGCCTTCTTGTATGCCATGTGCTCTAACTGCATCTGCTAGTAGGGCTATCTTTGATCTGTTTCCCTTTTTAGCTGTAATGGATAAGAAGTTTCCATCGTCATCGCCAATCCATCTTCCATCTGGCATTTCCCAGACGTAGATTCCAAGCGTGGTTTCTTCTATAACCTTTTGATTTATTCTTTTGATGTCCATTATGTATTAATTTTACCATTCTTTTTAGTTAATGTCCACATTCTGTCAGGACAATGTTCAAATTTATGAGTTTTGTAGCACAACCCAGTCGTTATTATATACATTTACTGTATTTTCTGACAGCCTAAGTGTTGATCCGCTAGACTGGTATCCTGACTGCCCCATATATATAGCATAATGCTCTTTAATTATATTCAGTTGCATAGTATATGGATATATTGTTATGTATTGATATAGTGATTTCTCAGACCCACCTGTCTTCCAATTAAAAATAATTTCTTCGGTTACTGGGGAGGTGAGGGTGATTACCACATGGTGCAAGTCTTTTGGCTTAAATATATTGGACATTTGGGATTCGGATGTTCTGTCAACTCCATTTACATATAGTCCAGATATATTGTTTTTATAAATAGAGTTATTGCTATCCCAAGTCAGATTCGTTCCAATCGCTGAAATAAGGGAACCACTTGATACGGTGCTTGGGGTATAGAAAAACTCTATAGTAGAAATTGACCTCAATGTGTTTAATTTGAACCCAGAGTCAGAATCAACTAATATTCCATTTAAGCTATTATTACTTAAAATAGGATACGCTTCTTGTCCAAAATTTGAATCAAGATTGTCAATTTTTGAAATATAGCTGCCTCCATTTTTAGAATATAGTATTTGATTACTGTAGAAATTAATTTCTAGGTTGTGTAGCTTTGGCAAATATTTTGATGAGTCTGTAGATCTTAGTATAATTTTTAAATAAAAGAATTTTTGACTACTAAATCCTGAGAGCTTAAATTGTGGGATAGATTCTCCATTTTTACACTCTAGGTAAGTTACATCATCTAGGCTTGTATAGACTCTAACTCCATTATTGCCAGCCCATGATATTTTTGAGGAGTCCATTGAGATTCCAGAAGGCATTGAGATTATGTCATTTAAAATAACTTCTTTTAATTGCTGGGTTTCTGTTCTTGATAGCTCTATATAGTTTTCCTGCCTATTTAAAGTAATGTCTTCATTTAAAAAATACTCCCAGGACTTATCTTTAGGATATGTAAATGAAAAAGATTTTCTCATTCCGTTGTCATATATATAAAATATTTCTCCGTTTTCTGGGTAGGATATCTGTATCGGAGTTATTTTGTTGTTATTGATATAGTGAGAGTGTATCTGTCTTTCAGGTAGACCGTATCTATAAATTGCAATGTTGTTAATTAAAAATTTATCAAGTGCATTTTCTGTTGGTCCAGACTTTAATAAGATCGATGTATTTGTAAATGGATTAGATTCTATTGTTTTACTAACACAAAGAACTCCATCTACATAAATAAATGCTTTGTTTACGCTATAAGTACAGACTATGTGCAAAGATTTATTAAAATCTGGCACTGAATACTCTAGGTAGTCAGTTCCTAGCCCAAACAATATATTACCCTTGTCCCAAAAAATTCCTATATTTTTTTCTTTGTCCGCAACTATGGGAGTAAGGTTGTTTGTTTCTATTTGTGGCAATACCCAGCACTCTATTGAAAAATCATTGTCTCCGTCATTAATATTTGCAAATCCACCCTTTGCTGTCTGTCCGTAGTAATCTTTATTTAATGACAATACAATACTAGAAGAAGATGTTATTTTTGAAGAATACAAACTGCCACTAACAATTGGATTTTTTTTATCCTGTGCGCCCAAATAGGATCCATTATTTTGACAGCCAGAATAATCTATTGCTGTCGTAGTGTTATCGTCTAGCTTCCAAAAACCAATTGGGCTATCTTTAAGAACTTTGTAGTAGTATGACATTTAAAAATTATACCATTTTGTGGGTTAGTGCCCGCCTACGTGAAATGTCTGTCCAGTTAAACTGTTTGACCTATTATCTATTAATAGCTCAACTATGTCGCATATATCCTCAGAAGTAAAAACTTTACTGTTTATAATTTGTGGGGAAGCAAACATTTTAAGCATGTCATCTGAGAGCATACTTGTCATTTCTGTTTTAATTGGGCCTGGTGCAATGCAGTTGGGCCTTATAGATGTGGCCTGCAAGATTTTTGCCAAAGAGCTAGTAAAGCCTTTAACTGCATGCTTGCTTGATCCATAAACAGAAAGTTCTGTATTTGCATGGGCAGAAAGACTAGATATGTTTATGACTGGGGTGTGCTTTCTAATATTCATTAGTGGGATAAAGGATTGACATGCATTTATTGTGCCAATAACGTTTGTTAAAAAGATTGACTGGAGTTCCTCTTCTTGAATTCTTGACCAGTCCATAAAAGGCTTTTGCATAACGCCAGCGCAATTTATTAGACCATCGACTGTTATCTTTTCAGACTTCAATGTATTTGCAATTTCTATTAAAGATTTTTTGTCTGAAACATCTGCTAAATATGTTTTAAAAAGAGAATTTCCTTCTGGTAAGCTTCTTGATATTCCGCACACCTCATGTCCATTTTTTAAAAGCCTATTTGCTATAGCATTTCCAATTCCTTTACTTGACCCTGTAACAATAAACACTACTCTGTTCCGTCCGAGTAGTAAGCATTTTTTCTATTGTGATACCAATTTGGCAAAGAGTATCTTGTTCCGCTTGTTACGGCATCTACTTCATGAACATATACAAAATTTGAAGGAAAAAATAATAGGCTTCCAGCTTCTGGTTTCATGTCTATTCCTGCGTGAGGGAATCTAATATTTCCACCTTCATAGTCATCATTTAAATACAAAAGAGCAGACAAAACCCTACTGCTTATTCCATGGTCAGAATGCGCTGGAAGGAATCCACTTTCTTTATATTTTAAAACGTGCATTGTTTTTTCTCTAGATTTAATATTTTTTTCTGCGTATGGGTATAGTGAAAAATAGTGCTTGAGTCCTTTCTCTAATCCATTAAAAAGAGTTGAGGATATTTCAAATTGTTCTTCATAAAACAAATCTGTTTTTTGAATGTCTTCTGGCTTTGGTAAAAACTTTTGCCAACAGAAAACTGTTTTTTCTTTATTGCCATGGTCATAGTCCCATGCCTGCCATGGCTTCACAGACTCAGATCTATAGGAATCAGCGTTGCTTCTTTTCTCCTCTAAGTCTTCTATTTTGTTAATTAAATCTGCTGGGTTGTCTATTATATTTTTATAATAAACGGCTCCTAGGGCTAACTCTTCGTAATTCATTTAGCACCCCTCAAAATCTGGATCCATGAACTCTTTTTTTGTAGACTGCATATAAAGAGCTGTAAATCTATTACCACTTGTTATTTCTTTTACTCCATGTATATAGCTCAAGCTGTTACCTGGAAAAAATATTGCTGAGTACTTATTTGGTCTGTGTTCAAAGGATTGTTTTGGAAAATAAATCTCTCCACCTTCATACTCGTCGTTTAAATATATTACAGTACTATACTCAATAAAAGGTTCTTTTTCTATTGCATCAATGTGTGGTGCCCCGCTTTGACCAGGATTCCAAAAAGATCCAAAAGCTTTTGTAATAATTACATCTTTTTCTAAGTCAAAAAATTTTTTCTGTATGCTATTTGCATGTAATGCATATTTTTTTAATAATGACATAACTGTTTTGTTGTAAGGCAAGGCAGTTCCACCATTTCTGTCCTTGTAGTAAGATGGGTACTCATTTATTTCTGAGGGTCTCCTCATCTCGTTGATTAGAACATTTGCGTCTTCTTCTGTTATAAAGTTTTCTACTATTTTTATTAACATTATCTAAGCTCCTTAACTTTATTAATGTATCTTAACCCACCAATTTTATCAGTTTGAGATTGCGCTGGGTCGTATGAGACATCGTTGTCTTCAAATGGAAATTCTTCTATATCCAAACCAAAATTCTTTTTAACCTCATCTTTATATAAATTAACAAATTTATTATAATTATGGTTTAAAGAAAATGGCACATATTCTTCTTCTATATTAGATCTATTTATTAATAAGTATTCATCTGGGAAGTTGTACATCTTTATTCCGTTATTTAACATATCTATTGAAATGGCCTCTTCTTCTCCATTGTATTTTAAATACTTAGGATAGTCTATCTTTTTAAAATCTTCAGTAAGACCAAATAAAAAATTTCTATCTATATAATTTATTTCATTAAATTTTTTTGATGGTGTTCTGGTGGATTCTAATTGAAACCAGTTTTTATTAGATAAAGAGACTGTGGAGTTTCCAGTTATAATTGAATTTTTATTTTTTGATATAAAATTGATTGCATACTCATCCCAATTTTGTATTAAGTTTAAATCATCTCCAGCCTGCATATAATATGTTTTGTTTAAAATATTTAAGGCTTGCTGTTTATACTCAATTGGGCTTTTAATTGAATCCCATTTTACATAATTGTAAGAAATAGATTGATAGAAATCTGGTTCGGAAAAACTTCTTGTCCTGTCCAAATTATTTTGATCTATGACATAGAAATACAACATGTTCTTCTTACTAGACTTTTCTTTTATCTCTTCTATCAAGTCTAATAGCTTTTTGTTTTGATATGAGTATATGCAGATCCCTATATTACTTGTCACAGCAATGGTATCCAGTGTTGTGGTTCTGCTCTATTTGCAATTAAACTTTTTAGAGGCATTATGTCATAAGCAATAGTCACTCTAGGTCCTTCCCAATCCCAGTCTCCCATTGCATGTGGGTGTCCCATTTCCGAAATAATCATTCTATTGTTTTTGTTATGGTTATCTACTTGATTCCCAAAAACGCTATAGTATGTAGTTGAAGGCTCTGCATTTACTGAATAGTAACCGTGAAAATAGGGGGCATATGGGCCACCATGATCATGCCAATCAAGCTTACCACTATGGTTGTAATTAATATTAAACCAACCCTGAACCATGTATCTTTGTTCATCAAAATTAATTTCATAGTATTCACACGCCTCTTTAATCGTATCTGATATGCTTTTATATAGCTTATGTATTGATTCATGATAAAACTGAAATACATTGTATTCTCTCCATTTGATTGTAGACACGCTGTCAGAAGACAGCCAGTTGTCTCTTGGTGTAACCTTTGTTACACCAGATAGCTTAAGGTTTTCTATATTAGAATATTGATTCTGTAAAAACTCCGCAAGCTCTGGCAAGTCATTGTCCAGGTACCTTTCAAAAAACTTATGCTCTTTACCTGTTGGTTTATTCATATACATATTTTCCATTTATATTTTCCCTCTATATTGTTTACGTTGCCATATTATATTTTTATAATATGCATATATTAAAGATCTTCTTTTTTCATCCTTGATCTGGTTTTGCTCTATATTTTCATTTGAATAATCTATTTCAAGAGACCACTCTTCTCTTTTAATAGGAATCATTTGAAATATAGGAGTTCCTTTAGGTATTATACCAATAAAGTTGCGTTTTAGGAAGAAGGATGTAAATACTGGGGTGTGCCATAAATCTGAGTCTATAATCCCGCTCATTGTGGTAAATGGCAAATCATGCCTATTTAGCGGGTGTGTTATTAATAAAGAATACCCTTTTGGCGTCTCTGAGTACCAGTTAACCTTCCACCCATAATGCATTGGATGATGTTGGGTGGGCACTGGGACATCTATCATTAATCTCTTATCCACTATCATATTGTCACCCTCCCAGGAAAGTACTGGGAAGCCACTCTTATCTTGGCTTACATGGAGATCGTAATCTAGTGTGTACATGTACCCAGAAGTCAATGCGTCAAAAAATGGCATACATAATTTTGTTGAGGCTGCGCTTCCATCTGTGCCTCTATCATTTACTGGGTAGAGCTTGCTGATGCTGTTTGATTTATGAAATTTAGATAGCTTCTTGTACCAAGAGGGGATATATCTTTTTGATTCTTGTGGCTCATTAAAATTACTATAGTCTGTTAAGCTATTTATATCTGTGACAAATGCTGGGGAGAACTTAACCTTTAGTTCTTTTTTTCTCATACTCCCCTATAATTCTTTTAATTGTTTTTCTATCAGCCTCTATTTGTATATCAAATAAGTAGGACCCTCTTTTTATTAAGCCACATATGTTGTCTTCCATATGCACATCAGATTTTGTAAAATAAAAATCAACAAAATTGGCCTCTTTTATTATAACACCTTCATTTGTTTTTGTAAAACAATCTTCTTTTTTTATGACTACAATAGAAGAATTTTCTTTATTTGTTTCAACTGTATACTTTATGTCCATATCTAAAAACCAAGGTATAAACATTTTAAAAACTCTATCTGACATCGGATTCTTTTTATCTATATTGTATACATTTGCAGATGGATAAAACTGTCTTAGCCAGCATTTATCTGTAGCGTAGAGTAAGCTGTTTATTGGATTAGATTTAAATATTCCTTTGTGACCCATCATTGGATCGGCTACCTGTATCAGTATGTCTGCGTAATTTGTATATCTCAAATAAACCTGTGTGTCTGAAATTTTTATGATCTCAGGAGGCTCTGAGAAATTAGCAACATACATGTTTACTGGCTTAAGTATTGATTGCTTATATAGACTATTACTTTTTACATACGACCAATTTTTCCATTTTGGCAAAAGATTAGAGAAGTTAACTATTTCTTCAAAGCTCATATTAGACATTAAACCCCAAGATTCTGACTCGAATGGAACCCTGTTAATTACTTTAGCGCTCATTTATAGGTTTTCTTTTTCCAAAACTTCATTCTATATCCATTTTGAAAAACTGACCTTACTCCTAAATTTTTTTCTTTTATCTTAAAGTCAGAGTCTTTTTCTTTATTAATAGAACTTTCCCAATCATCTCTTTTAAAAGGAATTACTTGAATAATTGGAGTACCCTGTTTAATTATTCCTTTAAATCCCTTTTTTACAAAAAAGGATAAGTATCCATCTGACGGATATTCGTCTGTGTCTATGACTCCTGGGACCGCTTTAATTGGAGAATCCTCTCCGTGCATTGGAGCGACAAATAAAGAGCTGTGTCCCGCCTCTGTTTGAACCAGCCACATTGGATGTATTCTTACAACCTCTGGGTGAAAGTAGTCTGGTATTGGATACTTGGCCATCTGTTCTTTTAAATGGTTAGCAACAAGATGTTGCTGCATTCCCATTATGTCTGCGGTCAGCTGAACCTGCAGATTTTCTCCTGTCGCATCTATTGATATGTCTGCTGGGCATTTTAAGTAATATCCAAATGTCATAGCATCAAATACTGATTGACACTTCTTTACTGTGAGCATCATTGTTCCACTATACACATTTTGATCATTATTCAAATGACTTTCTTGTGTTTTCCACCACTCTGGTATTGCTGATGCAACACTTACTGGCTCTGGGAAAACTTTGCTGTACAGTCTGTACTTGGGAACAAACTCTATTTTAATCATAAAATTGGTATCCATTTTTGATAGTATTGCTTATAAAGATACTCGATTGGGGAAATATTAAATGACAAAATTATTAGATTGTCGCTTATATTTTCAAATAAAATTTTTGAGGAGGAGTTTACCATAATTAGTTGCCCAGCCTCCAATTCAATTAATTTATCTTCTAGATACATTTTATCATTATCTGAATTAATTATATATAGCCCCATAAAAGTTGTTTTGTAATTTGGAGCAAAATTGATATATGTCCCTATTGGCAATTTTTCATTTTTAACAATGTTTCCTAGAAGATAAAAACAATTTCTTTCAAAGTTAATATTATTTTCTTTACATAAATCTTTTGTTGCTTGACTAATTTCTTTGTACAAAGTATGTATATTCTTGTTATACATTGAAAAAAAATTAAATGTTTTGTAATCTACTAAAGAGACTTTTTTGGGCTTAAATCCAAGTTTTAATCCTGGGCTAAATTTGTACACATGCTCGTACATCTCAGAAACCATTCTATTGTAATCTGAAATCATCATGTTATTTTTGATTGATTTAATATTTTTTATCATTTGGCTCCCAAATGCTCATAGAGTGAAATAATGCTGGGAATACTGGATCTTTGTATACCGCTAGATCTTCTGGCATATTTATAGCGGGAACTTCTCCTTCAACAATGCCTCCCTTTACAACTTTTTCTGCTTTGTCGCTATTTAAAATTATTCTTTTTTTAGCTGCTGACGAGATCATTGTTAAACCGCTCAAGGCCATCTTTTGTGTGCCCTCAGTATATCCTGGTCCTAGCCTTGGCAATATGTTAAAAAATGTGCACCAAACTGGATATCCTATTAGTGACAATGACTCTAGATATTTTTTTCTTCTACTTAATGGGTTTGTGTAGTATCTATCTGTTATTGCAGTGTAATGGTCTTTATCATATCCGTCTATAATAATTGTTGCCCAAGAAACAGGGTAATCGTTATTAATAAAGTTGGACATAACCATTGTTCCAGATTCATTATTATCATCTTTATACAAACACTCTATTGCTAAGTGATTGCCTCTGTCCATAAAAACGGTATATTGAGACCAGGTTCCTTTAATATACTCTGGGTACTTCCTAAATTTAGGAATTGGTTTACCCTTAAAATATTTTACACCAGAAAGCCCCATTAGGCGCAGTTTCTTTAATTGTTTGAACAAATTAAATCCTGACTACTGTTGGTCTTGAGAATCTCTCCATTGTTGGTACATTGCATCTAGCTTGTCTGTAAATGTTTCGTCGCTGGACAAGAGTGCATTTGGATCGTCGGTAGCTCTATAAGAGTCATGAACTAATGCGTTATCTGTAAAGTATACATCATATGGCTCAACGTCAATTGAAATCAACAATTCCCTTTGGTCTGTTACCTTATAATCAACAACTTCTACCCATCCTGACTCCATTGGAGAAAATATTAAATCTGTTTCCAAAACATCTGCTGCTGGGCAGAACTGAATTTCTTCATTTCTTTTAATTAGCACAAAGTGCTGTTTTGAATATTTATTTCCATTAATAACTACAGCGCCATCTGACGAAACTCTTGCTGCCATTGCAACAATAGTTGTTTCTGCATCCTGAGATATATTTGCGCTATTTGAAGACCAATTTTGTAAATATTCTATTATTGCTGTATTTGAAACATCGATGCCTTCAATATTTGCAGAATAAAGAACATCTCCTACGCTCAAGTTGTGAGCTAGAATTAATCCTTCTGGCACCTTAGACTTAATAATTGTTTCTGCTCCTACGGACTTAGGTGTGAATCCAAACGGTGTAAAACCAAATGGGGTGAATCCAAATGGGGTAAATCCAAATGGCGTGAATCCAAACGGAGTAAATCCAAATGGTGTGAAACCAAATGGTGTAAACCCGAATGGGCTAAAGCTAAATGGTGTTGTAGTAATCGTATTTGAACTACCACTGTACGCTGAGAATCCGTTTCCGTTTTGAGCTCTTACTCTTACAGAAAAGTTTTCATTTGAATTTTCACTAATATTTGCTGCAAATGTGCTTGAGTTGTATGAGTAGTAGTCACTTTCATGATCAATAATAAAGTATCCAGTGATATCTTTTCCTCCATTAGAGGTTGATGACCAAGTTACATAGTTATTTTCCTGCCCATTATTTGAAACACTTGGAGCATTTGGTGTTTGAGGAACTGTTGTAATAAGCGGTGAAGTAACTTCATCTGACACTGGTGAAGAGCCTGCAGCGTTAATTGCAACTACAGTAATTGGTGATGTTGTGTTTGATTCAAAACCAGATACTGTTATCGGCGATGACGATCCAGTTGCTGTGTGAGTTGTGTTATGTACACTACAAAATCCTGATACCGTAAAAGAAGTTGCTGCAGGAGAATCTGCTGGTAAAGTAAATGAAACAGTAAGTGCTCCATTTCCAAACGGTCTATCAGTTCCAACATCTGTTATTGATGTAACCGTTGGTTTTTTTGGCTCTAAAAAGTCATTAGCCGATTGGCTCATTCTACCTGCTTGTTTTGACATGTATACTCTCCTCTATTATTTTCTTTAAGCTAAAAGATCTCCGAAAACTAACCAACCGCTTGGAGTTTTCATTGCTGTTACTACTGAGTTTGTTGATCTAAATTTAAGTCCTGGTGTACCAACAACTCCATTAGTTGATTCAAAACGTGCTCCTGTAGATGATTCTTGGTAGAAATCAATTGATTGTCCAGTTGAATATCCTGATGATGGTAGAGTAATTACTACCGCTCCAGTTAGCGGAATAAACTGATCTGCCTGTCCTGATGCAAGTGTGATTGCTCCTGCTTCAATTGCAGTTGGAATGTTAGTAATTGAAGGAACACCAGCTTTTGTTTGAGTTCCATCAGTAAATGCTACACCTGATGCTGCAACTGTTACTGTACCAGTAAATGTTGGTGAAGCAAGTGGTGCATAAGTTGTTGCTGCTGTTGCAGAAGCAAGTTTAAGGTCAAGGGCAGTTTGAGCAGCGGTTGAGACTGGTTTATTTGCATCTGATGTATTGTCAACGTTTCCTAGCCCTACGTGAGACTTAGTTACGCCTGAGACTGTTCCTGTAAATGTTGGTGAAGCAAGTGGTGCATAAGTTGTTGCTGCTGTTGCAGAAGCAAGTTTAAGGTCAAGTGCTGTTTGTGTAGCAGTTGATACTGGCTTTGCTGAGTCTGCTGTGTTGTCTACAGATCCAAGTCCAACCATGCTCTTTGTAATACCTGAGACAGTTCCTGTGAAAGTTGGTGAAGCAAGTGGTGCCTTTAGTGCAAGTGATGATGTAACTGCTGATGCAGCAGTCTGATCTGTTGCAATATAGTCTGCAATTTCTTTCAAAGTGTCAAATGCTGCTGGTGCACCATTAATGACTGCTGTAACCTGTGAGGTTGCATCTGCGATTGCTTCTGACTTAGCAGTTGCTATTGCTGTTGCCTGTGCTGTTGAAACTGGCTTTGATGCATCTGCTGTGTTGTCTACGTTTCCAAGACCAACGTGTGACTTTGTTACACCAGAAACTGTTCCTGTGAAAGTTGGGTTAGCCAAGGGTGCGTATGTAGAAGATGCTGTTGCAGAGGCAAGTTTTAAATCAAGTTCTGTTTGTGTTGCTGTAGAGATGGGCTTGTTTGCATCTGTAGTGTTATCTACGTTTCCAAGACCAACCATGCTCTTTGTAATACCTGAGACAGTACCAGTAAATGTTGGGCTTGCAATTGGTGCATAGGTTGATGCTGCAGTTGCTGAAGCAAGTTTAAGATCAAGTGCTGTTTGGGTTGCTGATGAGACTGGCTTATTAGCATCTGAAGTATTATCAACATTTGCAAGGCCTACTGAAGATTTTGTAAGTGCTGCAACTGCATTTGCAATCTTTGTATCTGCTGCTGTTCCTGCTGCTGTAATTGCGTCTGCTTCTGCTGTATCAGCGTATGACTTTGTTGCTAGAAGTGATGTGTCAGCAATTCCATGCACATTCTGAACTATTGCTGTGTGCGCTAGTACTGCTGCATCTGCAGAGTCGTCTGCATAAATCTCTGTATTATCAATTTGAGCATCAACATATTGCTTTGTTGCTGATTCTAGATTGCTTACTGGATTTCCACTAAGCACTAATGGTCCAGTCATTGTTGAGCCAGACTTGTACACTAAGTCTTGTGTATTAGAAATTCCGTGAACGTTTAGATTTAAACCTGCATGTAATGAATCATTGTCATCTACATACTTCTTAGTAGCTGCGTGTAAATTATTTTCTGGGCCACTACTTAAAGTTAATCGTCCAGTCATTGTTGAGCCAGACTTTAACATTAAGTCTGCTGTGTTAGCAATTCCGTGAACGCTTGTTGATGCTGCAGCGTGATCTGATCCAGCTTGTGACATAGTTCCTAGTATAGTTGTTATGGTTGTTGCATAATTAGGATTATCTCCTAGCGCTTCTGCAAGCTCATTTAAAGTGTTAAGTGTTGCTGGTGCTGAGTCGACTAGACCAGAAACTGCGTTGTCTACATATGAAGTTAAGGCTAGTGTACCTGAAGCATTTGGCAAAGTAACTGTGCGGTCTGCTGTTGGGTCCCCAGCTTCCAATACTGTTTCAAATTCATTGTTTGTTGTGCCTTCAAAAGTAATAAAGTGTGCATCTGGAAGGTAAATACCATGAATACGTGGAGTTCCACCAGTAGCAGTAATCTCTCCTCCATTAATTGTTGGAGTAGTTAGAGTTTTGTTTGATAAAGTTTGTGCTGTATCTGTTCCAACAACTGTTGTAGTTGCATCAGGGAATGTGATGGTTCTATCTGCTGTTGGGTCTGTTACTCTAAGTGTGGTTTCAAAAGCATCTGCTGTTGCGCCTTCTAATATGATGCTTGACTTTGGAACTAGTAGGTTTCCGTCTACGTCTAGCTTTGCAGGCCCGCCTGCATTTCCTACATCTGCTAGTAGAACATAATCAGATGTTACTGTATTTTGTAATCCGCCAACTGCGTTATCTACGTATGAATTTGTGGCAATAACATTTGTATCAACTGTAATAGAAATTGTATTTGTACCGTCATTGTAAGACTTTGCAAGACCTGAGCCCATTGAAAGAGCTTGATCAATTGCATCTTGTGCAATTTCGGTAATGGCTGGCGAGTCAGAGGCTATGTATGAAAGACTAGTCCATGCTGTGTTGCCAGTTCCAATTTTTAACTTACGAGTGTCTGTTTCAACACCCATTTCTCCTGCTGCTAGAGTAGGATTTACTGAGGTCCACTCTGCTGCTGTGCCTCTTCTTACTTGAATTCTTACTGTTGACATATTTATTACCCCTTATTTGCTAATTATAGCATTATTTTGTTTAAACTAGAACCCCAGAATCAAATATAATTCCATATACTGAAGTCGATGGAGATCCACCGTCAGCAAATTTAGTTGCTGTGGTGCTTACTCCGTTTGCCTGTACTGTGTATATTGGAAGTCCATTATAATCTATTGCTAATCCAACATCCATAAACCCAATTTCTGTTGAGTTGTCTGGAATATCTGAGACAAAAGCTATAGGACTCCAAGTTCCATTTAACTGGATTTGTAGTTTATTTGTTACTGTATCAAATCTTAGGGGTGTTGAGCCTAGCGTGACTCCAGAGTCAAATGTGGCATTGCCTGCTACATTTAATCCGTTCTTTACTTTAAAGTTCTTATTTGCTGTTGCCATTTAAGTTCACATATCCCCTAATTGTTTTTTGTGGGGGATTTTTAAGGAATCCCCCAAAACCTTTATTTAATTATTTAATAAGCGTTCCAGATACTTTGATTGTTGAATCATTTACTGGATTTACTCTTATGCGTACATTTGATCCTGAAACATCTGCTGTAACTGTTCCTCTTGACCCATTAGTTCCGACAATTGCATATTCTGTAATTGCTACGTTGTCTGATGAATCTAGAGTTACTAGAATTTCTGATATTTCATTGTGTGTTCCGTTGTCAATCTTAACAACAAACTTTCCTGAGCGGTAATTCGCCTTTGGCCACTCGTAGGCAGTTACAACAACTGATCCAAGTGAGGTTGATGATGCTGCAATTTGCTTAGCCTCATCATTAATGTTTAATGCTGTAAATGATGTAGTTCCAGCTTGCTGCGCTGTATTAGCAGCTGCTGCTGTTGCTTCCGCTGCTGCTTGCGCTGCGTTAGCCTTTGTAGTTGCGTCTGCTGCTGCAGTTGCAACTGATGCTGCATCTCCTGATACTCTAAGTGCTGCTTCTGCTGCTACCTTAGTGGTTGCGTCTGTTGCTGCTGCTGTAATTGCTGCAGACTGTGCTGCGTTAGCCTTTGATGTTGCATCTGCTGATGCATTTGAAGCGGCAGTTGCAAGACTTGCAGTTACATCTGCTGAGTTAGCTTTTGTTGCTAATGCTGATGTAAGAGTTGTTGTGTAATTAGCATCATCATTAATTGCTGCTGCTAATTCATTTAATGTATTAAGAAGTGCTGGTGCACCATCTACTAATGAATCTACTGCGGTTGAAATTGCTGTATTACGGTTTGAAACTTCTGTTGATATTGCAGTTGAAAGTGCTGATGCTGCTGTGGCTTCTGCTGCTGCTTGGGCTGCGTTGGCCTTAGTTGTAGCGTCTGTTGCTGCTGCTGTAGTTGCTGCAGACTGTGCTGCGTTGGCTTTTGTAGTAGCATCTGCTGCTGCGGTTGCTACTGAGGCTGCGTCGCCTGATACTCTAAGTGCTGCTTCTGCTGCTACTTTTGTAGTGGCATCTGTTGCTGCTGCTGTAGTTGCTGCAGACTGTGCTGCGTTGGCTTTTGTAGTAGCATCTGCTGCTGCGGTTGAAATTGCTGCAGACTGTGCTGCTGCTGCTGAACCTGATGCGTCAAATACACCAGACTTTATAGATAATTTCCCAGCTCCGCTTACTTCAAGTTGTGTTGCTTCTACTGATTTTACAAGAGATGCTCCACCAACAAGGTTAAGAATATAGGAGTCTCCGCCTGTTTCTGTAAGTATGTTTTGGCC